>Ga0209692_10000261_pt1 | contig 158655 bp, 145 predicted proteins | sample tdDd472_FD_187129 | JGI IMG/M metagenome (GOLD analysis project Ga0209692, IMG submission 187129) | Marine sediment microbial communities from the Atlantic coast under amendment with organic carbon and nitrate - tdDd47.2 (SPAdes)... | ecosystem: Environmental > Aquatic > Marine > Coastal >... | reverse complement strand
TTTGCCATGCGCCGCGATGACGGTTTCGCCGTCTATCTCTTCTACGATCAGGTCGGTAGCCTCCGCGTTGTTGCCGACACAAGCGGCAACGTGATAAAGGAAGTCCAGTACGACCCGTTCGGCGGCATCATCACGGACAGCAACCCCGGCTTTCGAATTCCCATAGGTTTCGCTGGCGGCTTGCATGATCATGACCTCGGCTTCGTCCGGTTCGGGTTTCGGGACTACGACACCTTTACCAGCCGTTGGACCGCACCCGACCCCATCGGCGATGCGGGCGGCGACCCGGATTGGTATGGCTATTGTCTGGATGATCCGGTGAATGCGAATGACCCGATGGGATTATTTTTGCTTACTGGTTTAGGAATTGCTACGGCGTTAGCCGCCGGCGGAACGTTAAGCGCGGGACTTATGGCTGACGGTTTTGGCGCACTGGCAGGAAAAAATAAGGAAGATCCACTCAAGGCAACCAAAGGGGCCATGAAGGGTATGGCCGGGGCCGCTGGGATCAACGCAGGAATCGCCGGAGCCGCAGGTTTGGCCGAAGCCGCTCCGGCAGTTGCAGGGGCGGCTATGCAACACCCTGACAAACTGGCGGCGGGAGCTAAAGCTGTAGGAGATTTTGCTTCAGGGGCTTTTGATCAGGGCCCTCCGCCACCGAGTAAAGCGGGTGCCTTGGGGGTGGCAGCAAGTAAGTCGTATGACTGGTTTAAAAAAAGGAGATAGGGTGAGAGTAAAGCCAAGCGAGATTTTACTCAGCATAGCTCTTATCGGAACAAGTCTATTGGGAATTATTTCGGGAGAGTCCTTCTTCAGGGGATTCCCATCGCCCATCTGGGTCGAGTGGATAGTACTTTGTGGCGGGATTGCGATTCCCGTTTTGGCTTGGATTCTCAGGCCTCCCAATCAAAAGCAAGACGATAAATGAATCAACCGCCCTGCCAAATTGACAGGGCGGTTAATTCTTATCCGACTTCTTGGACCGCGCCCGATCCCATCGGCGATGCGGGCGGCGATCCGGATTGGTATGGGTACTGCTTGGATGATCCGGTGAATGCGAATGACCCGATGGGGTTGTTTCTGCTTGAAGGCTTGGCGCTTACTGCAACATTGGCCGCTTCTGCTTTCATCGCAAGCCCCCTACCCAAGCACCAAAAACCTCAGAACCACCTGCCCCCCAGCACCCAAACCAACAGCAAATCAGTGCGAAACGCATTGTTTTGCCATTTCATTAGACAAAATGATAAGACCCTCCATCCAGACCGTTTGAAAACCGACTCCGCCAACTGAAAAAGATACAACACTACCCCGAATTCATAAGCGACATCGACATGAAACATCTTATTGCAATCGTGGTTCTCTGCCTCTTTGTTCCTTCCTGTTTTGCAAGTCAGAAGAATATCAGTTTGTCATCTCCGGCCTCATCGGCAGATCAAGGCTCGTTGCAATGGGCTCTCTGCCCTTCACACGTCGGGGCGGAAGGCGATCAGCGGTGCGCGATCATCCGGCAGCCGCTGGATCACGACAAACCCGACGGCAGGCAGATAGACGTCCTGTTAATGCGTGTTCTGGGAAAATCAGAGAAGAAACGCGGCCAGATATGGTTTCTCAACGGCGGACCGGGGGATTCTCTGGACACGTTCAGCTTTCTGATGGACAAATGGTCAAAGACCCATCCGGAGTATGACTACTACGCCATGGAACACCGCGGCACAGGCGTTTCCGCGTACCTGTCATGCGACAACGAACCGTCTTCCGCACTCTGTCTGGAGGAGTTGAAGCGGGAATGGGGAGACGGGCTTGGGCTGTTCAACACCACGCAGGCGGCTCACGATCTGGCTGATGCCATGCACCGTGTCGGCGGTGATTCCCGAAGATTCCTGTACGGCGTTTCATATGGGACATATCTCGTTCAGCGGTTTATCACGATTCACGATTCCATGATTCAAGGAGCCATACTCGACGGCGTGGTGCCTGCGACAGCAGATGAAAACGGGCTGCTCGCCATAGACAAGTATGACCATGACTTCAACGAACTGGCGTTAAACATTGCGGCGCAGTGCGACAACGATCCGATCTGCAGTTCCCGGCTCACGACTTTCGGTACCGACACAAAAGCCGTGATGCAGAAAACATTTGAGGATATCGATGCCGGGAACATCTGCAAACCTCTCAAAGGAATCATCACGCGACAGTCCCTTCGAAACAAATCGGCGGAATTGATCGGAGATTATTGGGGACGCCAGCTCTACCCCGCCCTGCTGTACAGGATCAACCGTTGCACCCCCAGCGATGTCGAAATTCTCTCCACCCTGTTTCAGGAAGATGATGAACCGGAAACAGAGGATGAAATCCTGAGTTTTTCCCAGAATCTCAATACCAATATCATCGTCAATGAACTCATCGGCGGCAAATCCCTTGCACAGGCAGAGGCCGAGGCAAAGACCTATTTCGCATCACCGGACGAAACCCTTGAGCAATACCGGAGCCGTGAACAAACCAAGTGGCCGCTCTACCCCGCAGACCGGTACACGCATGAATGGGCTGAAACCGACACCCCGCTCCTGATCATGAACGGCGACATGGACCCGGCCACACCGCTCGCGTTTGCACGGCAATTGAAGAGTCACTTCAACGGGCCGCACCAGTATCTGATTTCCCTGCCGGGAACACCCCATGGCGCCCTGTTCCTTTCCCTGATGAAGGATGTCCCGATGGAGGATGCAGACACCTGCGGTTCAAGGCTCCTGTTCAGCTTCATGGACGACGTGACAACACAACCGGACGCCTTGTGCACCGGCAACATGCTGCCTCCCGATTTTTCCGGCTCCTCAAAAGAGGCGCAAACGGCTGCAAAACGATTTTTCAACAGCGACAGCGTGTGGGACTGATCTGCCTGCCAGCCGTTACCCAAGCGGTCGCAAGGCTTCGTAAGGCGCGTCTAACTCAATGCCGAAGTATTTATTGAGGGCATCCAGATATCCCTGCCCTTCGGGGAGATGTATTTCTTCCTTCTCTCCGGCCCGAGACAGGGTGAGCCTACTGTCGCACAGGGTGACCATGCCGTCCTTCAGGGGCTTCATGGCGACACGGGCTTTGGTGAAAAGAGTGTTGGGATTGGTTGAGGTGTAGTGAACGCCGTAGTTGATGTCTCCCTGGCAGACATGCTCCATATCGAGACTGTAGAGATCCTGCCATCCGTCATCAGTGCGCACCTGAAACATATTTCCGAAAACGCCTCCGTCGACCAAACGAACCGACTTTCCGCCGATATCCTGAACCGTGTCCCGCTCAAGCAGGAAAGGGCCGACGGGATTGTCCTTTCCAAACCCCACATCAGCCAGCCATTGACGGCCCTCGACGTTGACAAGGGAAAGCTGATGCCCCCGTCCGGAGGGCTGCCCTGACACATGGACCCGGGCCAGAAGCGGACGGGCATCGAACCCGAAAGCGCGCAGAGCCAGAAGAAACAAGCCGTTCAGTTCGAAGCAGTAACCACCCCGGGGACGGCGAACGAGTTTATCAAAGAGATTTGCCGGATCAAGATCGATGCCCCGGCCGAGCAGGATGTCGAAATTCTCGAATGGGATATTGTACAGTTGTGCCCGTTGCAGGGAACGAAGCCCCTCGATTGTCGGCGACACGTCTTCTGACAAATGCAATCGCTGAAGGTACGCGATCGAATCGAATTCGAAGGTTCCCATGTACTGCTCCTTCTCTACGGTGGAAAAAGTTGCTTCTGAGACTACATATTCCTGCCAGCTGATTCAAGACGAAAGGATCGGCATACCGATTGAATCGTTCGCGCAAAATATGCATGAGGCGTTATTCTGTTTTTATTAAAGTGAGGATAGTATTTTTTCTCATATATGTGTATTGAGACACAAACACTTGAGGAATCACCCATTCATGAAGAACGTGAAACGCCATATATCTCATGCTGCTTTTCTGGCTGTTCTTGTCGGCCTGTTAGTGATTCCTACTGTTGTACAAGCAGTAGAAATAAAAGAAATTATTACTGCCAGTCCGTCATGGGAGACCTATACCAATCAGGACGGCACCGGGCTTTACCACGAAATTCTCCAAAAGGTTTTCACGCTCTACGGAGTACCTGTCAGACACATCTATTCCAAGTCGGGACGCGCCGAACAGCTTGTCCTCAAGGGCGAAGCCGACATGATGACATGCAAGGACAAGCCAAGGCCTTCGCCGCTCGTACTGGCACGCTATCCCATGTACGTGAACGACTTCTACGTCTTCTTCAAAAAGGACAGAATTGGAGAATGGAAAAACAACGAATCCCTGAGAGACAAGGAAGTTCTCTGCCAACCCACCTACTACAACCAAAAGAACTTCTGTGTTCCGGTTGTCATCAAGGAAATCCAAACCGGCGCGCAGGCCGTGGAGATGATCCGGCTTGACCGTTCCGATTTTTATGTGGACGACATGACTTTGATCAAACAGTCCTTAAAGGAAGCAAACACGCCCTATGACCGGGAGCAATTCGACATTCGCAAGGTAGGCAGGCGGTCATACCACCCCTTGGTCAAGCCGACGAAAAAGGGACTCAAGATCATCAAGATGTACAACGACGGGCTGATTCAACTGCATAAAGCCGGTGAATTGAAACCGATTTACGAAAAGTGGGGCCACCAATACCCTGATTTCGACAAGTATTAGAATCAGTAAAAGCGCCATGACTTTGGCCGCTCAACCACCCTCTGAATTATTATAAAAGCCCCGAAGACTGAGGTCACCGGGGCTTTTTTCATGCTGGTCGCAAACGCCATCTGGCCTTGCTCTTCATGAGGAGTCTGTCAACCCTTCCGCCTTCATGCATGCGAGGTTTATGAGCGGGCAAATCAACATGGAAAACGAAAAGACCTCAACTCAAATCATGGGTTTTGGGCGCAGGAATATCCCTTCCGCAGCGATTGCATTTTACGGTCTTGCCTCTCGAATTCAGCTTGATGAGCTGACTGTGCTTGCAGTGACGGCATGTACGCTTGAGGTCAAATACCGCCTTTACGGCTGAATAGAACATCCACATAAGAGGTCACCTCTTCGCACGACCGGGCTTACACTCGGTGTTAACGAACTGTTGTTAAAAGAAATCGTTGTCGAGAATGAGCGACGACAGGGTCACCATGCCGACAATCTCGCCCATGTGTTCAACCGGGGCACGATGGACGCCGGTCCGGTCTATGAGCCGAATGGCATACCTGATATCCATCTGTGCGGGAACAGTGATGATCGGCTTGGTCATGATCTCATAGACGCACACATCCGTCGACTTCTTGTCCGGGACAATGACTTCCCTAACCAGATCCGAGATGGTCACTATGCCCCACGCGTCGTCACCACTCCTCTTATCGACGAGAAGTTCCGACACGCCGTGTTCTCGCATCACTGCGGCGGCCTGCTTCGTTGTCTCCATCCCGTCGATGCTCAAAATCTCTGTCTGCATGACATCCCGTACCCGTATGATCGATTGAGCCATGATCGTGCTCCCTAATAGTTGTGGCGGCAGCCTTGCTGTCGCTCGTATTTGTTACACAGGGCTAGAAATACTGGTCCCTGATCCTTTCCTTGAATTCTTCCATCTGGCTTTCCATTCCGATGATGTCATCCACGGGCAGCACAAAGGCGATGCCCGTACCCGGCTTGTGAAACTCTCCGGCGACTTCGATAGCCTTCAACACCGGCTTCACCAGATGTTCTTCCAAAAGAAACATGACGATATCCGTCTGGTCTTCCAGCGTCAGGCCAAAAAAGGTCTTGGCCTCATGCATACCGGTTCCGCGGGCGGGAATTATGGTCGCACCGGTCGCACCGGCTTCCTTGGCCGCATCCACAACAGGATCGGTCTTATGCGTCTTGACTGGCGCGAGTACGAGCTTGAACTTCATTGTCTGTCTCCTTGGGACCGGTCTTGACCGGTTGTTTTCTCTTTGCGGCCCAATGTGTGAACTGAGCATAGCCCATAACCGTGATAATCGGAAACAGGCTGGCAAAAGCGATGAGCCCGAACCCGTCCAGCGCGGGATTGCGGCCCGGAACAGCCTCGGACAGTCCCAGCCCGAGGGCCGCCACCAGCGGAACGGTAACGGTGGAGGTTGTCACTCCACCGGAATCGTAGGCCAGGGCGATGATCTTTCTCGGTGCGACAAAAGTCTGCAGCACCACGATAACGTACCCAATCATGATATACACGTACAGCGGCGTTCCCGTTACGATACGAAAAGCTCCGAGAGAAATGCCTACGGCAACGCCCAGCGCAACCGTAATGCGCAATCCCCATTGGCTGATGACACCGCCTGACACTTCATTGGCCTTGAGCGCCACCGCGAGCAGGGACGGCTCCGCAATGGTCGTGGAAAATCCGATCATGGCGGCAAAAAGATAGACCCACCCATACGCTGTCCAGTCCGTCGGAGCGACGAGAGACGTTCCCCCGGTGAGAAACTCCGGATGGGAAAGCTGGGCTGCCATGATCTTTCCGATGGGGAAAAGCGCCTTGTCCAGTCCGACGAGAAAGAGCGCCAGACCGAGAACCACATACACGCCGCCGACGATCAGCCGCCGCAGGTGCGGGATGGGCTGACGGAGGACGAACAGCTGAAAGCAGACAATCAGGATGAGAATAGGCAGAATATCCCGAACCGTTGCGATCAGAACGCCGCCGAATTCCAGCAGAAAAGGTGTCATGTTCGTGAATCCCCCCGACTTAGCCGAAAACTATCAATCCGTATCCCATGACAAAAATCATGGGCAGCAACGATGCAAAGGCAATCAGGCCGAATCCGTCCAAAAGCGGACTGCGTCCCTTGATGATTGTGGCAAGCCCGACTCCCAGTGCCGCGACCAGCGGCACGGTGACCGTGGAAGTCGTCACCCCGCCCGCGTCATAGGCGATGCCGACAATCTCCTTGGGTGCCACCAGCGTCATCAGCATGACCACGACATAGCCGCCGATGATCAGGTAATGAACCGGCCACCCCTTCAGAATCCGCAGCACCCCGACAAGTATGGCCACTCCCACGGAAAAGGCCACTGACAGCCTGAGCCCGAGGGCGTAGCTGTTGAGCGAATCCTCGCCCGGGGCAATCAGGTTGCCCTGAGCCGCAATATCGGCCGCCTCGGCCGACACGGCAATCAGCGCAGGCTCCGCCACCGTGGTGGAAAACCCGAGGGAAAAAGCGAATGTCAGCAACCAGAACAGGCTCCCCTTCCGAGCCAGCGCATGGGCCATGTTCTCGCCGATGGGGAACAGCCCCATTTCCAGCCCCTCAATAAAGAGCGTCAGCCCGAGCACCACCAACAGTCCGCCGAAAGCCACTTCACCCATGTTCGGAAGCGGCTGTCGCAGCACAACAACCTGAAAGAACGCTATGACCAGTATGATCGGCAACAGGTCTTTGAAAGCACTCCACAGTTTGTGTGCTATGGCCGTCAGTATGTTCGGAACCCGAAAACGGGCCTTTTTTCCATCCATGGTTATCTGTCTCGTCTTTATCGTTCCCGTCAGCCATATGGATGAAGGGGAAGTCGGCCCTCGAAAGGCTGCGGAAACCTTCCCTTTTACAATGGTCATGCCAAAAGACACGAACAACGATAACAGCATTTCCAGAATATGTGGATAGTGGGCTGTATTATAATAATGTTATTATGTTTTACGGAACTTTAAAATGGGCGCATTGTCAGTGTATGGGGCAAGAGACGTGTTGTTTTTGGAACAAACCGGGGCAAAATGAACCGCTTTTCGGGTTGAAACGAGGCATAATTCCCCACTCCACCAGAAAACAAACAAGACAAAAGCAACAAAAACAAGCAGATACAGTCTCTTACGCGGTTGACGGGAGATTTCGCCCCACCGGGGCACTTTACCCCAACTCAGCCCGATATCTGACGATTCAGAATCTGTCGAGGATGAAAATGAACGATCAAATACGACTTTTCAAAAACCGTTTGTTTTAAAAAGGATATTATTTCAATGTGTTGATTTCTTCGCTCCGTTTGACGTCCGTCACGAGGAGATGCGGTGTGTGGCACGGCCCTTGCTCAAAAGGGCGTTCATCAATCCGTCCGATAATGGACATCACTGAAGGAGACCTCCTACTATGGCTCAGAATCTGACGCAGGCCCTGGGAAGAAATTTTCTCGGCAGCGCACCGAAATGGTATAAATTGACCATCCTTGCTTTTCTGGTTCTCAACCCCATCCTCATCTATGCCGTCGGTCCTTTCGTGACAGGATGGATGTTGATCGGCGAATTCATCTTCACTTTGGCCATGGCACTCAAATGCTATCCGCTACCGGCCGGCGGTTTGCTCGCCATTCAGGCCGTGGCAATCGGCCTGACCACCACGGACACCGTGTATCACGAAACCGTGGCGAACTTCGAAGTCATCCTGCTCCTGATCTTCATGGTGGCAGGCATCTACTTCATGAAGGATTTTCTCCAGTTCGCCTTTACCCGCATCCTCACGAAAGTCCGGTCGAAAGTCCTTATTTCGCTCCTGTTCAGCTTTGCCGGAGCATTTCTCTCCGCCTTTCTCGATGCCCTGACCGTCACGGCCGTCATCATCGCCGTGGCCTACGGATTTTATAATGTCTACCACCGGTTCGCATCGGGCAAGACCATGCACTGCGATCACGATCTGTGCAGCGACAAGATCGTCAAGGATACGCAACGTCAGGAGCTGCAACAGTTCCGCGGCTTCCTGCGTAACCTGATGATGCACGGTGCCGTGGGTACGGCACTCGGCGGAGTATGCACCATCGTGGGTGAACCGCAGAACCTTCTGATCGGCGCAGAGATGGGCTGGCACTTCATGCCGTTTTTCTTCAAGGTGGTCCCTGTCTCCATGCCGGTTCTGGCTGTGGGACTGCTCACCTGTCTAGCTGTCGAAAGATTCAAACTGTTCGGCTACGGCGTGGAAATGCCCGGTAACATCCGGTCACACCTGCTGGAAACCGCCAACCAGATGGAAAAGGAACGCGGCATACGCGGCAGAGCCAAGCTCGTGATACAGGCGGCGGTCGGCATCTGGCTAATCATCGCACTGGCACTGCATCTGGCGGCTGTCGGCGTCATCGGCCTGTCCGTCATCGTTCTGGCCACCGCGCTCAACGGTTTCATCGACGAACACCAAATCGGCCCCGCATTTGAAGAGGCCCTGCCGTTTACCGCACTGCTCGTGGTCTTTTTCGCCATTGTCGGCGTCATCCACGACCAGCACCTCTTCGCCCCGGTCATGGATGTTGTTCTGGCAATGGAAGGACAGACACAAATGGCCGCATACTACGTCGCCAACGGCGTGCTCTCCATGATCTCGGACAACGTGTTCGTGGCCACAGTCTATATCTCGGAAACCAAAATGCACTTTGAGGAAATGCTGCACGCCCTGCCGGGAATCGGCATGACGGGCGAGGCCCTGATGGCGAAGCTCACCGACCCGGACGTCCCCCGCGCCGATGTCCTCGCCACATTGCCGCAAGCCGTTGCCGCTCAGGCAGAAGTGCTCATGGTGCAATTCGAAAAACTCGCGGTTTCCATCAACACCGGAACCAACATTCCGTCCATCGCCACTCCCAATGGACAGGCCGCATTCCTGTTCCTGCTGACGTCGGCGCTGGCCCCGGTCATCCGGCTCTCGTACGGACGCATGGTCATGCTGGCCCTGCCATATACAATAACCATGTCCCTGACGGGTCTGGCGGCGACATACTACTTCCTCTAAAAAACAACCGACACAACAAGGCCCCGGCATCATTGCCGGGGCCTCAGAATGTTAACCAGCCCCACTTTAGCGGGCTGTTGAGAAAGGTTCGAGTGGTAGGCGCAAAAAAAAGACAAGACCGACGCGTACTTCCTGTACGCGAGGGTTTGCCTTTTTTGAAGCAACGACGCAATCGGGCCTTTATCAGCAGGCTGAGTCCTCGGCACCGATATCTGCCTGCAACTGTTCCATCCAGTCCGGCATTTCCGCATCACTCACACTGTAGTAATGGGGATTGTAGGGTTTGATGTCCAGAATCGGAGAACCGTCAACGGCCTCCAATCCCTGAACACGCAGGCAGGAACCTTCCCGTTCCAGCAGCCGAACCGCGGTAACAAGCACCGAATTGGGCCGGGCCGGACTGCATGTGGCGAAAATTCCCTTTTTCGGTATGTCCTTGCGCCCCATGGGGTGTATCTTTTTCAACTCCCTGCCTTCCGGCTTGACCAGATGGGGCCAGTACAGCACGAGGATATGCGAGAATTCCTCTATGCCATCCAAAAGCGATGCATATTCCTCCTCAAAAACCAACTCGCTGACCATGGACATGATCATCTGGTGCTGTTCGCTGGCCCGTTGTGTGCGCTCCTCCAGAGTCAGTCCATCCTTTGAAGCCTGAAGCATGGGTTCCTTGAGCTTGCAGTGAACAGCGCCCACGGGACACATGTAGATGGAATCATTCCCTGATATTCCCTGCTCTTGAATAGTCTTGTCTTGCATAATGCACTTCTCGTTTCTGAAATGAATTCTTTCGGTAAAGGCGGGGAACCTTACGGCCCCCGCCTCTTGTCATAACGCTATTTCGGAAGCACGACGTACGGATCAGCACCCGCATCGGTGATCGTGCCCACCAGACTTGCGGGACCGCTGAACCGTCGCTGATCCGCGATGCAGGCCATCTTGTCCTTCATGGACATCTGGACAAGACTCCGGGACATCTTCGCACGGGCGATGTAAAACAGGGGATTGCTCTTGCCGCCTTCAGGCGACAGATCGCCCTTGCTGACGCCTGTGGCGGAGCCGAGTTTGCTCCAGTCAAGCCCGATGACCACTCCGTCGCATACGTTCATTTTCGCGTTTACCCGCATGGCAATGATTATGGGTGCCACGCCGTCCTTTGCCGCTCGCTTCGCGGCCTTGGGAATCATCATGCTGAACGCGCTTCGCTTGCCCACGGTACAGCCATAGACCGACTGCAAGGCGTCCATGGAGCAATTCGGAGCAGCACCCACGAAAACGTATCGGTCGCCTGCTCCCAAAGGAAGTTCCTTGTCCAGAAACGCCTTCACAATGAATCCGGCATTCAGGCCCGGACAAAAATGATCGTGCAGCTCCGCGCCCTTGAGCATCGACCAACTGGCACCTTCGGCCCATGACAGGGAAATGGACACCACCGAGAACATGCGCTTGCCGACCAGTCCGCTTGAAGCGGCGGCCCAAGCCTCGGGCTGAAAAATCTGTTTCGGCGCGATGTTGAACGCCTGCTGTCTGAATCCCTCGGGTCCTGATTTGATAAAGACGAGATCCTTGGTGTCGGCTCGGAACAGGGCGAACCAGAGCGGTTCGAAACAGGGGGTATTCACCGCAAGAAGCGTCCTGGTCCCGGGCGTACGGCCCGTGGTTTTGGCCACCAGATCGAGGTAGGTCTCTGTGCTTTTGCCGTCCACCTGTCCATAACCGGCATTTGTCAGGACCATGAATCCGGCCTGATCCGGTGTTGTCCCCAGTTTTTCCATGGCGCTCCCAAGGGCCTTGGCAGCCTTGGCCATGGACGGTGAGTTCTCCCCGGCAGGGCTTGCGGCAAACCCTGTGGACGTCATTACGAGGAACATCGCCAGCACCCAGCATGTGAACCTAAATTTCAATTTCATACTCTATTCCTTTTACTATTTTATATTTAAGAGGCTTAAGCCGTATACCATTTGTAAATTCGTAGCAACATTACGCACAAATAAAATCAGTTCAGTACAAGAAAAACAGTCAAGACTCTTCGGCTGAAGCGCGTCATTCAAGACGTTCCACGAAAATATCCTTCCATGAAAAAACAGTTGGATGAACTGAGAAAGGTCCCGTGCTCTCGTGAAACCCGGCATTTTTTCACCGTCAGATATCAGAAACGGGTTCAACGGCACGGATATCAGATTTCATTTATACATCTAATGCTTTTCAATCGTCGCTCTTTTTGTAAACATCACCCCGTTTCGACGGGCATAGGCCCGCCTAATATATATTCAGGAGACCACTGATGAACTCCAAGATAGGACGCAACGATCCCTGTCCCTGTGGCAGCGGCAAGAAATACAAAAAATGCTGCATGGGATCTGCAAACGGGAAAAGCCCGGATTTGGCTCAGACCTTTTTTCAACGATACAAAGTCCGCCTGAAGACGCCTGAACAGGTGGAAGGCATTCGCCGTTGCGGCAAACTGGTCATGCAGACCTTTGACGCCATCAGGGACCTGATCAGACCCGGTGTTCGGACCGACGAGATCAACACGGCAGTGCATGAATTCACCGTCAAAAACGGCGCGACTCCCGCCCCGCTGAATTACAACGGCTTCCCAAAGAGCGTCTGTGTCTCGCCCAACGAGGTCATCTGCCACGGCATTCCCGGCGAATACACCCTCAAGGACGGCGACATCGTCAACGTGGACATCACCTCCATCCTTGACGGCTACTATGCCGACTGCAACCAGACCTTCTTTGTGGGAATCCCCTCCCCGGACGCGAAGAAACTCGTGGACGTGACAAGAGAGAGCCTGCGACTCGGCCTTGAACAGGCCAAACCGGGCAACATCATCAACGACATCTCCTCCGCCATCCAGAAATATGCCGAAGGACAGGGCTGCTCCGTGGTGCGTGAATACATGGGACACGGCGTGGGCCTCGACTTTCACGAACCCCCGAACGTCCCCCACTTCGATTCCCGCTGGGGCAACGTGCCCATCGCACCGGGCATGACGTTCACCATCGAGCCCATGATCAACCTCGGGGCCAAGGAAGTCCGCGTGCTCGATGACGACTGGACTGCCGTGACCAAAGACGGCTCCCTTTCCGCCCAGTTCGAACAGACCATCGTCATCACCGATAACGGCTTTGAAAGCCTGACTCCGTTCGACCTGTAAGCACAGGCATCCCTGAAAAAAGCCTGTCAGACACGCCACAAAAAAGGGTTACAGCACCGGCTGTAACCCTTTTTTTACCCTTCGACGACTGCGATGGAGCTACGCCTTCCAACCGCCTCCCTTGAACACGATGCGGTTGAGCGCAAGGGCCATGTCTGATGCGGCCATGGTGTCCGTGACGATTTCGATGTAGACCCCGCTGTCCGCCTGACCGGCCTCAATAAGCGCCGCATCCAACTCGCCGTTGGTTGCGACCCGGGCACAGTACCAGTCCTCCATGCCAAAAGCTTCGGGCAGCTTGCTGTAGTTCCATTGGGCAAGGTCGTTGTAATAGATATACGGATCTTCGCAGAGCAGCCGTTCGATGAGGTACCCGTTGTTGTTGAGACACAGGATGACCGGCTTCAGCCCGAACCGTCCGAACTGGCTGATCTCCTGAACCGTGAGCTGGTGCGAACCTTCGCCGGTGACAAGAATGGTCCTGCGCCCCGGCACGGCCATGGCGGCTCCGAATGATGCCGGCGTGGCCCATCCGATGGAACCCCACAGGGTCTGATTGAAGAAGACAGCATCTTCCGGGAGCCGGGCCGTGACCAGCCCCATGGAAGCAGTGCCGGTCTCGGCCATGATGATGTCCCCGGCCTCGAAGAATCCTTCAAGACGCGGATACAGGTAGCCGGGAGAAATCTCGTCATCCGGTCCCCCTTCCGATTCCCCCAGCCCGTAAGCATGGACGGGAATGTCGTCCCGGCTCTGCACGGCCAGAACGGCAGCCAGCCCTTCAAGCACGTCTTCAATGTAGACGTTGTGGTAGGTTGCGCGCCCGACCATGACCCGGTCCGGCTGCACCCGAATCTCACGAGAAGGGTCGATGTTGGTGGTAAACGCGCCAGTGTTGATATCCGACATGACCGTGCCGAGACTGAGCACGAGATCACTTTCTTCCACGAATGCACGCACATTCTCGGACAATATCTGACCATTGTACACGCCGAGGAAACTGGGGTGGGATTCGGAGAGCGTCCCTTTGCCCATGAACAGGGAGGTAAAGGGAAGTCCGGCCTTTTCGATAAGCAGTTGCGCCAAGTCCTGCAATTCGTACCGGGCGACAAGGGCACCGACAATCGCCACGGGCGAGCGGGCCTCGTTCACGCGGGCCGCCACAAGCCTGACCACGGTTTCCAGCGTTTCCCTGTCACTGACAGGACCGGACACCGGAGGCGGGGTGGAACAACCCAATTCCATGAGCGCGAAATCCGCGGGGACGCCGATGTACACCGGCTGTTTTTGCGTCAAGGCCGCATTAATGACGCGGTCAACCTCGGCTGCCGCGTTCTCGGGGGTCAGTATAGTGCTGGCGCAGACCACGGGCTGGGTCATCTTGTGAAAGAGATCGAACTCACCGTTGCCCAAGGTGTGGTGCATGGTGCTGTGTTTCTGCTGAATGCTGTTCTTGGGCATTCCCACGATATGAAATACCGGCAGACGTTCCGCGTAGGAGCCTGCCACACCGTTGATGGCGCTCAACTCCCCCACTCCGTACGTGGTGCACACGGCCGCGACCCCCTTGATGCGGGCATACCCGTCGGCAGCGTAGGCGGCATTGAGTTCGTTGCAGCATCCGATCCAGTGCATCTCCCCGTCATTGCAGATGGCATCGTTGACCGGAAAGGCGTAATCACCGGGAACCCCGAACACATCCGTTATGCCTATCTCCTTGAGCCGTTCAAGCAGGTGCAGGATAACTGTTTTCGCCATATTTTCCTCCCAGAGATCCGGTTATTTGTCGTAAAACTGCTTTTCCCTCTCCCGGATGTCCTCTGCTCCGATGAAGCGGAAATATTCCTCGAAGCTCATCATGGTTTCCGGCGAAGTAAATCCTTTGGTGGTACGATGTTCCTTGAGGTAGCCGGCCCAGTTCTGCAAGGCTTTGGCGGCTGTGAACACCGACCCGCAGGGATAGCAGGCAACCGCGTAACCCGCGTCCTGCAATTCATCAGCCGTGAGGAAAGGCGTCCTGCCGCCCTCGATCATGTTGGCTGCGCTGGGAACGGAAACCTCGGCATTGACCCGGCGCATCTCCTCGACCGAGGTAACCGCTTCCACGAACACCATGTCCGCCCCGGTCTCGGCATAGAGCTTGGCGCGGCGTATGGCCTCGTCCAGCCCATAGACAGCCAGCGCGTCCGTACGGGCCATTATGACGAAATCAGGGTCCTTGCGCGCCCACAGGGCTGCCCGCAGTTTGGGCAAATACTCTTCCACATCGACCACGGACTTGCCGCTCATGTGACCGCACCGTTTCGGGTAGGTCTGATCTTCAATGAACAGTGCGGCCGCGCCCATCTGCTCGACCTGACGCACCGTGCGGATGACGTTGTTCACATCACCGAAACCCGTATCGATATCGACCATGACGGGCAGATCGACCCGGGCGATCAGGTTCGCATAATGGGTGAGCATTTCCGTGGAACTGATCAAACCGATATCAGGCTGGCCCAACACACTCCCGGCCGAGCCATAACCCGCTATGCTGGTGGCCTTGAAACCAGCCTGGGCAACAGCCATCATGGAAAGGCCGTCGTGAACCACAGGCAACATGAGAATTTCCGGGGCATTGATGAGCTGACGAAACCGGGTCGTTTTCTTCACGGGTACCTTCCCTTGGCTAGACAATGAAAATCAGCGTGGCACAAACGTGTCCCACAAAAAATTGACAGAGTGCCAAGGCATACCATCCTGCTGTATTTTATGCCACCCATGCCGGGACAGTGCAGGCCGAAGCGAAGTGCCCTGACTCCAAACACCGCTGCGACCATGAAAAAGAGGTTTGGAAACACCTGCTTCCAAACCTCTTGTCTATTCTGAACCTGTTTGTTCCTGCCTGTTTTTCAAGGAATACTCAGACAGAATCCGGGTTCTTTTTCTTGCCGCCGATTCTCCGGCCGCCTTTGATTATCGCATTTTCTTCATGCTCTTCGCCATCTGGGCAATACCTTTCCAGCGCTCCTTTTCGATGCGGTCCGCACTCTTGGTACGGCGCTCCGACAGGTACTGCATTTCAGACTGCATCTTGTGGTAACTCTCCAACCGTTCACGGGACAGTTCACCGGATTGCACGGCATGCCGAACAGCACAGCCCGGTTCGTGGCCGTGGGAGCAATCAGCAAAACGGCACCCCTGCGCCAGTTCCAGTATGTCGGCAAACGCGGCGTCCATCCCATCGCCCTCCTCGGAAAACGAGATTTCGCGGATACCGGGATTGTCCATGAGCATCCCGCCCTGCGGCATGCGGATGAGTTCCCGCACCGTGGTAGTGTGACGCCCCTTGCCCACGCTGGCGCTGACCTTGCCGGTAGCCTGGATGTCGCTGCCGTGCAGCATGTTCGCCAAGGTGGATTTGCCTGCGCCGGACGAACCTATCATGGCAACGGTCTGCCCGTTTCCGAGATGGGCTTCCAGTTCACTCTTGCCCCTGCCGTCCGTCATGGACGTCAAAACCACGGGAACGCCGAAGGCAAAGGCTTCCACCTCCAGTTGAAACGACTCCGGCACAGCATGCAGGTCCGCCTTGGTCAACACCATCACAGGAGAGATGCCGCAGTTATGGACCAATGCCAGATACCGCTCCAGACGCCGGATATTGAAATCGCGGTCCAGCCCGCAGACGATAAACACGGTATCGAGGTTGGCGGCAATCGGTTGTTCGCGCTGCGCGCCCCCTGCCCGGCCACCGCGGGAACCAGCCTCCCCGCGGGAGAGGATGTTCTTGCGGGCGATGACACCGGTAATGACCGTATCGTCAATCAAGACCCAGTCCCCGGTGATGGGGAAATCCCGATTTTGGGAACGCCGCAGCCTGCCCGCAGGGGAGCACAGCTGTTCGCTCTGTCCGTCCGTCACCAGAAAACCACCCCGCTGCACGCTGATAACGCGGGCGATACGGCTCTGTGCCGGATTCATGGCCGCCAATTGGCTGTCAAAATAGTCATCCCAACCCAATTGGCAGAGCCGTGTCGGGTCATCCATTCTATTTGCTTGCAAATTATTGTTGTTATTCATTTATCATCACCATTTCATTGAAGCCGATTCAATCGGACCGGCCATTTCTGTAAGTCAATGCCAGCCAATGGCGAAAGGCCAGAGGCTTCGGGTATCAGGACAATGATGAATGCGTTGCGGAAAGAAGGATGCAACAAAAGACCGGTTTCGGAGGAAACGCGAATCCGACAGGCCGAGACAGCCACATTTCAAACCGCAAAAAAATGCGGATGGAAAACAGTTCAAGCCTGCTGATTGCCCTTCATTTCGGCAACTTCAGACGCAAGATCCATAAACTGCAAAGACATAAATCCTCCGTTTTGGCGATATACGGCTTCCTGCCCGGGAACTCGACGGATGTCAATCGGACCAGGAATCAGAAAAAACTGCACCAGAGCGTGAAGAATGAGAATGAAGGCTCTCAACTCGATTAGGCGCCATACGATTATAGATTATTCGAATACACAACCACAACACCCATTTGTCTCATCTAACCATCTAATTATTAAGTCTATCCAATTAATTTCAATTCCCCCTTGCGCCAATGATATTTATCATATAGTGTTCGTTTTAAATTCGAATATATAATACTCTATATCAATAGACACCTACAATAACGACCAAACAGAAACCTAAAAGACGACAAAAGAACTCCTCAACAACGAACGTTTAAATGGCGGGATGCTCTAGAGCATCCCATAACATTCAACAGGGAGGACGAAGATGCCACAGGATCTCGTCAACATGTCGGATCAGTTCAAAGGATTACCGATGGGAGACCTCATCGGGGGGCCGCTCAACGCGGCCTGTGAGGCACAGGTAAAGCTGGCCCAGTCAACCGCAGACTTCATCAAGGTGATCGGCTTTAATGCCCCGACCTCGGAGGATGAATACAGCGGTGGGACACGGACAGCGCTCTTCCGGTTCAAACGCCCGGTGGACGGCACCACCCCCGGTGCGCAGAATCCAATCATGGAAGAGGAAGTCGAAATCAATGTTCCCTTGCTGGCCATTGTCAAGGTGCCCAACCTCAGCATCACCGAGGTGGATGTGACTTTCGACATGGAGGTCAAATCCTCTTTCGCGACCAAGGAGTCCAGTGACTCAGAGGCTACCCTGGACGCCGAAATGTCCATTGGCTGGGGCATTTTCTCGGCCAAGGCAAAAATCCACGGCTCCGTGGCCAGCCACAAGGAATCCACGCGAGCTTCAGACAACTCGGCCAAGTACCATGTATCGGTCCATGCCGAAGACAGGGGCATGCCTGAAGGACTCGCCCGCGTGCTGGACATCCTGCAGACCTCATGCGCCCCTCGGGCCATCGGGGAACCAGCCGCCCCTGAGGCACTGCCTGCCTAGCAGATAGGCAAGACAACAAACAATCAAACCGTGCAGGGCCGGAGCTTTCGGCATACCGGCTCTGCACTCGGGAAACAGATGTTCGACCTCACGGAAGTCACATACGTCAAGCGCATCACAGTGGGAAACGACGATCCTGGAAAGGTTCGTTCGCCGGAAGAAATCGAAGCGGCATCGGCGTTGCTCAACAAATGCCTGAACTCCCCACCCAAGGGACACATCATCGCCGTGGAAAAAAGCTTCGTCGTCGTGCAGATGGGGGAACATCAGGCGGTGCTGCAATGGATTGTCTACCACGTCGGTTTCCCTCGCAAGCCTATCTGGCTTGAAGATTGAGCCAAGGACAGAGTAATGAGTACAACCCTTGATGATCTGCTATCGGCTTTAGAGACAGCTCTGACCAATACGCAGGAAACATTGCGCAGACGAAACAATGAAATCGAAACCGGCATCTCGCACCGGGACGATTTCCTTGTCTCGGAGTCCGGGCACGGCGAACCTTTCTCCCTGCCCGAGGCAACCTTGCGTGCCCGACGACGCCATCAGGTTTCCATGCTCTCGCTGTCCTGCGAGTGCAGATTGAGACGTACTCGCCCCTTCTCTCGGACACAGGCCTACCTCCTGCGCGTCATGGGAAAGGAAGAAGCCCTGCGCGCCAGCCGGTCTTTCTGGCGAACAACACCCCGAAAACTGAAAATTGTTTTTCGCGGCTCGGAACACCCTTTGGGCGAAGTCTGGCTGGACGGCACCCTGCTTACATCCACCGCATCGGAAGACAACCAGCCGGAACAACAGGAAAGGCCGACTCCCGAAGACTCGCAGCTCACGCGCCTTCTCAAGCGGCTGTTTCGTTTTACGTACCCGAAAGGATACATCCTGAGTACCGATCAGTCAGCCCGGGTCAGACAGATTATGCAACAAGAAAAACCCGCCGCGAGCTAATCAACACGCACGCGACACAAACAAAAAACAGGAGAGCAAGATGCAGATTTTCAAGAACAACAGCCTAAAACGCAGCCATCTTTTCGTTCTGACACCCTTCGTCATCATGGCCGTTCTGTGGGCCACCCTTCCCTCCATGGCGGGAAGCCCGTTTCAGGGAGAATGGGCAGGGATGTCCACGGTCGAAGGCACTTCCAACGTCATGACGCGAATCGTGTTCAAGGACAAAGGCGGGAAGGTCTATTACGACACTGCCCCCGACTGCACCATCAAGTTCAAGCAGTTGCTCCCTGTCTCGGACTCCGAATCTCAGGCTGCGGTCGATTCGAGCACGGGCGGTGCTTGCGATCACATGTGGAGCGGACGCATCACTATCAAGGACACCGGTAACGCCAAAATCACATACACTTTCACAGACAAGGAAAATAAGCCCTGGGCCACGGGCGTACTTCAATCCACCGACTAAAGGCGTGCTTTTGAGACAACGGGCCGGACGCAAGGAGAACGGACATGTCCAGCAACATCCCCCTGAATGATCTGATCGAGTCTTTGGCAGGCGCAGTTATCGAGGCGCAAGACAGCGTCGAACTGCACCAGCTGAAGAACCTGACACGCTACTTCCACTCGGACAAGCGCCCCAAGAGCCTTGTGATGCGGGTGCCTTCCATCCGGCCCGACGCCGAAGAAGGCGAATGCGACCTCTACCGCGCACCGCTCCTGCCGCTCATGTCCATGAACCTGCTGAAAATCAAGGACGTGGAAATCTCTTTCGACGCTGAAATCGGCCAGTTGGAAAGTAATCCCGCGGACGACAACGAAAAGACAGACAAGGGACTACCCAAAAGCATCTCCGTGGATGTCGCTGGGACCCGACAGGACAAGGGAGGCAGCATTCACGTGGTTCTGCGCGTGGAAGGATCGGAACCGACCGATGGCGCTGCCAGACTGATGAACCACCTGTCCCAGACCCAGGGGGTCTTCAAAAAGGATTAAATCATGACCATTTACAAAAACGGATCACGAGGCGACGACGTCAGGCGCATCCAGCAGGCGCTCAAGGAAGCCGGGCACCTGACCGACGCTCCGGACGGTATCTTCGGCAGTCGGACCGAAGCCGCAGTCAAGGCTTTTCAAAACAAGGCTGGACTCACTGCCGACGGACTGGTCGGTCCGGCCACATGGGGGAAACTCTTTCCCCTTCAGACACCTGAACAGCCCGCAATATCCGGCGATGTTGATGCGCGTTGTCTGGGGCTGACCGGCTCCTTTGAAACCAGCCGCCCCGCACCGGGCTGCTTTTCAGCCGTCACCGGCAACTTTGATGGCCAAGGCATGAGCTTCGGCGCCCTGCAATGGAACTTCGGACAGGAAACCCTCCAGCCCCTCCTCAAGCAGATGCTCACCGACCACCATGACGTCGCCGCAGCCATCTTCGGCGAACATCTGGACACATTGCAGCAGGCCATCTCCAGCGACAAGGCGACCGCCCTGGACTTTGCCTCCTCCATTCAGGATCCAACAGGGAAAAAGGTTACTCCACTCTGGAAGGACATGTTTGAGAAACTCGGGGGGACACCGGAGTTTCGGGCCATAGAAGTCTCGGGCGCAACATCCTACGCGGCACGGGCCGCCACCCTGTGCCGGGAATATGACCTGTGGAGCGAACGCGGCCATGCGCTCATGTTTGATATCTGCGTGCAGAACGGCAGCATCCCGGCCCGCGTGAGGGAACAGATTCAGACGGACTTCGCTGGCCTCTCCGCCGAACTCTCCCCGGAAGAAATCGAGGTTGAAAAAATGCGCATCGTGGCCAACCGCCGCGCCGAAGCCGCCAACCCGCGCTTTGTGGAGGACGTGCGAAAGCGCAAACTCTGCATCGCCGAAGGCAGGGGCACCGTGCACGGCATCACCTACGACCTCGCCACCCAGTTCGGACTGGGACTCGGCCGGATTGCAGAAACAGGCTAAACAGCAAGGAACAGATTCCCCACTCTCAACAATATGACATATCAACGAGGCCCGGTAAGTCCGGGCCTTTGTCTGCCGCCGCCCAGCCCATCAAGCAATCGGCACACTCATCCCCTGCATCAGCCAAGGCCGGAAGATGCCCCCTGTCTCATTTCATCCAGACTCCTCATCTGGTGGGGCCAGAGAGAATCGGTTTGCCAAGCAGGCTCGATCAGCGTTATTGACAAGTATTATCGCCGCGAACATTGCAGCCTACAAAAGGAATAGAATGCCGAAGCATCCAGAGGACACTCCGGTCCCCCATGAGAGCATGGAAAAACATCTTGCCAGCTATCTGGATCTGATCCCCGCCATCGTCTGGCGCATCGATATTGTCGGAAACGAAATCTCGTTTCTCAACGCACACGAAATCCCGTCCCATGGCGAAAAAATCCGGGCCATCCTGCAGAATCCGCAGCTTGCCAAAAAAATGGTCCTCGCCGAAGACAGGGAACGCTTTCAAGTCAGTTACGAACAGATACGCAATCGAGTGAGAACGGCGTGTTCCTTTCGTTTGCGCCTCGAAAAGGGTGAAACCAAGTGGTTCAAGCTCATGGCCATGCCGGACCCGCAGCACCCGACCTGCTCCATCGGCCTGCTCATAGACATCACCGCACAGGTCAATACGATCCTCGTGGCAGAAGGCAGGCCCACGCTGTCCACGAAGATAGACCTCATTGATGATCCCGTACTGCTCGTCCGCTTCTCGGACCGCTCCATCTGCGCAGCCAACACCGCGGCTGAACAGTTTCTGCAATACGACAGGAAGCAACTGACCTCCCTCGCTTTTCAGGAACTGCTGCAAAACAACACAGACACGGACCTGCATAAGATATACGAAAGCCTCATCTTCTCGGACCGCTGGAGCGGGAAAATCCACGTAACCGACAGCAGCGGCAGGAACCACCAGTGCTCGGCCCAGTTCAGGGCCGTGGCCCGCGACGAGGAAAACCTGCTCTGGGTCACCCTGAGCCACCGCAACGACTGCCTTGCCTGCAAGGGCGTTCCGGTAAAGGGAAATGAGATAATTCCCGCCAAGGACATCAGCCGGTCCATGAGGAAATGCACGACCATCAAGGCGCTTCTGGAGACCATGCTCAAGGCCCTGCCCGCCAATTCGCCCACAGACGCCATCATGCTTTCACGCATCTTCATCGACAAAAATACCGTCGCCGTCACAGGCGCGGGCGAACCGTTCGAGACCGTGCCGGAAAACCGCACCCATCCGTATCAGGGGTCCATCGCCGAAAACATCGTGCGCTTTGATCTCGGGAACCATGTGGTCATGGAAACATCCAAGAGCATCAAGCCCATCGACTGGGCGCTCTTCATTCCGCGCGGCATCCAGTCCTACTATGCCCAGCCGTTTTACGAAGACGGCATCCTGACCAACGTACTCATCTTCTGCTCGGAAAAAAGCCACAGCTACGACCCGGATGCGGAAGCACCACTCTTCGCGCTGCATGAAGAATTCCTCCAGAATCTGGCCCGGTGCATAAAGAAAAAGTAGCGATCTGGTCCAACCACACTCACTCCGAAAACATATGTCGCGGCAAAAACAGTTTTGCCGCGACTTTTTTCATCCCACCCCACGCTCCGTCATTCATCCTGTTTTTTTCACAATAAATTCAGAGCAATAAAGTCGGAATGACACCAACTGCCCAGCCAAATCACGCCAACTGGCTGGACCAGTTTGTTCACTATTTTGCACCAAATACTTGCCCACACCTTCCCAGCCCCATAAAACCACAGGAAAGCACGCTCGAAAAACGAATAACCCACTAACTGGTTGGACCAGATATGGCTTCTGCACAACGCCCGATTCTTTGTCAAAAGGTGACGACAATGCTTCAAGGCAACTCCTTCTCCATCGGAGACAGGCTGCCCGGAGAACGTCGTCTTGCGGAAATGTTCAACACGAGCCGCAACACCATTCGCGAGGTGCTCTGCAACCTCGAAACCATGGGATATCTCGAAATCAGGGAAAAAAGCGGCTGCTACCTGAAGAGCAAGGACGGCCGCATGAGCTGGGAGATGCTGCGCAAACGCAAAAGTCTCGCCGCCAATCGCCAGCTTATCGAGACCCTCATGTTCGTGGCCCCTAGGCTCGCCAAGGCCGAGGCCTCACGCCTTTCCCCGAAAGACATCAAGAAACTCGAAGCCGCCACCGCAAAGCTGGGCGAAGCAATCATCAACTTCGACCTGCCCACGGTCAGCCGCGAATACATCGCCTTCTTCCTGACGCTGGCCAAGGTCTCGGGCAACGACTACCTCATCCTGCTCATGAAGGAACTGGCCGTTGCGTCCCAGAACCTCACACACGCGGGGACCGGGCTTTCCGAAGTACAGATCGACTCGCTGTTCGCCTATCACGTGGAACTGTTCAACGCCCTCAAGAACGGCCAGCCGGAACAGGCAGACAAGCTTGCCGAGCGCTGCATGGAAACGTTCTACCAGCTCGTCCTGCCGGAAGACTAGCCAAAGCCGCCCACCATGAAACGAAGAGAATTTTTCAGCCGCTTCCTTCCCGGAACAAGCCATACGGAGAAAAAGTCGGAAACAGATTCAAGTCATAAGGAACCGCCCAAGTCCCCCATGACTGAAAAGGAACTGTTTCTGCGCGCCATGGCTCTCGGGATCGACCCGGCTACTGTCACGCCCGGGCAACTGGAAAAACTGGTTTCCGAATAGAAACCGCCAACAAGACCGTAGAGAGCAGAGTTGGAACACGGGGATTGATCACCCTCCCAGCGAACTCGCAAAGGAGAGTAAGATGGACAACAATAGCGTCAGCTATCTGGAGAGTCGGAAGCTGGTCAAACGCTGGAGCGGGCCGATCCCGGCTTTGATCAACACTTTATTAATTTTTGCCTTTTTCTATGTAACATGGTGGATTTTCCAAGACCCACGCGGCCTCATGCGCATGTACACCCCCTACGTGGGCTACATGGTCTGCCGCTGGCTCCTGATCCTGTTTATCTGGGTCGCCTATATTTTCGACTTCTGGCCGTTCAAACGGTCATGGCTGAATAAAGCGCACCCACTCGTCAAGGGAACGGTACTGACACTCGTCAGTGTTGCCGCCATGGTCATCCTGATCAAGGGCTTCTTCGTCGGAATCCTCGGCAACTACGGCATCGCCTACTTTGACCCCGCACGCCTCGAAGCAATGGGACTCACTGATTTCTATTCCATCGAGTACGCAGCCGAGGCCATCATGATGTTCGCCGCCATCGCTTCCTGGCTTTCCCCGAGCTGGGTGGTCGCCTGCGAAAACGCGCCGTGGCAGAAGCTGGGACAGCCTGCACGAGGCATCACCATCGTTCTGGTGACCTTCCTCTTCAGCATGATCGTCTACTTCCTGACCATGCACTCGCACATGGCCATCCTCTTCTACCCCTGGCAGAAGTTCACGGCCATTTGTCCGCCCTACTGGGAAGATTTCGCCAACACGGTTTCCGGCAACTTCCACATCGCATGGATCATGTGCTGCACCGTGGTTGTCTGGCTGTATGAAACCATCTGGGAACGCTATCCCTTCAACCTGATCAAGCACGACGGCCTGCGCCGTACCGCCTCCTTCTTCGGAATCATTGGCATCGCCCTCGCACTGTGCTTCTTCCTGTTCTATGCACAGGACATCGTCTGGGGTGAGACCATCCGAGGCACCCGCCGTCTCATGGCTCCTGACTGGCGCTGGCTGCATGTCGGTGAAATGGCCATCTTCTGGCTTGTGCCGACCCTGTACCTGACCTTCTACTGCAACAACTGGCCGACCAAATTCAGCCGTCCCGTCAACGTGTGCATCCGCACCCTGCTGACCGCCCTGATGGCCGTGTTCGTCTACGTTGTCTACTACAAAACCTCCCATCTGTTCCTGGGAACCCAGAAGGGCTTCTCCCATCCGCAGCAGTTCCCCATGATTCCCATGATCTGGCTGATCAACATCTTCCTGATCAACTACTGGTTCATGGACGGCTGGCCGGGTTGGAAGGCTGTTCCCAAAACCGCTGAAGAACTGGAAGAGGTCAAGGAAGAGATTGTTGCAAGTGATGTGAAGTGGACTCCGGGCATTGCCAAGGGTCTGGCCGTGGGACTGGCTGCCGGTCTGGCGCTGTACTTCGCCATCATCAACATCCTGCCGTGGATCAGCGCGAACTTCTCCATCATCAAGTAAGCGCAGGAACAAGGAGCTAATAATGAGTAACGATAAAAAAGACTTCAGCAGGCGCGACTTCATGAAGGGCGCAGCCACCGGCCTTGTCGCCGGAGCATTTGCCGGAATGGGTTTCTATTCCTACAGCCCCTCGGCCTATGACCGCCTCCCCAAGGTAGAACGCAAACAGGAGGATTTCGGTGCATGCCGCAGTGTCCGCATCACCAACATCTCCGAGACAAGCTGGTTCAACAACGCGCATCTCATCGGCGACATCCACGAAGCCGGCGGCCTGCTCGTGAACCAGTACACCCTGAACTGGGCTCCGTTTGCCAACGGCAAGGGTTCTGCACAGGGTTCCTATCAGGAAGGCATCGACTCCATTAAGGGATACCTGCCCAACGACCTGAAAAAGGCATGGGAAATCCAGAAGAAGCTGGCCCTGCACCCGGACAATCCGGGCGGCTACTCCTGCCTCATCGAGGTGGAATCGCTGGACGGCAGCCTGCACAAGTACCTGCTGGACACCGGTTGGTCCTACGAATGGATGGAAGACAGCTTCAAGCGCGAAGGCATCGACAAGATGCTGCAGGAGCAGGAAATCGAAGCCCTGTTCATCTCGCACGAACACTGGGACCACTTCTGGGGCCTGCCCGTCACCACGAAATACGACAACCGCATTCCGCTGTACGTCCATGACGGCTTCTACGAAGAAGGCCTTCAGTACATCAAGGACTCCGGCTACAAGGGCGATCTGACCATCGTGGATCAGGCCGTGACGAAGATCATCCCCGGCATGGCGCTGCTCAAGTTTGACGTGCCCATCATCAACCGTGTATTCGGCGAGACCTCCCTTGCATTCAACATCAAGGACAAGGGACTGGTGCTCATCTCGGGTTGCTGCCATCAGGGCATCCTGAAATTCGCAGACTTCGCCTTTGCCAACCTGAAGTATGACAAGGACAAGTTCTACGGCATCTACGGCGGGCTTCACATCTCGCCCTTCGAGGACTGGGATCCCAAATACGATGATCTCGTGATCTCGCTGGGCCAATGGGGCTTCGAACGGATCGGCTGCAACCACTGCACCGGTCACCTCACCGCCAAAAAATTCATCGAAGCCGGATATCCGGTGGTACGCGGCACGGCTCGTTTCCGCTCCGCATCCAAGGATTACCTCGGCAACGGCGATAAAATCAACTTCGGTTGCTAACCGTCACCATCAACAGGAGTCCGGTTTCTCTTCAGGAGAGACCGGGCTCCATACAACAAAAACAATCATGAATCTTTCCGCCATCCTTCCTCCGCAACGAAACAGGGACCGACAGGTCGACCTTCCCGAAATGCTCGTCAACTGCCTGCTGGCCGCCTGTCAGCATGACGAATTCAAACGGCTTGTGGGCTGGAAAGGCATGGCGGTCTGCCCACGGGGCAAACAGGCATGGACCATGAAAGTCCGTTCCCGTCCCGGCGTGTTCGGACTGTGCACCGCAGAGTCCGACGCGGATGAACACGGCCAGCACGCAACTGTGGACCTGTTCTATTTCCCGGACCCGGACGAGCCGTTGCTTGAGACCATGTCGCTTGCTGCCAACCATGCTGCGGCACACCCGGACTATACCGACACCCTGCGCCAGTTCTCCACCGACGATTTCTGGGCAATGCCCTTCTATATAGGCATGCTCTCCGTTTCTCTCGGAGCAGATGAAGACGCCTTTTCCATGCGGCTTCAGTCGGTCAGCCAAAAACTCTGCATCGCGCAGGACGGCGTAGCCATATCCGAAGGTCAGTGGCTCATCAAACCGGGTGAAGCCGAGGAAGACATTCCGGCCCACGCCATTGCAGCGGACTTCGTGCTTGTGCTCGCCGCCGCCGTATCCAACAGCCTCGGCGAAGCCCCCTGCCTGTTCAGCCGCGACGAAACCCCGGCTGCTGCCATGGGATATGATGCAGAGGGTAACCACTTTTCCATTGACCGAGACATCTTCACCGTCACGGATGCTTTCGGCTGGGGAGAACGCGACACGCTTGAATCCCTCGCGTTCTCCAACCTTTCCCAATGCACCTGCTCCGGCTCGCCCGACGACAGGAAAGCACTGCCCGACGCCATACGGAACGCCCTATTCTGGGAAACCAACGACCTCGCCGCCATCGCGCAAAAAGGCGAACATCCCCATGCCTTTGACAAGCGCCCAAGCCTGATCATACTCAGCGGCTTTCTCGGCGCGGGCAAAACCACGTTCCTGAACCAGCTGCTCGAATACCACGCGGCCCGCGACGAACTGGTCGCCATCATCCAGAATGAAATCGGCAAGACCGGCGTGGATGGCAAGCTCCTCGAAGGCGACGACTCCATCGTGGAACTGGACGAAGGGTGCGTCTGCTGCACGCTGGCGGGCAACCTGTCCCGCGGCATGGAACAGCTCACCGCCCGGTTCAACCCGAAGGTCATCGTGCTGGAAACGACCGGACTGGCGAATCCTTTCAATATTCTCAATGAGATCGAGAAGCTGCGGCCATTGGCCCGGCTCGACTCCATCACCACGCTCGTGGACGCACAGAACGGCCCGGACCTGCTGGAAGAAAGCGACATAGCACGCAACCAGGTCAAGGCCGCGGACACCATTCTCCTGAACAAGTGCGATCTGGTTTCCGAAACCGAACTGGACGCCCTGACCGAGACCGTCCGCACCCTCAACAAACGCGCCCAACTTGTCAGGACCGAACACGGAACCATCAATCCGGGCACGATCTACGACACCGACCTCCTCACGCAAAACAGCACGGGAATCCTTCCTGCCCCCATAACTGCATCCCATCACACCCATGCCATGGAAGGATTCACGTCCCGGCGTTTTGCTTTCAATATTCCCTTGAGCCGCAAGGACCTTGTGGAGGTGATCGAATCCCTCCCGGCTGAGGTCTTTCGGCTCAAGGGGATTGTAAAACTGGAAGACAGCGACGAACCAGCGGTCGTGCAGTATGTCGCCGGACGATACGAACTCTCCAGCCTCGGCAGCCCGTTTGACGATGAATCCTTCCTCGTTGCCATCGGCCGGGACATGGACCTGTCCATCCTCGAAAACCTTGAGAGGAGTTGCGCATGAACATCCTGCAGCAGGGCGGTTTCATGATGTGGCCGCTGCTCATCCTTTCCATCGCATCCCTTGCGGTCATTGGAGAGCGTTTCATTGTGTTCACCACACGGACTTTCCCCTCTGCTGAAAAATGTACGCGCATCTTCAGTGAATTCAGTCAGAACGGCAGGCAAGCCGCTCTTGAGCAAGTTGAGAAGATCACTCCGGACTATCGCCGCATCTTCGAAATTATGTTCAATGACCAGCCCCTGAGGCAGAAGGAACAAACCATTCATCTTGCGGGTGAGGAAGCACTCCATTCGCTCAACCACCGCCTCGACTTCCTGTCCACCGTTGCGACCACGGCACCGCTCATGGGCCTTCTGGGAACCGTCCTCGGCATGATCAACGCCTTTTCCCGGCTGTCCGCCGCGGGCGACGTAGACATCTCCATGCTGGCCGGCGGCATCTGGCAGGCACTGCTCACCACTGCGGCGGGACTGTCCATCGCCATCCCGACCCTGCTCGCGCACCGCTGGTTCTGCCGCCAGCAGGACAAGACGGCGTACGCCATGCAGCATACGGCCAACACCTTTCTCGAACAGCAGGAGAATACGGAGCGGGCCTGATGATTTCCTTCACACGCAAGCAATCCCGTCCGGCCTCGCCGGACATCACCCCGCTGCTGGATGTGGTTTTCATCCTGCTCATTTTCTTCGTCATATCCGCCGTGTTCACGGCAAAAGGCATGGACATGGAACTGCCGCCCGCCGAGTCGGCACAAGCCGTTTCCGGAAAATCCATGGAAATCGAACTGCACGCCAACGGCGACCTGTTCTGCGATACCGCTCCAATCACCCTGCTCGACCTCTCCCACATTCTGAAAAACACCGCTGAAAAACCACTCGCCATGCAGCCGCAGCACATCCTGCTCAAAGCCGCGCCCGAAGCAAAGGTGGAATCGTTCCTGCGGGTCGTGGACCTTGTCCGCACGCACGCATTCAGCAACCTGATTATCGCCACCGGCAGCAAAAAGGCAGACCTTGCCGAGTCCACCCGATGACATCCCATCAGCTTTTCGGTCTCTGCATTGCAACTTCAATCTGTATACACTTCCTATTGGTACAGCAGAACTGGTCACCGGAACCGGTCATGGGTTCAGACCAGATAGTGATTCCTGCGGACTTTGACATCGCCGTAAGCACTCCGGGCAACGTCCTCGCCCTTGGACAGGAAGTTGAAGAAGACAATGAAGGAGAAAATGCGGAGGAAGCGGCGCGGCGCCGGAAACGGCTCGCGATAAAGAGCTACCTCAAGCAGGTCAACGAAGCCATCGAACGGCGCAAGTTTCTGCCCGGAAACGGAGACCTGTCCGACCTGATCGGCAACGTGCTCTATACCTTCCATATCCGGCCCGACGATACCTTTTCCGACATCCGCCTTGTGCGTTCTTCCGGGAATGCCCGCCTGGATCAGGCAGCCGGATGCGCCATTGCCTCAGCCAGCGGTGTGACCAAGCGGCCCAAAATTCTCCAGGGGCAAGCCTTCACCCTCAAAATAACCGTCAAATATCAACACAGCATGTGATCCACGAATCTACAGGCGATATTCCCTCACCTCTTTCGAAAAGAACCAGATAATCATTCACATTACCGTGTTTCTGTTGCATGCTGTCAAATAGGTTCAGCTTTAGACCATATGATCTTCCGCTTTCGTATTTGATTCATTCGCATGGGAATAATATGAAAATTCTGCCTGTCATCTTACTGCTTTCCGGGCTTTTGATCACTCTTATCCTTCCTGCCTATGCCTCGGACACTCTCTCCGTTGAGTATTATACAGTTCAGGAATATCTGGAACTTCACCCTGACGAAGTAAAACTGATGGGGACATTTGACGATCTCGTCACGGCTCCGGGAACCAAGATAGGCATCCAGCAGGAAAGGCCGGTTCGAATAGCCATCGTCTACCCCGGAATTCAGGCTTCCGACTACTGGCGCCGCAGCGTCCTTTCCTTCAAAAAAAGGATGGATGAAATCGGAATTGCCTATGAAATCCATGAATTTTTCAGCAAACCTTCCCTACAGGCCCGCGCTCAGGCCGAGCACATTCGCAAGGCCCTCGCAAGCGATCCGGATTATCTTGTTTTCACTCTTGATGTGGGCAAACACAAAACCATTATCGAAAAGATTCTCACCAGAGACCGCCCAAAACTCATCCTCCAGAACATAACGACCCCTGTTCGCTCATGGGAAGGACGGCAGCCATTCCTGTACGTCGGATTTGACCACCAGATAGGGACCAAACTCCTTGCCCGCTATTTCCTGAGAAAACACGGCTCAACAGGCCCGTACTCGGTTTTGTATTTCTCCCGCGGATACGTCAGCACCATGAGAGGCGACACCTTTATCCAATCCATGAAGCAGGGCTCCTACAGAACCCTCAGGGACGCGTACTATACGGATGGAGACCGGCTCAAAGCAAAAGCGGCAACGCTGGACATATTGGACAAGTCTCCCGTGGACTTCATTTATGCCTGCTCGACCGACATCGCCCTCGGAGCCCTTGACGCACTCAGGGAAAAAGGAATGATCGGCAAGATTCCGGTCAACGGATGGGGCGGCGGCAGCGCCGAGCTTGAAGCGATCCTGCAGGGTGACCTCGACGTAACAGTCATGAGAAACAACGATGACAACGGAGTCGCCATGGCCGAGGCCATCAAGCTTGAGCTGGAAGGAAACGAGGGTAAAATTCCGACAATATACTCCGGAAAATTCTTCCTTGTTGAAAAGGGAATAGGACAGGCGCGCCTGAATGATCTCATTGTTGAGGCCTTTCGCTATTCAGGAGAGGCGGAGCTGCAGTAGGCCATGCATAAAAAAGGAAAAAGTTACAAATTATACACGATTCTAGGTGGCCCTGTCGCGATCCTCATTATCGTCTTCACGGCAACCCTGCTCGCATGGACATACAGCGAATCCATTGACGCACTCAACAATGAAAACACAATCAGCCTAAAACAGAGACGATCCTCCATCGACTACATTCTGGCAGCCAACATTGCCGGGATAGATCAAGGCCTCCGGGAAATTCGCGACACGTCTTCCCTTGTGGAAAAAGTGATAAAAAAGGATCAAAAAGCGACCAGGGAAGCCCTGACACAACTCGTCGATGCCATGCAGTCCCCGTCTCTGGACATTCTTTTCGTCCAGCTCTGGAACGGTGCGATTTTCTCCAGCGTCATTTCCCCCTTCTTTGACCTCTCCGACAACCTTTCCAAGCTGGGGCAAAAAATCACGCCGGCAATGGATCGGGGGGGGCTTATTCATTTCAGTGGATTAACCCTTCTTCTCACCCATGAACCTCTGCTGAACAGCCAGACGGGCCAGGTCGTCGGCCGTATTGTCGGGGCAACCGTGCTGAACGACAACCTCGCCGTTCTTGATACAATCCACGACTTGACACGGTCTGAAACGGTTGTCCTCGTGAGCAACGGAGAACTCATCAGTTCGACAGCACCGCGGAACTCTGAAATCGTCCAGAAACTGGCAGCAGGAGCTCAGCGGGAAACACACGGCAAACCGTATCTGGAGGCCGACTTCGGCAGCAATCTGGTTGCAGGCTTCATCCCGATTTCGTTCTCAGGCAATCCGACCTCCCTTGTCGTTGCAACAGCTGTGGCAGACGACTCCTATACGTTCATTCGCAACTCCTATCGATTCCATCTCTTTGCCCTCCCTGTCTTTTCCATCTTTGTCATCCTTTTCATGATCATGCTTGTTCACAAATCGACGAGCACCCCCCTTCAAAGGCTTCTCGCATACGCAGGAAAGGCCTCTTCGGAAGAGGCGGAGAGTGCATACCAGTCAGGCAGGATCAAAGAGTTCAACACCGTGGGCCGGGCAATGGAGGTCATGGTTGAAAAACTCAATACCCGGACCGAAGAACTGGTCAAGACAACCAACCAGCTGGAATTGGCAATGCATGGAGCGCAATTCGGCATCTGGGACTGGGATATTGAATCCGGCAAGGCAACCTATGACAACATCTGGGAAGAGATACTGCAATTTGAACCTTCTGAAATTCCTGAAGAATACTCTTTCTGGGAAGAGCGAATCCATCCGGACGACAAAAACGGGTTGTTTGCAGCCAAAAGCCGGTGCATGCGCGGAGAAAGCAGCTACTTCGCCAAAGACCACCGCATCAAGACCAAATTCGGCACATGGGTCTGGGTGACGGCGCGCGGGGCTGTTTCCGAAAGGGGAAGCGACAACGCACCGAAACGAATGACCGGAATCATCGTCGACATGACACGACGCAAGCAGGCCGAGGACAAACTGCGGGAAAGCGAACATCGACACAGGGTCATTTTTGAAAGCTCGCCGCTGGGCATGGTCCATTATGATAAAGAGGGCGTGATTCTGGAGTGCAACGACAGGTTCGTCGATCTCATGGGGTCAACCAGACACAAGTTGATCGGATTCGATACGGCAACCCTCAAGGCTGAACAGTTCCGCAAGGCCCTGAAGGCCGCTCTCAAGGGCGATCCGTCCATATTCGAAGGCAAATACACGTCCGTTACCGGCAACAAGACAACCTACCTTCGAATCGTTCTCAGTCCTGTACAGATTGGCGTATCCCCTACCGAAGTCATAGCGACCCTTGAAGACATCTCGGCCAGAAAACAGGCGGAGGCAAACCTGAAACGCTCTCAGCACTTGCTTGAAGACGCTCAGGAACTCGGCAACATGGGAGCCTGGGAATATGATCTGGACACAAAGGAAACCATGTGGACGGACAATCTCTACCGTCTGTTCGGATACAGGCCCGGAGAGTTGAGAGACAAACACCAATACTTCATGGAGCACATCCTCCATCCTGAAGATCACGGGCGCATGTCGGAACTGTTTGACAGCGTTTTCAGTCTGAGCAGACCGACATCAACTCGATTCAGAATAATACGCAAAGATGGTCAGGAGCGGATACTCGAAGGAAGGGTAGCTCCCCAGCACGATTTTTCAGGAAAAAGAAAACGCATATACGGTGTGAATCAGGATATTACAGACCTGAAAAAGACCAAATAGATATTTCTTGAACAGTCCCGGATTCAGCGCAGCCGCCCTCTCGTAAAACCACATATTCTGATGAATTTCAGAGTATTGCGAACTGCTAAAAACAGTAACATCAGCCATGCTCTTTACGGCGGGCACGGATGGCTTCATACAGCGGGACGAGGATGGAATCAAACGTGTCAGGCGCAAGGTCCACGAAACGGTCAGGCTCGGTGGAACAGAGGATGAGCACCACCTGCAACTCACCATTTTCATAGAACGGCTTGGCAAAATAGGACCGGAGGCCGCGCGGGATGAACAGGGCCCAGTCAATAGGCTTGATGCTGTCCATGGTGTCATCCACAACCAGATGGTCGAGATTGAAACGGGCAATGTCCTCGGCAATGGTTCCCCGATAGGAGAACTCCTCTCCCGGAGGCATGTCGGCCAGCGGCGCGCCCGCACCGGTGACGAACACCTTGTTGCTGCGAGTCAGGATGTCCGAAAGCATGACCGCATTACACCGTCTGGCAATGTCGGGCTGCTCCAGAACTCTGGCGAGCATGGCCGCAATGTCGGGAGCACCGCTGAATATCTCCCGGAGCCTTCCGGAGACATCGCGATCAACCGGCTGATGCTCTTCGGAAACGGCTTGCCTGTTCACCTCGGAATGCGGATTCACGGAAACCCGGATCAGGGCGTTCTGCCGCCAGCGCACCCATTGCAGGGTGGCATCGGCCTCGAACGGCTCTCCCTGTGTGGTACAGAACTCCAGACTGCCGGTCCATTTACGCTCAAGCGGCAGGTCTTCGAGGATGGCGTTCAGGGGATCTTCTTCTGCCGCCGGACAGAGATCGATGAATTTCGGACGGTTCACACTCAGGGGACGGGGAAGGCCGAAGAGATCACGCGCGGCGGCGTTGGCCTGTTTCAAATGGTGGGTTTCGTGATCCATGAGCATGACCGGGGTGGGAACATTGCCGATACGCATGCGGGCAGCGGCGTCGGTCTCCTGAATTTCACGGATAACTTCCACAGTGTCCCCGATATCAAGGAGATACCCGTAATAATACTGCGGGTCGGATGAATTGACCGCACCGGTCAGCTTGAGCCACATGATGCTGTCTGCCGGGGTGTGCACCCGGAACACGGTCGCCATGGTCCGCCCTTCCCGGACGGCATCCAGAAACGCATCGAGCAGGTGGGCGTCCTCGGGCAGGAGCATCTGCTTGCGAAACGCCTTGTTCTTCAGAAACAGCCGCGCGCTGTCCCCCAGCGGATGCAGGGAATGATCGTTGAGGAATTCAATCCGTGAACGGGCGATCTCAATACGCCAGAGCAATGCGGGAAAATCATCCACAAAGCTTCTGAGATCTTCCATGGGGATGGCATGTCTTTTCTGTGCGCCTGTATCGTCTTCACCTGTCATAAGTGACTCCTCTTGACGATGTGAGAACTACTGCAATTGACAAGGGCGGTCAATGTGTATCTCAGCCGGAACAAGAGTTCTGAGGTCTGGAATTCCCGGTCTCCAACGGTGACAAAATCCATATAAGTACATTCCTTATGGATGGTTGTGGCTGTTTATGATAGACCACCTGATCGACGGACCAATCAATGCGTCCGTCACCCGTTCTCCCGCCTGCTGCGGGAAGGATATCGTACCTTTTTTTTCATGTGCGAAATACGTCGAAAGGCGTATTTGCGTTGCGGCAAAATGCACATGAAAAATCCCGTGGGCAGTATTGTTGCGGTCCTGTCCAAAGGCTCCTTTCGAGAAGGCGCCATCCTGCGGGTTGTCTGACACAATTCATATTGAAGAGAGTGAAAAATGAGCACACACACTGAGGACAGTGGAAAAGGCAGGAGGATTGGCTTTTTCCTTGGACCGATTGTATTTGCACTGATGCTTCTTCTGCCTGCACCGGAAGGCATGAAAGTGGAAGCATGGCGCGTGGCGGCAGTCACGGTATTCATGGCCATATGGTGGATCACCGAAGCCATTCCCATTCCGGCGACATCGCTGTTGCCCATCGCGCTTTTCCCGCTGCTGGGGATCATGAAATCCAAAGCAGCCACAGCCCCCTATGCAAACCATCTCATCTACCTTTTCATGGGTGGATTCTTTCTCGCGGTGACCATGGAAAGATGGAACCTGCACAAACGAGTGGCGGTCCACACCATCCGACTGGTCGGAACCAGCCCCGGCAGAATGATTCTCGGATTCATGATCGCCACGGCGCTTCTGTCCATGTGGGTCTCCAACACTGCCACGACCATGATGATGGTGCCCATCGGCCTCGCCGTCATCCAGCAGGCCACGGGATTTGATTCCGAAGCCCTGCGCGCCTGTGGCACCACCGGTCCGGAGTCGAACTTCGGCAAATGCCTGATGCTCGGTATTGCGTATGCCGCGTCCATCGGCGGCGTGGCGACCATCATCGGCACCCCGCCCAACACCGTCATGGTCGGCATGGTGGACAAGATGTTCGGCGTGGAAATCGGGTTCGGCCAGTGGATGCTGTTCGGCGTCCCGCTCGCCGTCATCATGCTCGGCATCTCATGGGTATTGCTGACCCGCTTCCTGTTTCCCATGGGAGACATGCAGCTGCCCGGCGGTCGGAAAATCATCGATGAAGAACTCCGCAAACTCGGCCCCATGGCCATTGAAGAAAAGAAAATCGTGGTTGTGGGCTGTTTCGTGGCCTCCTTCTGGCTGGCCCGCGGCTTCATGAAAAAGATGCCCTTTGTCCTCGATCTGATGCCGAACTTCGGCTACATCCACGACGCGACCATCGGCATTCTCGGTTCCCTGATCCTGTTTGCCATCCCCACCAACTTCAAGAAAGGCGAATTCCTGCTCGACTGGAAAACCGCGGTCAAGATTCCGTGGGACGTCATTCTGCTGTTCGGCGGCGGCCTCGCCATTGCCAACGGTTTCGCGAGAACCGGACTGGCAGGCTACATCGCCTCGCAGCTCAGCGGCCTTGAAGGTGCCAGCATTCTCGTCTTCGTGGGAGCCGTCGTCATGATCACCATCTTCCTGACGGAGATCACATCCAATACGGCAACGGCAACACTGCTCGTACCGATTATGGGCAGCGCAGCCATCGCCATGGGCGTTCACCCCTACGCGACCATCGTCGCGGCCTGCGTGGCGGCATCCTTTGCCTTCATGCTCCCCGTGGCCACACCGCCCAACGCGGTCGTCTTCGGCAGCGGATGCATGTCCATCAAGCAGATGGCCAGGGCCGGTCTCTGGCTGAACATCGTGGGAACGATACTTATTACCGGATTCGTGGTATACCTGCTTCCGGCCCTGTGGGGTATCGACCTGCACAGCGTGCCGCAGTGGGCCATCATGCCTTAGGCAACACAGACACTCAAAAGAGAAGGGAGCACGGAATGTTACCGTGCTCCCTTTTTTATTTTCACAGGCAAACCGCGCCACATCAGCCACTCTCCCCCTTCAGAACTCCTCTTTCGATAATTCCGTCACGCCCTGCACAAAACCGGTTCTACCAGTTTATACTGCGATAATTCTGAATTGGTGCTACCAATTCTAATATTGGCTCAAGAATAGGCAAAAATCGGTTCATTTTTACAATTTTTTCATTTTTTTTTGATTCTCCGATTCAGCAAACGCTAATTGGTAACTCCAATGGAACCTCAAAAAGGTTCAAGTGAGGCGGATTGATCATGACGAAAAAGGCCAAAGCGCTCGAAAAACTCGGACAGGTCATTCAGGACATGGAACTCAAGGCCGGAGACCGGTTGCCGCCGGAACGCCGTCTTGTCGACATGCTCGACGTGAGCCGCAATACCCTTCGCAGCATCCTCCACTCCCTTGAAGCAAGGGGACTGGTCTCCATCCGTCCGGGCAGTGGCTGTTACCTGCGCGTAGGCATCTCCGCAGCGCACGACAACCCGCTCGACCTCAACCTGAGCCCGGAAAAGACCATGGCCGACCAGCTTGAAGCCGCCTACATGCTGCTGCCCATGGTCGCCGAACACGCGGCAGAACGCATCGGGGAACGCCACCTCGAAGACCTCAAGAAATGCAGTGTGAACATCTCCCGTTCCATTTTCCAGAAATCCGCCGACCGCGTCTGGAGCGAAAGCCTGACCTTTTTCCGCCTCGTGGCCGTGGGCACGGGCAACGACTTTCTGGTGCGTACCGTGGAGCAGGTCTGCTCTGCCGACATGGCTGCATACGACTTCTTTTTCACCCTGCGGCGGGAGGAACGCGAAGCCATTTTTGCAGACCACATCAAACTGCTGCACGCACTGCGGGCGCGGGACGGAGAATGGGCACGGGCCATCACGTCCAACTATTTCCTGCGCATGTGCAACATTCTGGAAGAACGCGAACAAGTCCCCATGACCGATCTGGTCTACCGGTCCCTGCGGGAAAAGGCGGAGCAGGAACAAAAGGACGAGACATGGCGAACATGACGCGAAGACAACTTTTCAGGGGGAGTTTCAAGGCCGGGCAGCACGTTGCCGCCGTGGCTGCTGGCGATGAGGAACCCAGAGCACCGGAGCGGCCACCGCTCAACCGGGCCGATCTGGAAGCCATCGCCGGGGATTTCCCCCCCGAATTGCTTTCTATGGAAGCAGAACGACTGGGGCTGGACCCGGATTCCCCGGACCGCGATGCCCTGCTGACAGCGGTGTACGAAGCCATGGCAGGAAGCGGTCCGGAGCAACCCGGGAGATAACCGAAAACCGGATAAACGGGGTGGGGCCCGTGATCCGGCAACCCCCTTGAGAGGAGGTTCTCATGGAACGGTTTGGCGAAGGCTACTTGGAAGAGCGGAAACTCGTCAAGCGCTGGTCAGGGCCTATCCCTGCACTGGTAAGCTTGGTTGTGACGCTCGCCGTATTCTATCTGACCTGGTGGATTTTTCAGGACCCACGCGGCATCATGCGCATGTATACCCCTTACGTGGGCTACATGTACTGCCGCTGGTGGCTCATCATGATGATCTGGATGGTCTACATCTTCAACTTCTGGCCCTTCAAGAGAAAATGGCTGGAAACAACCCATCCGCTGGTGAAAGGCACCATACTGACCGGCGTTTCCGTGGTCATTCTGATCGCGCTCATCAAGGGATTCTTCGAATACCTGCTGGGCAACTACGGACTGGCCTACTTCAACCCGGAACAGCTTGAAAAACTCCCCGGCGTGACAAGCTTCTTCGCCATCGAGTACTCGGCCCTCGCCATTCTGATGTTCGCGGCCATCGCAAGCTGGCTCTCGCCCGCATGGGTCGTGGCCTTCGAGGAAGCACCGTGGCAAAAGCTCACACAGCCTGCCAAGGGCTTCTCCATCCTCATCATGACCTTCTTCCTGTCCATGGTGGTCTACTTCGTGACCATGCACCCGCACATGGGCATTCTTTATCACCCATGGCAGTACTTCACCTCCATCGCCCCGCCGTACTGGGAACAGTTCGCGGACACCGTATCCGGCAACTTCCACGTCTCGTGGATCATGTGCTGCACGGTCGTGGTCTGGCTGGTGGAAACCATCTGGGAACGCTATCCCTTCAGCCTCATCAAGAACGACTGGGCACGCCGGTTCGCATGCTTCTTCGGCATTATCGGCATCGCCCTTGCCATGCACTTCTTCCTCTACTTCGCTCAGGAACTGACCTGGGGCGAAGCCATCCGGGGAACCCGCCGCGCATTCGCGCCTGACTGGCGCTGGCTGCATGTCGGTGAAATGGCAATCTTCTTCCTGGTCCCGGCCCTGTTCGTCACCTTCTACTGCGACAACTGGCCCAAGAAGTACTCCCTGCCCGTGAACGTGCTCATCCGTACCGTGGTCACACTGGTCGGCGCCATTGCGCTGTACATTGTGTATTACAAGACGTCGCACATGTTCCTCGGCACGCAGAAAGGCTTCTCCCATCCGCAGCAGTTCCCCATGATTCCGATGATCTGGCTGGTCAATATCTGGCTGGTCCACCACTGGTTCATGGACAATTGGCCCGCATGGAAGATGGTTCCCAAGACCGCCGAAGAGATTGAGGCCGATCACGCCGCCCACAAGGCCGCCATTGAAGATGTCCGCTGGACACCGAGATTCGGTGCCGGGCTGGGCGCAGGCGTGGTCATGGGCGTGGCCTTCTACTTCATCACTGTCTGGGCACTGCCCGCAGTGTATGCATCCATCAACATCATCCCCGGCAAATAGCCCGGAAAGGAGATTCGCATGTCAGACAACATGAAGAGACGCGACTTCCTGAAGGGAGCCGCCACCGGCGTCGGCGTCGGCCTGCTGGGAGCCATGGGGCTGTACTCATACTCCCCGGCGCGCAAGAGCAACTTCACACAGGCTGAAAGAAAGATGACCGATATCGGCGTGTGCAGAAGCGTCAAGGTCACCAACATCACGGAAACCAGCTGGTTTGAAAACGGCGTGCTCATGGGCGACATCAAGGGCGCGGGCGGTCTGCTCGTGAACCAGTACGACTTCAACTGGCCCCCGTTCGGCAACGGCAAGGGGCTTGGCAAAGGCTCGTATCAGGAAGGCATCGCCCCAATCAAACACCTGCTGCCCGCCAAACTGGACGAGGCATGGGAGATCATTGAAGGCAATTCCGTGCACCCCGAAAACGCAGGCGGTTACGCCGCGTTGGTGGAAGTCGAGGAAATGAGCGGCAACAAGCGCAAATTCCTCCTCGACGTAGGCTGGTCCTACAAGTGGTGCGACGAATGCTTCAAGCGTGAAGGCATCGACAAGATGCTGGAGAACAAGGAAATCGAAGCCCTGTTCTTCTCACACGAGCACTTCGACCACTTCTGGGGACTTCCTGTCGCACTGAAATACGACCCGGAAATCACCATCTACATCCCCGAGGGCTTCTATCCGGAAGGTTTGCAGTACATCAAGGACTGCGGCCACAAGGGCAAGCTCATCACGGTCAAACCCGGCCTGAACAAGGTCATTCCCGGCATGGCGAGCTACGTCTTCGCCATTCCCATCATCTGCCGCGTCTACGGGGAACAGTCCCTGTACTTCAACGTGGCGGACAAGGGCCTCGTCAGCGTCACCGGCTGCTGCCATCAGGGCATCATCCGCTTTGCCGAGACCGCGTACAACGAGATCAAGTACGAAAACGACAAGTGCCACGGCATCTACGGAGGCCTGCATATCTCGCCGTTTGACGACTGGGACCCCAAGTACGACGACCTTGTCATCTCATTGGGCGACTACGGCTTCGAACGCATCGGCTGCAACCACTGCACCGGCGTGCTCTGCGCCAAGAAGTTCATCGCCGCCGGATACCCGGTGGTCGAGGGAACCGCGCGCTACCGTTCCAAGGACAAGGCATACCTTGGCAACGGTGACGTCATAACCTTTGGATAACCAACCCATCCTCATACCTGTCGGTCGCCCCTTCCCCCGAGAGGGGCGGCCGACACACCGGAGACGTACTATGTCCATAACCCTCAAGACTCTGCTGCCGCCGGCACTGATGCACGACCCGGCACTGGTTGCAACCGAGCTGCCCCGCGCCCTGATGACGCGGGCCAACTTCATCCCCGGCGTCCGCCACCGTCTCGGCTGGCGCGGCGTGCGCGACTGCGCCAAGGGCAAAGGCGGGCTGACCGTAAAAATCACGGGCATGGCAGGAGTGTACGGGCTGGAATTCCTGAACAACAATCAGGACAGCGGAACCGGACGGGCCTCATTCAATATTTCCTATTTTCCGGCTCCCGACGAGGAGCTGGTCGAATCCTTCAGCGTGCAGGCAGGCATCGCGGCACAGGCCGACGATTATCTGGACAGAGTACGTGAATTCACCCTGCACGACGACCTGCGCGCCCTGTTCTCCATTGCCGTGCTCGACGCATACTTCATGCCCGAATCGCAGGGGATCGCCCTTTCGCTGGCAGCCCCGGAACTCGACACCATCATGGCCATGGACGGCGTGACCGTGGAAACGCCCAACGGTCCGTTACAGGCCGTGGCTCCGGGCAATGCGGACCAAAATTTCCCGGCATGGGACACGGCCCTGCCCCTGTTCAACGCACTGGCCGCCTCGGCGTCCTACTGCCTCGGCATGCCCCCGCAGTCCCTGACCCTGCACACGGAACCAGGCACGCGCCGCTATTACGGTGACCTTGTGGAACTGCACACCAGACTCGCCCCGGACCTGCGGAACACCCGCCTCGGACTGGGCTGGGACACAATGGTTCCAAGCGACCCGAACTTCACCACCCCGAACCTCTTCTGGACCGCACCGAACCCGCTGCCCGCCGAATATGCAGACGCCCCGTGGACCACGTCAGACCTTCCGGGTGCAGCCAACAGTCTGGACAAACGCACCATGGGCATCACGGAACGTCCGCGGCTCATCGTGCTCACCGGATTTCTCGGCTCGGGCAAGACAACCTTCCTTGCCCGCTTCATTGAGGAACAGGCCGCCAAAAACGGCTTCGTAGCCGTGGTCCAGAACGAAATCGGACAGAAGGGCCTCGACGGCAAACTACTTGGCCAGAGCTATGCCGTGACCGAAGTGGACGAAGGGTGCGTGTGCTGCACCCTCGCGGGCAGCCTGCGGTCGGCACTTTCCGGCATCCTGTCGGAATTCCAGCCGGATTTCGTGGTCCTTGAAACAACAGGACTCGCCAATCCGGCCAACCTGCTCACCGAAATCGCAGACCTCGACGACCTGCTCGACTTCGCCTCGGTGACCACCCTCTTGGATGCCTCCTGCGCCCCCCGCGCCTTGACCGACTACGAAGTGGCCCGCAGTCAGGTGCGCCTTGCCGACATACTCCTGCTCAACAAGACCGACCTTGCCGATGAAAAGGAACTCGACGACCTCGAAACCCGCATCCGGGAACTGAATCCCACAGGCGACCTGCACCGTGTGGTCAACGGCGATATCCCGGCTGCCACGCTCTACGGCGTGAACTTCCGCAAGCCCCTCAACCGTCCGGCCCCGCATCTGGCACCCATGGGCATGAACGCCACCCATGGAGATGACGACATCCAGAGCGCCCTTATCGCGCTGGACACTCCGCTTGACCGCGAGACGTTCCGGCGCGGCGTGGCAGGACTGCCGGATCAGGTGCTTCGCGCCAAAGGCGTGGTCCAGTTCAGCGACACCAACGACCCCGAAATATTCCAATACGTACCAGGGTCGCACGCCCTGACACCTGCTGAAGAAAAAACCGACGAACGGTTCCTTGTCATCATAGGCAGGAACGCTCCGAGCGCCGCACAGGACTTCCGTTCGGCCATCGGAATATAACCGACCTCACATCCTCACTCGGATTCCGGTAATTAACCGGAACATGCGGGACAGGTCCCCCGGCCTGTCCCGCTTCATTTGACTACACGACGGACAAATTACAGGTCTTCTTTCCTTTCCCCGTTTTTTTTGGCACGCTCTTTTGCAAACAGATATCGGATGCCAAATTGGGAGTCCTGCATGAGTCTCATCATCATTTCCTCTATCGCCCTTCAGTTGACCGCCGCCCTTCTGGCGCTTCGCCTCATCCCTGAAACCGGCCACCGCATTTCGTGGAGCCTCATATCCCTCAGTCTGGCCGGAATGGTCTATCGGCGCATCCACACCCTGATGCTGGCAATAGACGGAACAGCACAGCCGGACATGGCGTTTGAACTGATCGGCCTCGGAGTCTCCGCCATCGTACTGGTGGGCATCATCCTGATTCGTCCCATCTTCAGACAGCTCAGAGAAGCAAATGAACAACTGGTCGTCAGCGAAAAGAGGTTTCGGACCGTAGCGGACTTCACTCACGACTGGGAATACTGGCGCGGACAGGACGGCAGTTTTCTGTACATGTCCCCCTCATGCGAGCGCATAACTGGATATACTCGCGAAGAATTTTTCAGTGAACCGGAATTGATGGAACGAATCATACACCCGGAAGATAGAGAGAGAATCACGCCGCATCTGACTCTGGAACGGCGCAAAGGCGACACGGCCACTCTCGATTTCCGCATCATCGCAAAAGACGGCTCCACACACTGGATCGCTCACCGGTGCATGCCGGTGGTGGATGAGCACGGCAATTTCTCCGGAACCCGCGCCAACAACCGGAACATAGACTGCCGCAAAAACGCCGAGGCCATGCTGCGTCAAAGCCGGAGGCTCTACCGCAATCTGGTGGAACAGTCCCACTCCATCATCCTCGAACTGAACATGTCCGGAGAAATCCTGTTCATCAACCGCTTTGGACAGGACTTTTACGGCTATAGCGAACAGGAACTCGCAGGCAAACAGGCCGTAGGACTCCTGCTGCCGGAAAAAGACAGTGAAGGCCGGGACATGCGTACCAAACTCTCCGAACTCGACAGGGACGAAATGGGCTGCTTCCTCTGCGAGGCCGAAGTGCTGCGCAAAAACGGCAGCAAGGCATACCAGTCGCTGGCCACATCCCTTGTCAGAAACCGCGAAGGCTTCCCCGAAGGCATTCTCTGCGCCGGGGTGGACATCACGGCACGAAAGGCTGCGGAAAAACTGCGCGAGGACGTGGAACGCATCGTTCGGCACGACCTGAAATCCCCGCTCATGGGCATCATCGGCCTGCCGCGCCTGCTGCGAAAAGCCGACAACCTGACCGATAAACAGCGGGAAATGCTCACGGTCATGGAAGGGGCGGGAATGCAGATGATGGACCTCATCAACCAGTCCCTCACCCTGTACAAACTGGAATCCGGCACCTACCGGTATCACCCCGCCGACACCGACTGGCTGGAAATCATCCAGCGCGCCGTCAGGGACCTTCAGGCACAGCGGTCAGGCGATCAGACCGTTGAAATCACATTGGACGGCTCCCCTGCCGACGAGGATGCACACCTCGTCATACCGGGAGACCCGACCCTGCTCTACGGCATGGTCGCCAATCTCCTGAAAAACGCGCTCGAATCCTCGGACAACAAGCCGGTACGGGTGGACCTGACCAGTGACGATCCCTGCACCGTGGAAATCCGCAACGCCCTTGCCGTGCCCGAGGAAATCCGCAACACGTTCTTTGATAAGTACGCAACCAGCGGCAAGGGCAACGGGACCGGGCTCGGCACCTACAGCGCACGCCTCGCGGTCAAGGCCCACGGCGGTGAAATAGCCATGCAGACAGATACGGACACGGGCACGGTCGTCCGGGTCGAACTGCCCAAAACGTTCGACACTGTTTGACACAGCATGGTCTCAAAAATCGCAAACTGTCAGCGTGAATACGGCTGTCGCCTTCCTTTTTTCCGGTCCATCAGCTACGTTGTGCCATCCTTGAATTCCATCAGAAAGGAGCTCTCATGATATCCAGACATCGCATCCATCTGCCGGTTTCCCTGCTCATCATCGCAATCCTGCTGCTCGCCCCCTCGTTTGCCGCTGCCGAAAAACTGCCCGACGGCTTTGCCTATGTCAGCGAAACCGTCCCCGGCGCGGTGCTTGAAGTACGTTATTACGGAGAAAACAACTTCGTGGGACAGCGGGTCGACGGCTATCTCGCCCCGCGCGTCATCCTGACCACCGAGGCAGCCACTGCGCTGGCACAGGTAGAGTCACAGCTTGCCGTGTTCGGACTCGGCATCAAGGTCTTTGACGGATACCGCCCGCAGCAAGCCGTGGACCACTTCGTGCGCTGGGGAAAGGCCCTCAACGACACCAAAATGAAGGCGCAGTTCTACCCGGACGTGGACAAGAAGAACCTGTTCAGGGACGGGTACATCGCCGAAAAATCGGGCCATTCACGCGGTTCCACCGTAGACCTGACCATCATTGATCTCAAAACCAAGGCCGAGCTGGACATGGGCACGCCGTTTGACTTTTTCGGCCCGAAATCATGGCCCTCCAACAAGGACATGCCCGCCCATGTCCGCGCCAATCGCGCCCTGCTGCAAAACGCCATGCTCCGCAACGGATTCAAGCCGCTGACAGAGGAATGGTGGCACTTCACACTGCGCGACGAGCCATACCCGGACACCTACTTCAATTTCCCGGTCCAGTAGAAGGAAACAGTCCTTACACAAACAGCGCATACATGGTCGCGCCCACCATCACTGTCACGAGCACGCCGTTGATCGCGGTCAGCGCGGCTCGTGACCGCATGGCGCGCATGATCGCCGCCCCGCCCAGCCCCCAGAGGGAATGGAACGTCATCTGAAAAACCATGAATGTCGGGATGAAAATGGCGGCCTGCTCGACCAGCGACATGGACGGTGACGATATCTGGCTAAAGCCCACCACGGACATGGCCCAGCTTTTCGGATTGGCCGGATGCAGGAAAACACCCTCCAGAAACGAGAACCGCCGATCCGTGCGTCGTTCAGACAACTGCATGACCATGATCTTCCACGCCAGATACAGTATATAGCCCATGCCGCCGATCTTCATGGCCCACGCCGTTTTCGGGGAGGCCATGAACACCCCGCCCAGACCAAAGCTCACCAGCGTGTTCAGGCAGATCATGCCCACAGTGGTGCCGAGCAGAAACGGTACGGATGACCGGAACCCGGTCGTCTGCCCGATGGCCATCATGGTCAGGTTGCCCACTCCGGGCGTGCCGGTCATCACGATGGCGAACAGCACGAATGCCGTATATGTTTCAAGCGTCATAGCATCTCTCCTTTCATTGAACTGCATGTACGGGGCACATTTCCATGTTCACCGTGTATTGTTGACATTGTATGGTGTCAATGAAAGTATTGTCTGCATGACAATATGGACAACGCGCCTGACAGGAGAATCCGGCCCGCTCTACAAGGAGCTGGCCGATGCCATCGAACGGGACATTGCTGACGGAAAGCTGCTGCCCGGGGAACGGCTGCCCACGCACCGGGAACTGGCCGACGAACTCGGCATGAACGTGTCCACCGTGACCCGCGGTTACCGTGAGGCGGAAAAACGGGGACTGCTTTCGGGCACGGTGGGACGCGGCACATTCGTGGCTGCGGATGCCGCCACTTCGACCGCGCTTGTCTCATTCGAACCGTGCCGGCCGGGACTCATCGAAATGGGGCTGGTCTCGCCGCTGCACCACATGGACCCGGACGTGGCAGACGGATTCCGGCGCATTGCCAGACGCAGGGACCCGGGCGCGTTCATGCGCTATACCGACCCGCGGGGGTTGCCGGAACATCGGCAGGCAGGCGCGCAGTGGGCAGCGCGGTACGGTCTGGAAACCACCCCGGAAGACGTCATTGTCTGTGCCGGGGCACAGCACGCCCTCACCTGCACCCTGAGCGGCCTTCTGCGCTCGGGTGACCGCATCGCCACGGACGCACTCACCTATCCCGGCATGAAAACGCTGGCCGCCATGCTCGGCATCCGACTGGTGCCCATTGCCATAGACGAACACGGCATGAACCCGGACCGTCTCGACGCGGCCTGTCGTCGCGACAAAATCAAGGGGGTCTACCTCATGCCCGGAGTCCACAATCCCACCACCGTCACCATGAACACCACACGGCGGCGTGACATTGCCCAGCTTGCACAAAAACACGACCTCATCATCATCGAGGACGACGCCTATGACCTCACCGTTCCGGGCTTGGAGCCGCCGGTCAGCAGCTTTGCACCGGAACGCACAGTCTACGTGGCAGGAATGTCCAAATCCATTGCCGCCGGGTTGCGCGTGGCCTTTATCGCCACCCCCCGACACATGCAGAAGGATCTGGCACAGGCAGTGCTCAACACCATCTGGATGGCTCCGTCCCTGAACGCGGAACTGGCCGCCATATGGATCAATGACGGCACAGCCGACCGCACCGTTGAAAAAAAACGGACCGAGGCGGCCCGCCGTTACATGATCGCCTGTGACATATTTGAGGATTTCCGGTTCCGGGGCAAGCAGAGCGGCTTCTATTTCTGGCTCGACCTGCCCAAGCCATGGACCGGGAAAACATTCGAAGCCGCAGCACTCAAGGCGGGCGTCAACGTCTTCGGCGCGGAAAAATTCGTTGTGGGAGAAACCCCGGTCCCGGCTGCCGCCCGAGTGTCACTCACCGGCACGGACAGCCGCAAGGAACTGCGCAAGGGGTTGATGATTCTGCGGGAAATTTTGGAAGAAGAGTAAAGAGATGCCTCCGGCGGCCTAAGAACCTTTCGAGAAAGGTTCTTAGGAATCTCCAAAGCTTTTTGGTGCGCCTTCGGCGGAGGCGGTTTGCCGAAAAGTTTCTATTTTATTTCAGGGTCTTGATGAAAGCGTCGGCTTCGGCGATGGAGCGTTCCATTTCCTTGATGAGTGTGCTGACGTCCGAACGGATGGTGGTCAGTTCGCCTTCAAGGGAAGCAATGGCCTTGGCGTTGAGGTTGTGCTTGAGATAAAGCACCTGATCCTTAAATGCGGCAAGGACCGGGTCCATCTTGGCGCTGGCCTTTTTCATGGCGCGGATCAGCTTGTTGTAACGGCCCTTGGTGGCGGTCAGCTTTTTCTGGCTGTCCCTACGCAGCTTGGAGCTCGAATACTGCGTGATTTCATCGGCCCATTCGTCGAACAGCGCCTCGGCAACATCTTCCACGGACTCAATACGGTCACGCACCTCTTCGGCACGGGCTTCGCTGGTCTCGTATTCATCATTGAGAATATTGTACTTTTCCTCAAGCTCGCCGCCATCAAAACTCACCACGCTCTTGTAGCGTTCCAGCGCGTTGGCAAACTGCTCCTTGGCCTCTTCCTGCGACTCGCGAGCGTTTTCCACCCGGTCAGCCAGAATTTCGCGTTTGTCGTAACCCATTTTCTCCATGGTCGAATAATATGCCTTCTGACAGCCCATGGTGAAAACAAGGCTCAACAGCGTAACAGTGAGGACAAGACGTTTCATGAACAACTCCTTAAAATAATGCTTTCGTTCCAGACTTTCGGACAGATACAACAAACATGCGCAACGGGCAAATAGTTACGCCCGCTGCACAAGCTCCCGCCGAGCCCCCTTCACCATGGTTTCGGTGAATTCCACCAGTCGCGAAGATACGAGATTCCAGCAATGCCAGTACAACCGGACCCGAACGGTATGCCCGGGCAGCAGATCCACGATCTCGCCCCGCTCAACATATTCCGCTGCCTGCTGCTCCGGCACCATCCCGGCCCCGCGCCCGGATGCGATGACCGGCGCGAACTGCTCGGATGACGGCATGTAAAACGCATTCAGCCGGGACGGCTGCTCCCCAAACGCCTCCGCAAAGATCAGCTCATGCATCTCGTCCTTGCGGTTGAAGATCAACATGGGAGCCTCTTCCAACATCTCCAACGTCGCGCTATGTTTACACCATTTCGACTTGTATGACGGACTGCCATACAAATGGTAATCCATGTCGCCCAGATATTCCACGCGACAGCCCTGCATGACCTCGGCGCGAGCGCTCACGCAGCCCAGCACCTCGCCGTCCCGCAGCAGGCCATGCGTCTGTTCCTGATCGTCCACCCGGATATCAAGCAGCACCGGTTCGGCATCCAGATACCCATTCACCGCCGGGAAAAACCATGTGGCCAGCGAATCCGCGTTCACTCCGACCGGCAGTGTGGTGAAACCTTCATCCTCACGCCCCAGCCCGCCGCCGAGATCATCCTCAAGTCGCTTCACCTGTCTGTAATGTCTGAGCATATTCCGACCGGCAGTCGTCGGCCTCGGCGGACTCGACCGCACCAGCAGCACACATCCGGCCTGCTCTTCCAGCAGTTTCACCCGCTGGGATACCGCAGATTGCGTCAAATGCAGCAGTGCCGCGCCCTTTTCAAAGCCGCCCGCCTCAACCACCGCCGCAAACGCCTCAAGTAATTTGTAGTCAAGCATGGCCCCTTTATTAGCAATTCTTATGCATCATGAAAACAATTAGTTTCACAGATTGGTGTGGAGCGATTAGGTGAAAGGAAGGCTTGAGAAGATGCCTCCGGCGGCCTAAGAACCTTTCGAGAAAGGTTCTTAGGAATCTCCAAAGCTTTTTGGTGCGCCTTTGGCGAGGTGCGTTGCGTGGGAGGATTGGCGTGTGGGACCCAGGGGGTGGCGTTCGGAGAGAATCGCACCGGACTACTTCGGCACGCGATCAAGCTGTCCGGTGCGATTCTCTCCGAACAGGTCCCACGCCGCGTGAGCTTTCTGGAAATAGCTCACCAAAACGCCCTTGCGGCGTTTCAACCATTAAAAATTACAACAATCTTTTCTTCTAACAACTTGGCATAACCGCAAACCATAACACAAAGAGGCACAAACCCTCACCACCCTCCACCCGCGCGAATAGCGCATACAAAAAGTTTGGGGGAAAAGGGATGGGGGAGAGAGTCCAGAGAGAGGGGGAAGGGGAAAACCCCGTCCTCAAAGGGGGTTTTCCCCTTCCCCCTCTCTCTGGTCCCCGCGAAACGGCCGCCGGAGGCAAATAATGACGACATTTATACAAGGTTTTGGGATGGGTGGTGGACTGATTTTGGCGATCGGCGCGCAGAACGCGTTTGTGCTGACACAGAGTGTGCGGCGCAACCATCATCTGGCAGTGGCGGCGCTGTGTATTTTGTGTGACGGAGTTCTTATCAGTCTGGGCGTCACGGGCACGGGCACGATGGTCGCATCGAACCCGACACTGGGCATGATCGCGGCATGGGGCGGCTCGGCATTCCTGATCTGGTACGGCCTGATGGCACTGAAATCAGCGGTTCAGGGCGGCTCTCTCCAGACGGGCGATGAGACGGAAAAAACGCTCCGGCATACGCTGATGCTGACCTTGGCAGTGACTCTGCTGAACCCGCATGTCTATCTGGATACGATCGTACTGATGGGCTCCATAAGCGGCCAGTTCCCGACCCCGGATCGATACATGTTCGGACTGGGCGCATTCGCCGCATCGTTCGCATGGTTCACCGTGCTGAGTCTGGGCGGCCAGATGCTCGCCCCGGTCTTCAGGCGCGAAATCACATGGCGCATTCTGGACGTTCTCGTCTGCCTGACAATGTGGGCCATCGCAGCCAAACTCATACGTGACGAACTCGGAATATAGCCCGCTATATATCAAACCAAACCACAAAGACAGCAAGCTATACATGTATAGCTTGCAGTTGTTTTTATTCAAGATAGATTCAAATTGGAGGAAAACCGGCTACTCGTCGTCAGGTTCCTTCTCCCGGCTGAGTTCAAAGAGCTTTTCCCAATTGATCGGCATGAGACTCTGCCGGTTTTTCCACTGGAGATAATCCCAACCGTCATCAGGAATGACCCGCACGGGTATGCGGTTGACAAACTGCTTGCCGTCGTCGCCGCAGCACTTGCAGGCCCAGCCACAAATGTCGCAGGTACACCCTCCGGTTTTGACCATTTCCTTGGCCGTGCCGGAGTTGTCGCAACAGCCGTCGCACAGCATGAGATATCCGGGGTCGCGTTTTTCAGTCATATATAGAAAGTATGACCCGCACGGGAATGGGTCAAGACATAGGGCAGCTTCATTTTCTCCACCAGATGGAGTACAGTGGACATGGAGAAAAACCGATGCAGCGCGCAACGTACCATCCAGCCCCCCCCCCGTTCCCGTGTCCGATCCATGCCAAAGGCACGCCCGGAGACGGTTCGGCCCCCGGAAACAGCGAGGAATCCGGTCATTCGCCCGACCCTGATCAGGGCGAGGGAGGCCGTGCCCTCTACTGTCGTATCTGCCGCTCGAAAATCACCCGCCGGGAACTCGCCATGCGTATCGACGGCAAACACAGACACGTGTTTTTCAACCCGCACGGGCTGGTCTTCGAAATCGGCTGCTTTGCCTCGGCGAAAAACATCATTCCCGGCGGTCCCAAAACAGATGAGTTCACATGGTTCCCCGGTTACGCATGGCAGGCCGTGGGGTGTTCCGGCTGCTCCTCCATGCTTGGATGGCGCTATTTCGGCAAAAACGGCGGCTTCTACGGCCTGATTCTTTCCGCTCTCATCGAGGGGGAAGACCTCGGACGATAGAAACGCATAACCTTTACTCTGGCCCAGCAAGGCGGGTCCGTGTTATGTTTCTTCCATGAACAGCGATATTTTTGCTCAATGCCGCCAGTGGTTCGATGAACACACTGCACACTACCGGGAAAAAGCAGGCCCGGAGGAAACCGAAATGGTGGACCGCAAAATCCGCCACACCATGCGGGTCGTCGGTCATGTGCAGGCCATTGTCGCAGAAACCCCGCCGCTCGAAGAACTGTCGGAAGCCGTGGAAGTCGCAGCACTGCTGCACGATGCAGGACGGTTCCCGCAGGTGGTGAAACACAACAGCTACGATGACCACGCCACCTGCAACCATGCCGAAGTCGGCGCGCGTATAGTCATGGACGCCGATCTCCTTGACCCGCTCCCTCTTGAGACACGCGGCATCGTCCTGAGCGCCGTAAAATACCACAATGTCGCGGTGATTCCGGACAACCTCGGCACCGAAGCCCGCCTTGTGCTTGAAGTCCTGCGCGATGCGGACAAACTCGACGCCCTGCGCAACAGTCTGCGCTACCTCGATCCTGACAATCCCAACAGCAAGGCCCTGAAAGCAGGACTCACATGGGATGCGGACAAGTTCACCCCGGAACTCCTGCAATACGCCATGGACCGCACCATCATCCCATACGAAAACATACAATGGTCCAATGACTTCGCACTGTTCCTGAGCTGCTGGCTCTATGACCTCCATTTCCCCTACGCCTTCAGACAGCTCAAGACCTCCGGCCAGTACGAGATACTTCTCGGCCAGATGCCGGACACCGAGGAATTCATCCGGCTCAAGGAACAGCTTCGGGACGATCTGGACTGGATTCTCGCCCGCAGCCGGTCTTGACCGCGCACTTTCCCCCGGATAAACCCGCCTCATGTCCCGCAGATATCTCATTCCCGCCGCCACGCACCGCGTTGAAGACAACATCAAGCGCAGCCGGTTCATCTCCACTGCCGCTCACACGCCCGATACAGACTCAGCCAAGGCTTTCGTCGCCGAAATAAAAGAAGAATTTCCCGACGCGACCCACAACTGCTGGGCCTTTGCCGCAGGCCCGCCCGGTGACACGGCGCATGTGGGCATGAGTGACGATGGAGAGCCGCACGGCACCGCTGGCAAACCCATGCTGAGCACGCTGCTACACAGCGATGTCGGCGAAATCACCGTGGTGGTCACCCGCTACTTCGGCGGCACCAAGCTCGGGACCGGAGGACTGGTGCGCGCCTATTCCTCCATGGTGAACATGGTCCTCGACACCCTGCCCACAAAAGAGATGGTCGAGACCGTCACGGTCACGGTGACCATTCCGTATCAGGCCGTCACCCTGTTCAAGCGCATGCACCCGGATTTCGAGGCGGATATTCTGGACGAGCAATTCGGCGTGGACGCTGCGTTTACCCTGTCCATGCCGGAAGAACATCTGGACAATTTCACGAAAAAACTTGCCGAACTCACGGACGGACGCGGGACAATCGAGCAAAATTGATTTGCAAAGGCGGTTGCAATACGACTGAAAAATGGGCTAGCGTAAACACAAATTGTATTACTCCGGGGCTAACAGCAATCAGTAAAGCAGGTTTCATGTCCACGCAAAAGCTTCGCGCCATCTACAAGCAACTCACCGACAAAATTGATGACTCCAAGGAATCCGCCCTCTTTGAAGTCAAGGAACTCAAAACCGACCTCAACGAACTGCAACGACATCTCTCCGGTCGCAAGAAAGTCACCGACATTCAGCCCGATGACATTCTGCGCTCCGCATACGAAATAGCGCATCATCTGCGCGAAATGCAGCAGCGCAAGGAAATCCTCGCGGAATTGGAAGACGTGGCTGCCGAGACCGAAGCGCTCGCATATCTCGACTCCCGAGGCGCAAAGCTGCTCACACGCCCGGCAGGCTGGCATTTCCAGACCTCAAAGGAACGCTTCCTGCTCCACGCCGACGATCCCGTTCAGGCCGCGGTCAAGCTCCGCAAGCTCCTCGCCGCCGGGAAGAGACTGAAAAAGCCCAAGAAGAAAAAGAAATAGGAATGCCTCCGGCGGCTTAAGAACCCTTCAAGAAGGGTTCTTAAGAATCTCCTAAGCTTTTTGGTGCGCCTTCGGCGAGGGCGTAGGGTGTTTAATGGTCTGCCCTTACATGCCGGGTCGAAAATTCAAACGCCTCCTTCCCTTGAGTGCAAAATCCGAAATTTCCCGCTCCTGCCTTGACTTTTTCGGGGCAGGCTGCATTTGTATTGAGAATATTCAACCCTGAACAAACGGAAGATCACAACATGCTCAAACGCATCATCACTCTTTTCACGACCATGCTGGTCGTCATGTCTCTGGCCGGTTGCGGCTACAACTCCATGCAGCAGCAGGAAGAAGAAGTCTTCGCGGCATGGGGCAATCTGGAAGCCGCATTGCAGCGCCGTGCGGACCTGATCCCGAACCTTGTGGAAACCGTGAAAGCTGCTGCTTCCCACGAAAAAGACACATTAAAGGCCGTTATCGAGGCCCGCTCCAAGGCAACACAGGTCAAGATGACCCCGGAAATGCTGGGCAACAAACAGGCTCTGGCAAAATTTCAGGCCGCACAGGGCGGGCTGTCCTCGGCACTGTCCCGACTGATGGTCGTTGTGGAGCGTTACCCGGACATCAAGGCCAATCAGAACTTCCTTGCACTGCAATCACAACTCGAAGGCACGGAAAACCGTATTACCGTCGCTCGCAAACGCTACAACGACGCGGTAAAGGCCTTCAACTACTCCATTCGCAGCTTCCCGAACTCCATGACAAACTCCATCGTCTTGAACCTGGAACGCAAGGAATTCTTCCAGGCGGATCCCGGAGCCAAGGACGCCCCCAAAGTCAACTTCGGCTCCAGTTCATAAACGGGAGACACCGTGCGTAAAACAATCATGGCCGTCCTTGCGGCGGCCCTCATCATCCTGACAGCGGCGTCCGGGGCACTGGCTCTGGACGTTCCGCCGTACACGGGACGGGTCAACGACACGGCGAACATGATTTCGCCCGGAACCCGCGCCTCGCTGGAAAAATATCTTGCAGACCTGGAACGCACCGACTCCACTCAGGTGGCCGTGCTGACCATTCCGTCCCTTGACGGCGACGCCATGTCCGACTTTGCCATCCGTGTGGCCGAGGCGTGGAAAGTCGGCCAGAAAGGCGAAGACAACGGTGTCATCCTGCTTGTCAGCAAGGCAGACCGCAAAATCCGCATCGAAGTGGGTTACGGTCTGGAAGGCGTGCTCACGGACGTGCTTTCGTCCCAGATCATCCGCAACGTCATCGGCCCGAACTTCAAGGCCGGGAACTATGACAACGGATTCGCGGAAGGCGTCACCGCTATTGCGGGCGCGGTTCGCGGCGAATACACAGCGGCTCCCGCCAAAAAGACCCGGCGCAGCCGGGGCGGCATTCTCCCGCTCATCGTCATTCCCATGCTCCTGTTCATCACCTTCACTGAAATGTTCGGTCGGCGCAGACGACGCGGCCAACTCTCCAACAGCCAGGTCATCGACGGTCAACGCAGACACGGCTCTGGTCTCGGTTCCACGGCATCCACCCTGTTCCTCCTGAGCATGCTCGGCGGCGGACGCGGAGGCGGGTTCGGCGGAGGCGGAGGATTCGGCGATGGCGGCGGATTCGGCGGTTTTGGAGGCGGCGGCTTCGGCGGCGGCGGTGCAGGCGGAGACTGGTAGGAGACATCATGAGCAAACTCGCACAGAATTTCCTGACAAAGGACGAACAGGACACGCTCATCAAGTGTGTCATGGATGTGGAAAAACGGACCTCCGGAGAAATCGTGCCGGTCATCGCGTCCGCAAGCTACGACTACCCCCGCGCCTCGCACATCGGCGGACTTGCCTTGGGCATCCTCGGTGCAGCCGGACTGGCGACCCTTCTCGGGCGCGAGGACATGTGGGTATTCATCGGCCTGTTTCTGGCAGCCTACGTGCTGATTTCGCGCCTGCTGGGTGCGGTCCCGGCACTGCGGAAACCCTTCATCTCCAAACGGGAGATGCACGAGGAGGTCGAAGAGGCCGCTGTCACGGCGTTCTACCTCAACGGCCTGCACCGGACCCGCGACCTGACCGGCATCATCGTCTATGTCTCGGTCTTTGAACGCAGCGTGCGCATCCTTGCGGACAAGGGCATCAACGACAAGGTGGACCCGCAGGTATGGGAAGAAGTGGTCGCCGAGATCACCCGCGGCATCCGTGACGGACGTCCGGGCGAAGCCCTCTGCCAGGGCGTGAAGCGTTGCGGCGACCTGATCACCGAACACTTCCCGATCAAGCATGACGACACCGATGAACTGCCCAACCTGATTATCGAGGGGCAGAACTAGCCGGTTTATTTACACAACCTTCACCGTTTCATCATACGGCCGTAACGTGCGACCGGTCTTCTCTGATAAAGGAGACCGCTATGTGTACAGGAACACTCGTCATGGCCGCATTGCTGCTGGCGCTGACAACAGGACTGACCATTGCACGATGTTTCCATTCGACATCGCCCAATGCGAAATACCTCTGTGCCGCTATCAACACCTTGATCACAGATGAAAAGAAGCCGGAACGGTCAACGATACTGCAATCCGCATCGTTGACCGGCAACACACGGCAAATCGCAAACAGGAAAAAGCCCCGAAAGAATATTCTTTCGGGGCTTTCTTCCGTTTTATCAGCGAACAAGAGTCCGTGAACGCCTTTTAAAGACACATTCACCCAGTTATGCATTCGGCTAATACGCTTTATTATTCCAACTCCTTTTGTTAGGGGTGTTTGATCTCCATCAAAACGAGTTGAAAATGAATCGTCGGTTTGAATATCCTGCGTTCCTTCGCACCCTTACTGCCGCACTGCTGTGCGTGACGCTGGCGGCATGCCTGATCGCGGCCGACGCGAACAACGCCGAGGCTCGCCGCGCAAAGCGGAAACAGATTTTGCTGCTCAATTCATATCACCAGAACTTCAGGTGGAACGAGGAGATATTCGAAGGACTTTCGGACGTGCTGCGGCCGCTTGAGACGGGACTCGTCCTGCATGTGGAAAACATGGACACAAAGCGGGTGGAATACAACGCCCACTATGCACAGCAGTTGCGGGACGTACTGGCCCACAAGTTCAAGGGCGTGAAGCTTGAACTGATAATGGTCACGGACAACAACGCATTCGAATTCATGCGGCAGTACCACAATGACCTGTTTCCCGACGTGCCGGTCGTATTCTGCGGCGTGAACTTCTACCGCGATGAACTGATAGCGGACTACCCTCTCTTCACGGGCGTGGCGGAAAACGTGGACGCCAAGGGCACGCTGTGGTGGGCGCTCAACCTTCACCCAAGAACGCGGAACGTCTACATCGTCACGGACCACACGCCCAGCGGCAAGGCCATCACCCAAACCATAAAAAGGGATCTCAAGGAATTTTCGTCGGACATCACAGTCCAGTATTCCGACGATCTCGACCTGCCCGGACTGCTGGCCGAAGTGGAACACCTGCCGAACGATTCACTGATCCTGTTCAGTGTCTATTACCGCGACAAGAACGGACGCTTTTATGACATCGCCGAAGTAGCCGAGGCCATTTCCGAGAGGTCCCGGGTGCCGGTATACGGATTGATAGACTTCGACATCGGGCACGGAATCGTGGGCGGCCTGCTCACCAGCGGATACAATCAGGGCCAGACCATGGCGCAGATTGCCCTGCATGTGCTGTCCGGACGGCATCCCAAAGACATCCCGGTCATTCAGGAAGGCATTTCCCGCCCCATATTCGATTACGACCAGCTCAAACGGTTCGACCTCGACATGCACAAGCTGCCCGAGGACAGCGAGATCATCAACCGTCCCCGGTCATTCTACAGTGAACACATGACGCTTATCTGGCTGGGTGCGGGGTTCACCTCCATCCAGATGGTCATCATCCTTGTTCTGGTGGCCAACACCACCCGCCGCAGACAGGCGGAAAAGGAACTGCGCCGGGCGCATCAGCTGCTTGAAGAGCGTGTGCGGAACCGCACCAGTGAGGTAAAGGAATCGGAAGAGGCCCTGCGGACCGTGTTCGACGCCTCGCATGACGCCATTTTCGTCCACGACGTGTCAGGACATATTCTGGATGCCAACGAACGAATGCTCAAGATGTACGGCATTTCCCGTGACGAACTCGATGATCTGTCAATTGCCCGCGACATATCCAGCCGCAACAACCCGGTATACCGCCTGTCCTCTTTCTGGCGGGCTGTCATCAACGGTGAATCGCAGTATTTCGAATGGAAGGCCCGCCGCCCCCATGACGGTGTCGAGCTTGATGTGGAGGTCTATCTCAACCGCATCTCGTATCGCGGGCAGAAAGCCATCCTCGCCAATGTGCGCGACATCACCGTGCGCAAGGAGTCGGAAAACCGCATCCGCCAGTCCCTGTCCAAATTCGAGGCCATTCTGGAGAATTCCCTGGTAGGCATCGCAATGTCACGCGGCCGCAAGTTCGTGACCATCAACCGGCGCGGCGCGGAAATTCTCGGCTATTCACCGGGAGAACTGATCGGGAAGGACCTATCCATGCTCCTCGACTCCTATGAACAGGTCGAGGATTTCGTGAAAATCTCACGCGACGCACTCTCGGAAAACGGCGAATTCAACACGGAACAGGCCTTCCGGGACCGCCATGGCAATGAAGTCTGGTGCCGCATGTACGCCAAGACCGTTGACCCCGAGAGCCTGCTCAAGGGAGTCATCTGGGCATGGGATGACGTCACGGATCACCGCCGCGCACAGGAAGAACTCATGCGCGCCCGCGAAGACGCCGAAGCCGCCAACCGGGCCAAAAGCGAATTTCTGGCCGCCATGAGTCATGAAATCCGTACACCCATGAATGCCATCGTGGGCATGACCGACATCACCCTGCAGACGGATCTGAATGACGATCAGCGTGACTATCTGAAAACGGTCATGGACTCGGCCCAGCACCTGCTCTCGATTATCAACGATATTCTCGACCTCTCCAAGATCGAAGCCCAGAAACTGACGCTGGATCGAGTGGATTTCGACCTGCCGTTCCATGTAAACACCACCATCAAGGGGCTGGAGTTGCAGGCGATCCAGAAAGGCCTCGACATGGTGCTGGAAATCGCCGACGACGTGCCGCTCTGCATCAAGGGTGACCCGCTCTCCCTGCGGCAGGTGATTGTCAATCTGGTGGGCAATGCCATCAAGTTCACCCACCGGGGAGCCGTATCCATACGCCTGTCCCCTGCCCCCAAGGAACTGAAAGTCTCCAAGGACCCGCGGAATGTGGGGGTCCTCATCGAGGTGACCGACACCGGCATCGGCATTCCCGAAGACTTCATCGAAACAATTTTCCAGAGTTTTTCCCAGACCACACGGGCCTTTGGCGGCACAGGACTGGGACTGGCCATCTGCAAGGAGCTCATCTCGCTCATGGGCGGCGAAATCCGCGTGCAAAGCCGCGTGGGCAAGGGAAGCACCTTTTCCTTTACCGCATGGTTCGAAACGGGAGTATCCTGTCCGGTGGAGACGACTCCCCGCCCCGCAGTCCCGGAAGCCCCGTCACGTCCGATCCGGCTGCTCGTGGCCGAAGACAACGACGTCAACGTCATGGTCACCACGCTCAGGCTTGAAGAAATGGGATACACCTACACTGTGGCCAAAACCGGCCTTGAGGTGCTCGACCTGCTCAAACGTGAGCCGTTCGACCTCATCCTAATGGACATCGAAATGCCGGTGCTCGACGGCATTTCCGCCACCAAGGCCATCCGGTCAGCCGTTTCTGGCGGCCCCATCCCGGACCCGGCCATCCCCATTATCGGCGTCACGGCTCACGCCCTCAAGGAATTCCGCGACAAAAGCCTCAGCGCGGGCATGAACGATTACGTGTCCAAACCAGTCAATTTCCATGAGCTTGCCGTTATCATCAACCGACTCGTGGGCGCAGCCCCTCCGCCGGCCAAGCCGGATCAGCCTGAATCACAAGCAGCGGCCGACACCCCGGTTCCCGCACATGATGTCGGCGACCTGCCCGTCTGGACTCCGGAGAAAGCCATGGAGGCTCTGGGAGTGGACGAAGCCATGTTCCGCGACTTCCTTTCCACCGCGCGGCGTGAAATGACTTCCATGGTCGAGGAACTGGCTCAGGCCGTTGGCTCCGAAGATATGGAAACAGGCGGAGAAATCGCCCGCACCATCAAATCCATATGCAGTTCAATCGGCGCACACGTCGCCGCTCTGGCTGCTGCGGAACTCGAAATAGCCTGCCATGAACAGGGCAACGCAGGTTCAGCCCTTGCCAACCTCAAAAATGAAATACGACAATTGCTGAAAATAATGGACGAACGCCGATCCAAGGCACAAAATGCGTAATAGTTCTAGGAAGTTTACTTATTCCCTCTGAGGGTATAGCGTTTGTTGGAACTGAATTGTGTTAAGAGGATACGGCATGGCAGAATATGACATCATGGAACTCAGAAAGTTCGTGGCACCGGAATTCGTTTTCGGCGCAGGCGCTGCCATGCTGGCCGGACAATATGCCGCCAACCTGTCCGTCAAAAAAGCCCTGATCGTCACCGGCCCCGTGCTGGAAGGCCTTGGGGTCCCGGGGCAGGTGGCTGACGCCCTCACAGCCGAAGGCGTGGAGAGCGTCGTCTTTTCGGACGTCACGCCTAATCCGCGCGACCACGAAGTCATGACCGGTGCCGAACTGTATTTCCGCGAAGGATGCGACGCCATCGTGGCCGTGGGCGGCGGCAGCCCCATGGACTGCGCCAAGGCCATCGGCATCGTCTGCACCAACGATCAGCATGTCCTTGAATTCGAAGGAGTGGACAGGGTCCGCCATCCCGGTCCGCCGCTCATCTGCATTCCCACCACAGCTGGTTCCGCAGCAGATATTTCCCAGTTCTGCATCATCAACGACACGACACGGAAAGTGAAAATAGCCATTGTTTCCAAGACAATGGTTCCGGATGTCGCGCTGATCGATCCGATCCTGACCGTCACCATGGACGAGGAACTCACCGCCCATACCGGCCTCGACGCCCTGACCCATGCCACCGAGGCCTTTGTCTCCAACGCGAGTTCGGCCATTACGGACCTCAATGCGCTTGAATCCGTCCGCCTTGTCCGCAAGCACCTGCTCGATGCTATTCACAATCCGGAAGACATCAACGCCCGCACAGGCATGATGCTCGCTTCGACCTACGCAGGGCTTGCCTTTTCCAATGCCATTCTCGGTGCGGTACACGCCATGGCCCACAGTCTCGGCGGGCTTCTCGACCTGCCTCACGGCCTGTGCAATGCAATCCTCCTCGATCATGTGATCGACTTCAATTTCGAAACCGCTCCTGACAAATTTCGCCAGATCGGCAATGCACTCGGCGCAGACATTTCCTTTTCTGCTCCGCCTGATGAAATCAAAGACACCACATTATCTGCTTTCAGGAATCTGAAACAAGCCGCCGGAGTCAAGGTCAATCTCTGCGAACTCGGCATGACCCAGAAAGACCTGCCCGCGCTGGCTGAAAAAGCCCTGGCCGACGCCTGTATGCTCACCAATCCGAGACAACCCACGGCTGACGAGGTCATCAAGATTTATGAAGCGGCGTGTTGACCCTGAAAAAAGCCAAGCCGACGAGCGCGAAAAGCTTATCGGACTTGGCAAACGCTCCATCAGCAAGAGCTATTATCCCGAACTGAAAAAGCGGCTCGATCAGCTTGAGCATTTTCGTTCGCTCCTTGACCACGTCAGCGACGCCATCTTCGTCGTGGATGCCGATAGCGGAACCATTCTCGACATCTCGGGTTCCGGCCCGGCCATGCTGGACTGTGAAGCAGACACACTCAAAGGCCGCCCGTTCAACGAGATACTGCCGCCGCATATCGCACGATATACCGCCAACCTGTTTCAAAACAAGAACGACTCCATCAATCTGGAGACGGAACTCTGCTGTCCGAACTGCGAAAACAGCACAAGTGTTCCAGTGGAAATGTCCATCCGCATCATCGACTACCACGGGAAACGTCAAGCCGTTGTCATCGCCCGTGATATCTCCGAACGCAAACACAATGAGGAAGCACTTCGCGCAAGCCACGACAAACTTGAAATCCGTGTCCGTGAGCGCACCCGGGAACTCGACCGCGCCAATCGCGCCAAGTCGGAATTTCTCTCCATCGTGTCTCACGAACTCCGAACCCCGCTCACCTCGGTTCTCGGATTCGCCAAAATCAGCCGTAAAAAGCTGCTCAACACCATCTATCCGGCTGTCGATCCCGGCAAAACCGCAAAGGTCACCAAGGAAATGGACCGGGTCCGCAAGAATCTCGATATCATCGTTTCCGAAGGAGACCGTCTCACCGCTCTCATCAACGATGTTCTCGACCTCGCCAAGCTTGAAGCAAACCGCGTCGAATACCGCATGCAGCCAATCTCTCCACAAGATTTTCTCAACCGTTCCATGGACGCTGCGGCCGGACTCTTCAAACAATCCAGCCTCAACCTTCTCGCTGACATCGCCCCGGATCTCCCCGTCATTCTCGGAGACGAGGATCGCCTGATTCAGGTCATGGTCAACCTTTTCTCCAACGCCGTGAAATTCACGGATAAAGGCAACGTCACCTGCAAGGCCTCCCGGCTCGACAAGCATATCCGCATCTCTGTCACCGACACCGGAATCGGCATCTCAGAACAACTATGCACCACAATTTTCGACAAATTCACCCAGGGAGAAGAGACGCTCGCTGACCGCCCCAAGGGGACCGGACTCGGCCTGCCCATCTGCCGCCATATAATCGAAGGACATCACGGCCATATATGGGTTGAAAGTACCCCCGGCCACGGCAGCAAATTCGTATTCACACTACCTGTACACAAATAAGGAATCAGCAATTCCCGGTTACATGAGGGAGGTTGTCGCCCCTCCCTCTTTCCCCGTTACAATTCTTGCTTTTTCACCGCTGTTGGGGGATATATATACCCCATACCATTAGAGGAGCGATCATGGGAGACGATTACACTTCACCACAGGACAACGCTATTCTGACCATTCTCAGAACCAGTGAGGAGGTCAATAATCTCAAGGATGTCGATACGATCCTCGACAAAATTCTTTTTGAATCCCGCAGTTTATCCAATGCTGACGCCGGGTCCATATTTCTCGTGGACAAAAACAGCCTTATTTTCAGTTACGTACAAAACGATACGCTTTTCAAGGGCGAATCAGCCAACGCCGCCTTGTACCAGAACTTTGCCATTCCCATCAGCGAGCAGTCGATCGTGGGATATGTGGCAAAAACCCGGCAGGCCCTGACCATTGATGACGCCTATGAATTGGACGTGACCCTCCCGTTTTCGTTCAACAAATCCTTTGACGAAAAGTCCGGCTACAGAACGACCAGCATGTTGACCATCCCGCTCATCGCGCAGGAAAGCCGTCTGGTCGGTGTCATGCAGCTCATCAACGCCAAGAACGACATGGGACAATCAGTCCCGTTCTCGGAAGAAGCCAAGACCTATATTCCACTGTTCTGCAACAATGCCTCCGTCGCCATTGAGCGCGGTATCATGAACCGCGAACTCATCCTGCGCATGATGCAGATGGCCGAGCTGCGCGACCCCACGGAAACCGGGGCGCACGTCCAGCGCGTGGGAGCGTTTTGTGCAGAGATATACGGCACATGGGCATCCCGGAGAAAATATTCTGCCAAAGAAATAAAACGTGGACGTGATAATCTGCGTCTGGCCGCCATGCTGCATGACGTGGGAAAGGTCGGCATTTCCGACACGATTCTCAAAAAACCGGGCAAACTCAACGACGAGGAGTTCGCCACCATCAAGATGCATACGCTCTGGGGTGCGCGATTGTTCAAAAATCAGACCTCGGAACTGGACAGGATGAGCATGGAAATTGCCCTGTGCCACCATGAGAAATTCGGCGGCGGCGGATATCCCGGCGTGGCCCCGGCAGATGTCTGGAAAAGCGACGAACAGGGAACCACTCCTTTGAGCGGTGAAGACATCCCGCTCCCCGCACGTATCTGTGCAGTGGCCGATGTGTATGACGCTTTGGCATCGCCTCGGTCATACAAAGACCCGTTCCCGGATGAAAAATGCCTTGGTATTCTAGAAAAAGACGCAGGAACACACTTTGACCCGGAAGTTGTTGAAATATTTCATGAAATTTTCGATGTCATCAAAGCAATCCGCGACAAATACAAGGAAACCCCCAAAGAATAATTGGAGATTTTCTATGGTTGAAAAAAAATTGTATGACTTTGTCGATCCGGCTGATGCCGAATGTGTGCGCCGTGAAACCGAAGAAACACTGCATGAATTCTTCCCCGGTTACGACAAGACACTTTTCAAGGATTCATTCGAGGCCGTACAAAACCTGTTTTTCGGGCTGTATCCGGGCTATCGCGCGAGCAACACCAAATACCACGACTTCGAGCATACCTGCTCTGTGGTACTGGCCGATGCCCGCCTCATTTACGGTGCCATGCTCGAAGGTCACACGTTCTCCGAAAAAGAAGCCACTCGCGGCCTGCTGGCCGCCCTCTTCCATGATGTCGGGCTGATCCAAACCGAAGACGACACGCAGGGAACCGGCGCAAAGCATACTGTCGGACATGAGGAACGCTCCATCCAGTTCATGCGCGAATTCCTTGAAGGACGTATCAGCGAGGAAAGCATTGAGGATATTGCAGATTGCATCCGATGCACCATTCTCGCCATGGCCCCTGCAAAAATAGCCTTTCGCACGGACAACATGCGTATTCTGGGCCATATCCTCGGTACTGCCGACTTGCTCGCCCAGATTGCTGATCGTTACTATCTCGAAAAACTTCTCCTTCTTTTCCAAGAGTTTCAAGAAGCAAAACTGCCGGGATACGACACGGCCTTCGACCTGCTGTCAAAAACCAAAGACTTTTATCAGCACGTGGCCAAAAAACGCATGAACAACGACCTCGGACAGGTGGACCGTTTCATGAAGCCCTATTTCAAAAAGAGATGGGGGCTGGATGCAGACCTGTATGAAACAGCCATCACAGCCAATCTTGATTATCTCGACGGCATCCTGTCAGGCTGCGGAGGAGACCTCGACTGCTTCCTCAAAGGACTAAGAAGAGGAGGTATTTCAGTGGACATCCTCAGCTAGAGGCAATCATCTGCCAAAAGTAATGATTATAATTATTTTCCTGAGTTGAACCGGGTATGGTTATCTCAATAATTTACATAGAATCAAACTGAGATACACCATGACAGATGCCACCTCACATTGCGAAGCCATATTCGTCGCCCGACAGCCGATCTTCCGCCCGAATGAGACAGTCTGGGGCTATGAGCTGCTCTTCCGGTCAGACGAGACCAACATTGCTAACGTCACGGACGAGACACAGGCCACCTCTTCGGTGATCGCTGACGGGTTGAGCATGGCCATGGAAGGTTTATCCGAAGGCACCCGCATCCTCATCAACTTCCCAGAAGACATGCTGCTCAACGATGTGGGGTTCGCCCTGCCCAAAGAAACCTGTGTCATTGAAATACTTGAACATGTCACACCAAATAAAGACACTCTGGCAGCGGTTAAACGGCTCAAGGATGCCGGCTATACCATCGCAGTGGACGATTTTTTCGGTCAACCGGAACTCAAGCCGTTCGTCGACCTTGCCGATATCGTGAAAATCGACATACTGGAACTCGACTCGAACCCCAAACTCGTCAGTCATGTTATTGCAGGTCTTCCAATGGATTCCGTAACGCTTCTGGCAGAAAAAGTTGAAAACAATATCATCTTCAATGGCCTGAAAAATATGGGATTTTCCCTTTTTCAAGGATTCTTTTTCAGCAAGCCGGAAATCATTCCGGGTAAAAAACTCTCGTCCAGTGAGCTTTCCAAGCTGCAACTGCTCGGTGAACTTTCCAACCCGGAATGCTCGCCGAAAAGACTGGCAGAAATCCTTCAGTCAGACCCGAGCCTCAGCTACAGACTTTTCAGGTATATCAACTCGGTGGGATTCTCCCTGCATCAAAAAGTCACTTCCCTCAAACGCGCCATCGACATGATGGGCATGCTGCAGACAAAACAATGGATTCGCTCCGCCGTTCTCGCGGACCTCAATCCGGCCCCCAAAGCCGGCGAACTGGCCTATATGTCGGTCCAACGCGCCAAATTCCTCGAATCCATCTGCTCCACATCAAACATGCAGATATGTCCAGCCGATACCCTTTTCATCACAGGGCTTTTCTCCCTGCTTGATGCCATGCTCGGCGTGGAAATGGACGAAATCCTCACTTCCCTGCCGCTCGATGACACCATTGTCTCGGCACTCACCGGCGAAAGTGAACTCCACACCCTGCTCTCTCTGGCTCACAGCTATGAATGTGGTCACTGGGGAGACATCACGCGCCGCCTGCAAAAACTCGAAATGGACCCATCGGAAACGGATCTCGCCTACGCCCAAGCTCGAAACTGGGCACAAAGGATGGTCGGGCTTTCCGCTAATAAATAAAGTCTTTGCTCCCGCTCGGTTGCCGGATATGATCTTCCATAATCCGAACTTCAAGACTAACTCCAGACACTTGGATTTCGGTTTAGACTTTTTCAAGAAAATATGTTGATCTCGGCATGTCTGTGCAGCAGAAGTTGCACAAGGAGCAGGAATGACAACACAAAAAGAAAAACTGCCCATCGGCATGTTCGATTCCGGTGTCGGCGGCATGACCGTACTCAAGGCTCTTCGGCAGCGCACCCCCTGTGAAGACGTCATATATCTGGGCGACACGGCCCGACTGCCTTACGGCACCAAATCCCCACAGACAATCTCCCGCTATGCCGTTCAGTGTGCCGCAGAGCTGGTCAGACGGGGCATCAAGCTCCTTGTCGTCGCCTGCAACACCGCATCCGCCGTGGCACTCGCCCCGCTTCGTGAAGCCTACCCCGACATTCCGGTCATCGGCGTGGTCGAACCCGGAGCACGAGCAGCCTGCAACGCCACCCAAAACGGTACCATCGCCGTGATTGCCACCGAATCCACCATCGCTGGCGGAGCCTATCAGCACGCCATTCACGCCATCGCTCCCGAGGCCCGCATTATTGGTCACCCCTGCCCTCTCTTCGTCTCTCTTGCCGAAGAAGGCTGGCTCGACGGCGATATCCCCGAAGCCGTTGCCGCACGGTATCTTTCACCCATTTTCAACCCGGCGTCAGGCACGGGAAACCCCGTCGTCCCCGACACCCTGGTCCTTGGCTGCACCCACTTCCCTCTTCTGGCTCCCGCCATCCGCAACGTGGTCAATTCCAGTACTGTCATCGTTGATTCAGCGGCCACCACAGCAGACACCGTCCACGAAGAACTCATTCGCCTGAATCTCCAGCGCCCGAAAAACGGCTGCGGCACAGTCGAATACCTCACCACGGACGACGCTGCCCGTTTCGCACGGACCGGCACACGCTTCCTCGGCACGCCCATCACGGAACGCGAAGTGGAACTGGTTGATCTCTAAAAAATCAATAAATTAAATGGATATCGATCAATTGGACGGTACAGTCTGAAGAAAACGAACAAGGGTTCGGCAGACGACCTGATCGTATTTGCGTTCGCTGCACACAAGTTCCGCTGCGGCATTGATCGGCAGCATGGCTTTTTTGCGAGGTCTGGCCGTCACCATGGCACAATAGGAATCGGAAACAGCGGCTATACGGCCGAGTTGCCCTATCTGGTCACCTGAAAGCTTGTTGGGATACCCGATTCCATTGAGGCGTTCATGATGCTGGATGACCGGTTCGGTAATCTCCGGCCGGGTCAGGTTGAGTCTGGCAAGAATCTCAAGTCCCTGCTTCGGATGTTCACATAACGTGCGCCGTTCCCGCGGAGTAAACTGTCCCTTGGCAAGCAGCATGGGCGAAACCTTGGTCATGCCGATGTCATAAACGAAAAATCCAAGGGCGGCGTTTTCAAGAATTTCCATGGATATCGAGCCCTTGTTCATTTCCATGTACACGGCCAAGGCAATAAGCGAGGCGTTGACGTTGTGACGATCCTCGGAAAGGTCGCAGTGTACGTCGTGCACGATTTTGGACATGCGGCGGGTATCTTCGATGAGATACACACACATTGAACCTATGGCGGTTCTCAGACTCTCCAGCTCTTCCGGCATGGGATGCGTGAAAAAGGCGGCCTGTCGCCGACTCAGTTCACAGATAAAGACTCCGGCCTTTTCATCCCAGGTAAGATTCGGATCATCAAGAGCGGCATTCAGGTCACAGGCCACGCATTCGGTATAGGCGTCGATCTGGCGGCGGGAAAAGAAAAGCAATCCCTGTTCGCTCAGTTCACGGACCTGTTTGCGCTGGTCACGCCCGACCTCGCGGCTGCGCCTGTAAACCGGTGACAAAACACGAATCTTCTCTTTCCACTGAAAAAGATCAACCGGGTATTGTCTACGCGGAAAACAGTTCAGGATATTTGGATCTACCTGATTGTATTCTTCGGTGTTCAGGCCTTCGGAACAATCAATTTCCCGAATGCCCAAAACATTTCGCTTGATCGCCATATGTGCATGAATCCTTGCAGTCCCTTCAATAGGAACCATCTCCATATACCGGATTCATTTTCAAGTCGAGTATGGTCGTCAATTAAGGACCACATACAGTGCAGCAAAACACCACAAGAGCCCGCAAAGAAGCGAAGTTACAGGAATCATCCACCATTTGAGCTGAATGGCCCTACCGCGAAAGGCAAACGCTCCGCAGCATGAAAACAGGCTGAGAATCATCTGCACGAGAACGCCGGACACGGCGAGCGCAGGAAGGGCAAGAAGCCAGAAAACAGGGGAGGATATCCAGTCGGCCTTCACGGGCAATCAGCTCATGATCCATTCGGCGAGCAACGGAGGACGGGACAAACCGCCGATCTGATCGAAATGGCACAGTGCCGTCAGTTCCACCCCGTTTTTGATGATCGAAATGGGACGGTCCGACGAAACCACGATCACAACGATATCCTCATGCTCGGCCGTAAATCTGAGAGCGGAATTGAAACGCGCCCCGCGGGCCCGGTTTTCACCCGGCACAGAGCGGCCGTCCATGAGACATCCGAACCCGTAAAGTTTGATGCCGCGCGCATCCAGATGCAGGGCCCCGTCCAGTTTCGCCAGTGAACAGGCAAGCTTGAGCTGACTGCTTTCCTGAAGATCAAGCGGCGTTTCAAAATGCTGGCCGGACATGGTCAACAATTCTTGGGCGGTGTCGATAACCAGAGTGCAGCCGTGCTTGCGGTCCCGCACCCGGTTCACCATGAGCGAAACGATCTGCAGCAGCGAATGCTGGCTTTCCAGACTCATGCCGGTCTCAAGCAGCTGTTCCTCAAGCTGCACGAGGTTGGCCCGAAGATTCGAGGAATGGAAACTCCCGTCATGAAAGCTGCACACCAGATCATTCTTGAGCCGCAGGAACCCACGAGTACCGCTGAACTGCGCCGACAGATACGATCCCGGCATGGGACCGATGGCGATGCCGAGCACCCGCTGACCGTCGGACACCAGCACACGTCCGGTCTCCTCAACGGCCTGCAGCAGTTTACGCACATGCTTGATATCCACAAGCCGAGGCTGCTCCATGGAAGGGAAACGGCAGATGAAGCGCACTTGATCCAGCTGGCTCGGTTCCACCACGACGACACGGCCTCGCGGCCATGCCCCTTCCTCCTGCGTTCCGGAAACACCGAGAACCGCATCAAGGAACGGATAGACCCGAATCTGCGTATCCAGCCAGCCCTGCCGGCTGCGCTCGTCAACAATATAGTCGCGCACCGCGTGGGTTGCACAATGCTGAAGCATGAACCCCGCGGTATCGAGATTCATCACGTCCCGTGTATCGAAATTCTGTGACAACATGCCCGCGGCATACTCCAGCCACCGTTTGGTGGGACCGACCGAGCACATGTCCGGGTGTTCCTCGGTGAACCACATCTGGTAACACATGGATTTGGACCGTGCGCCAAGCGAAATGGTTCCTGACAGGTCCAGAGTCGGATCACCACGCTCTATCAGATGCATGCGGGAACCGCAGACCGCGCTTTCCCGCCATTTATTCGAATAAAGATAAAAATCACGCAGTTTCGGTTCGTGCCCCCTCAGAAGATCCTGAGGATCACAGATACGCGGCGGCGAATCCGGGGTGACCGCATAAATCAGGGCGGCCCTGCTGGGGTGGGAAAAATGGGACAATCCGTCACGGAGACCGTCCATTATATGAAAAATGCAAATGTTCTCGAAAGATGTCTCGCCCATAACTGCTCCAGGCCTTATCCACGGGTTCCGATTGAGGTCTGACTTAAGGCTTACGCCGAAAAACAGAAAAAAGTCCAGATGTCTGGTCAGATAAGACCGACTGGCCAGAGGCTTGCCTGTCAGCGGGATATCACCCGCAACGCGAATACTGCCTTACTTCACTATCAGGACCGAATTCCGGGCCTTTGCCGCGACTTCGTGAGCCACGCTGAAGGCCTTGGCAAACCACGGCTTTTCGGATTCGGCCATGACGATAAGTGAAAATTCCTCACCGGTTTCAGCGATGACTTCGGCGGGCGGTCCTACCCTGACAAAACACCCCTGCGGTTCAATGCCTTCATCACGAAACGCACCAGCCGCATGGGCTACGGCAGCCGCTGCCTCCTGACGCTGCTCTTCGCTCTCGGCCACGGAAAGGATGGTCACGGAACATTGGCAGGCGTGGGCATAGCGAATCGCTCTGGGGATCATTTCACGCGAACGTTCGGTATCCTGCACACACACGAGATGCCCGTGTCCGGGTTCCAGTTGTCGCGCGACAATCACGGACCGGCTCGTGTGCGAAGCAATTCTGAGAGCAAGGGACTTGGGAGTCAGCAACTTCCTGAATCCCGAGGCATGGTCCTCGGAACCACCCACGATAACGATATCGGCCCCCAAACGCTCGGCCTCGTCCACAACAGCGGAAGTCACGTCCGACGCGATTCGCAGGCGCAGGGAGATAGTTCCGCCGCAGGGATTGTAATACTTGCGGATATACTCGCCAGCCGGATCGCCGGAAAGTTCACGATGCTGCCATGCGTCCGCAGACTCCTTCGATATTTCACCAAGTTCAAGAAGGATGTCACGCGCAGCACGCAAGTGGCGCATACCCGGAAGCTCAAGCCCCCAATCCAGAAGGTTCTCACGGGCCACACGCACTTCCATGCCCCCGGATTTCAGGCCGCTGTCCAGAGGACGGACATACAGCAATGCGATGTCGGCGCAGCTCTGCTGACTCAGTCGTGCCGCGAACTTGATGCCGGTATACGCTTCCGGGCCGCCGCCGATGCAGATAAGTATGCGAAGCCGTGTATTTTCCTGTGTCATGACAACTCCTTACAGTCCCACCAGAGGCCAGTACAGTTTTGAAGCGAGAAGCAGCACGGCAAAGGACATGATCGCCATGCGCCATCCGACCTTCATGAAATCGGATGGCCTCAGAAAACCGGAAGAATAGACAATGGTCGAGGCCGGGGTGCCGATGACCGTAAAGTACGCGAAAGCGCTCGAAATCGCAGTAACCATGCCCACTGCCAGCGGATTTGTTTCGGAACCGACCGCAATGGAAAGCACGATGGGCCCCAGCACGGCCACGGCCGCACCGTTGCTCATGGTGTTGGTGATAAACGTGGTCAGGAACATGACTGCGCCGAGCAGCCCAAGGCCGCTGTCCAGCCCGATGGGGGCGAGCATGTCCATGAACAATCCGGCGACCCACGCCGCCGCCCCGGTATCGCGCATCTGCACACCCAGTGAAATGGCCGCGGCATACAGCAGCACCACGCCCCAGTTCACACCGGAATTGAGGTCCTCCCACCGAACCAGCCCGGTCACGAGGAACAGCGCGGCCCCGAGAATGGCAATGGTCCCCATGCCCACCTGCGATGAGAAACCGACCCAGCCCACAAGTGTCAGCAGAAAAAGGGACATCGCCAGATAATGGCGTCCCTGCAAAGCGCCCTCATCCCCCACCTGCTCCTTGAGCTTTTTCACAGCCGGTCCAAGATCGCCAATATCCGTCTTGAATGTGGCCCGCAATATCAAATGCATGAGCGGCAATTGAATAAGAAAGATGGGATACGCGTAGACCATCCATCTGAAATAACTGAGTTTGTATTCATAGGAGGCAGGATCGTCCGGGGCATAGAAAAAGTCACGCAGGTAATCCACCATGATCGCATTGCGCGCACCACCTGATGGTGTACCGATACCTGCCATGGCGCACGCATAGGATATGGAAAACAGCAGCAGAACGGCCAGCGCCCGCTGTCGGCGCAGATCATCCGTAGCCAGTTGAATCAGCGACAGCGCCACCGGCAGCATCATCGCCGCCACGGTATGCTCACCGATGAACGACGCGAGTATGCCGGAGAAAACTGAAATACCGAACGCAATACGATACGTATTCGAACCCGTCACCCCGATAATCAGCAGTGCCAGACGTTTGTCGAGTTTCTGCTTTACCAGAGCCACTGCCAGCATCAGCGATCCCATGATGAACAGGACCGAGTCCTTCATCAGCGACTTCGCTACCAGTGACGAATCCAGTCCCAGCAGGAACACCTGCCCCAGTATTATCAGCAACGCCACCGATGGCAGCGGGATGGGTTCCGTCACGAACAGCATGGTCGCGCCGATGGTCATAACAAGCACACGCCAGCCGTCAGGCGACAGCCCATCCGGCACAGGCAGCATCAGCAAGACGGCCTGAACGGCAAGGGTTATGAGAAACCATCGTTTTTCGCGAAGATAATGGATCACAGGCATACCATACACGCCATTTGGTGGGTGTGCCAATCAAATTGAGAAAACGAAGAAAAGCAAAAGGCGAAAGGCAAAAAGACGAAAGGCGGAAATCCAGTCGCTCGCGCTCCTTCCGTGTCCTACGCGGACGGCGGTACTTTTTGGCTGAGCCGCCCCAAAAAGTACCAAAAAACTCGGCTTTATCTTGATTTACCCGCCAAGTCCTCACCGCCTAAGAATCTGATCTGATCGGGGCGGCTCCACTGCATGAAAAGCGTAGTTCCTGCCATTCCGTTCAGTACGGGATTATGTCGATTCATACGTATCCCGCCACCAAAGCCGCCTTCCCCTCTCAGTCAGCTTCTAAGGCTGTGAGGTTTAAATGGCTCGTCCTCGCCTTCGGCTGCCAAGCTGTCTGAAAGGCAGGTGCGGTAATGAAAGCACTTTTGTCGTTTCATTGCTTGCCTTTAATTCATTCTCCCACACGAAGGCCTAGTTTAGCCCTTATCATCGGAGCTTAGAAGCTGACAAAACGGAAGCCGCGGCTCTTCGAATCCGGAGCCGTCCTCAGCGACTGGATTCGGGAGCGGTCCGTTTTGATCAGATTCTTGGCTCCGAAGATACAAGGCGGTGAAGCTAGGAAAGCCGAGTTTCTTTGGTTCTTTCTTGGGGCGGCCCAGCCAAGAAAGAACCCCGCCGGGAGGGCATGAAAGGAGCGAAAGCGACTGGATTTCTGCATTTTGCCTTTCCTGCCTTTCAAAAACTCTGTCAACCCTCCAAGTTATACCTTTTTCACCCGTTTTGGGGTCCAAATCGCCCGTTTTCATCCAGCCCCGAAAACGGGGGGTATACTCTCCGCGACCTTTCGGAATGGTCCGCAAAGACGAAAAACATGGAGAAAATTATGGCAGTGCCGTACAGTTATGAGTTGAACCACGACCCACAGGGTCGCATTATCGAGAAAACCGAAATCGTGGCAGGCGAACCCGTCACATGGACCTACGCCTACGACAAAGCGGGCCGCCTCGCCAAATGTGAACGCAACGGCTGGCCCGTCTGCGATTGCTGGTATGACCGTGCCGGACGCCGCACGTGCGACAGCTTCCCCAAATCCGTGGAAGGCGACCTTCGCCGCTATGAATACGACATGGATAACCGCCTCTCGCGTGCCGGGAAAAACAGCTACATGCACGACGACAGCGACTTCCGCAGCATGTGGAACCACAAAGGCAAGTACACGCTGTACGAGTATTCCCCGGACTACCACCTGTTGAAAGCCGACCAGAAAGACGCAGGTCGCACCTTCACCTTCCGTCACGACGACGAAGGCCGCCGCATTGCGAAATACTGCAACGGCGAACTGGTCGAAGCCTATGAATGGCTCGATTTCATCCGTCTTGCCGGATATTGGGACGGCAGAAACTCTTACGAGTTCGCCTACGAAGACGGCGAACGCACGCCTTACGCCATGCACCGAGACGACGGCGCCGTAGCCTACCTCTTCCACGATCAGGTCGGCAGCCTCCGCGTTGTTGCCGACACAAGCGGCAACGTGATAAAGGCTATCCAGTACGATCCGTTCGGCGGCATCATTGAGGACAGCAATCCCGGCTTTAAAAGCCCGCTCGGCTTCGCAGGCGGCCTGCACGACCGCGATTTGGGTTTCGTCAGGTTCGGTTTCCGGGATTATGATACGTACACCAGCCGTTGGACCGCGCCCGATCCTATCGGCGACGCGGGTGGTGATTCGGATTGGTACGGGTATTGTCTCGATGATCCGGTCAACGGGGTGGACCCGTTGGGGTTGTTCGATATAACTTGGGGCGATGTAATTTCAACTGCATCTACTATTGGGATTGAAGCAGCTAAGCAGGCGGGGAATATTTCCAAGGCTGCGGCCGGAACATTGGGAATTGTAACAGCTCCAATTGGAGATTTGATCTCGCCTTCTTCGACGAATGAAGGCAACGATACAATGATTTGGAAAATGGAAGCCGCACGAGATGGCTATCTCGACGTTTTCGATACTGAAGAAGATCGGGAAAAACGAAAACGGCTTGGAGAACTTGATGCATACAGAAAAGGATTCCTGCAACGAAAGCAACCCTGACTATTCAATAGCGTTAAAAGGATTTCTTTGGTGGTCATTGATTAGCGTTATTGTCGGCTTAACAATATTCATAATACACGGCAGTCATGAAGTGGCCATCACCTTGGGTGTTTTTGTCTTTGCATGCAATGTCGTTGGAACCATCCGCGCATTGCATTCTGAGTACAGAATGGCTCAACGAAACAGGAAATAGCAAAGTCCTCTCTGTGAATAATTACAGAGAGGACTTTTTTTGGGGTATGATGGTAAAACATAGACACAAGTTCAAAATGGCAACTCGATAAAGCACTGTTCTGTGCCGCTTGTTACTGCCTTCATCGAGGACAGCGCATTTGGACGTTGGCGGCAAACATCGCACGAAGCAGTGAACCACAGGACGTGCCGAATCACTACGACACGTACACCCCACAGTCACCCTCCCCCATCCGCCAAACATATCCCATACATCTCGCTAATATTACACGCAAAAGCCCACACTCCCCTTTCCCTCTCCTCCCATCCCTTCCCAATCACCGCGTGATGGGGTATTTCCTGAAAATGGATAACCGTAAATTCGGTATGAACGAAGCAAACCAAGGAGTTTCCCTTGAAACGGACGATATCGGCTCTGTGCAGGAATGAACCGGGCGTTTTGGCGCGCATGGCATCGGAATGCGGAAAGTATGAGGCCAACATCCTGTCGCTGGCGGCGGGTGAAACCGAAAACCCGGAAGTTTCCCGGATCGTGCTGTGCCTTGACGGGGAAAACGGCGCAATCGACGAGGTTGAAAAATACCTGCACACCCTCGACGGCGTGATTTCGGTGGATGACCTGTCGCGCAAGGATTTCGTGGACCGTGAACTGGTCATGATCAAGGTCGCCATGGATGTCGAACAGACCGGGCAGTTGATGCAGATTTTCGAAGTATTCCGGGCCAATGTCGTGGGCATGGGACAGGAAACCATCACCGTGGAACTGTCCGGCGATCAGGAACGCGTGGACGGCCTGATCCAGATGCTGGTGCCCTACGGCATCAAATCCATGTGCCGGTCCGGCATGATCGCACTCAAGCGCGGGGATGAATAAGGCATGGCGGAGTTTGAACCGATAAAAAGCCTTGAGGGGCTGGTACAGGCCGCGCTGAAACAGGCCGGGACCGGGCTGCCCAAAGTGGCCATAGCACGCTCGGCCGAAGGCTTTGTGCTGCGCGCCGGGATCGAGGCGTTTGAGCGGGGCGTGGCCGAACCGATCCTGATCGGCGACATGGACGAGACACAACGGATCGCCGATGAACGCGGAATGGACATTTCACGCTTTCAGCACATTCACGTGACCGACGACCAGACCGCAGTGACCGAGGCGGTCCGGCTGTTCCGCGACGGCGAGGCGCAACTCATCATGAAGGGACTGGTCTCCACCGCCACCCTGCTCAAGGCCGTGCTGAACAAGCAGACGGGCGTGCCCCATGCAGGGCGCATCCTGAGCCATATTTCGGTATTCGAGTCGCCGGTGGACGGTCGCCTGATGCTGATGACCGATCCGGGTGTGAACATCACCCCTTCGTTGCAGCGAAAATCGGACATCCTGAAAAACGCGCTGGACGTGGCGCGAAAGCTCGGCATGAAGCGCCCCAGGGCGGCCATTCTGGCAGCCACGGAAAAGATCAATTATCCCGCGATGCCCGCCACACTGGATGGGGACATCCTGACCAAGATGTCAAAGCAGGGCGAGTTCGGCGATGCCGAAGTGCTCGGGCCGCTGTCACTTGATCTGGCCGTATCCAAAAAGGCAGCGGCCACCAAGCAGTTCGACAGCCCGGTGGCCGGAGCGGCGGATATCCTTGTCACGCCGAACATCGAGGCGGGCAACATCCTGTACAAATCCCTGAGCACGCTTTCCGGCTGCATCATGGCAGCGGTCGTGGTGGGCAGTCAGGTGCCGGTGGTCGTCCCGTCCCGCGGAGATTCCGACGCAAGCAAATTCCATTCGATAGCGCTGGCGAGTGTCTTGGCGCAACGGAGCGTAACATGAAAATATTCGTCATAAACCCCGGTTCAACCTCCACAAAACTCGCAGTATATGAAGATGGCGAGTCCAAGGCATCCCGCGAATTCCAGCACGACAGGAATGAACTGATACGCCTCGGCAGCGTTGTCGGACAGCGCGAATTCCGCATGGCCGCCATCAGAAAGATCATTGCCGAATCCGAACACGATCTGACGGCCATCGACGCAGTGGCCGGACGCGGCGGTCTGCTCCACCCGCTTGAGGGCGGTGTTTACGCAGTGTCGGACGACATGCTCGACGATCTGGAATCAGCACGCTACGGCGAACACGCGTGCAACCTCGGAGCGATGCTCGCTCAGGATCTGGCGGATGAATGGAACATACCGGCCTTCATCGTGGACCCGGTGGTCACCGATGAACTGGCGGATGTTGCCCGACTGACAGGATACCCCGACATCAAGAGACGAAGCCTGTTTCACGCATTGAGCCAACGCGGCTCGGCACGGACTGCGGCCCGCAGGCTCGGCGTGGCCTACGAAACATCGAATTTCATCGTCTGCCACATGGGCGGCGGCATTTCCATCGGCGCACACCACCGGGGACGCGTGGTGGACGTGATCAACGCACTGGACGGCGAAGGACCGTTTTCCCCGGAACGCACGGGCGGCCTGCCGGTCATCCCGGTGCTGGACCTGATCCAGCGCGGCGAAAAAGGCATGGACGAGATGAAACGCATCATCCTGCGTGAAGGCGGCCTGTTCGCCCATCTCGGCACCAATGACCCACGGGAAGTCGTCAAGCGCATCGAAGCGGGAGACACGCAGGCAGAACTCGTGTTCGAGGCCCTCATGTACGGCATTGCCAAACACATAGCCTCACTCATCCCGGCACTGGCCGATGACAGCGGAACAATCGAAACCAGTGCGGTCGTCCTGACCGGCGGATTGGCCCGCAGTGAACAGATCACGGAAGGGCTGCGCCGCAGGGTCGGCTTCATCGCCCCTGTGGAGGTCGTGACGGGCGACGAAGAAATGGCCGCCCTAGCCGATGGTGCCGCCCGCGCTTTGAGAAAACCGGATGAGGTAAAGATTTACAATAAAATTACAAACTAAACGCTTGTCTAATAATCATTACCATTGACGTAGGGAATTCACCTTGCTACGTGTTCAAGTCTGACTTTCCTCTCGTCTGCTCAAAAAAGAGATAATAATTGAGATTTGCAGCTATGGCGGGTAGCTAGGAACAGTAAAGCTTCAAAAGCATGCGCTCCAAAATGTTACCAGCGCCCGCAGAAAAGGAATCATGTGAGATGGGATCACTGTTCTCCAGTTCGATTACACTGAGAAAAAGCGTCAAGATTTCGGACGATGAATTCGTTCAGCTTCGTGATTTCATTTATGAAAAAAGCGGCATCTTCGTTGACATCAAGCGCAAATACCTCTTTGAAAGCCGTTTTTCAAAACGTCTGGCCCAGCTCAGCCTTCCCAGTTTCTCGGATTATATAAAATTCCTGAAATTCGGGCCGAACAAGAATGAAGAACTGAAAAAAATTTATGAACTCGTCACCACCAACGAGACGAGTCTGTTCCGTGATATCAAACAGCTCGACGCCTTCCGCGACAACGTGCTCAAGGAAAAACTCGACGAACAGCGCAAAGCCGGAAAACTCGAACTCAACATCTGGTCCGCAGGCTGCTCTTCCGGCGAAGAGCCGTACACCCTTTCCATCCTGATTCACGAAGTGCTCCGCATGGAGATCGCCCGCTGGAAGATCAACATCACGGCCGTGGACCTCTCGCAGCCCATGATCGACAAGGCAAAAAAAGGCGTCTACGGCGACTATTCCTTCAAAACCACGCCCGACGACATCAAGAAACGCTATTTCACAGAGGCTCCCGACGGCTGGAAAATCAAACCCGCCGTGACCAAGCCCATCACCTTCCAACAAATGAATCTGAACGACGGGCTCGCCCTGAAAAGAATCGCCCGCTCTCATATCATTTTCTGCCGAAATGTGATTATCTATTTTGACGAAAACATGAAGAAAAAGGTTGTTAACTCCTTTTATGACAACCTGTTGCCCGACGGATATCTCATGCTTGGACACTCCGAGACCCTGCACAAGGTCTCGCAATCGTTCAAGCCGATATTCCATCCGGGAACCATTGCGTACAAGAAAGAAGGCTAGCGGAAGTTTCGGCAAGCGGAGGAAGATGTCTTGAGTATCAAACGCCTGGATGAGCTAACCATCGGTATGGTTCTGGCCTCGGATCTGAAAGCCGAGGACGGCAGACCGCTTTTCATGGCCGGAATCGAGCTGGGAGAGCGGCATATCGAGCTGTTGAAACGCGTGGGTGTCAAGGAAATCGACGTGGAAGCAAGCGTACTTGATCTCAGCGAGGAAACACTCCGCGAGGTCGAAGACTACGTCCGTGACTTCTTTCTTTATGTAGACCCGGACTTTCCGCCGTGCATCGAAATGTTCAAGATAGCATTGGACCTGACCGCACAGGCCGTGGCCGATGGCTGGGACCTGCCGGACCCATCCCAGCGCCGAGCCGAAAACGTGGAGCATATGGAAGACCTCTTCACAAAGGGCATGGGGTCGCCGGACACCATCGTAAAGCACGAAACCGAACTGTCGAGCTTCCCGGACATCTATTTCCGCATCCGCGAAATCCTTGAAGACGAAAGCGCCTCCGCCGACCGCATCGCGCAGGTCGTGGGCACGGATATGAGCCTGTCCGCCAAGCTCCTCAAGCTCGTGAACAGCCCGTTCTACGGCTTCCCCCAGTCCATCGACTCCATCAGCCGCGCCGTGGCCCTTGTAGGTGCCAAGGAACTGTCCACCCTTGCGCTGGGCATCTCGGCCATCAATTATTTCAAGGACATCCCGCCGGAACTCGTGGACATGAAATCATTCTGGCGGCATTCCATCACCTGCGGCATCCTCGCCAAGGTGCTTGCCGGAACCCAGACCGGCCTTTCGCCGGAACGCTTTTTCATCGCCGGCCTGCTCCACGACGTGGGCCAGCTCATCATGTACAAAAAGCTGCCCTACGCCTCCACCGAGGCCATGCTCTTTGCCCGCGAGAACTCCATCCCGCTTGTCGAAGCCGAACGATCGATCATAGGCTTCTGCCACACGGACATCAGCAAGCCGCTCCTCGAATCATGGCAATTCCCGGAAGGCCTCTCCAACATGGTGAATTACCATCATAACCCCATGGAATTCCCCAATCCGCTCGAACCGGCCATCATTCACGTGGCCGACACCCTGAGCAATGCCGTGGAAATTTCACAAGGCGGAATGTACGTGCTCCCGGATCTCGACCCCGACGCCTGGGAACTGCTCGGCATTGATCCGTCCGCTCTGGACGGGGCCGTGGCCGAATATCAAAAACAGATCGACATCATCATCAACGCGTTTTTCTAGGGCGGGACGGCATCCGTCTCACCACTCTCCGGGCGTGACAGGATTGTTGCGTCCAATTCACTATCATGTCGAAATCACGTCACAAACATGATAGAAAGAATCCGGCGTCCGGGTATGCTCCCGTGAATTGAGCCGCTTTCGGTTCATCAACACCAAGGGAGAAACCGCCATGATCTGGTTGAGTCACAAGAAATACACTGTGGAGCATGTTTCCAAACAGCTGGTTGCCATTCAGAGCAAGGTACGCCGGGAAACCCGCCGCATGATCTATGTTGCCGCGCTCGCCGTGAGCGTCATGGTCACTGCCCAGACTTTCTGCCTCGTGCAGCTCCTGAACGCCTCCTGACCATGACCGCAAGCAGGGCCAGAGCGACTGCCCCAGCCAAACCCAGCACGGTTCCCGTGGAAATCGCGCCTGAGGGCTCTTCGGGATGTTGGGGTACGTTGACCGCCAAAGTATCGTCGGAAAGCCGTGTGGGTGGAATGCCGAACCGCGTAAGGGCCGTGAAGTCGACCACGGGAACTGGCTGAACCGCTTCCGGCAGCATCTCCGCTGCAGACTCCCCTGCCAGAATGCGCCGCACGACCTGCGCCGCAGTCGCACCCTGTGCCTGCGCCCGGACCATGACGCCGCCCAGCATGCCAGAATCCATCCATTGGTCGGTCAGCCCGAACACCGGGGCCGCGCTTCGTGCAGCCAGCGTCTCCACTATCGCTGCGGGGTCCACCTGTTTTCCGGCGTTGTCCCTGTCGAATCCGAGAAAGAGCACGGCTCCGCGACGGGGCACGCTGTTCGCCACGGTCCTGACCAATTCCGCATCAAGTCCACCCTCATCACCATATTCATTCCCCGGAAACACGATTTCTGCATGGTCCAGATACGGCTCCATGGCGGCCTCGGCCTTGCGGCGGTACTTCAGGGTTTCGGGGGAGCCGTCCATTATGCCGACAACGGTCGTGGTGTCGGGCCGCAACCGGAATATGAGGTGAACGGTCTCGCCAATGGAGAGCGGCATGGGAATACCCGTGCATTCACCGCACTGGCGGAGATACTCCGGCTCAGGACGCGTAATGGCGCAATAGACGACCGGCACACCGGGGAAAAGGGACTCGCGATACTTGCGGATAAAGGAAAAGGCGGTGCTGCCGTCAGTGACAACGACAGCCGGTTCAGTGTCATGAAACTGCTTTTCCAGCACTTCGAACCGTGTCTCAAAAAAGTCATCACCCCGGTCAGACGGACCGAGCCACCCCTGCTCGACGCTCGCCTCATCGCCCAAGCCGTCAGCAAGGCCGCGCACAAATGCATCCGTCCACCGGGACGGGACTTCAGAGGAATGAATCACGGCGACATCCGCTGCCCGCGCCAGAGAAAACACCCCGGTCAGGAGTGCTGTCACAATGAACGGAATAACGAATCGTCGCCTAATCAACATTTTGATTTTCAATGTAAAAACAGTATCGATCGGTTATCGATATCACGGGCAAAAATAGGCTTATTCTTCCTTGAAGACAGACACCTTGTTACGGCCTGAATTCTTGGCGGCATACAAGGCGGTATCCGCAGCGTGTACGAATTCACCGGCACCCCATCCGGGCTGCCATGCCGACACACCGATGGAGACCGTAAACTGGATCGGGGTATCGGCCAACTTCCCGTCGGTTCGGATTCGGAAATCATAATTTTCCACATCAGAGCGGATGGCCTCGGCCTTGATCGCCGCAATATTGCGCTTCATGTCCTGCATGACAATAACGATTTCCTCGCCGCCGTACCGGGCAGTAAACCCCTGATACTGGACCGCATGAGCCGAAATGATGCGCGACAACGCACGAAGCACGTCATCCCCGGCCTGATGCCCATACGTGTCGTTGACGTCCTTGAAGAAATCGACGTCGATCATCATCATGGACAGCGGTGCGGAGTTTTCATCCTGATCGTGCATCACATCCTGTAAAAAGGCATCCAGTGCGCGCCGGTTATGCAGTTCGGTCAGCATGGGATCAAAGTTGGCGGTATGTTCCAGCAGTTTGGCCTTGGCCTGCAGTTCCCGGGCCTCCTCCTTGAATTCCACGATAAGATCCTGAAACATGTCCCGAACCTTGGCCACGATGAAGGAGCGGTCCTTGCCGGACTCGATCACACCCACCGTCTGCTCCTTGAACGCATCGAGCTTGCGGTTCTGGCGATCCGCACTACCCTGCATGGAGTCGATTATCTCGGTCATTTCATTGAGCAGCTGGGCTGCGGAACGCTTCTCCTGAGCCAGCGATTCTTCCAGCTCCAGCGTACCGATGGTCTGCATTATATACATGTCGAGCATGGCGAGGATGGTCTCGAATCCGGTCTCGGAAAAATCCTTTTTCGCCAGTTCGGCAAAGACCTCGCGCTGTATTTCGCCCTTTTTCTCTTCACTGTAGACGGTCAAACGCCCCAGAAGATTACGCACAAAAAGAATGACCGCGACCCAGTCGGGGTCATCAACACCGAAATTTTTCAAAATGGCAGCCAGGTGCTGCATATCGTTATGAGAAGACTGTGGTCCCATCTGTAACCCGCTTTTTCGCTACTCTGTTTTTCCGGATATACCGGCATATTCATCCACATAAAAGTATAGGACAAATACGGCGGATGGGCAAAGAGATAAATTCAGAACAACCGGGTGCTCCCGACTACACCATGTCCGCGCCGCTCAGGATGGAAACAAAGCGCTTGAACACATCCATATCCACGCTTTCCCGCATCTCATGCCGAATCAGGGTCAGCGCTTCGTAGGGCTGCATGGCTTCGGCATACGGTCGGTCCGTGACCAGCGCGTCATAGATATCGGACAGGGAGAGGACACGGACGGGCATGGGGATGTTATCCCCCTTGAGACCGGCGGGATACCCCGTACCGTCCAACTTTTCATGATGAAAGAGGATGCAGTTGATGGTGTTCTGGCTCATGGGCAGATGAGAGCACATGGAAATGCCGTGGACAGAATGCTCCTTGATTATTTCCCTTTCCCCCTGAGTCAGGGAGCCGCGCTTGTTGAGGATGCGGCGGGGAATGCGCGCCTTGCCCACATCATGGAGCAATGCCCCCAGACCGCATTCGAACACCTCGCTGTCGGGCATGTCATATGTATGGAACATGGCCACCGAATAGACAAAGACGTGCATGCAGTGAGTGTAGGTCTTGTAATCATGGGAAATAAACGGAGCCACGGCGGACAGGGATGTGTCCGAAGCTAGGAACTTTATGGAATTCTTGACGACTTCGGTGATGCGGTCAAAATGGGCAGCGCGCATGGAGGTGGGAAGCTTGCTGTCAAACACGTCCTGCATTACCTCGGTGGACGCTTCATAGAAGACCTTTGAACGGACCTCGATCGGTAGGTCCTCATCAAGCAGAATCTTGCCTAGATTATCCTCGATATATTTTTCATACTGGGGTTTTTCCGAACTCTGGACATAAATCTCACTGACGTCGTTCCGATGGAGTACCTGACGATGGCGGGCTGTGAATTTCTGACCGGATTTCGTGTATAATACAAAATCTCCCCCCTGCCAGAGGTAGACTGAAAAATTACCCAACGCTTCCGGAAACAACATTACCGGAGAGACGGGAAAATAGGAGACCGGACGCGCGGCACGGATATTACTGTCCATTTAAATTGAGATATAGCAGACTGTCCAAAAAATCTAGTGAAATTCCAGAGAAAGACTGGAAACACCGTATCCGCCAGACTCCATGAACTTTTTTTATCCCCTTGACAGAAACAAGCGACGCAACTCAACCAGCCCGCGGAATCAGGCCGCGCGGGAATGATTCGGCCCATGATTCCCCGGCCATGATGCCTCTGGCCCAATGACAGACATCCTCTGCAAAGAATTCCGGGGTGTTCAGAACAATGGCGGCCTTGGCCCGGGCGTCGTCCTGCCGGGCATCAAAGGAAAAATTTTCGCCGTGGACCATGTGTGTGAATAACGGCGTGCCGACACGTATTCCCGAAAATCCGGCATGTGCCGCGCGGACCCACAAATCCCAGTCCTCATACGCGGTATTGTCCCGGTAACCGTCTGTCTTTTCCCATACTTTCCGATGCATCATGGCCGCCGGAGGCAGGATGTTCTGAACGGCGAGCAGTTCCGGCAAAAAATCGGGAAGCGCGACGGCACGCGTCTCCCCATCTTCCTGAATGAAAAAATCGGTATAGGATATGTCGGCTTCAGAGTGCATCTTCAGGGCGACGATGCACGCCTCAAGGTACCCCGGCGCAGGAATGTCGTCAGGATCGAGACAAAGTAGGTACTGTCCGGATGCCCGCTCAAGGCCTGCGTTACGCACGCTTCCCGGACACCCGCAATGATCGAGCCACAATGAAGTGAATGAATGGACAGACAAGGCGCTCAGAGTCGCGGCCTGTTCCCGCGAATCATCGGTGCTGCCGTCATCCGCCAGGATCAGTTCGACATTGCGCAAATCAAGCGTCTGCCGATTGAGAGCATGAGCTATGCGGTAAAAGAATCGACCGTAATTATAGTTGGGTATGATTATGGAAAGCAGCGGCATGAAAATCTATGTCTCGGGAAACAAACGCGCCAGAGCCACTTCAATTTCTTCCAGCTCAACGGGTTTGGCAATGTAATCGTTCATCCCGACGCCAAGGAAAGTTTCCCGGTCTCCACTCATGGCGTGGGCAGTCATGGCGATCACCGGTATGTTCGGGTCGCCATACCCCCCTTTTCTAATAAGATTGGTAGTTTCCACCCCATCCATTCCGGCCATCTGGATGTCCATGAATACCGCGTCAAAGGAGCGTTGTCCAAGACTGTCGAGTGCCTCCTGCCCATTGGACGCTGTTTCCGCCACATGCCCGAGCTTGCCGAGCATGCGCGCTGCCATCAACCGGTTGACCCGGTTATCCTCGACAACCAGCAGCCGGAGGCCCTTCCTGCCCGAGGCAAGACGCGAATGGTGACCATCTTCCGCACCCTGCGCCGGATCATAGCCGAGATTCAGGCTCAGATAGACTGTGGTGCCACGCCCTTCTTCACTTTCCACAGACAACACACCGCCGAGGAGATCAGCCAGCCGCTTGACAATGCCCAGCCCGAGGCCTGTTCCCTGATGCCGCCGCACATATGATCCGTCCACCTGGGTAAACGGTTCGAATATCTGGCTGATCTTGTCATCCGGGATACCGATGCCGGTGTCCCTGACACTGATGAGCACCCGCACTGTCCGGGCTTGCGGATTCCTTCCGAGCAAGTCCACACCGACTTCCACACCGCCTGATTCCGTAAATTTGAGAGCGTTGCCCACCAGATTGAAAACAACCTGCCGCAACCGACTCTTTCCGCCGACCAGCAGACCGGGGACGGAACGACCGATGCGGCTGGTCAGCTCAAGCCCCTTGTCACGGGCATGCCCCTGAAACGTGGACAGCACATCCCGCAGGAAATGATCCAGAGTAAACGGCTCGGTCACGACCTCCATGCGTCCCGCCTCGATCTTGGAAAAATCAAGGATATCGTTGATTATGGACAGCAGGCTCCGTCCTGAAGCCAGTGCCGTATCCACATAATCACGCTGCTCCTCGGAAAGCTCGGTGGTCTGCACCAGCTGAAGCATTCCGAGCACACCGTTGAGCGGCGTCCTGACCTCATGGCTCATGTTTGCCAGAAACTCGCTCTTGGACTCGTTAGCGGCTTCAGCCTGCTCCTTGGCCTTGAGCAGATCGCGGTCATTGGCCTTTCGTTCGATGGCCAATGCGATCTGTTCCGAAACCGAAACGGTCAAATCAACATCCCTTGGGGCATATTGATAGGGATTGGAATAGGACTGCACGGCCATGACACCCACAACCTCGCCCCTGACCCTGAGAGGCACGCCGAGCCATGCTTCGGAGCGGGGACCGATCATGTTGTCTTCCACAATCCCCTTGCTGTGCAGATAGTCCTCACGCACCATGTAAACGGCATCCTGCGCCCCGGCACCAAGGCCATGGGCAGTCACGTCAGGCAGTTGCTTCCGAGTGATGAGCAGCGGCCTGCCGGAATGGATGACTTCAACGGAAAGACTGCCGAGATCCTCATCGTTTATATTGAAGACCGCCCCTCGCTGACTGTCATCCAGTTCGTCCTCATAGTAGGTAAATTCAAGAAAGGACCGGCTCTTGTCCAGCAGGGCTATGAAAAAGTTCGAAGCGCTTATGTTCCGGTTCAGGATGTCATGGATACGCACATACAGATGGTCCAAATCGGAAGTGGTGCTCACCGCTGCGGAAATACGGTACAGCATGCTGGTCACGGTTTCATTATACCGACGCTCCGTGACGTCCACCACTGTCCAGATCACTCCCTGATCCAGATCGGAACGGTCCACGGGACGGGCAAACAGATTGACCCATACGGTTGTCCCATCAGGCTTGATAAACGCCTGTTCCGTATTGAATTCCCCCTGCGATACCAGATCGTGACGGCAACGCCTGCGGAAACTCTGATACTCCTTGACCGAGCGGAACAGCCGCCCCGCATCCGTGCTTATCAGGCTGTCCGGTGCATAACCGAAAATCTCCGCACACCGATTATTGAGCCGGACAATGGTCTCATCGTTGAACAAACCGATGCCGATGAAGGCGTTATGATGAATGGCTTCCATTTCATCGAGCGTCTCGCGCAACCGGTTTTCCGCCATCTTGCGTTCGGTAATGTCGATCAGGGAAGCAATGGACTTGTCCGTGCCGGGAAGCATGTTGATTTCACCGTGAAGATGGCGCAACTCACCGGACCGCGTTCTGAACTGAAATTCATATGCATTGGGCACTGCGGAAGGGTTGATTCGTCGGGCCTCATGGTATTTCAGCATCCGTGGAAGTTCTTCATCAGGAATGAATTGGGTCCACCTGAGCCTTCCTTCCACCTCATCGCAACTGTAGCCGCTCTGTTCGGCAAACTGCTGGTTGGCCATGGCAATAGTCATATCTCTGTTGATGATAACCGTGGCCGACCCCGTTGATTCGAACATGGCCCGATACCGCTGCTCGCTTTCGCGGCGAGCCTTTTCGGCCTCGACCCGGAACGTCATGTCACGCATGACCGCAACACACCCTCCTCCCCATCCCACATCGGGCTTGAGAAGAGAGACTGACGTTTCCATGGTCACCGCCCTGCCTTGACGGGAATTGAAGGACCACTCGCCAACCCACGCCCCGGAACCAAGCAGCATAGGTTCCATAATGGACCGAAGCTGTTGAAAATCCTGTTCGTTTTTATGAAGCAGTTTCACGGACTGCCCGATTATTTCCCCTTTTTTGAATCCGAGCTTGGCAATGGTTGCCGTGTTCACGTCCGTAATATGCAGGTCCTTGTCCAGAAGCAGGATGGGGTCCACTGACCCTTCGAATATGGCACGAAAGTGCTCACGGCTTTCCAGAATGGCACGCTGCGCCTCTTCCGACTCGGTCACATCGCGGGAAACCGTGGCCACATGCGTCACCCTGCCATCCGCATCGAAATACGGAGACATCACCACTTCGTAATACCGTCGCTCCCTGACCGGAAATGAGAACCACGCTTTGTATGAAACGGTTTCGCCTTTCAGGCAGCTCTCGAAATGGGGCCGAATTCGCAATTCAAAGATTTCCTCGCCCCACACCTCGGCCTGGGAACGACCCACTATCTCTTCACGGCTGCACTTGTGCTGCTCAAGATAGGAAGCATTGGCGGCCTCAAATACGAAATCCCGATTGCACAGGGTCATCAGATCATGGGAGGCGTTAGCGATAAACTCGAACCTGCGCAGAGTCGCTTCAAGGTCCTTGCGCTTCGTGATGTCGGAAAAAGTGATGAAAAAAGCTGACTTGCCATCCAGTTGAAGCGGTACAGCAGACGCCAGCGCCCAGAACCGGGACCCATCGCAGCGAAGCATCTCCACTTCCCTGCCCCGGATGCTTCCCTCGCGCTGCATCAATTGTCTTAATTCTTCATGGTCCGCAGAGTTGGCGTAAAAATTTCTGGTTGAAAGCCCCGTTACATCCGCCAACTCCGCTCCGAACTGGGCAATTCCCTGCCGGTTCACAAAAAGAATCCGCCTGTCCTCTGCTCCCACGATGATGACAGGCAGGGGCGACGACTCCAGCAATGTCCGAAACATTTCTTCGCTTTGCCGCAGATTCCGCTCGATTTCCTTCTGTCGCGAAATGTCCGTAACAACGCCGACAATACCGCCCGGTTCCCCGTTTCCTCCGCTGAACAACGCTTTACGGAGAAGAAACTCCCGAAATTCACCGTTGATCGTGATCGAACTCTCAAATTCCTGTGATCCGCCAGCTTCCTTGAGTTCCTGATCCTTTGCAAGATACAGATCTGTCTCAAACTGAGGGGCAAAGTCTTCTATGCATCTGCCCAGAAGTTGTTCTCTAGGGTAGCCCGCAAGTTTCTCAAAGGCCGCATTGCAGCCAAGATACCGGCCGTCCATATCCTTGTAGAAAATCTGGTTGGGAATAGCGTCAATCAGCGTCTGCACAAACGAGAGCTGTGTCCGGAGGTCCTCCTCCGCCCGCAGACGCTCCGATGTCTCGAAATCAAGTCGTTCCCGCTGTGACCGAAGAAATGAGGCACGCCCAAGCGTCTTGAGCAGGGACTGGTGCAAGTCGCTCAGTACGTTCTCGTTCTTGATGACGAAATCCCATGCCCCCTTGCGAATGGCCTTGACCGCATCCCCGGTTTCACTTTCACCGGAAATGACAATAAGCGGCACTTCCGCAGAACAGTCAGCCAACTCCGTAAGCACCGCAAGGCCGTCCATCCCCGGCATTCGCAGATCAATCAGGACAGCGTCCGGCTTCTGCTCCATGAACAGCTCAATCCCTTGGGCACCGTCTCCCGCCTCAATAACGGAATAACCGCATTCAGCAAGGTGATGCGCCACGAGTGCCCTGAAAGTCGGGTTGTCGTCAATTGCCAATATCCGGGAACTTTTCAAAACGGATTTTCCTCTTTTTTGCTTTTCCAGAGGTACGCTATTTCCCCTGAAAAATGAAGAAGCAGCCATGGTTTTCATTTATCAGGATAAAACCCTGCGCACCTTGTGTCATGCCCCCGAACCGGGTAGTAGTGAATGATTACACCCACAGGAGAGACCTTGATGAAAAAACTGCTGATCGCCGCATTGCTGACCATTACCGCGCTGGGCACCGCAGCCTTTGCCCAACCAGTCACCTTTGTGGCTGACATTGATTTCGCACCCTACTCCATGATTTCCGAAGGCAACCCCGCCGGAATCGACGTTGAAATCCTCAATGAGGCCGCCCGTCGGGCCGGAATCGAGATAGAAATCCAGTTCCAGCCCTGGAAAAAAGTCACTGAAATGGTCGAAAACGGGACTTGTGACGGCTCCTTTGCCTTTTTCAAGACTCCCGAACGCGAGAAGACCGCCATATTCATGGAGGCCTCACCGCTGCACTACAGTAATTATGTTCTCTTCACCAAAGTGGGCGACAAGTTTTCCTTCAGTTCCTACGACGACCTCACCGGCAAGAGCATAGGCCGCGTGGCAGGCACCAACCTCGGCAAGCAGTTTGAGGAAGCGTTCACTCAGGGCAAATTCACGCTCAAGGAATATCCGAATCTCGGGGCCGCGCTCAAGGGCCTGATTCTGGATGAAATTCAGGCGTATGCAGGCAATATCGATGTCACCTACTACCGGCTCAAGAGCATGGGCATGACCAGCTCCATCGTTTATCTGCCGAAAAAGCTTCTGCCGCAGCGTCCCGCCTATATGGTCATGTCCCGCGCATCCGAATATCCCGACAAGGACCGCGTCATGCAGGGGCTTGAACGCGCTCTCGACCAGATGCGCAAGGACGGCACCTATAACAAGATCGCCCGACGGTATCTGCTTCGATTCTAGATTCACACAAAACGAAAGCCCCGGAAGCACACGCTTCCGGGGCTTTTTTCATGTAAAAATCTCCGGCATCAGCCGGACAGCCGAAGCCAGTCTATCGCTCGGCAGCCAGTACGTCGGCCAGTTCCCGGACAACCCCTCTGCCCCCTGCAGCTTCGGTCACATAATCGGCAAGTGCGAGAATGGCCGGATGTGAATCCGCAGGCGCGACCTTGAATCCGGCAAGCCCCATTGCATCGGAATCATTGACGTCATTACCGACATACAGCAGATCACCGAGGCTGACATTCTTGTTCGCGGCGAGTTCGATCAGTGCGGAACCCTTGTCAGCAACGCCATGAATGGCTTCGATGCCGATCTTTTCGGCACGGGCACGGACCACGGGATTGATTTCAGTACTGAGAATGCACTGCTCAATGCCGAGTTTGCGGATCATGTTGATGCCGAGTCCGTCGCTCCGATTCGCAGCAACACTCTCAAGACCGTTCTGATCAACGAAAACACGATTATCGGTCATGACGCCGTCAAAATCGTAAACAATGAGCTTCACAGCTTCAGAACCGGGAAGGCCACGCGGAACGAGCATGAGCAGTTCGCCATCCGGCCCGAGATACAGGGGAATATCCTCGAAAAGTTTTTCAGCCCGCCCGCCACCGTTGTTCATGATGGCATCGGCCGCCTTGACCGGATCAGCGACTTCAACCGTATGGACGATGCAGCCGCCCGTGGGTCCCTGATCTACCTGCATGAGACGCAACGACTGACCGTATGGACCGACCAGTAGCGTATCCCAGGCCAATGCATAGCCGAGACTTTTCTCATAAAATCGAGCGGATTTTTCGATATCGCGCACCAATAGGGTCACAGTAGGATGAACGGCCATGGGAGCTCCTTGATTGCGTATAGGGCGCGTCAGATTACCGCGTGCGGGCCGCTCATGCAACCAGCCGCGGAATAGGGTTCCAAGCAGAATATCGAGACGTTACGCCCTGAGTCCATCAAGCAGGAGGTCTATCTGCGGTTCCATGAAGGAAAAAACCGTATCGGCCTTGAAATCATCGGCACGAATCCCCACGGTAACCATGGAAGTCAGGTAGAATGAAATCATCGCCCTGACTGCCGCGTTGACGTTCGCGTCCTTGCGAATCTCGCCGTTACGCACGCCTTTTTCAAAAAGTGTGGCAAACTCGATGGAAAGCCGCCAGATGACCTGATCCAGCCCTGAAGACCACGGTTCGCGCCCCATCAGCGCGTTGGTGACAAATAGCTTTGTCTGGTCCTTGTGTGTCTCCACGAAGTCTAGACGGGTACGAATGATGAACTTGACCGTCTCCCCGAGCGAAGCATCCGGCATTTTTTCCAGATACTCCTGCTGCATATGATCTATTTCCTCGTTTTGGGCATTGAGAATAAGCAACGACTTGTTGCCGAAGAAACTGGTGATGTCATGTATCGTGACACCGGCCCGATCAGCAATTTTCGACATGGTGGCCTTCTTGACACCCATTTCCGCAAAACAGGTGTTGGCCGCCTCAAGAATCGACTTGCGTACTTCCTGCGGATTTCGTTTTTCCACCATTTGCTACTCCCCATGAAATGCAGCCCGTGACATACGACCGCCAAATTTGGAAGCATTATAGCACAGGTCGGCAAAGGCAGAAAGCGCTTGATAAATTTATGTTTTCATCACCTTCACTGAATCTGCCAGCCTACATAAACAGCAGACTATACATTGAAATATAGCAGGCTATTCACATCCAATAAGAGGTTGAAATAAAACTAATTTTTAAGAACTTCGAGAATTTCGATATTGGCTGCCTGCCATGCCGGGTACGCCCCGGCAGCAATGCCGAGTACGCACGAACCGACAAGGGTAAGAAGCAGACTCGCCGGTTCGAGAACGATCGGCAGGTCTGCGATGGAACAGCCCACTGAGACAAGAATGACCGTCACGACAACACCGCAGGCTCCACCGATACCGGCCATGAGACCGGACTCGAAAAGGAACTGACGGACGATATCGCGGCGGCGCCCTCCCACTGCACGGCGAACACCGATCTCGATACGGCGGGCACGAACGACCAGAATCATGATGGAAAGAATGCCCAGCCCTCCCACGGCAAAGGAAATGGAGGAAGTGATGCCCCCGAGCACGGCCATGAGTTCGAGAGCCTGCTGCTGCAGTTTGATGACATCCTTGGGCGACATGGTGCTGAAATCGTCATTTTCACCGTCATCTATACCGTGGCGTTCCCGCATGACCGCGGTTGCGGACGCCTTCACCTGGTCAAGATCCGCCCCCTTGGCCAACCGCAGGAACACACCGCTGATCCAGTCCTGATTGCTGGTCCGCCGCATATAGGTGGTGATGGGAATGAACAGGTATTCATCCTGATCTTCCCCTGAAAGGTCCGCCCCCTTGGGCTCCATGACGCCGATCACCCGGAAACTTGCCCGATACAGATAGACGGATTGTCCGATCGCCTTTCCCGTGTCTCCGAACAGTCGCTCCGCAACAGCCTGCCCGAGCACGCATACCTTGGCGCGCGAATCAACCTCGGCCTTGCTGAAAAAACGTCCGGATTCCGGATAGAAATTCCTGATTTTCTGATAGTTGGGTTCTGTTGCGAGAAGCTTGGCCGTAATGGCATTCCCGCCGCCGCGCACCTGCATGTTGGTCATGACATACGGCGTTCCCTCCATAATCGAAGGGACTCCATCAATGACGGCATGGGCATCCGACAGACTGAAATTGCGCGCCACACCGAAAGTACGCACCCCGCCGCGTTTGCGGAAACGAATCTGACCGGCCATGACCACGTACAGATTCGGACCAAGCTTTTCCGTCTCAAGCTGGGTCCGCTTTGCCATGATTTTCGAAGCGTGCTCCACTCCCGTAAATGCGAGCGCACCGAGAAAAACCCCCACCATGGCGAGGATGGCTCTCCACTTGTGAGCGGAAAGCGAAGACAGGGCTATGCTGAGATTGAGTGGTAATCGCATGTTCGGCTCCGGACCGGCTGCTGTCGGAATGCTTCCTATTTATACTCCGCCTTGTTCCAGGCGGTATTGCCGTTGAAAATGTACTGCCAGAGACGCTCAAGGGCATGCCCCGTATTGTGGGCATCATCCGCGTCTGTTTCTATTAACTGCAAGGCATATTTATAAAAATCCAAAGGTCGAGTTCGGATACGTTCTCCGGAAACCGCAAAATTTCCCGTAGGAGCACGAGTGATTATCTGAGCAGGCGGAGCGGCATCGAAAAGCTTTGAAAACAGGTCGCCTACCGGGATATCGCGACCCCATCCAGCCCAACGCCCTTCGTTTTCCGGATTGTGCAGATCATGTGGACGCCCCAAGTGGTCACATTTCAGCTTGAACCAGGCGAATCCCTTGAATGGCACCCCTCGTTCCACAACATCCGCAATCATCTTCCGCAACATTCCGGCATCGCCCTTGCCGTGTTCATCAATGTGATCAAACGGATCGCCCTGCAAAAAGACACAGGTAGTGGCAAGCCTGTCGTAATTCCGCACTATATGTGTCAGGTAGGTATGACCTTCCCGCCCGATGTTCGGGAGCGGCGTGGCTTTGGTTACCATATCGCCACCCTTGTCATACACAATGAAATCATAGCCGAGCTCTTCAACCCAAGCCACGTTTTCGGCGTATCTCGCCACGATCACTTCGACATTATCACGCATGATGATGGTGGTGATGATGGTGGTGGTTATGGGCTTGCTGATTATTTTCTGCAACATTCTCCAAGACAAACGCCCGAACATACGTCGGTTGCGCGTCGGACGACCTTCCGCCCGACCCGTATCCCACGGAAAGGAGCTTGCCGACAGGCTGTGATCCGCAAGTATGTCCAACTGTCCGCAGAATGGAGAGTCCCGTAGGTGTGGCCCGTTCCATTCCACATTCTGAACCGAAGGTGGTTATCCCCTTGGATAGTTCCGCACAAGCTGGCGCAGGTACTGGCATTTTTCCATGTGCACACTCCACGAAACCAGACCCGAGATCCACTGCGGAAAAGGCGATTTTTTCAGCCCGTAAGGCATCCATCAGGACCATCGAGCCTACAATATCCACAATGGTATCCACAGCCCCGACCTCATGGAAGTGGACGGTCTCCAGCTCCACGCCGTGGACCTTGGCTTCGGCCTCACCCAGCAACGTGACAGCGGCAATACTCCGTTCGGCCACGGAATCATCCAGATTTGCGGACTCGATAATGTCCACCAGATTGCTATAGGTTCTCAGTGGTTGGTCCTTTGTCTCCACGACATCGACGTGCCATGTGGCAATGCCCCCCACTTTCTTCTGAACCCATTCGAGTTCAAAGCCCTCCAGCCCGAGCCGTGCCAGTTCGGCGCTGAGAAACTGAAATCCCCATCCCGGTCCGTTCAATTCCTCAAGAGCATGAGCCATCGAAGCAAGCAGCATATCGCCACTCACTCCGCTGGAGCAGTCCAGATACAGCGTACGCGGTGCAGTTATTTGATTATTCATTGCAGTCAAATACCCATTCCTCACCAGTTATGCAACGTCCGTTGCACATCAGGCGACTTCTCCATAAGCACAAACGCAAAAGCACGTTTGCATTTATCGTTTCAGGTTGATTTTGTGAGCAAGAAAGGCGGCACCGAAACCGTTATCAATGTTGACGACACCAACGCCCGGAGCACAGGAATTCATCATGGCAAGCAGAGCGGAAAGTCCCTGAAAATTCGCACCATAGCCGACACTTGTGGGGACACCAATGACCGGCGGAACAGTCATTCCACCAAGGACCGAAGGCAAGGCCCCTTCCATTCCGGCCACGGCAATGATCGCCGAGGCATCAATGATCTTATCCATGACGGAAAACAGACGATGAATGCCCGCCACACCACAGTCATAGTGGCGCTCAACTCTGCTTCCGAGAAATTCCGCAGTTTTCGCGGCTTCTTCAGCCACAGGCAAATCCGACGTGCCGGCCGAGACCACCGCAATTTTCCCGATAGCAGGCCTTTCCGGTCCGTCAACGATAATGAGCCGTGAAACCGGATCGTACTCAGCACCGCATTCCGCAGGCAGGGCATCGAAATGCGCCTGTGTCGCCCGTGTACCAAGCGCCCGCCCGGAGCACTTGACTATTTCACTCATGATTACAGCGACCTGCTCAGGCGTCTTGCCCTCACAATACACGACTTCAGGGCCGCCGGTACGGTACTCGCGGCAATGGTCAACCTTGGCGCATCCGGCATCGACAAAGGTATTGCCAAGCAAAACACGCTTGACCTCGTCCCTTGAAATCTCACCCGCAGCAAAAGCGTCCAGCACATCGTCCGTTTTCACTCGCCCCACTCCTTGAATTCATATGATCGCAACCCGATCCGCTCGATCAGCGCCGCGAAAGAATCACGATTTTTTTTCATAATATCAGCATATTGTGGCAAGAATTCCACGGTTGCCACCAGATTATCATGGCGTGCCCTCAGGGTTTCGACCCCAAGGTTATGAAAGAACAATTCCATTGTATTCACTTTTTCGAGCCGATCGGCTGTCAGCGGCATCCCAATGGGAATCCGTGTCGCCAGACAGCTCTCTGATGGAGCGTTCCAGTTTGGCAGTCCAATGGATTTCGCTGTGGCCCGCACGTCCGATTTGGTCATGTCGACCTCTTTCAATGGTGAAAACACGCCGAACTCCCTGACGGCAAGCAGGCCCGGGCGTGCAGGGTCGTCATCAGCATTGGTCCCGTCCAGAATAATGCAATCGTCTCCGTACTCAAGAACCATCATCTTGAAAATCAAGCGTTTGCAGTGATAGCAGCGCTCGTCCGTATTGCGCCGGACGTATTTGTCCTCCAAGACACGAAGACACAGGGGGTGATGCTCCAGACCGATGAACTCAGCAACTTCGACCGCACGGGTAAACTCATGTGCTGCGTTCAGTTCGCTTCTGACAGTCACTCCGAAAACCGGACCTTTCAAAGCCTGCCGTGCGGCAGCGGCCACCAGACAACTGTCCACGCCGCCTGACATGGCAATCACCACCGGCGTAACGTTTTCACAACGTTTGGAAATAACGGAAATCAACGACTGCATGGACATATATCATGTCTAGCCCACCCCGACACCGGCTTCAACACATTTCGCCAAGCCCGCTTTTCCGTCACAGACGCATATGCAGGCAGTAAGCACTGTCCCACAAGGTTTGACATACTGCCGCCCATAGAATAGCATGCTATACATTACATACAATCTATTAATTTTATTACATTATTATGCCAAACACATCAGAACAGACATTCTATTCACAGTTATCCCGATTCCATAGGCTGTATTCCAAAGCACTTGCCATGCGACTGGAGCCATACACAGTTCGGCCCGGTTATCTCAATATATTGGCCGTCCTCTGGGAACAGGACAATATCACCCAAAAGGAACTCAAATCCCATCTGGACATCGAACAGGCCACCCTTTCCAATACCCTCAAACGCATGGAAAGAGATGACATCATCTCCCGCGTGCCGAACAAAAAGGATCGAAGGCATACCTTTATCCGGTTGACCGATCGTGGAACGTCGCTCAAACCGCTTGTTGCCGAAGCCATCGATGACCTCCGCTCTGTTGCGAACAAGGGCCTTACCATCAATGACCGTCGGTATTTCAAACGCATCATGCGCCAAATGTCCGATCATCTGGAATCAGACCTCAGCGACCCTCTGTTTGTGCTTCTTGATGAGGTTTCCGACTGATCCAGTCTCCTTTACCGCTCAACCTCAAAAATTCCTTCACACGCCATTTTTTTTCAATAACCGCTCTCTTCATCTCTTGAGAACAGTTGCATCCAACCCTTTCCCTCACGACATTCTTCAATCTACTTCAATACAGTTCAAGCCCTCATATTGCCCACTGTCTCCAACGTTTCCGCCACATTCTCCAGAACCTACCCCAACGACCTATTCATGCAAAAAAACCAAGGTCTCTCTTTCTGAACATTCTTTTTCACATCATGTTCACAAGTATCTCAATCTACTAAATTCTTTATATTTTCGCTAAATTTCCTTTTTTTGACGTCCAGACATTCATTCGATTTTCTCTACACTTTTCCTGCCCAGCCATATCCCGAAAAAGTGTCATTTCGGGACAATTTCCCATTATTTTTTTCGGCAAAGTCTGCTATAGGAATCTCTAATAATCAGCAACGTCCTGTAATTATGTGGACACCTTTATTTATTAGAAAAAGTCTAGACTTTGTAGGACAACGTTGTACTCTGTTGACAATCTTTGACTCCTTATGTCAAAGAATGAACATGGTAGGTCTGACTGTGACATTATGGACATGAAAGATAGCCAAAAACCACCGACTCTGCTGACAGTACGCGAAGTAGCGGATCTGCTCAGGGTTCACCAGCGCACTGCGTACAGATTAATCACGGGTGGGAGTATAAAGGCTATCAAGATCGGCAGTCAGTGGCGCGTACCTGAAACCGCGCTGATGGAATTTATTGAAAAGGGATGGAAGGAGTCGGCTTCAACTTCTGGTGCAAAGAAGAAATCCGGCCCGGAACAGTTTAAACTGCCCCTGGATTGAAGGAGAATGAGCATGTCGAAAAAAATGGCTGGCGGAAACGACCCTGTCCTCAAAGTCAATCTGCCCAATGATTTCGGTGAAGACGTAGCCGTATCCGGTCACCTCGTCGGTGAAGAAATGTATTTCGACGACAACACCGGCATGTTGACAATGGAAAAGCTCTACCGCGAAGAAGCCGACAACAAACTTGCATACGGTATCATCTCCGCCATTGGGCATGCACGCGAGCGTCGCGCCTACAAGATCGAAGAACACGAAGATCATTGCATTGCCAGCAACGGCACTCTTTCTCTCCAATTCTCCTACGACGAACTTTTCGAACTGCTCGCAGTTGCCATGGAATCCGAAAAAGGAAGCTCCACCCAGCAGGTCAGCGAACAGGTCCGCCGCCGTCTCGCCGCCAACGAGTAGCCAACACGATTTTCATTCGACATGAAAAAGGGACTCGTTTGAGTCCCTTTTTTTATTGATCATTTTTTAACAGGTAACTGACTGTTAACTTTTCGGCACCCTTACCTGCTTTCCCTGAAAATAGTCCTGCTGCCCGGTTGATTCCATGACAGTGTACCAATAGTCCGAATCGATATTGAGCTTGCGGGTTTTCCCAGCCACCAACTCAAGGGGCAGGTATACGGTATTGGACTTCAACTGCGTCACGACCATGCCGGTCTTTCCGGCCATGGCGGCATGAACGGCATTCTGGCCAAGAAATCCACAGTAAATACGATCTCCGGCATTCGCAGGGACTGAACGTATTATATAGCTGGGATCAATAAATTTCATATGCATTTCATAATCCCGCTTAGTGAAATATTCCCTTATCTTCCGATTCAATAGCCCGCAAATATCACCCAGTTTCAAATTTCCTGACGCATCCCTGCCGACCTCATCGGTCATGAGATCCTGTCCAGCTCCTTCGGCGCAGACGATTACGGCATGGTTGCGCTGCTCAAGTCGCCTTTCAAGGGCAGCAAGAAAACCGTGCTCGCCATCAAGGGTAAACTTCTGTTCGGGAACGAGCAGGAAATTCACTTCCTGAAGGGCCAGCGTGGCCTGTGCTGCGATAAAGCCTGCATGACGCCCCATGAGCTTGACGAGGCCCACTCCCTTGTCCACGCCCGAAGCCTCGACATGAGCGCACTGGATTGCCTCTGTGGCCTTTTCCACTGCGGTATCGAACCCAAAGGAGCGGGAGACAAAGTTGATGTCATTATCAATTGTCTTGGGAATGCCGATGACGGCTATCTTTCGCTGACGGTTGGAGATCTCCTCGCAGATTGCCTTTGCAGCACGCATGGAACCATCGCCGCCGATGACGAAAAGAACATTGATATTGAGGCGTTCGAGCGAATCGACAATCTCGGCCGGGTCCTGCGGTCCTCGCGACGATCCCAGCACGGTTCCGCCGAAGTGGTGAATGTTGGAAACATTCTCCGGCGTCAGTTCAAGCACGTCATACCCATATTCCGGAATGAATCCCCGCAGTCCGTTGCGGATGCCGAGAACGGACCGTATCCCGTAGTTGTAGTACCCTTCCATGACGATCGAACGAATAACATCGTTGATCCCTGGGCACAGGCCGCCACAGGTTACAATGGCGCATTTGGTCTTGGAAGCATCGAAATAGAGTTTTTTCCGTGGCCCTGCCTTGACGAAATGCATGGTCACGTTCTCGTCGCCGAGCTCGGAAAGATCATCGGACGTGAGCGTTACACACAAAGGCGTCTTGTCGTCCACATAGCGGGGATGACGCAACTGTGTCTGTATTTTTGCGGGACCGAGATCGCTGATTTCCGTATTGTAACTGGTCTTTTTCTTTCGAGGCATCCGATTTCTCCGACGCAAATACACGTCTCTATTGCTGTTTGTTGCAGAACACAGCAGATATTTATCTAATCATCCGATATTACGAATTTTATGAACCACAATATCCCTACCAAACACTCACCTCAGGTTCAGGCAATTCCTCTACGACCTCAAAAAGATCATCCGGCGTAGCAGTGGCCGCCCCGACCTGGGCCACAACCACTCCCGCAGCGTAGTTGGCGAGAGTACAGGCTGTGAGCAGGTCCAAACCGGACGACAGTGCGAGCGCAACGGTGGCGATCACGGTATCACCGGCCCCGGTCACATCGAAAACCTTTCTGGCGAAAGTCGGAATATGGCGCACAGTCTCACGGCCTTCAAACAGGGCCATACCGTCGCCGCTCATTGTGATGAGCAGATTATTGCATTGCAGTCGGTCGAAGAGAGCCTGTCCGGCGCGAAGGACAGACGGCTGTTCCTTGACCGGAAAACCCGCGCCCTCCCCTGCTTCCTTGGTATTTGGCGTAAGCAGATCCACACCTTTGTAGAGGTCGTAGTTGACTGTTTTCGGATCCACGAGGACAAGCGGTCTATTTTCGCAGGTATCAAGCAAAGCCATGAAGCGTTCCATGAAAGCCTGACAGATGAAGCCTTTGCCGTAATCGGAAAGGATGATGACCGGATATTCATTCACTGCAGGTTCCAGAAAGGAAAACAGCTCATCGAGTTCCCTCTGATCCAGAGGCGCGGCATGTTCCTGATCTACACGCACAACCTGCTGATTACTCGCAATAATACGGGTCTTCTTGGTGGTCGGACGTTCCGGATCACGGATAAGGTGTGTCTGGACTCCGGCCTCGGTGCAGAGACGATTCAACGTCTCGCCGTCCTCGTCGTTGCCTATAAGGCTGACAAGCACAGCCTCGCCACCAAGAGCAGTAATATTGCGAGCCACGTTTCCGGCCCCGCCAAGGAGTGAAGATTCCTTTTCCACACGAACCACGGGGACCGGAGCTTCGGGTGAAATACGATCAACCCCGCCCATCATGTAATGGTCAAGCATGAGATCGCCCACGATCATCACTTTCTGACCTTTGAGACTGCCTATGGCTTCGTGAATCTGAGTACGTGTCATAGTATTCTTTACCAGTATTATACTTGATTTTAAGTCTATTTTTTATACCGTCATTCATGACGGAGTCATTGAGTGCATTTTGCAATCAGGATACGATCATCACTGCTTTCTCACAATATTCTCGCGAGACTGTCAGCACAGGATCAAAGGACTAACCAAGCTCCAGACCGAGTTTTTCCACAAATGACCGCAAGCCGTCCTCGCTTCCATAACCTATTGTAACCTTGCCTTTTTCAGGCGATCCGGAAATCTTGACCTTAACATCAAGCAATTCGCCCAGGGAAGCCTGAAGCGTTTCAAGCTTCGCATCAAGCGGTTTGGGTGCTGATTTGGCCGATTTGGAGGTCGAGACGGGCTGGCCGATCTCTTCCGCACCGGGCAGTCTGTCGTTCTGCTTCCAGAAAGTAGCCTGTGCTTCTGCCTGACGGACAGTCAAGCCGTTCTCGGCAATACGGCGGTGCAGCTCTGACTGGACATCCGCATCCGTCACAGTCATCACGGCACGGCCATGGCCTGCGGAAAGAGCGCCCTTCTGTATATCCTTCTGGACATCATCCGGCAGATTGAGCAGACGCAGTGAATTGGCCACAGCAGAACGGCTCTTGCCCACCTGCCGTGAAAGCTCTTCCTGACTGAGGCCGAACTGCTGCTGCAGCTGACGGTAGCCCAACGCCTCTTCAATGGCATTGAGATCCTCACGTTGCAGGTTCTCGATAAGCGCGATGGCCAGACTTTCCTGATCCGTCATTTCACGAACCAGAGTCGGTATTTCGGTCAATTCTGCGAGCTTTGATGCCCGAAGACGCCGCTCACCTGCCACCAATTCATACTTATCATTGGCTAATGGCCGGATAAGAATGGGCTGCAACACCCCGCGAGCCTTGATGGAAGAAGAAAGATCGTGGAGTGCCTCTACCGAAAATTCCCGACGCGGCTGATGCGGATTCGGGGTAATATCGGCTACGGGAATCATGCGAACTTCCGAAGAATCAGACGTTTTTTGTTCATCCTCACGCACGCCGCCGAGCAGCGCATCCAAACCGCGACCCAGTCCTCTGTTACCCGCTGTCATATACCAATATCCTCCTGATTGATCGGCGCCCTTGCCCAACTGGCCGATAGCGCCTATAAAGCCCCGAAACACGAACGCGAAAACGGAGCACGAAATGTCAGATCATATTAACGAACTCTTTGATAAAGACGGCAATCTTATCGGCGCCCTGCTCTCTGCCGAGGCATGGACCGCAGCCAGAACAGTGGTTCTGGACCATCTAGGTATCGTCGAGGAACCTCGAGTCAAGGAAATCGACGAGCCTACACAGGACTGGGAAACCCTCAAAGAGTACTGGGATTTCGACTATCCTGTAGACACCGATGTCCAGTGTGAGCACTGTGGCAACGCCACCCCAGACTGGGCAGCCGATGAACCTCGGAAATTCCGGCTCACGTCAGCCAATCTGGCCGGCCTTGTCTCCTTCAAGTGCATGGATTGTCAATCCAAGATCGTCAAAAAGCACTTCAAAGATGAAATCAAGACCGAATGCACACCGTTTCAGTCAAAGAAAATACAAAACAAGGAAGGTCGTTACTAACGCCCTCTCTTTGACTTTTTATCACCGCATTATCACAGAAATCACCCCTGTTTCGACGGGGGTGATCTTTTTTTGAAAGAACAAGGCTCAAGCCCCGGCAACACTACTCTTTGCCACTTCCTGAGCGAGTGCCAGATACGCCTCTGCACCCTTTGATTTGATGTCGTAGTTGATTACGGGTTTACCAAAGCTCGGAGCCTCTGAAAGCCGCACATTTCTGGGAATGATCGTCTCAAACAAGTGTTGAGGAAACGCCTTGCGCACCTCATGCTTCACCTGCCATGACAACCTGTTTCTGGAATCATACATGGTCAGCACCACGCCGAGGATATCCAAACCGGTATTCAGGCGCTTGCGCACGAGTTCGTAAGTCATGAGCAACTGCGCAATGCCCTCCAAAGCGTAATACTCACACTGAAGAGGCACCAGCATTTCAGTGGCAGCACACAGAGCGTTGACGGTCAGCAACCCAAGGGACGGCGGACAGTCAATTATGATGTATTCATACTCCGCATCCACGGCCTCAAGCAGTTCGCGCAGATAATATTCCCGCCCGAATTTATCAACCAACTCAATCTCTGCCCCTACCAGGTCCTGTGTTCCGGGCAGCAGATCGAGAAAAGGCACGGCTGTTTCATAGATAGCCTTATGCGCCTTTTTTGGCTCAAAGAGCACAGAATAAATATTCTCACGCCGATCACCTGGATGAAATCCAAGACCGCTCGATGCGTTTCCCTGCGGATCACAATCGACCAGCAAGACTTTTTTTTCCATGACCGCAAGTGACGCGGCCAAATTCACAGACGTCGTGGTTTTACCCACCCCACCCTTCTGATTCGCTACGACTATTCTTCTCGCCACAGAGACTTGCCTCCATATTTTGACTGCAATTTGCGGCTGAACATTGTTTCACGTGAAACAATTTCGACGTTCAGGAAGATGTTTCACGTGAAACAATCCGATCATTCGCCTAAAACAGTTCGTAGGATGAAAAAGGAATCTTGGCAAGGTGGTGACGCAAAAAAAGGGAAAAAAGAAAAAAACGGACCGCAATTGCGGCCCGTTTTTCTACTTGATTACGCTGTTCGAGTGAAGATCAATACATTATATAAAGATCATCACTCCGTGATCGAATTATTTTCCGTAGTATTCCTGATACCACTCAATGAAATTCCTGATACCGACCTCAATGGAAGTATCAGGCTTGAAACCGACGTCGCGAACCAGATCATCTACATTCGCCTCGGTGGCCGGCACATCTCCATCCTGCATGGGCATGTAATTGTAAATCGCCTTTTTACCGACGACTTCCTCGATCACTTCGATGTAGCGGGAAAGATCGGTAACAGAGCTGTTGCCGATGTTGTAAATACGGTACGGCACTTTACTTGTGCACGGATCCGGCTTGTCGCCATCCCAATCCTCGTTCGGTGCTGCCGTATTCTTGACCACGCGCACAACACCTTCCACGATGTCGTCAATATACGTGAAGTCACGACGCATCTTGCCGTAGTTGAATACGTTGATCGGCTTTTCCGCGATGATGTTCTTGGTGAACAGGAACAACGCCATGTCAGGACGGCCCCAGGGACCATACACGGTGAAGAAGCGCAGGCCGGTGGTAGGCAGGTCGTAGAGGCTGCTGTAGGAATGCGCCATCATTTCGTTGGACTTCTTGGTGGCGGCGTACAGGCTCATGGGATGATCAACCCCTTCGTGCGGGTTGAGCGGCATCTTTGTATTCATACCATACACGGAGCTGCTGGAAGCATATACCAGATGCTCCACCTTGTTGTGTCGGCACCCTTCCAGAATATTCAGAAATCCGACAACATTGGAATCAATGTAGGACTTGGGATTTTCAATGGAATAACGAACGCCAGCCTGTGCAGCCAGATTGACAACATGAGTGAACTGCTCCGCCTTGAAGAGATCGCTCATGGGCTGATCATCCTGAAGATTGATGTTCACATGCTTGAACAACGGGCTTTCCTGCAAAATGGCAAGACGTGCCTTTTTGAGGTTGACGTCGTAATAGTCGTTGAGGTTGTCGAGTCCCACGACTTCATGCCCTTCCGCAATCAAGCGGCGGGACAGATGAAAACCAATGAAGCCGGCTGCGCCGGTAACAAGAATCTTCATAAAATCTATGTATCCTTTTTTGTGTTGCCACCCGAATTAGGCAGCAGTGTATTCATTATATCAAGCGGCACAGGAATCACTGTGGCTGATTTACTCTCGGCGGCCATTTCACGCATGGTCTGAAGATACCGCAGCTGAAGAGCTTCGGGATGTTCGCTGATAATGGAAGCGGCTTCGGCGAGTCGGCCTGCAGCCTGATACTCACCCTCCGCTCCGATAACCTTGGCGCGACGTTCACGCTCGGCTTCGGCCTGTTTGGCCATAGCCCGCTGCATCTCCTGAGGCAAGTCAATATATTTGACCTCGACCGTGGCAACCTTGATGCCCCACGGATCGGTATGCTCATCGAGAATGGACTGTATCTGTGTGTTGACCTTGTCGCGCTGAGCGAGCAGTTCATCAAGCTCGACGCCACCACATACGCTACGCAAGGTGGTTTGCGCAAGTTGTGAAGTTCCGAACATGTAATCCTCAATTTCGAGAATCGATTTCACCGGGTCCACTACCCTGAAATAGACGACCGCATTCACCTTGACGCTCACGTTGTCCTTGGTGATGACATCCTGATTCGGAACATCAAGGGTCAAAATACGCAACGACACCTTTACCATCTTATCAATCACCGGAATCAAAATGATAAGTCCGGGCCCTTTCGCACCGATGCATCGTCCAAGACGAAAAATGACTCCACGCTCATATTCGTTCAAAACACGGAGTGCGGAGGCCAAAAATGCGACAACCAACACCAAAAGCACAATCTGCGGAATAAACATCGTACATCTCCTGTGGGAACCCTTGTGTACCAAGGGCTAGCGGCTGACAGCCTCTATTTCGAGCGTTAAGCCGTTTATCGACACAATCGCAACCTTGGAGCCGCGAGAAGGCACAAAATCGTTCTGCGCAGCTGTGGCGGCCCAAATTTCGCCTCTGACCAAAATTTGGCCGGAATCGCCTTCCCAATTGATAATCTTTCCTGTCAAACCGACCATTCCTTCACCTCCGAGTCGCGTCTTTCTTCTCTGTGCGCGAGTCACGAGCCAAAGCAGGGTGCCTACCGTAACCGACACAAAAGCAGCAGGCCAGAGAATGATGGATATGGGAATTTGAATGGAACCGTACTCATCACCGAAAAGAATGATCGAACCGAAAATTAGTGCCGCAAGGGCAGCCACGGACAACATGCCGTAACTGACAACCTTGATTTCAAGAATCATCAGAATCAGTGAAAAACCTATCAGGAGCAATCCGGCAATATTGGTCGGCAGAACCGACATGGCATACAGCGCAAGCAAAAGACAGAATCCACCGAACACTCCGGGAAAGATGGCACCAGGATGGGTTATCTCTATAAACAGTCCGAGCATGCCTCCGAGAAGAAGCAGATAGGCGATCTGCGGATGCAACAGCCATGACAAAAATTCATATCGAAAACCCGGAACGAAATCAGATATGGAAATACTCTCTTCCGTAAAACCGCCCTTCTCCATTCCCGGTAACAGGCCGCCTTGCCCCGCCTGTTTCAGAAACGACTTTGCAGACACTGCAATAACTTCAACCACCTTTTGTGCGAAAGCCTCCTGTGCCGTGATACTCACGCTTTTCTCCACGGCCTCGGTATACCACTTCGCATTCCTGCCGCGAGATTCGGCCACACTCCGGACAAGACTGCTGAAATCATTGGTCACCTTCTTGGCCATGGTTCCGGCAATTTCACCGCCCCCCAGTCCAACCGGACTCGCCGCACCAATGGTCGTCTGCGGAGCCATGCCCGCCACTTCGGATGCTGCCACGATAAACACGCCTGCCGAAGCCGCCCGCCCACCAGCAGGACCGACCCAGACCACTACCGGAACAGGAGCGTTGAGAATCGATGAAACCATCTCGCGCATGGATTCACCCAACCCACCCGGCGTATCAAGCACAAGCAACAAAGCACTGCTGCCCTCCTTTTTGGCAAAGGAAAGAGCGTCATCCAGTATCTCACTCTGGGCAGGACTGATCGGTCCCTTGATGGTCAATCGCGTCACGGGATAGGTGTCAGCCGAGGCCAGATCGGCACTCGTCAGCACTGGGATCAGACACATCAGAAAAATCAGGAAAGGATATCGGAGCATGACATTTCTCCGTATGAGGTTTCGATGAGTGTACACCGATTTTTCAAACGGGGAAAGTTCGATAGAAAAAATAGGGAGTGAGGATGTTACTGATGATTTATATTCAGAACACCTGCACGTAGAAAAACAACAGTACGCGCAGGATATGCTTCTTTACGACTCCTGTAAGTCTTTCTCACCTACATGCCGCTCATAGGACTCCAGCCGTTGGTTCAACGTGCCGGTATGCAGTTCAAACAGATGGTTGTCATAATCATAAAAATAGAGAGACCTGCCCTCCCCTGATATTCGGGGACGACTGGTACGAAATTCAACTCCAGATGCCTTCACGCGTTGTGCGAACTTCTCAAAACTATTTTCGCTTATCTTGAACGCAACATGATTATAGGTCTGGTCCGAAAGAGGAGCACCCTCCATGATTGCAATCCACAGTCCTCCCACCAGATAAAACCGTTCACGGGAAATGGAAAAGGTATCGTCCCCGCTGGAATACACTTCCCGACCATCAAGGACGGTTTCCAGAAACTGGCCGGTCCGTTCCATGTCACTTACAACAAAAGTTATGTGGCTCAACCCTTCAATCATGATAACTGCCTGTTTTTATGTGAATTCAATATTTGTATGACAGTCGATGTACCGAATGTAAAGAGCCCCCTGACCGGTCGGTCGGAGGGCTCTTCAAAAGTATACTGAACAATACAGCATATGCATGCCGATTTAATTCGCCGGCGGTTTCGGAACTTCAGGCGGCGGTGGAATATACGGCAGATTCGCCAGCCTGGATTCGATCACCTTCGGGTTCGGATAGGTGGAGACGATGGATTCAAGCAGTTCCTTTGTCTTGGCATAATTCCGCTCATTCTCGTAAATATCCGCCAAAAGGAAAATCGACAGCACCCGTATATCTTCGGAAACATCCTTCAATTCAAGGAGTGTTTCCAATGCACGCTTGGACTGGTTCCAGTTGCTGATGAAGCTGTAACTCTGGGCCAGCTCATAGAGGCACAGCGCTTTGTCATTGGTGCTTTTTGCCGAGTTGGCGCAATTCTCGAGAGTGACCGAAACAAGATCGTAATTGCCCATGGAACGATACAATTCCGCAAGCCGAAGCTGTGTCTTCACGGAATTTTCCGGGAATTCTTCAGCATGCATCAGGCATTTTTCATATGATTCAACGGCCTTGGATTTATTCCCAAGCTGCGAGTATACCTCGCCGAGTTGAAACATGATACGCCATGCATCGTGCGGATCAGTTCCCAATTCGAGATACATGGCCTCAAGCAGAACCACGGCCTTGTCCAGATCCCCTTTGATACTCACGGAAATCTCGCTCAGGCGATCCCACGCCTCTTTGCGAAACTGTCCCTGCGGTTCTATCTGCAAATACCTCTCATACCATTTTTCGGCATCAAGATAGAATCCCTTGGAGTAGGAATCACGGGCATTTTCAATATCTTCCATTCCCGGTGACTGTTCACGGGAACAGGCCACGACGAATAACATCGTCGTGGCCAGTGTTATCAGCAGGATTAAACGCTTCATCGGCTGCTAGGAACTCTGTTCCTTGAGTTCTTCATCAACGTCCATGACCAAATCGAATCCGGCAACAGAGTTGTCGCCGTCCATGCGGACAAGGCGGACGCCCTGTGTGGCACGGCCGCGTGTCAGGCTGATTTCGCCAACGGACATGCGGATAATCTTGTTGGCCGTGGTCAGCAGGATGACATCGTCACTCTCGTTGACCATGCGTGCCCCGATGACTTTGCCGGTCTTGTTGGTCAGGCGCATATTCAGGATGCCCTTTCCGCCGCGAGTCTGGACGCGGTACTGGTCGATGCCGGTACGTTTTCCAAAACCGCCCTCACTTACGGTGAGCAGCTGGTCACGTTCGGGATCGCCGGTAACGACACAGGAGACAACCACGTCATCGCCGCGCAGGGCCATACCCTTGACGCCCGCGGTGGCTCGACCCATGGGCCGTGCATCATTGATGTTGAAGCGGATGGCCGAACCGTCACGGCTGGCGAGGATGCAATCCACATCGGGATCGATCTCGCGGACCATCATCAGTTCGTCATTGTCTTTCAGATTGACGGCCTTGATACCGGTGGCGCGGCAGTTGCCGTACAGACCGATGGAGGACCGCTTGATCATGCCCCGCTTGGTCACGAACAGGAAGAAACGGTCATCGTCGAACTCACGCAGGGAAAGCGCAGTCGCGATGTATTCGTCCTTGTCAAGCGGCAGCAGATTGTTGACATGCCCGCCCTTTGCGTAACGGCTGCCTTCCGGTACCTGATGGACCTTGATCTTGAACATCTTGCCCATGTTGGTGAACAGGACCAGATGCTGATGATTGGTGGTCAGCATGAAGGTATGGATAAAGTCACCGTCGCCGGTCTGAACACCTGCGATTCCCTTTCCGCCGCGGCGCTGTGCCGTGTAGTTGGAAAGCGGCGTACGCTTGATGTAACCGCGTTTGCTCAGGGTGATGACTGTTTCCTCGTCCGGAATCAGATCCTCAATGTCGATGGAATCCGGGTCGGCCATAAGCAGTTCGGACTTACGCGGGGTGGCGTAGTTTTCCTTGATCTCCATCAGCTCGTCACGAATGACACCCTTGAGGACATCTTCGTTTTCAAGGATGGACTTGAAGTATTCAATCTTCTTCATCAGCTCGGCCAGTTCTTCAAGCAGCTTGTCGTGCTCCAAACCGGTGAGCTTCTGCAAACGCATGTCGAGAATGGCCTTGGCCTGAATCTCGGAAAGCTCGAAACGATCCATCAGGGCGATGCGTGCTTCTTCCGGCGACTTGGATGCGCGGATCAGCTTGACCACTTCGTCGATGTTGTCGAGCGCGATGCGCAGACCTTCCAAAATATGGACGCGGCGTTCGCACTTGTCGAGGTCGAACTTGGTGCGGCGGATAACCACCTCGCGGCGGTGATCCAGAAAGTGACCAAGAACTTCCTTCAAATTCAACAACATAGGCCGTTTACCTACAACGGCCATCATGTTGATTCCGAAGCTCGATTCAAGCTGCGTGTACTTGTACAGCGAGTTGATGATGATGTCGGCTATGGCACCGCGCTTGAGGTCGATGGCGATGCGAATACCGTTACGGTCGGACTCGTCGCGAAGGTCTGAAATACCTTCGATTTTCTTTTCATGAACAAGCGCCGCGATTTTCTCGACCAGGGTGGATTTATTGAGTGCAAAGGGAATTTCCTTGATGACGATGCACTCTTTCTTTCCCTTTGCGGCTTCTTCAACTTCCACGACACCGCGCATTTTGATGGAACCGCGGCCTGTGGTGTACGCGTCGTACAGTCCCTGACCGCCGAAGACCATGCCTCCGGTCGGGAAGTCAGGTCCTTTCACATGTTCCATCATGGATTCGACCGTGCATTCGGGATTGTCCAGCAGGTGGACACTACCGTCGATCAACTCGCCGAGGTTATGCGGCGGAATGTTGGTGGCCATACCGACTGCGATACCCGTGGTACCGTTGAGCAGCAGGTTCGGAACCTTGGTCGGAAGGACCGACGGTTCCTGCATGGTGTTATCGTAGTTCGGCCTGAAATCGACCGTTTTCTTTTCAATGTCACCGAGGAACTCGCCGCACAGCTTGGCCATGCGGACTTCGGTATAACGCATGGCAGCCGCGGCATCGCCGTCAATGGAACCGAAGTTACCCTGCCCGTCGACGAGCATGTCGCGCATGGAGAAATCCTGCGCCATACGGACCAATGCGTCATACACTGCCGAGTCGCCGTGCGGGTGGTATTTACCGATGACGTCACCGACCACGCGTGCGGACTTCTTGTATGCCCGGTTATGATAGTTGCCGAGATCATGCATGGCGTACAGGATACGCCGATGAACGGGCTTCAGCCCGTCACGCACATCGGGAATGGCACGCCCGATAATGACTGAAAGAGAGTACTCAAGGTAACTCTTTTTCATTTCACTTTCGATAGTAATCGTATCGCTCATTATGCCTCCTGGGTTGCCTCCGGGAGCCCTTCGGGGACCCTGCCGGGGGCCTCAAGAACCTTTCGGTGAAAGGGTCTTGAGAATCTCCAAAGCTTTTTGGCTCGCCGCCAGTTACTGTATCTGAACTCGACAGACCGGCTTGGCGGCGTTTGTTGTTTTCAATTAACCGTTCAATTTGCTGCGCAAATATCTTTGATAACTAAATATCCAGTTCCTGTACGGCCAGTGCGTTCTTTTCGATGAAGTCCCTGCGCGGCTCGACGTTATCGCCCATGAGATCCATGAACACGTCGTTGGCTGCGGCAGCGTCTTCGATATGCACCTGAAGCATGGTGCGCTTTTCAGGATGCATGGTGGTTTCCCACAGCTGATCCGGGTTCATTTCACCCAGACCTTTGTAGCGCTGGATGGACCAGCCGCGATGCGCTTCCTCGATCACGGCGTCATACATCTGGAACAGGCCTGAAACAGGCTTCTCAACGTCCTTGAGGGTCAGGTTGAACTCGAACCCGCCGCAGGATTCTCTAATCTCGCTGTAGGTCGTAAAGCCCTGCTTGTAGAGCTTGGAGTAGAAGAACTCCATTGCCAGACGCATACGGTGGCCGTTGTCGTTTTCAAAAGAGACATAGGTACGATCTTTATCAAGTTCGTAATCATGCTCGGTGATAATGGTCACCTTGTATCCCATGTCGGCGAAGTCTTTTTTGAACTCTTCGGGATCATGGTCTTCAAAGTGGGTAAAGCTGATCCGTTCCGGATAGTTCAGAAGCGCCTGATACAGACCGGGTTCAATGCCCGCTGTTTCAGCTTCATTGAATTTGGACCGCATGAAACGGACCTTATTCATGATCTCCATAAGTCCGGACGAGGTAAATTCGACACCGGATTCAGCCTTGATGATAATATCGCTGCCTGCACGTTCCATGAGGAAGTCGTCGAGCTCGATATCATCCTTGATGAATTTCTCGAACTTGCCCTTGTGGGCGCGGTACAGCGGAGGCTGTGCGATATACAGGTTGCCGCGGTTGATGAGTTCCTCGTACTGCCTGAAGAAAAACGTCAGGAGCAGCGTACGAATATGGGAACCATCAACATCAGCATCAGTCATGATAACGACCTTGTGATAGCGGAGCTTGTCAAAGTCCTTCTCATCTTCTTCGTTGCCGATGCCGATGCCGAGCGCCGTGATCATGGCACGGATTTCCTTGTTGCCGAGCATCTTGTGCATCCGGCTTCGCTCGACATTAAGAATCTTACCTCGCAGAGGCAGGATAGCCTGATATTTCGGGTCTCTGCCCTGTTTGGCAGAGCCGCCTGCAGAGTCACCCTCAACAATGAATATTTCGGATTCCTCAGGCTTCTTGGACTGGCAGTCAGCGAGCTTGCCGGGAAGGGAGTTGTCGGAAAGAGCGCCCTTGCGTCGGACAAGGTCACGCGCCTTGCGGGCGGCCTCGCGGGCCCGTGATGCGTCAACGACCTTTTCGATGATAAACCGCGCTTCCTTGGGATTTTCCTCAAAGAAGACATTCAGTTTTTCGTAGATGATGCCGGAAACCAGTCCAGTGGCCTCGGAGTTGCCGAGTTTGGTCTTGGTCTGGCCTTCGAACTGGGGATCACTCAGCTTGACCGAGATGACCGAAGTGAGACCTTCACGAACATCGTCACCGGTCAGTTTCTTGACCAGCTTCTTGGGCAGATCCGCATTCTGCACATAGTTGTTGATGGCACGGGTCAGAGCGGTCTTGTAACCGGCAAGGTGCGTACCACCTTCAATGGTGCGGATGTTGTTGGCAAAGGTGTACGTGTTTTCCTTGTAGGCCGAGGTATACTGAAGCGCGAACTCGACGATCATGTCTTCGGATTCACCCTGCCCGTACACAATCTCACCGATGGTGTTCAGATTGATGTTCAGGTCTTTGACGTACTGAACGATGCCGCCTTCGAACTTGAAAGTTTCAGGCTCGGCTTCGGGATTGCGCTCGTCCTTGAACTCGATCTCCAGACCGGAGTTCAGGTAGGCCAACTCCTTGAAACGCTTCTTGAGCACGTCATAGTCAAACTGGTTGACCTCGAAAATATCCTCATCGGGTCGGAAACGCTGGGTAGTACCAACAGAATCAGCAGTTCCCACTTCCAGCAGTTCCTGCACGACAGCACCGCGCTCGAACTTCATTCGATAGGTTGTGCCGTCTCGCTTGACCGTGGTTTCCATGAATTCGGACAACGCGTTGACGCAGGATACGCCGACGCCGTGCAGACCGCCGGATACCTTGTATGAATCGTTGTCGAACTTACCGCCTGCATGCAGGGTCGTCATTGCCAGCTGAACGGCCGGGACCCCCTCTTTCGGGTGGATGTCGACAGGAATACCGCGACCGTTATCCGAGACAGTGCAGGAGTTATCCATGTGCAGGGTGACCTTGATCTTGTCGCAGAACCCGGCCATGGCCTCATCAATGGAGTTGTCGATGACTTCGTAGACCAGATGGTGCAGGCCGCGGATATCAGTGGAACCGATATACATGGCCGGCCGTTTTCGAACGGCCTCAAGCCCCTCAAGTACGGTAATCGAATCAGCGTTGTAATTTTCGCTCATCTACGCGTTTTCCTCTGTGTAGTAAGTCTCTTCCTGAATCATCATGGGCATGACGATCACCTGGTAGTCGCGATCATCCACGCCGGTCAGACCGCAGGGAGCCTCAGTGCCGGTCAGCGTGAATTTCACGGTTTCGGAATTAAAGTGGTTCAGAATATCAATGAGGTTCCGGGTCGGGAACGCAATACGCTGCATATCGCCGCTGAAGGTGGCGTCAATCGATTCCTGAGCAGTTCCGGTCTCCTGGCCTTGGGCAGACACCAAAACTTCGTTACCGTCGAATTTGAAGTACGCACAGCGGTTGGAATCTGTGTTGAACAGAGCCACGCGGGAAAGTGCGTCCACCAGTTCCAGACGATTCACTTCCAGAGTGGAGACATCATCGTCACCGAGCTTGGCAAGGAAGTTGTTGTAATTGGGGTACTGGTAATAGGACAGCGGCAGGGTGAACGTCTCCCGCTGGTCACCGGTACGGAAGAACAGGCGCTTGTCGGAAATGGCCAGTTCGATCTCGTCGGCGGTGAGCCACTTCTTGAGCTCGGCCAGATACTTCTTCTGGATGAGTACACCCTCTTCCGGCAGCATGGCATAAATATCATCGTTGACGAAATTGAACATGGCGAACTGGTGTCCGTTCAGGCCGCAGACTTCGACCTTCTTAATGCCCATTTCTTCCTTCGGTACCAGATAGAGGCATGCAATGGCCTCCATGGAATCCTCATCGGAAATGCAGAAGGATATCTTCTCTATGATCTCATGGAGAAAATCGCCTGACCAGAAGACCGTGCCCGAATCCGGGAAAGTGGAGAATTTCTGAAACCACTCGGGATCGTTCACGGGAAATTTGTATTTCCTGGCTTTCTGTTCAACGAGTACGTTGGAGGAGTCTTCGTCAGTACGAATGGTCAGCTCGCCCTGATCGGAACGCAGCTGCTTTACCAGATCATAAAATGCACGACCCTGAACTCCGGCCAATCCGTCTCCTTCAATGGAAGCCGGATAGGAGCCCATGAATTCCATATTGGAATCCGTGCTCATCACGTTGACGCTTCCATTCTCGCATTGAAGCCAGATGGTGCGAAGGAATGCAGCTCCTGTTTTGGCCGGGATAATGTTGGCCGACTTCTGGAGCCCTTCAATGATTTCATCTCTGTTCACTTTCAGAAACATAAATTATATCTCCTTGATTGAGATTTATTGTCTCGGTTCCTTTGTTCCTTTTCGACATAAGTAGTCGAAATCACATAAATTTATATGCACACTGATTGTCACACTTTATGAACTCTTTGCACCGTATTTCGGTGATTTCACGTTTGTTCACGACATGCGACACTTACCCTTCAAAGTTTTCAACAGTTGTTTCAGTTCGTAATCATCATCTTGTAATTGTTGGATTTTTTTAACCGAATAGAGCACGGTTGAGTGGTCTTTTCCACCAAAGGAACGTCCCAGAGAGGGATACGACGTGTTCAGCATCTGTCGACAAAGGAACATGGCGATCTGCCGTGCCTGTGCAATATGCTGATGCCGTTTCGTGCCTGTCAGGTCACGGATGTGGACCTTGAAGTGTTCACTGACCACGGTCATGATTTTCTTCGGTGTGAGGTCGTCTGTGGCCTTTTCCTCGGTATTGGCGAGAATATGGTCAAAGTCTTTCTGGGTGAGTTCCTTTTTCACCAGCTCCTTGAATGCGAACAGCTTGAGCAGAATGCCCTGGAGATAGCGGAAGTCGGTGAAGCGCTGCGCCAGTGTCAGAACCTGTTCCTTGGACAGCGGCAGCCGTTTCATGCGGCAATGGCGCTGAATGTATCCCACACGGATTTCAAGGTCAGGCTCCTTGAGGGTGACGATCAGTCCCCACCCGAGGCGCGACTGCAGGCTTTCATCCAGAAAATCATAGCTTGTCACTTTGTCGCGACAGGCGATGACCATCTGTTTCTTGTTGTCGTAAAAGTGGTTGAATATGTTCACCAGTTCCTGCTGGAAATGAGGATATTCCTTGATTTTCTGGAAGTCATCGAGGAACAGGAAGTCATATTCGAACAGGTGGTTCCGCGCCCTGAAGGGATCGCCCTTGAACCGAATGGTGTACAGCGAGTTCAGCTCATCGACCGATCCGGTGAAAATTCCGGAATAGTCGTTTTTCTTGCTGAGTTCGTTGGCTACGGATTTGAGAAGATGGGTTTTGCCGGAGCCGCCCGGTCCGCAGATGATGAACGGGTTGAACAGCGACCCCGATTGTTTTGCGACTTCTTTTGCCGAAGCGATCGGAAAATAGTTTTTCTTGTTTATCAGGAACGAATCGAATGTGAATTCCTGTCCGAACGGAAAGTCGATCCGCTTGACCACTTCCGCGGTCTGCGCGGGAGCGGAGCGGTCCACGGCTCCATGATCCCGGTAGCTGACCGAGTAACCGGATCCGAGGAACATATTGAGCTGCGCCTCGAATTTGTCCTGAATTTCGCTTTCGAACCATTTGGCAAAAAAAGCATGCGGAAAGCCCACGGTGACCCGTTTGCTTTCTTCGTTATACTCTAAATGCAGGGGGTCGAACCATTGTTTTAGTTCGTCGTCCGAGCTGCTCTGGAGAAGATGTTTTCGAAGTGATTGTTTCACGCTTGAGATTGCCGAATGATAACCGTTTTGTAACTAATTAAAATTACTGTTTTAAAAATATGGGAATTCAAGTCTAAAGAAAATCCCGAAATTCCATCGAATCTATACATTAAAATATACCTAAAGCCAAGTCTTCAGACTCGGTTTTGCCGGACAAATCCGTTGATTTCACCACATTTTCGATGCATGATGCTGTTCCTGTTGAAAACTGCACTTTATATACCGCTCGCGGGCAGTTTTTTCGGAAAACTGCAAAAGCGGCCCAGCCCCGCTTCCGGAAGATCAGGCCAGAAAGAGATTGAGGTCGAGTTCTTCAAAATTGTTTCTCAGGCTTTCGAGGGATGTCGGATGGGTGCTGATAGGAAATTCATGGAAAAATGGCTTGAGCAGCCTTTGGAGGGCATATGGGACAACATCAGGTGAACAAGACGATCACGGAAATCAATGATCGCATCCGAAAAGGCAAGGCCGTGGTGGTCAATGCCGAGGAGATGGTCGAGATCGTCAAGAAGGAAGGCAAGGTCCGTGCGGCCCAGGAGGTCGACGTGGTTACCACCGGCACCTTCTCGCCCATGTGCTCGTCCGGCCTGCTGTTCAACATAGGCCAGCAGCCGCCGGTCATGAAGGTTTCCAAGCTCTGGCTCAACAATGTGCCCTGCTACTCCGGCATCGCGGCTGTGGATGCCTATCTCGGCGCCACAGAGCCCAGTGAGGACGATCCGCTCAACAAGGTGCATCCCGGACGGTTCTCCTATGGCGGAGCGCACGTCATGGAAGACCTGCTGCGCGGCAAGGCTGTTCATCTGCGTGCCACGGCCTACGGCACGGACTGCTACCCGCGTCGCGAGATCGACAAAGACGTCACCCTGGCCGACCTGCCTGACGCCATCATGCTCAATCCGCGCAACTGCTACCAGAACTACAATGCGGCCGTGAACCTCACCAGCCGGACCATCTACACGTACATGGGCCCGCTCAAATCCAACTGCGCCAACTGCAACTTTGCCACGGCAGGCCAGCTTTCCCCGCCCTTCAACGATCCGTATTACAAGACCATCGGCATGGGGACCCGCATCTTCCTCGGCGGCAGTGTCGGGTATGTCATCGGCGAGGGAACCCAGCATGTGTCCAAGCCCCAGCGCAACGAGCACGGAGTTCCGGAAAATCCGTCCGGCACGCTGATGCTCAAGGGTGATTTCAAGAAGATGAAAGCACGTTACGTGCGTGCCCAGTCCATTCTCGGATACGGCGTTTCACTGGCGGTCGGCGTGGGTATCCCCATCCCCGTGCTCAATGAGGAGATGGCATACTTCACCGGCGTATCGGACGCGGACATCACCATGCCCGTCAAGGATTACGGCTACGACTACCCCAACGGCATTTCCCGGAACCTCGGGCGTGTCTCTTTTGAACAGCTTCGCAGCGGCGAGATAGAGGTTAACGGCAAGAAGACTTCCACCGTGCCGGTCACCAGCTATTCCATGTCGCTTGAGGTCGCCAACGAACTCAAGAAATGGATAGAAAAGGGTGACTTTATGCTCACGGAAAAAGTGGACGATATTCCGAGCTTCTAACCTCTGGAATAATTGAAAATAAAAGGCCTGCCGAGGAGACTCGGCAGGCCTTTTGTGTGTTGGATTTGTGTAGATTGTGTGAATGCTATTTCAGTCAATCCAGCAGCACGTTCCGGTCTAGTTTTTATCCTTCACCTGCCGGAAAAATTCCTGCAGGAATTGCGGTGTCGTCTTCTTGCCGTTGACGTCAAGCCGGTCCAGAAGGACGACGAGATTGCCTTTCGGGGTGGTGGTGGATGTGAAGTATAATTCGTGGGAATCGCCGCCCGGTACTTCCATGGTGAATACCCAGGCGTCATCGCTGCGATGCCAGTTGGAGAGCGATGCACTCCCCTCCTCGGCCTCGCGAACGAGGATTTCGACAAAGCCGGAAAGAGGCAGACGGCCCGGAACGCCGAGGAATTCACCTTCATCGCTGCGAATGACAATGGGAGTATTCAGGAAGGCGTCGGATGGGCGTTCAATCCCGTTGGTTTTTTGTTCCTCGGTCTTGTCTCCCTTTTCAAGGGTGTAGGATTTGACCTCGCCTTCCGGTCCTCTGACGTTGACGATTTTTCGGGTGCGGACCTTGTGTTCATGAGCGGAGGGTCCGGCATCAGATGAAGATGCGGGGGGTGTTTCCGATGCCGGACTCTTCATTTGGGACAGCAGGGCGGTGAACGCCTCGCTGTTCCTTGTTTCTATTTCCACGAGTTGCTGGACAGCTTGCTCAAGCTTCTGGAGCCGCCTTCCGGCCTGTGCCTGCGCAGTGGCAAGGCCTGCCATGCCCTGCATCATCTGGCCTGCGGTCGCAAAAAACTTTTCAAGATATTCTTCGGATACGGCGGAAGAGGTGGCTTGCTGGCGCGGTGGTGCAGCGGCCTGCCTCGGTCTGGCTGTGCGTTCTTCCTTGAAGTGTTCCTTGAGGATTTTGTGCGTCTCGTTGACGGACATGCCTTTTTCAAAGCAGTCGCGGATTTTCAGGCAGACGTCGCCAGCGGCTTTCTTGAAACGGATAGGTTTGCCGCGTGTGAGTACCGGAATGAATCCGGGGAACTTCCGGCGGTAGCTTTTGATGGTGGTTTCGGAAACCGTGCAGAGTTGAGCCAGATCTTTATGTGTATAGGTATCTTCCATGGTAACTGCTCATGCGTGGGGTTGTGGGTGGCTTCCGGGTGGCGAGTCTGAGTTGCCGAGGTCGGCTTTTGAGGCGACTGTCCCAGATGCAGGAAACGAGTCGTGCCGGTGTGGCCGAGGTCGGTATAGAAGACGAGCTGAGGGTGTTTGCGGTACCGAGTCTGACAATCACTTTCTGGGGTACAGAACCAAAGGTGAGCCGGATCACACAGACCTCCTTGCTGTTATCGTCACCAATCGTCACCCTTGTTATTCAAGGGTTCAGGTAGAACGAAACTTACCGATCTTTTATCTAGAAAACTTCTAGAGGTCAAGAGGTGCGATAGAAAATACGGAAAAACAGGAGAGGCGTCCATACCTGAATCAGGTTGGACGCATATCAGATCGCGAAGGGGCGAATAGAAGGTAAAGAACAGCACTCTTCTGAGGCTGTTTACAAAGGCCTAGGGAAACGCTGATTAATTCGAACTTGGGGAAGTGCGGTAGAATTGTTCGTTGGCAAGGAGCAAGAAAACATCGAGGCCGACGCGTACTTCCTGTACGCGAGGATTTGATGTTTTTGAAGCAACGACGGCAGCGGGCAATTATGCAGTGCTTCCCTAGAGGTGTTTTTTGATGGCGTTGTGTATGCGGCGGGACTGATTTTCGTTGCCAAGCAGACCAACGCGGACGGTTATCTGTGTGAGGCCGTCTCCCACCAGCTTGAGGGAGAGGATGACGGTATCGCCGGACAGTTTGCCTTCGACTTTGGCGGAAGCGCCATCCATGGTTTGTGTGGTCACTGGAATGCCGAGGTCTTTGCAGGCCCTGAGCGACGCCTTGTAGGCGCGGGAAAGGGATGCGTCATAGGTGGCTTCGGACTGGCCATCAAGATAGACGTATGTGCCTGCCGCGCTGAGTCCGCCGACGATGACGGCACCACATCCGGAGCACACGATCAGAAGGACTGCGAGTATGGGAGCTGTGAAAACGTGGGTGATTTTCCGCATGGCTGTTATTCCGGTTTGGGCTGGTTGATGAGAATGCCCTTCACTTCACTTTTTTTGAACTCCATCGGCTCTTCCTGATAGCTCATCGGGTTGTTGATGATGAACGTGAACGAGTCGCTGCTGGGGCTGCCGAAGTAGATGCGGGCATCGGTGAAGATGAGTTCCTTGCCTTCATTGGTGAATATCTTGAAGTTGGAAGGATCGTGAAACCCGATCTGGTTCCAGTGCCTGAGGTCCTTGAGGCGTGTCAGGCTGATGACTGTGGAAGAGCGGCCATTGAGCTTGCCGGTAATGTAGACATAGTATTTGGATATTTTTTCCAGTTCGGCGATTTCGTATGTGGTGCCGTCCATGAGCATCAGGGAACCGAACGGGCCGACCATGAAATCCGGGTCGGTGACGATTTCCTCAACGACTTCGGTTTCTGTTTCCTCAACAGTGCCATCGGGGGTCTGTATTTCGACTGTTTCCGTTTCAACCGATTCGGCAACCGAAACGGCTTCTTCGGGCGTGTCCTCGGCAAGGCAGGGGACAGCGATGGCGATCAGAAATGCCAGGGTCAGGAATATGGTCCGCATTGGATTCTCCGGTATTGATGTCATTGCAGGGCAACGTTTATCAGGTAATGAGCCGAGAATCCAGTACCTGAAAAGGGGCGTCGAGATAGGCGGTTGGGGATATGCAGGATCGTCTGCTGGAGTTTTCCCGCTTATTGCAGTCAACAAATGACAAGGGAGGCAACCAGCCCCCCTTGCCTCATCTCATTAGTTGAACAGGTCGCTTATTGCGTCGCGGACACTGTCCTTGATTTCGTCTTTGGTCGTCTGCTTGGCGTCCTGTCCGATTTCCTTGGCATCGTCGCTCAGGCTGCCATCTGACTGCTGCTGTGGCTGTTGCTGTGTCTGCTGGGGAGCCATCTGAACCTGCTGCGCACCTGAAGGCAGTTCATAGTAGGAGGCTTTCAGATTTCTGACCTGAAGTTTGCTCAGGCGCATGTCATTACCGTAGCGAAGCATGCCGCCATATCCCATTTTACGGGCCTCTTCGAGGGAGTCGTCAAAGGCTTGGTTCATTTCGGCCATGCGTGATGCCATGGCGATCCATCCATCGGTAAGTCTCTTGAGATTGGAATGGGTGCCGAGAACGATTTCCTCACGGCTTACGACCTTGCCGTCCTCAAACGTAACGGCTGTGTATATGGTTCCCTTGTAACCGGCCACCTTTTCGGTCTTGCCTGTTTTCTCATAACGAACAGCATACTCTTTTGGAGTCGAGTCCCCGCCGAACATGGACGTAACACCGCCCGTGCTTTTCATTTTGTCCATGTCCATGACGTGCCACTGCCCTTCGTCATCTCGGGAAACGGAATAGACTTTTCTGTCCTTGAGCAGCATGTAGCTGGTGGGAGAAGTATCCATGCGCACACGATTCGCGTCGCGGGTGCAGAGGGTCACCATGCTCCCGTCGGCGTATTTGTATGTGGCGATGATGTCCGACGCGGCCTGGGCGCACAAAGGCGCTGCCATCAGAAAACACAGCGTCAGTATAATCTTTCGCATGGTAAGCTCCTTTTTTGGAATTTGAATAATACTTGTTCTGTCCATATCCCATCAGGACTTTTATGTCGAGGTTGGGTCCAGTTTCCCGTACTGCCTGCCGTTATTTCATGCGTCTGGAATCAGGCATATCTACATTGCCCGGAGAGGTTGCCAAGAAATGTTTCGCAGTTTTGTAAATGTGGATGCGTGGTAAAAAACAACTTGTGAGTTCATTATTTTGAAAGCGTATCGCTATCCATGGGAATGCTTTTTCGCTATGTTCCAGCAATGGATAAGTTAGCCATTTGGGTAGAGACGATTTTTTACGCGATCATCATGATTGGCGGGACTGCATATCTCATTTCACTCGATGCCTTTGAATTGTTTTATGATTTCAGTAGGAATCATGAGAGTTATGAGCTGGATGAAATTGCCCTTGCCATTCCGCTCGTTTTGGTCTGCCTGTTGAGTTTTTCCATCAGACGCAGCTGGAAATTATATCGGATGGCAAAGACCCTTCGCGAGGCGAACGCCGATCTCAGCGATGCCCATGCTCGTATCCAAGCCCTTTCCCGGTCGAAAGACATGTTCATTTCCGCAGCCAGCCATGAACTCAGGAGTCCGCTGATAGCCATTTCCAACTCCCTTCGGCTTCGGAAAATGGCGAAAAGCGAGGAAGAGGAACGCGAGTTTTCCGATATTGCCATGGAGAGGGCAAAATTCGGGTTGCTCCTTATCAATGACGTGCTGCTTTATTCGCAGATCATTCAGGGGCACAGTGAAAAGGATTTGAAGCCATTCAACGTACGGGAGACAATGGATTCCATATTCGCATCCGTTGAGCAGGCCGCTCTGGACAAGGGATTGGAATTGACTGTTTCCGTTGATGGTGAGGTCCCCGATACGGTTGTCAGCCATGAAGGCGTGGTCCGCCTCGTCTATGTCAACGTGATAAACAACGCCATCAAGTATACCGATAACGGACGTGTCGCAGTGCATTGCACCTATACGAACACCCTTCATCCAGAACTTGTCTTTCGCTCAACCGACACCGGACAGGGAATAGACAAGGCCAAGCTCGAAGCCGTTTTTGAACCGTTCAACCGGGGCGATGACCCTGCCCGACTCAGTCAGGATGGCGTCGGCCTCGGATTGTATATGGTCAAACAATTGGTGCAGGCGATGGAGGGGCGCGTTGAGGTCGACAGTACTGTCGGCGTTGGAACCGTTTTTACCGTCTTTATTCCTGTCAGCGCCTGCTGATTTCCTGACTGGCCTTTTCGATACAGCAAAGGCGTGAGGTGAATATGCCGGGAAGTTTCACCACGACAAGCCCCCGAACCATGGTGAAGTTTCGAGGGCTTGTCCCGGTATATTAGGAGGGGTTAGAATTTTTCGAATTCGTCATTGGTGTGGCTGATCAGAGCCGGATAGGTAGAGACGGTGTCTCCCGGGTTCTGCGTAATGTTTTTTTGTTTGTAAGCGGTGCTGTCACCCATTTTAAAGAAGCTGATGCTGTGTTGCAGATCCGCGGCCTTGCCTGCCAATTCGGCGGCTGTGGCGGCAACCTGTTCAGCTGTTGATGCATTCTGCTGAACAACTGTGTCCGACTCATGAAGGGCGTTTGTCACCTGTTCAATGCCGACGTTCTGTTCGCTGGCGGTGGCGGATATTTCCTGAATAAGCTCTGCGGTCTTTTCAATGTCCGGGATTACTTGCGTGAGCAGTTCACCCGCTTCTGCCGCGACAGAGACGCTGGAAGAGGACAGTTCGCTGATTCCGGCAGCCGCCACACCGCTTCTTTCCGCCAGTTTCCTGACTTCGGCGGCAACAACGGCAAATCCCTTGCCCGCTTCACCGGCCCGGGCTGCCTCGATGGCGGCATTGAGTGCCAGCAGATTGGTCTGGCGGGCGATTTCCTCAATAATGCTGATCTCATCGGCGATTTTTTTCATGGCGTCATAGGTCCGCTTGACGGCTTCGCCCCCGGTACGGGTATCCCTGACGGCCTTGTCCGCTATCTGTTCGGTTTCATGGGCAATGGTTGCTGTCTGCTGGATGCTTCCGGACATCTCTTCCATGGAAGAGGAAACTTCTTCCAGTGCGGCCGCCTGCTGTGTGGCGCCCTGTGAAAGAACATCGCTTGCAGACGCGAGGTTGTTGCAGCCGTCGGAAACGTCATTGGAGATACCCTGCACATGACTGATGATGGAGGTCAGCTTTTCGCTCATCTTTTTCATGGCCTGCTGAATGAGCCCCATCTCATCCTTGCGGTCCTTGCATTGGATGTCAGTCAGATCGCCATGGGCAATGCGGGTGGCGAATTCAGAGCAGTTTCTGACCGGTTCTATGACGGATTTCTGCAATACGAAAAGGATGATGAAGATGGGGACCAGAATGATGGCGAGAAAGAGCGTGCCGACGATCCAGAGGACACCCGCGATCATGCCTTGCTGATTGGAGATATCAAGGGAAAGCACAATGGTGCCGATGGTGTTTCCGCGATAGTCCTTCACGGGAAATGCGCACAGGCCCGTACTGCCGACAATGTTGACGGATGCATCCTGCATTCCGCTGTCCAGAAACGCTGCGGAAGTGACGTTTCGTGTGTCTTCGTTCTTTTGTCCGTAGACCAGCACGTACTTGCCGTCACGTACGGGATTTTTTGTCGTGTCCTGCAACTTGGTGGTGATGGGCAGGAGTGTATTGTCCATGTACAGGAGCGCTTTCACATTGCCCGAGGATTCCATGCTCTTGAGAATACCGGCAAAACTTATCAGCACTTCCACCGAGCCAAGGTGCTGTCCGCTGTCGTCCCTGACCGGGGCGAGACCGCGAATGGTGAATCCCCCGCGTCCCGGTTCAATGCCCATCACGGGTTCCCTGTTCCTGTTGACGTCGATGACCGTATTCCGGAAGGAGGAAAGATCGTCGGAGATATCTACCCATTGGCCGTTTTTCTTTGCCTGCTTTTTACGCCAGAGGCGGGCAAGACTGCGGGCGGTCGGGGTATGAAAGTGGATTTTGAAGGCAGACCCGACGGTTTCCTTGTACCCGGAGAGGACCGGGGCCAGAGAAGTCCGCAGCATTTCCCTCGCCGTCTGCATGTCCGCATCCTTTGCATCATTCATGTCACCCTGATTGGCGACACGATAGGCGTCGATGACGGCAGGCATCCGTCCGAACAGTGACGCCTGCTCCAGCGCGTTTTCGGACATTTTGTGAATCGACTGCTGCACTTCCTCCATTTTTCCTTCCAGTATGAGGGAGACAAAGGACTTTTCCAGATTGTCGAACTGAGAGGAAAGGCTGAGATATCCCCCTGCGATCATCAGCAGTGCAAGGACCAGCAGTGGTGCGAGAATTTTTATTCGAATACTCATGGGAAATCTCCGGGAACAGTATTTGCCCTGACAGGAAGGCATGAATGCGAGGAGTCTATTTCACTTTATTTGAATATAAAAAAGCACAACCCTGCTTGTGAAGTAATTCTCAAAGTTCGGCTGCGTTTTACTTTCGATGAAGATATTTCATGTTTTTTCTTGTTCAGGTTTGGGCAAGCGCAGTGGATTATGCCTGCTGTGTCATCATCGGATTGGGCGGCCCTTATGGGCATGGATGCAGTCAAAGTCGAATTCGAAGTTGATTTTCCCCGTTCCGGAATGCCCTGTTTCACTATGACGGTCTGGCTGTCATTCCCTCTGCCTCAGTTGTGCGAAAACAAATTCAGCCATATTTTATCCCTTCCATAGGAACTTTTTTTTAGTCAGGCATAGGTCGGCTTGGGGACTGCAACACGCGCAACGTCGTTATTGAAATAGTAACCGCAGGAAGTCGAATTTGTTTCTGTTGAATTGAAAGAAAATAAAAAAATTATAATGCGCTTTACAAATGTTTTAAATACCCCATAGGTTCAGAAATTATTAAAAAAATTGGATATTTGTAGGGAAGTAAAAAGGGGTTTTCAATGAAATGGTATTATTCGATGAAGTTCAAAATTATTGCAATGCTCATGCTGGTGACGCTTTTGTCTGCGAGTTTGACGGGGGGGATTCTCTTCAACCAGTATTACAGCAGTGAATTGAGTAATCTGGACGTCGCGTTGAAGCGGAGTGTGGAGACGACTCTGAACAAGACCGGTTTCGATGATGTGGAACCGTATATCAAGGGCGGCCCTGAAAAGAATGAGTTTTTCATGGGCAAGCTGCACGAATTGAAGGCACTCGTTGATATTTTTGATCTTGCCTATCTGTATATTGTGGAGCGTACACCCAACGGCAGGTACAGGTTTCTCATGGATACGGGAATGCTTGAAGGCAACCCGAAGCCTCTGCAAATATATGAGGGTGCGCCTCCTGAAATGGACACGGCCTACCGTTCTCGAAAGACGGTGTATCCAGAAATTTATACCGATGAATACGGAACGTTTAAATCCATCATACGCCCGGTTGTCGTCAACGGGAAAACCATTGCTCTTATTTGTGCCGATTATGATGCGAGCTTCCTGCAGGAGATACGAAACAAGGTCCTTTTGACGCTGTTTGCTGCCATTTTCATTTCCGGAGTCATTGCTGTCCTTATCTCCTATTACTTCAGCCGAAAGGTCAACGGAGCGATTGCCGCAGGTGTAAGTATTGCCGAATCAATTGCAGCAGGAGATCTCACCACAGACACGAATTACACTGGCAAGGATGAAATAGGCGTCATGATTTCCACCCTTGTGCAGACGGTAAGGAAGCTGCGGCAGGTTGTCGGCGATGTCCTCACTGTGACCGGAGGTGTCGCGAGTGGATCAGAGGAACTTTCTTCAACTGCGATTGTTCTTTCTCAGGGGGCCACGGAGCAGGCTTCCTCCATTGAGGAAGTTTCAGCGAGTATGGATCAGATGGCAACCAACATCAGTCAAAATGCCGAAAGTGCAACAGAAACACAGGTTCTGGCGTCCGGGGCTGCTCAGCAGGCAGATGAAAGCGGCACGGCAGTTGCCGAAGCTGTTGCTGCCATGCGTGAGATTGCTGACAAAATCAGCATCATTGAGGAGATAGCAAGACAGACGAATCTCCTTGCCCTGAATGCGGCAATTGAGGCCGCTCGTGCAGGGGAACACGGTAAGGGGTTTGCCGTGGTCGCAGCCGAAGTCCGCAAACTGGCTGAGCGTTCCGGTGTTGCTGCCGGTGAAATCAGTCAACTGGCGGCAAGCAGCGTGGATGTGGCGGACCGTGCCGGGGAGCTTCTTGGCACGCTGGTTCCGGACATTCAGCGCACCGCACAGCTGGTGGAAGAAATATCGGCAGCCAGCAATGAGCAGAGTTCCGGGGCTTCCCAGATAAATAATGCCATCCGGCAACTTGATAGCGTTGTGCAGCAGAATGCCGCAGCTTCAGAGGAAATGTCATCCACGTCCGAGGAATTGTCCGCTCAGGCTGTGCAGCTTCAGCAGACAGTCTCTTTCTTCAATCTTGGAGACGGATATGATTCCGGACAGCGTGGGATGTCAGCAAGAAAACAACCTCGGGCCAGGGCGTTACCCAAGGCTCCGGCATCCGGATATGACAAAAGGATGTCCTTGAAAAAGGAGTCGGATACCGAGTTTGAGCGGTATTAGCATGGATCAGAAAAGGGCCGAACAACTGTCCGGCCCTTTTTTACGTGGCATGATGCCGATTGTGTGTTCGTTAATGTGATATTTGTTTGCGCAATGCCATGGGTTTGGTTAACAACTTCAATGTTGTTACCAAATACAAATGGATACCACACATGATCGCCAAAATCGCCTGCGCCGCCCTTATGGGCATCGATGCCTTTAAAGTCGAACTCGAAGTTGATTTTTCCCGTTCCGGAATGCCCTGTTTCACCATGGTCGGCCTTGCCGAGGGGGCCGTGAAGGAGGCCAAGGAGCGCGTCTTCTCAGCTCTCAGGAACTGCGGATTCAAGATTCCACCGGCCCGGATTACCGTGAACCTCGCCCCGGCTGATGTGCGCAAGGTGGGCAGTGCCTATGACCTGCCGCTTGCCATCGGCATTCTCTGCGGCATGGGTATTCTCGATCAGGAAGCGGTTCGTGATTGGTACATGGCGGGCGAGTTGTCCCTGACCGGTGCGCTCAAGTCGGTTCCCGGCGTGCTGCCGCTGGCCATGGCTGCCCGTGAAAACGGCGGAAACGGTATCATCGTCCCAGCCGAAAACGGGCGTGAAGGTGCTGTGGTCAAGGATATTCCGGTCATTGCCGCTGCTGATCTCTCGCAGGTTGTGCACCATCTTCTCGGTGAAGACACCCTTGAACCCGCCGCCGTTGACATCGACACCCTTTGGTCCGAGCGCCAGACCTTTTTGTCCGATTTCTCCGAGGTCAAGGGACAGGAGCATGCCAAGCGCGCCATTGAGATCGCGGCAGCCGGAAATCACAATTTGCTGTTCATCGGGCCCCCCGGTTCGGGCAAGACCATGCTCGCCAAGCGCATCCCCACCGTGCTGCCGCCCCTGCGTTTCGAGGAAGCTCTTGAGGTTACCAAGATCTATTCCGTGGCCGGACAGCTTCCGCGGGATCGTGCGCTCATGGTCACCCGCCCTTTCCGAACCCCGCACCACACCATTTCCGACGTGGGGCTTATCGGCGGCGGTCGGTATCCCCAACCGGGAGAAACGTCCCTTGCCCATCGCGGTGTCCTCTTTCTCGACGAAATGCCCGAGTTCCAGAAGTCCGTGCTCGAGGTGCTCAGGCAGCCGCTTGAGGACGGCGAGGTCTCCATTTCCCGTTCTCTCGTTTCCCTGAATTATCCGGCGGAAGTCATGCTGGTCGCGGCAATGAACCCCTGTCCGTGCGGATATCTCACAGACGAGACCCATCCCTGCCAGTGTTCGCCGTTGGCTGTGCAGCGGTATCGTGGCAGGATTTCCGGTCCCCTTCTCGACCGCATTGACCTTCAGGTGGATGTCCCTGCCGTGCCGTACGACGACCTCAAGCAGGCAAAGAGCAGCGTGGATTCCGCCACCATGCGCGAGCGTATCGCCCGCGCCCGTGACGTGCAGCAGAAGCGGTACAGCGACATGTCCATCCTGACCAATTCCGAGCTGGAAGGGTCCGCGCAGGAAACGTTCTGTGAAGTGGGCGAACAGGGACACGCCTTTCTCAAGCAGGCCGTGGAATCCCTCGGCCTGTCCGCCCGTGCCTACACCCGTGTGCTGCGCATCGCCCGAACCATAGCCGACCTTGAGGGGCTTCCCGACATAGTGGTCGAACACCTTGCCGAGGCCATCAACTACCGGACCATGGATCGGCAGGGCACGGCGTCGTAAACCTTCCGGAATGTTTGTAGGATTGCCTCCGGCGGCTTAAGAACCTCTTGAAAGAGGTTCTTAAGAATCTCCAGAACTTTTTGGCGCGCCTTCGGCGGGGTATTTCGTCATATAAATGAGAAGTGAAGGCTATCCGTCTCCGCGCAGGGCCTGAATGGGGTCGAGATCAGCGGCCTGCTTGGCGGGTTTCAGGCCGAAAATGATGCCTACGATCTGCGAACCGGCCAGTGCCATGAAGAACGCCTTCCACGAAAATTGAATGGTCAGGATATCGAGCCGTGACAGGAACTGCCCCAGTCCCAGCCCGAGGAACAGCCCGAGCACGCCGCCCAGCAGTGTCAGGGCGCACGCCTCCACAAGGAACTGCATCATGATCGCGGATTTATGTGCGCCGAGCGCCTTTTTCAGGCCGATTTCCTCGCTTCGTTCCGACACGCTGATCGAGAAGAGATTTGCCAGAACAAAGCCGCCCACCAGCAGGGCTATGGTCGCGGTCACGCCGAGAAAAATTGTCAGGCCGCCCTTGAAGATAGCCAGAAATTTGAGCACCTCATCCGCTGTCAGGATGGTGAAATCATCGTCCTCGGTTTCGTCCAGCCCGTGCTGGTCCCGCAGCAGTGAGCGCAGGTTTTCGGTGTGCGCTTCCATATAGTCCGGCTCGTAGAACTTCACCCGCAACGCCCGGAAATATTTCCGGTTCAGGTTATATCGCTGCAACAGCGTACTCAGCGGAATGATGATGCGGTTATCGATGTCGCCGCCGCCACCGCCTGTGAAGCCGCGGTAGGACAGTTTGCCTACCACCTGAAACGGGATGTTCGAAATGTAAATGACCTCGCCGATGGGCGATTTGTCGCCGAACAGTTCTTCCGACGGTTTGCTTCCCAGTAACGCTACCTTCGTGCCAAGCCGCTCGTCCTCTTTCGTGATGTCGCGCCCTTCCGCCAGCGGCCAGTTCCACGCTTTGGAATAGTCATTGGTCGCGCCGACGATCACCACGTCCTGATAGTTCCGGTTGCCGTGTTTTACGGGCTGGCCGAACCGTGCCCGCATGGGTATCACCTGATACGCTCCGGGCAGCGAATCCTCCATCCGCTTTGCGTCGTCCCGGCTCAGGGTCAGCGTGCGCATGCCCACGGCCCGCTTCTTGATATTGCCACCGAACACCAGCGCCGAATCCGGCCCGAACATGTCCACGATCTGCATCGCCTTCCGGTTCGCACCGTCCACCGCCGTCACGATCAGCGTCAGCCCCGCTATGCCGAATGCCACGCCCAAAACCACGAACAGCGACCTGAGCTTGAAAGCCCAGACAGCCTCCATCCCCATGGATGCAATTCGTGACAACAGACGCGGTGTCATTTTGGGTGCCTCTCTCTGGCCTCTCTCTGGCCTCTCTCCCCCATCCCTCTCCCCGTAACTTTTTGGATGCGCTAGGCGCGCGTGCGGGGGGAGATGAAAGAGAGGTTTGTTAAACTGTTACGAATTACGTTTCAGGCAATCCGGCGTAAAAAAGAGCAAATCAAAACCAGTAAAAAAAGAAATATGAAAAACGGTTTGTTGTTTCAGCGCCAATTTTCAATAACCACCTCGCCGAAGGCGCACCAAAAAGCTTTGGAGATCCCTAAGAACCCTTCACGAAGGGTTCTTAAGCCGCCGGAGGCATCCTTCTTACCTCACATCTTCGGCGATCATGCCGTCGTGGAGTTTTATGATTCGTCCGGCTTCTTTGGCCACATCTTCGTCGTGTGTGACCAGCACGATGGTTTTTCCGCTGTCGTGCACGGTATGAAAGAGCTTCATTATTTCGGTTGAGGTTGTGGAATCGAGCTGTCCGGTCGGTTCATCGGCGAGGATGATGTCGGGTTCGTTGAGCAGGGCGCGGGCCATGGCGACGCGCTGCTGCTGTCCGCCCGAGAGCCGGGACGGGTTGAAGTCCATGCGGTCGGCGAGTCCGACCTGTTCGAGGAGCGATTCGGCGCGGGCCTTGAGTTCGGTGCGCGGCGTGCCGGAATAGAGTCCCGGCAGGATGACGTTTTCGAGCGCTGTGGCGTACGGGATGAGATAGAAGGACTGAAACACGAATCCGAGGGCGCGGTTTCGGAGATCGGACTGACGGTCGTCGTCGAGTGTGGAGGTGTCGAGCCCGGTGAGTTCGTACCGGCCCGAGGTGGGACGGTCGAGAAGCCCGATGATGTGCAGCAGGGTGGATTTTCCGGATCCTGACGTGCCCTGAAGCGCGACGAATTCGTTTTGACCGATGTCGAGGGTGATGGACTTGAGCACCTCAATGCCGGACGTGTCGTTGCCGTTCTTGCGGTCAGCGGTCTGGCAGAAGGTCTTGTTTATGTCCGTAAGGGAAATGGCGGACATGCTAGTTGCCCTTCTTTTTGATCTTGGAACCGGGCAGGACGAGCTGCGTGGCAACCACATCGCCTTCGTTCAGGCCGCCGAGCACTTCGCTTCGCTTGAGACCGACGAGTCCGAGTTCCGGCGTGACTTCGCGGGGTTCCTTTTCCGGGTCGGTGACCACGAAGCAGACCTGCCGGTTGGCGACCCATTTCAGGGCGTTGTTCGGCACGGCGAGCACGTCTTTCTTGGTCTCGACAATGATCTTGCACTGGGTGGTCATTTCCGGGCGCAGGTATTTGGCCTGTTCCCCGGTCACGAGCACGAGGGTGCGGTAGTAGACGATGTTGTCCCGGATTTCCGGTTCGGGATAGATGCGGTCCACGGTGCCTTCGAACACGCGGTCGCGGTAGGCGTCCACGGTGTAGCGCACGGGCAGGCCGGTGGTGACGCGGCCCACGTCGGTCTCGTCGATGTAAATCCACATTTCGAGCCGTTTGGGATCGAGTACGGTGATGAGATTGGACACGGACAGGCCGGAGACGATGGTTTCGCCTTCCTGAGCGGCGACCTGCGAGACCACTCCGTCGATGGGGGAGAATATTTTGGTGTAGGAAAGCTGGACCTGAAGGGTCTGGAGCTTGGCTCGGGACGAGGCGACCGAATGGCGGGCCATTTCCGCGTCCTGATAGGCCACGTCGAGGGAATCCTGTGCTTCGAGTTTCTGCCTGACGAGGGACTGCTTCCGGGGCAGGTTTTTCTCCATGTATTCGAGCTTGGCCTGTTCGAGGCGGAGGTTTGCCGCTGCTTCCGAGATGCGGGCGCGGAGTTCGCGGCTGTCTATTTCGGCGATGAGGTCGCCCTTTTTGACATGGTCGCCCACTTTGACGGGTACGGCGTCGAGCACGCCGGTGGCGCGTGCACCGATCTTGACCTGTGCGCCCACCTGCGCCTTGACGATGCCTGTTGCTTCGAGGATGCGCGAGACAGTCCCACGTTCGATGGTGGCGGTCTTGATGACCTTGATTTTGCCTGCGGATTTCCCGCCGACGAAATACCAGATGCCGCCGCCGGTGATGAGCGCTGCGATGAGTATGAATATGAGTTTTTTCATGGGAGCCTGCTTTGTTCCGTGCGTTCCTGTTCCTGTTGAAGCACATCCGCGAATTTGGGTATCCGCATCCGTTTTCGGCGCATAAAGATATCGCGGAATGTGACGGCCTTGAAAGAGTACCCGCAGTCGGGCCTGAGCCAGCCGCCTTGGTAATATAGCGACTTGGGAGGATAATTTCTACATAAAGGAAGGCGATCGGCATGGCAGGAGCAGAGACCGCTCTTGTCCTGAAGGGAACAGGCAAAGACGAGATGGCCGAATTCGTCGCGTCCGGTGATGCTGAAACGCTGATGGTCCGGTTCTTCCCGGCAGAGTTCCTCGAAGTGGCGTTCTTTCTTGAGCCACCGTTTCTTGTGGCGCAGCAGGATGTCGTGGCAGCACTCGCCGCACATCTTGCACTGACCGGTCACCTTCACATCCCGCCGCAGCATAAAGGCGCGGAAACGGCGGAACAGGCCGGTGAAGGAGTGCAGTTCGCTCACGGGTTAGCCCTCAAGCTCCTTGATCCATTCGAGGATGGGGACTTCCATGACGGCCCGGATTTCATCGAGCCGAGCCTGTGATTCGGCTTCGAAACGGAGCACAAGCGCGCCCTGCGTATTGGATGCGCGGACCAGGCCCCAGCCGTCGCCGAATTCCACGCGTGCGCCGTCCATGTCGATGACGTCATACCGCTCGCGGAAATAGTCCTGAGCGCGTTTGACTACGTCGAATTTGATGGATTCCGGGCAGTCCATGCGGATTTCCGGCGTGTTGTACGTGGTCGGCCAGTCCGCGAGCATTTCGGACAGCGGGGTGTCGGTGCGGCTCATGATGCCTGCGAGCAGGAGCGCGCCGAAGGTGGCGTCGTCAAAACCGTGATAGCCGTGGAAAAAGAACATGTGGCCGGACATTTCGCCGCCGATGGCAGCGCCGGTCTCGATCATGCGGCCTTTAACGATGGAATGGCCGGTTATGCACATTTCGGCCTCGCCGCCGTGGTCTTCCACGTCCTTGAACAGGAGATGGCTGCACTTCACGTCCGCCACCACGCCCGCGCCGGGGAGTGTTTTCAGCAGATCCCGCGCATAGATGGCGAGCAATTGGTCGCCGAACATGAGGCGTCCGGTCTCGTCCACCGCGCCGACGCGGTCGCCGTCGCCGTCCAGCCCGACACCGAAGTCCGCGCCAACCTCAACGACCTTGGCCTTGAGGTCTTCCACGTATTCCTCGACCACGGGGTCGGGGTGGTGGTTGGGAAAGTTGCCGTCAGGTTCACAGTAGAGGCGGACTACCTCGGCTCCGGCGGCTTCGAGAATGTCTGCTGTGATTTCTCCGCCCGCGCCGTTGCCGCCGTCCACCACTATTTTGAGGGGCCGGTCGATGGTCACGCGGGAGAGCAGGTCTTCCTTGTAGGTGGGCAGAATGTCGTGATGCGAAACAAGGCCGGAACCGGCGGGGAAATCGCCCGCGGCCATGAGTTCATAAATGGCCTGAACTTCGTCTCCAAAGATGGTGGATTCGCCACCCCACACCTTGAAGCCGTTGTATTCACTTGGATTATGGCTGGCCGTAATCATCACGCCCGCCTTGAATCCGAGGTGCTTGGCCGCAAAGTAGAAGATCGGCGTGGACACCTGATCAAGACAGACGACGTCAATGCCGGTTTCTGCCAGTCCTTGGGCCATGGCGGCCTGATACGCCGGAGAACTGGCCCGGCAGTCATGGCCGAGCAGGGCGCGGTTCCACCCCTGCTTCAGAAAATATGCGCCGCAGGCACGGGCCAGAACCCGTACCCATTCTGTGTCGAAGTCCTCGTCCACGATGCCGCGGATGTCATATGCCCGGAAGATGTGTCGCTTTATGTCTTTCATGGTCCGGAGTGTGCCTGTCTCTCGCGAACAATTCAAGGGGATATGGGGGATTTGAAACAAAGGAGACCTGCGCCTGAATAGTGCAAGTCCGGATGGCAGGCTTTGACTTTTAGTCTGGGCATTGAGGTGTCGTTTGTGTGCTGCAAGTCTGCTTATAGCCGTTTTTTACATGGAAAATGATCGATATGCGGTTTCAAAATGGTAAAAAGGCAGAATACCGCGCCTTTTCGGAGAGTTTCTTCCATCCTGTCTTGACCTACTCTGCCTAAGAGCCTATTTCTGACCTATTATGAATTGGGATTGGGAAAAATTACAAAAGCAGCAACAGGGGCGCCCCGGCGGCAAGCCGCCGAATTTCGAGGATTTCCAGGATCAGTTTGACAAGTTCAAGAACTTCAAGCTGCCCGGTTGGAAACTCATCGTACCGGTTTTCATTCTTCTCTGGATCGCCAGCGGATTCTACATTGTGGAACCCGACGAGGTAGGTGTGGTCAAACAGTTCGGCAAATTCAACCGCATCACCACTGCGGGGCCGAATTACCACATTCCATATCCGGTGGAGAGCGTCTTGACCCCCAAGGTCACGCAGATCCGGCGTATCGAATTCGGTTTTCGTTCTTCGGGTCGCGCCCGAAGCACAGGCTTTCAGCAGGGCATCAGTCGTGACGTGCCGGAACAGGCTCTCATGCTCACAGGTGACGAGAATATCGTCTCCGTGCAGTTTATCGTCCAGTACATGATCAAGGACGCCGAGGAATATCTGTTCAACGTCTATGACCCAACCAAGACGATTGTTCATGCCGGTGAAGCCGCCATGCGCGAAATTATCGGCAAGGGTAAAATCGACGATGCGCTGACCACCGGAAAGCAGGAGATTCAGGTCCAGACCCGCGATCTCATGCAGGAGATTCTGGATTCCTACAAAACCGGCGTCAACATCGTGGCCGTGCAGATGCAGAACGTGCATCCGCCGGAACAGGTGGTGGACGCATTCAAGGACGTCGCCAGTGCCCGCGAGGACAAGAGCCGTTTCATCAACGAGGCCGAGGCGTATCAGCGTGACATCCTGCCCAAGGCCCGAGGCGAGGCTTCCCGCATCGTCAACGCGGCACAGGCTTACAAGGAAGCCAAGATCCGCCGCGCACAGGGTGACGCCGCGCACTTTCTCTCCGTGCTCAAGGAATACAACAAGGCCAAGGATATCACCCGCCGCCGTCTGTATCTTGAAGCCATGGAAGGGATTCTCCAGAATCCGGAAGTGGAAAAGCTCATCATGTCCGACGACGCGTTGAAAAAATCCGTTCCCTACCTGCCACTGGAAAAGCTGCCCAAGGCGGCTCCGGCCAGGGAAAAGCAATAAGGCAGGCACAGCATGAAAAAATCAACACTCGCCTTTATCATACTGATTATCATAGGCGCATTTGCGCTGACTCAGACCGCCTTTACCGTCGACGAGACGGAAACGGCCATCGTTATTCAGCTCGGTCGTCCGGTCGGCAACAAGGCGCTCGGCCCCGGCCTGCACTTCAAGCTGCCGCTCGTCCAGAACGTCGTTTTCTTTGACGCACGTACACTGGATTTCGACGCCAAGCCCGAAGAGATCACCACCACGGACAAGAAGTACATGAACGTGGACTCCTTTACCAAGTGGCGTATCGTGAATCCGCTGACCTTCTACACTAAGGTCCGCACCATTCAGGGCGCGCAGGCCCGTCTGGACGATATCGTCCGGTCTCAGCTGCGTGTGGCACTTGGTCGGTACACACTCATCGAGGTCGTATCCCACAAACGTCAGGAGATCATGACCGCGGTCACCAAACGTTCCAGAGAGCTGCTCAAGCCTTACGGCATTGAGGTGATCGACGTACGCATCAAGCGGACTGACCTGCCTGCGGAAAATGCCCGCGCCATCTTTGGCCGTATGAAGGCCGAACGTGAGCGTCAGGCCAAGCAGTATCGCTCCGAAGGTCGCGAGGCCTCGGCCAAGATCAAGGCCACTGCGGACAAGGAACGTACCATCATTCTCGCTGATGCGGACAAGCAGTCCGAAATCGTCCGAGGTGAAGGAGATGGTCAGGCTACCAAAATCTACGCCGAAGCCCTGAGCCAGTCCCCGGACTTCTATGCGTTCACCCGCAGCCTTGAAGCATACCGCAAGGGCTTCAGCAAGAACTCCCGATTCATCATGACACCCAGAAGCCGTTTCCTGCAGCACATGCAGTAAATCGCCTCAATACGGAAAAACAAAAAGGGCCGCCCATTTCGGGTGGCCCTTTTTTTATATTGGAAGCCCTCGCCGGGCAGGCGTCTCTGACGGCTCAAGAACCCTTCGTGAAGGGGTCTTGAGAATCTCCTAAGCTTTTTGAAGCGCCTTCGGCGGGGTTTTTCGTTTACGGTCAGTACGGCTATCTTATCAAATACTTTGCACCGACAGGCGTAGACGGGATTCCCTTCTCCTCTACTCTTCGACGTCGTCGAGCAGGTCGCTGCCGGATGCGGCGGTGCGGGCGAGGATGTCGCAGCGTTCGTTGAACTGGTGTCCGCTGTGTCCTTTGACCCAGTTGAAATTGACGGTGTGTTTTTCGATGAGCGGGACGATCTGCCGCCAGAGGTCCTGATTCTTGACCGGTTTTTTGGCAGCGGTTTTCCAGCCGTTCTTGAGCCAGTTCTTGAGCCAGCTTTTCGTGATGGCCTGCTGCACGTATTTGGAATCGGTCCAGAGTTCGATTTCGCAGGGGCGGGTCAGGGCACCAAGTGACACGATCACCGCGAGCAGTTCCATGCGGTTGTTGGTGGTATTCTTGTATCCCTGTGAAAACTCTTTGTAATTCTTGGCATCCTTGCCCTTGTATTCGCCGTAGACGAGGACGGCTCCGTAGCCGCCGGGTCCGGGATTTCCGAGGCATGATCCGTCGGTGTAGATGGTGACGCGTTCGCTCACTGTGAGGGGTCTCCCTGTTGGATTTCGGTCAGTTTTTCAAAAATGGCCGCAAGCACGATCTGTATCTCCTGCGGCCAGTCTCCGATCTGGAAAGAGGGCAGCAGATATTCGAACTTGAGAGCGCGGATAAAGTCGTCGCCGAGTGCCTGACGCATCATCCCGGGAAAGCGGAGTTCCACTTCGCCGATGGATGGTGCCAGACCGATGTACATGGTTTTGGCATCCAGTTCCGGTGCCACGAAATCGCCGCCGTAGATGTGTATCTTGCAGGACAGGCCGAATTCGCTCTTGAGAGCGCGGGTAAAGGATACGATGAATTTTTTCTGTTCGTTGTTGAGAGTGTGGGTCTCGTCGTAGACTGACCCTTCACGGTTGAGCCTCTCCACCACGCGTTCATTATTTTCCATGAACGCCCACGCCACGGCGGCGAAGACGAGCACAAGCGCAATGGAGCGGATGAGTTTTTCCTTCGGCGTATCACCGTGCACTCTGGGGACATTGATTTTCATGGATGCATCCTTTTCACTTGCCGTATCAAACCACGATACAACGACTTTCCCTTCACTAACGCGAGGCGTGGAGACATGCAAGGTGAGTGTGGGGGATGTTTCTATTTGAAATGCGGGAAAGGCAAAAGGTAGAGAGCCGTCGCTGCCGCTCCTCCAAGTTTTAAGAGCCCTCCCGGCGGGGTTCTTTTTTGGCTCAGCCAAAAAGTACCGCCGTCCGCGTAGGACACGGAAGGAGCGTCAGCGACTGGATTTCTGCCTTTTGCCTTTCCTCTTTCTAATCAAGGCACCCAAGGAAATCTCTTACAATTCCCGCTTGCACGCCAGCGGCATGCGCCAGCCTGTGCCGAAGGAACGGGGGGTGAGCTTGATGCCGGGTGCGGCCTGACGCCGCTTGAATTCGGCGAACCGGACAAGGCCGAGGATTTTCTCCACGGTTTCCGGCTTAAATCCTGCGTCGATGATCTGCCGTGCGGACTGGTGCTGCTCGATGTGCAGGGCGAGAATGGCGTCGAGGATATCGTAGGGCGGCAGGGAATCCTGATCCTTCTGGTCCGGCCTGAGTTCGGCGGAAGGCGGCTTGGTAATGATCGCCTCGGGGATGTGCGGACCGACATGTTCGTTGTACCAGCGGGCAAGCGCGAAGACCGCGGTCTTGTCCACGTCCGAGATGACGCCGAATCCGCCGGCCATGTCGCCGTAGATGGTGCAGTACCCCACCGCAAGTTCGCTCTTGTTGCCCGTAGTGAGCAGCAGGGAACGGTGCTTGTTGGACAGGGCCATGAGCAGGTTGCCGCGGATGCGCGATTGGATGTTTTCTTCGGTGGTATCGGGCTCGAGTCCTTCAAAAGGGGCGGCGAGGGTGGCCGTGAACCGCTCCATGATCGGCTCGATGGGCAGGGTGAGCGTTTCAATGCCGAGATTATCCGCAAGGGCCAGTGAATCATCAATGCTGCCCTGACTGGAGTAGGGCGAAGGCATGAGCACACAAAGCACGTTTTCAGGGCCGAAGGCTTCGGCAGCGACCACGGCAGTCACTGCGGAATCGATGCCCCCGGACAAACCGACGAGCGCCTTGGTGAAACCGCTCTTGTGTCCGTAGTCGCGGGTGCCGAGCACAAGGGCGCGCCATGTCTCGGACTCGCGGGAAAAATCGTCTTCCGTGACGGACGGCTCCGTGGCTTCGGTATCCACAACGAGAACATTCTCAATGAAACCGGGCGCGCGGGCGATGAGGGTTCCGTCCTTGGAAAAAGCGCAGGAGCGACCGTCAAAAACAAGATCATCATTACCGCCGGTCTGGTTGGCATACACCAACGGTACGCCGTACTTCCTTGCCACGGTGCCGAGCATGTCTTCGCGCAACTCCTGCTTGCCAAGGAAAAGCGGTGAAGCGGACAGGTTCACGATGATGTCCGGGGAATAAGCAGAAGCCTCTTCGAGCGGATCACGGGAGTAGGTGCGGGAATCCCAGTAATCCTTGTCATTCCACGCATCCTCACAGATGGTCACGGCAATGGTCGAGCCGTTCAGTTCAAGAATATTGCCCTTGAGATTTCCAGTGGGCGCGGGTTCGAAATAACGGGCTTCGTCGAACACATCATAGGTGGGCAGCAGTGTTTTCCTGAAGGTGCGACGGATTTCCCCTTCCTGACAAAAGAGAGCGCAGTTGAACACCGGCTTGCCTTGTCCGGTGGTGTTCTTTTCTACACCGCCAAGCAGCAGAGGAGGAGCGTTTGCAAGATCGCGGGCCAACGCTTCCGCTTCGTCGCGGGCCTTGCCTACAAACCCGCCGTAAAGCAGCAGGTCGCGGGGCGGATAGCCGGTCAGCGCGAGTTCCGACGTAACGCACAGTTCCGCACCGAGCTCTGCTGCCCGGATGACGGCATCCCGAATTTTCGTGCGATTGCCGGAAAGGTCCCCTACCACGGGATTGATCTGGATAAGCCCGATTTTCATGATTTCCTGATACGCCAAAGCGGAAGGCGGGGCAACCTGCGGCAATCAGTTCCGGGCGTCAGGGAAGATGTGTTGCGTGATGGCAGCCCATGGTCCGGCAAAGTTCCATCCCGTGCATTCGTCGGGAGTATTCGTGATGAGAACACGCTCAATGGCCGGATCGAGAACGGGATGCGTGAGCACTTCCGGCAGGTCGTCAATGAAAACGTCACATCCCAGCGAGTTGATGCGTCGGGCCTTGGCCTCACGTTCGGATTCGAAAAAGACTTCGCCGGGAGAAAAACCGAATCCGCCGGAACAGACCGGCAGGAAGAACCCCTGACTTTCCATCCATCCGAGCGCAGCCTGACGAAGATCCGTGCCTCCCGGGTCGATTGCTGCATAGCGGCTCTTGTGGCTGACGATTACCAGTTCCACACCTTTATCGCGGCAGAGCCTGATGAACTCCGCGGCTCCCTCCATGAATCGACCACGCCCGATTTCAGGGCCGTAGACTGCGGCTTGCAGCTTCTGCCATTCGATGTCGCTGAAATGTTCCCAGACATGGGCACGCACAGCGGCCTTGTCCTCGGCAATGGTTGCCGGGACAAAATTCCATTCCACAGCCAGTTCCCGAAAGATATGGCCGTACTCGATAAGTGTGTTGTCAAAATCCAGACCGATTCGCATGCCTTGTCCTGCCCCAGATTGAAGGCTGGCGTCAATGGGAAAGCGCCGTGACCGATACTGAATGCGGTCCATCTGTCCACCCGAGGCGTCTCTGGACCTGAGGGAATGGAATTGTTATCTTCACGGTTGGCGTAATGGTGCGCCGTGTTGCAACTTCAGGAGCAGTGAATGAAAAAAGCCGCGTATGTGGACGCCGACTTTTTCGGCATGCCGAACGGAACCAAGGCGACACCGCTGGGCGGCGGGCGTAACAGTCAGGTGTTCCTCCTTGAACCGCCGGGACGTGAGCCGCTCGTGTTCAAACGGTATTTCGTGGACCCGCGGGACAAGCGGGACCGGCAGGGAACCGAGGCTCGCGCGCTTCGGTTTCTGGAACAGGCTGGCGTGAATGAATCGCCGCTGCTGCTCACGCTGGACACGGACCGGCAGGCGTCCATGCTTTCTCTCGTGGAAGGGGAAAAGGTCACTGAACCGGATACGGCTGCAATGGACATGGCAAGCGCGTTCATGGTTCGACTCATAGAACTTTCCGCTACGGAGGCAGCGGCTGAAGCCGGGTTCAATCCTGCATCCGAAGCATTTTTTTCGGCATCTGAAGTGGTGGACAATATTGAGATGCGGTTGGCGCGGCTCGACGGCGTGAACGACGACTGCCCCTTGTGCCGGGAATTGATGGCCTTTTTGAACAACGATTTGCGTCCCGCCTTTGCGGGGTATGTCGAATCCTGCGAAAGCCTACTCAAGGCTGCGGGCATGAACATGGACCGGGAAATACCGGAAGAATGGCGCATCCTCAGTCCATCGGATTTCGGCCTGCACAATGCCCTTCGCCGACCCGACGGCGGCCTGTCGTTTTTCGATTACGAATATTTCGGATGGGACGATCCGTCCAAGATGCTGGCGGACTTCTGTCTGCATCCGGCCATGAATCTGGCCGAACCATTGCAGGCGCGATTTGTTTCCACCGTACTGCCCGCTTTGGAGAAAAACGGTTACCGGCATGAGCGGGCCGTTGCCATGTTCCCGCTGTTCGGCATCAAGTGGTGCTGTATCCTTCTCAATGAATTCGTTCCCCGTGAGGCGGCCCGGCGGAGCTTTGCCAAGGCCGAGGAAACCGAAGGCCAGCGCCGGGTACTTGAACGGCAGCTGAACAAGGCGCGGACCATGCTGACCGGATTGAAGGAGCGGGCCGGAACGTTTGCCCGCCTCATTCCGTGACACACAATCATCCCAATGAGTACAGACAATGAGTAAGAATATTCTTGTGACCGGCGGTGCCGGATACATCGGAAGCCACACCTGCAAGGCGCTGGCAGCACGCGGGTTCACGCCCGTCACCTATGACAGCATGGTCTACGGCCATGAGTGGGCCGTGAAATGGGGACCGCTCGTCAAGGGCGACATCGCGGACCGGGCCGCACTCGACGCAGTGTTCGACGAATACAAACCCGCCGGGGTGATCCATTTTGCCGCCTTCATCGCAGTGGGTGAATCCGTACAGGACCCGGCAAAGTACTACCGCAACAATTCCGTCGGCACCCTGACTCTCCTTGAGGCCATGCGCGACCACGGTGTGAAGCCCATCGTCTTTTCCTCCACCGCAGCCATGTACGGCATGCCGCAGGCGGTGCCCATCGTGGAAAGCCATCCCCAGTGGCCCATCAATCCATACGGATGGAGCAAATTCATGGTGGAGCGCATGCTTGAAGACTTCGGACGGGCGTACGGCACCCGGCACTGCGCCCTGCGGTATTTCAATGCGGCCGGCGCCGACCCGGATAACGAAATAGGCGAGGCGCACGACCCGGAAACGCACCTCATTCCGCTGGTGCTTCAGGCCGCCCGCAATCCGGAAAAACCCATCACGGTTTTCGGCACGGATTACGACACGCCGGACGGCACCTGCATCCGTGACTACATCCACGTCAATGATCTGGCCGATGCCCATATCCGGGCGCTTGATTATCTCGCGGACAACACCTCCGCAGCCATCAACCTCGGTACCGGCACCGGCAACTCGGTGCAGGAGATTATAGAGGCGTCCCGCTCGGTGACCGGCGTGGACATCCAGCCACAGTTCGGTCCGCGCCGTGAAGGCGACCCGTCCCGTCTGGTGGCCGACCGCACGCTGGCGAAGCAGAAGCTCGGCTGGGAACCGCAGTTTACCGACATCACCGAGACCATCGGACATGCCTGGAACTGGATGCAGAGTCAGGCGTAAGCACCATGCCGGAACGCCTCGTTTTCACACACCCGGAACCCACGCCGCATCCCACTCGCGTCTGGCCGGTCTTTCTGCCTTTTGCAGGCTGTCCCTATCGCTGCGTGTTCTGTGCGCAGGACAAGCAGACCGGACGGGACGGCGTTGAACTGGAAAAAATTCTCCACGCGCTGGAACACGACCTTGACGACGCTCTGGCTGCCGGTCGGGGACCGTACGAACTCGCCTTTTACGGCGGCACGTTCACGGCCCTGCCCGAACCGTGGCCGCAGATGTTTCTCGGACTGGCCATGCGCTACCGGGAACGGGGTCTAGTCACGCATGTGCGCTGTTCCACCCGGCCCGACTGCGTGGACGACTTTTCCCTGTCCATGCTCCGGGCACAGGGACTGGACATGGTGGAACTCGGCATCCAGTCGTTTGACGACGAAGCCCTGAAAACATCCGGACGCGGATATGACGGCGACACAGCGCGACGGGCCTGTGACATGGTCAAACGTGCCGGACTCGGTCTGGGCGTACAATTGCTTCCCGGACTGCCCGGTGACCGGCCCGGTATTTTTGCAGGAGATGTACAGGCCGCTGCGGACATGGAACCCGAGACGGCCCGACTCTACCCGTGTCTTGTCATTCGGGATACTCCGCTCGCCCGGATGTGGGAGCGCGGTGTATACGAACCATGGTCCGTTGAACAGGCGCGTGAAGAACTGGCAGCGGCACTTCCGGTGCTGTGGGAAAAAAACGTGCGCGTCATCCGGCTCGGACTCGCCCCGGAAGGCACGCTTCAGGAGAACATTCTGGCCGGACCGTGGCATCCGGCACTCGGGCAATCCGCACGCGGTCTGGCGCTGTTCAACATGGTGCGGGAACAGGCCGAATCCCTTGGAGCGGCTTCGATCCGAATCGACGTGCCGCGCCGCTATCAGGGTGAGTTTTTCGGGCACGGCAACGAGCTGTACAAACCGTATATGGCAATCGGGCTGGACAAAATACATGTTCGTTACGTGGACGGCGGGGAGTTCGTGCTGGCGGCGATGGTATGAAAGGCAGAGAACCGTCGCTGTCGCTTCTCTAAGTTTTAAGAGCCCTCTCCGCGGGGTTCTTTCTTTTACAAAACAGCCAAGAAAGTACCGCCGTCCGCGCAGGACATGGAAGGAGCGTGAGCGACTGGATTTCTGCCTTTCCGCTTTTTCTCTTTTGTCTTTCCTCTCATTAAAATACCCCCATCCCTCTCCCTCCTTGACACGTATTGCCTCGGCTTTTTAGGATACGCTCGGCTCAATAATGACTTTTACCGAGAAAATAAGATGATAGACATAAAAGCTCTGAATCCGAAGAAAATCCTGCTTCTGCGCATGGACCGTATCGGCGACATGTTCTGCGCCACACCCGCGCTGAGGGCGTTCCGGCAGGCGTATCCCGACGCGACCATTGATCTGGTATGCAGCGAGGGGAATCGTGCCGTGGTGCAGGATAACCCGCATATCGACAACCTCTTTGTCTTTCCGCTCAAGAAGTACTGGTTGTGGCCGTATCACTTCCTGCGCCTCAAGCTGCGCGGCTATGACATGGCCGTGGCGCTCAACGGGATTTCGACCACCACGTCGCGGCTGGTTTCGTTCATCAATCCGAAACTCAAGGCAGGGACGTGGGCGCGCAAGACTGAAGGCTACTATGACCTGACTGTCGGCCTCGAACCGGGCGACCATACCATTGACCAACAGTTGAAGCTGGCGGCTGCCGTGGGGGCTCCGAGCGAGGATGTGTCCATGGTCTTTCCCGTGGGCGCGGACTTGAAGGAGCGGGCGCGGGCGAAGTTTCCCCGGCGGGAAGGCAAAAAACGGGTGGCCGTGTTTATCGGCAATGCCAAGAAGGTGGACACCCGCTGGCCCGAGGATCGGTTCGTTGAACTGGTTCGGCGTATCGTCGAACGCGGGGATACGGAAGTGCATATCGTCGCCGGTCCCGGTGACGAGGGGCTGCTCGGCGGATTCACATGGAGCGATGACTGCGTGCTGTATCCGGGCGGGAGTTTGAAGGAACTCGGCGCGTTTTTCGGCACCTGCGACCTGTTCGTAACCAGCTCGTCAGGCCCGATGCATCTGGCTGCGGCCGTGGACGTGCCCATGGTGGCGATACTGGCGGACTTCACCTTCGAGTGCTGGCGTCCTCTGGCCGATATTCACCGCATCGTGCAGTCCGGACAGCCCGGTGTGCAGGTAGGAACCGTCACGGTTGATGCAGTCTTTGAAGCGGTGAATGAAATGGTGTAGCGTTCAAGACAGTATTGCATCCTTTGTTTCCGAAGGGGGAGGGGCAGTGCCTCTCCCCTTTTTTTGTTCGAATGAGCTACTGTTCCTGTTAAAAAAAACACAGAAAGGAACATTTTTTTCCACAGGGTCTCTTGACGTGAGGAAAAACGTGCCTACTTTTCATTTTGACATCGACACAAGGAGGAACATTACATGGTAATCGACTTCAATACTCTCTACAATTTTCCGTCCCGGTTTGACCGGGTGTTTGAGGATTTCTTCAAGCCGCCCATGGGTAATGACCGCCGTCTGGCTTACCCTCCGCTCAATTTGAGCAACGACGACGACAATGTGTATGTCCGTGCGGAACTGCCCGGAATCGACATTGAAGACATCGAACTCACCCTGACCGACAAGACGCTCGTGCTCAAGGGAGAGCGCGGCGCACCGCAGGGGAAATACTATCGACAGGAGCGTCCGAGTGGAGTTTTCCACAGGGTTGTCAACGTGTCTGTTCCTATTGATCGGGACAACGTCACCGCGACCATGGTTGACGGTATTCTGACCGTGACCCTGCCCAAGTCCGAGGAAATCAAGCCTCGTTCCATCAACATCGAAATCGCGTAAGGGAGGCCCGATATGAGTGAAGTGAAAAAGATCGACAAGGGGCTGCCCCGTTACCGTCCTGCCACGGATATTATCGAACGGGAAGACGGATTCCACATCTACATGGATCTACCCGGCGTGAAGCGCGAGGCGCTTTCCATCGACTTGCAGGAAGACGAACTTATCGTCACCGGCAGGGTGGAACTCGATCAGGGCGGCAAGGAGCATTTCGTGGAAATGCAGTTCGGTGACTGCGAATATGTGCGCTCCATATCTATCACGGATATTGTTGACCGCGAACGGATCAAGGCCAACCTCGAAGGCGGCGTGCTAGAACTGCATCTGCCCAAGGTGGAAAAAACCCAGCCCCGGCGCATTGAAATAACCACAGGCTAACCGACTCCTTACCTCCATAATTGAAGCCTCCGGTCCTCACAGGGCCGGAGGCTTCTGTGTTGTGGAAAGGGGAAAAAGAGAGAAGAGGAAGCCGCCTCTCGGCGGATTTGTCGGGTGATTTCGCCTCCGGCGGCCAAAGGACGTGCCCTTTGGGATTCCGGGGTGCCTTCGGCAGGGGTGGTGCGGGGACGGAGGTGTGTGTTGCTTGCCGGGGGGACGGAGGGGGAAGGGTGTACGGCGTTTGAAAGAAATCGCGGCAGACAGTTTCGGAAGTTCAAAAGAAACTGCCTGCCGCGATTTCTTTCAAACAGTGCCCACGCCACAAGGTCCGGCGGGAGTAGCTCGATAAATCGACATGGTGGCGTTTGGGAAATTGGAATGTTTTTGGGTCGAACCGAATTATACTCGAGGCACGCCTTCCTGAGTCCGCACGCCCCTCGCCAAAGGCGTACTAAAAAGTTCTGGAAGGTGTCGGAAACCTCTTCCAAGAGGTTTCTGACCCGTCGGAGACGCCTGCCCGGCGAGGGCGGGGCACACATTGTCGTCATATGTAGCACACAAAAAAGGTGTCCCGATCCATACTGGACCGGGACACCTGTGTTTTTATCCGAGTCTGACCGAATGCTAGCTGACGTGTTTAGCGCCTGCTTTGATGGCTTCGGTGTTGGCCGGGATGAGCTTGTGGTAGCGGGCGGAGATCACGTTTTCGAGGGAGTCGATGACGGCCTCGATGGGGATGATCTGCGTGGCCTGCACAAAAGCGCCGATGGCGACCATGTTGGCCATGCGGGTGTTGCCGAGTTCGTCTGCGATTTCGTTGCAGGGAACGCCGTAGCATGTGAGCCGGTCTGTGTCGGCGAGTTCCATGTCGATGAGCGAGGAGTTGATGATCTGAATGCCACCGTCCTCAACGCGAGGCTGGAACTTGTCGAGAGAAGGCCGGTTCATCGCGATGAGCGATTTGGGCCTGTGAATGATCGGGGAGCCGATGTCTTCGCCGGACAGCACCACGGTGCAGTTGGCGGTGCCGCCGCGCATTTCCGGGCCGTAGACCGGAATGTAGGTGACGTTGAGGCCGTCCTTCATGCCTGCGTAGGCCAGAAGGTTACCGATGAGCATGACGCCCTGTCCGCCGAAACCGGCGATGATGGAATCGATGTAACGCATTAGCAGACACCTCCTTCCTCGGACACGTCTTTGTAAACGCCCAGCGGGAAGTAGGGGATCATCTCATTCTGGATGCGTTCGTTGGCCTGAAGCGGCGTCATCTTCCAGTTGGTCGGACAGGCAGACAGCAGCTCGACAAAGCCGAAGCCGGTGTTGTTCTGCTGGAATTCAAATGCCTTTTTCAGGTATTTCTTGGCCTTGCGAATGTTCTTTACGCAGTCGAGGGAGCCGCGTGCGGCAAAGGCCGTTCCGCCCAGTGAGGCGATGATTTCGGTCATGCGGATGGGAGCGCCTTCGTGGGTCATGCAGCGGCCAGCGGGTGTGGTGGTCGTCTTCTGGCCGATCATGGTGGTCGGGGCCATCTGGCCGCCGGTCATGCCGTAGACAGTGTTGTTGACGAAAACAACGCTGAATTTTTCGCCACGGTTGGCGGCGTGCATGATTTCAGCCATGCCGATGGAAGCGAGGTCGCCGTCACCCTGATAGGTGAACACGAACTTGTCCGGGCGCGCGCGTTTGACGCCGGTGGCGACAGCGGGAGCGCGTCCGTGGGGAGCTTCAACGGCATCCACGTTCAGGTAGTTGTACAGGAACACCGAGCAGCCGATGGATGCGGTCAGGAGGGTGTTCTCGGCAAGGCCCATCTCGTCAAGGAGTTCGCCGACCAGCCTGTGGGCGACGCCGTGGTGGCAGCCCGGACAGTAGTGGGTGGCGCGGTCAATGACGGACTCGGGCTTATCGAATACGAGTTTTTCGTTCATTTCGGACATTTATTTACCCTCCAGGCATTTGAGGATCGGCTCCTCGAGTTCGTCCGGGGTGGGCAGGTTGCCGGGGTAGATGGCGTAGAAGTCGGAATCGGCCACCGTGCGGATGGCGAGTCGGACGTCGTCGAGCATCTGGCCCAGATTGTGTTCGATGGTCAGGAAACGTTTGCCTTGCTTGGCCAGTTCCAGAAGCTCGGCGTTGGGGAACGGGTAGAGGGTGATGGGACGGAACAGGCCGACCTTTTTGCCCTCTGCGCGGAACTTGCGGACAGCGGTCTTGGCGATGCGGCCGATGGAGCCGTAGGCGCAGATGACGAGATCGGCGTCTTCGGTTTCAAACTGCTCGGCTTCTGCCAGATCGGTCCATGCGTCGTATTTGGCCTGCAAGTGCTTGTTCTGTCCGGCGAGTTCGCCTTCAGCGAGGAACAGGGACTTGATGAGGCGCTTTTCGCGTCCGCCGTCACGGCCGGTGATGGCCCAGTCGCGACCGGATTCTTCATCGACCTTTTCGGGTTCCCATGGTGTGATGGGTTCTTTCATCTGGCCGAGGATGGCGTCTGCCAGCAGCAGCACGGGAGTGCGGTGCTCAAAGGCGATGTCAAAGGCGCGGATGGTCAGGTCGTATGCTTCCTGAACATTGCCGGGTGCGAGGGTGAAGTGACGGTAGTCACCGTGTCCGCCGCCTCGGGTGGCCTGATAATAGTCACCCTGTGCCGGACCGATGTCGCCCAGACCCGGGCCGCCGCGGTTGACGTTGACGATGACCGCCGGGATTTCGGAGCCAGCCATGTAGGAAATGGCTTCCTGCTTCAGGGACATGCCCGGAGAGGAGGAAGAGGTCATGGCGCGGATGCCGGAAGCGCCGGCGCCGAGCAGCATGTTTGCTGCGGCCACTTCGGATTCGGCCTGCACGAAATCGCCGCCAGCCTTGATCATCTCCGAGGACATGAATTCCGGGATGTCGTTCTGGGGCGTGATCGGGTAGCCGAAGAAGCACTTGCACTTGGCGGCGAGAGCGCCGCGTGCGATGGCCTCGTTTCCTTTGACGAAAATGCGTTCGGGCTTTTTGGTCATATTATTTGCCCCCTTTCTTTTTGGGGGTTCTGTAAACCTTGATGGCGACATCGGGGCAGATCATTGCACACGATGCGCAGCCGGTACATTTGTCCGCGTCCGCTTCGGGAACCTCGGCGACTTTGTAGCCGCTGACGTTGAAGCGGTCCGACTGGACGATGATGTCGACCGGACAGACCGTTGTGCAGAGCAGGCAGCCCTTGCAGCGATCTTCCTGGACTTCAATTCGGGACATTCTCTCAACTCCATTTGGGTTAATGAAAAGTTGTATTGACGTATTTTATCTAATCAGCATCGCATCGCCGTAAGAGAAGAAGCGGAAGCTGTTGTTCAGCGCGAATTCATATGCCGAAAGCACGGTCTGCCTTCCGGCAAGAGCAGAGATCATAATGATGAGCGACGATTCTGGCAAATGGAAGTTGGTCAGGATGCCGTCTATGACGTTGAATTCGTAGCCCGGATAGATGAAAATATCTGTTTCACCTTGAAATTCTTTCACTTCTCCGCACTCACGGAACATGCCCTCAAGCGTGCGCGCGCTGGTCGTGCCCACCGCAATAACCGGACGTCCCTCGGCTTTGGCCTTTTTTATGGCCTCCACAGTGGCGCGGGGAACCTCGATGTATTCATGGTGCATCTGGTGTTGCCGGATGTCTTCGCACCGCACCGGACTGAATGTGCCGTACCCGACATACAGTGTCACCTCGGCCCATTCAAACCCACGGTCTGACAGTTCCTGCCGCAGTGCGGGCGTGAAGTGGAGTCCGGCGGTCGGTGCGGCCACGGACCCTGTTTTCCCTTCGTCGGAATAGGTGGTCTGGTACCGTTCCTTGTCCGCGTCCGTGTCGGGACGCTTGATATACGGCGGCAGGGGCAGGTGTCCCATTTCCTGAAACAGTGCGGTCAGGTCACCTTTCCATTGCAGTTCCACCTGCCACCGTCCGAAGTGTCCGGCTTCCTGCGCCACCAGTCGAAAATCGTCGGAAAACGTGATGGTCGTGCCCGGTTTGGGTGTTTTGGAAGCCCGAAGCAGTCCTTCGGCCCGTGCCGTCTGCCATCCGTCCTGTTCCGTGGGCTCAAGGAGCGGCAGGGGGGTGAGCAGCAGGAATTCGCACCGTCCGCCCGTGGGTTTCATGCCGAAGATGCGTGCCGGGATGACGCGGGAATTATTTGCCACAAGCAGGGCGTTTTTCGGCAGGTGGTCGGCCAGTGAAGTGAAATCCACCGGGGTCAGACTGTCTGCCTCTCGGTCGAGCACCAGCAGTTTCGATCCGTCACGGCGGTCCGCAGGCTCCTGCGCGATGCGGTCTTCGGGGAGGTCGTAATTGTATGATTCGAGGGAAAAATCCGGGGGTATGGTCATAATGGTTTGTGGTGTTTTTTTTAAAGAAAAAGAAAAGGCAAAAGGCCGGTGCGGAAGCCGCCTTTGGCGGAATAAAAACATCCTTTGAGGATTTCGCACCCTCCGGGCGCGACTTCTTTCTTGGCTGGGCCGCCCCAAGAAAGAAGCAAAGAAACTCGGCTTTTCGTAACGTGGCCGCCCGGTGATAGCTCGGCGGGAATCCGATCAAAACAGGACGGCTCCTTTTCTGACAATCAGAAGCCCTGCCGTTCCGTTTAACCGAGGGGGCAGTAAATTTACCCCTATAGTGTCAAAAGAGCCGCCTTACCTGTTTTGGCGGCTTCCAGGCCTCGTTATCAAGGGCTGGTGCGGCTTTTCTGCTTGATACATCGTTGAAAGGCAAGTGCGAGGCCTTGGAATTTTTCAAGAGACATGCCTTTCTTAACCGCACAATTTCGCGAAACGCACCCAAAAGCTTAGGAGATTCTTAAGAACCCTTCACGAAGGGTTCTTAAGCCGCCGGAGGCACTCTTTATTATTTACAACAGCTTGGAATCTAAATGTATCATTTTCTTTTCCAATGATTTCAATAGGGTAGTCAAGGTGTGGCGAAAATGGGGTTTTGGGGTTGATATTGGCGGTATTCGTGGTATTTCATAGACATGAATTGGCTTTCCGTGGCTGAGATAGCCAAACTTACCCGTATCCCCGCACCGACCGCGCGTCGGTACGCTTCGCTGTTCAAGGACTTTCTCGGCGGACGGAAGATGGGGCGTGTCACCAAGTATCCGGAAGAATCCATTGTCGTTTTCGAGCGGATTTCCCGCATGTACGGCGAGGGCAGGGTCACCTCCGAGATTGAGGATGGCCTGCGCACGGAGTTTCCCCGCACCATTGATGTCGATCATACGCCGCAGCCGCCCGCTGCGCAGCAGGAGGTGTACGCCGAGCTCGCATCGAGTTTTAACGGTGTCATCGGCAAAGTCGCATCCTGCATGGAAGTGATCGCCAATCAAAAGTCCATCATCGACCAGCAGCAGGAAGATATCCAGAAGCTCAAGACCGCTTTTGTGATGCTTGCCCGCAGCCAGAAGAAGATGAAGGAACTTCCGACCGGCGGTGACATTATTCCTGAAGAAATCATCGAGCAGACACAGGCTCTTGAGAAAAAGGATGCCGAGATCGAGGAGATGGCGCTGAAGCTGACGTTCGACACGTCGGACCTCAAGGCCAAGCTCCAGATTCTCGAATCCGAGCTGGTCCGGCTTCGCAAGGACCGTCGCGAGATGGAAAAATATCTTCAGAATAAGATCGAACGCCTGAAAGGCGTATCAGAGTGTTGACGAAGCCCACTCTGACAGGTTGTTGAAAAAGGTTCGAGTGGCAGGCGCAAAAAAAGAGCAAGGCCGACGCGTACTTCCTGTACGCGAGGGTTTGATCTTTTTGCAGCAACGAACCAATCGGGCCTTTGTCGGCAACCGGAGGCGTCTGAAAGACGCCTCATCATAGCACTTTTCTTTTGGTCCGGCTCCTGATAAACGGGCCGCTGCTCTGACGCAACCACAGGAACGTACAGGAGGACAGTATGCGTTCTTTCACCAAAATTCTTTGTCTTATTGCCCTGCTTTCCATGTTCGCTGCCTGCACCACCACAGGCTCCAAATCCGCCAGCACCGATCCCGCAGGCGGCACAGGGGCCGAGTATCAGGAACCGGATTACTACTATGATTTTGATGACATCCTGATTCCCAAGGAAATTTCCTACGTGGATGATGAGTCCTACAAGCTCGACAATACCAAGTTCCGCGCCGCTATCATGAAGTTCAAGGGCCGTGTCGAGGTTCTGGAACTGGTTCAGTACTTCGTCAACAACATGGCCAAGGACAACTGGACCCTGCAGTCCAACAACAAGTCGGGCAAGCTGTCCGTGCTGAATTTCGAGAAGTTCAACAAGAGCTGCGTGATTCAGGTGGACGACAGCTTCGGTTCCGCCAGCATCACCATCATCGCCGTTGAAGTGAAGGGCGCTGAAGAAACCGCCATTCGGGACGAAGAAAAGGTCAAGTAGCCGATGCAGACGCACTATCGGTTTGCCGGGTTCATGGGCAAGCGTGTCCACCTCGGCGTCACAGGTTCCATTGCCGCCTTCAAGGCTCTTGAGCTCCTGCGCGCACTGCAGGAGGCGGACTGCATGGTGTCTGCGACCCTGACCGATTCCTGTACAAAATTCGTTCAGGGCCTCAGTTTCGAGGCCCTGGGCGCTTCTCCCGTGTATACGTCCATGTTTGACGGCGGGCCGGAGTCTGATACCGCTTTCGGACACCTCGAACCGGGTCAGACCGCCGACGCGATGGTCATTGCCCCGGCCTCGGCCAATACCATGGCGAAGCTTGCCTTTGGTCTGGCCGATGACATGCTTTCCTGTCAGGCACTGGCCTTTGCCGGGCCCAAGGTGATTGCCCCGGCCATGAATCCCCGCATGTGGGAGGCTCCGGCCACAAAGCGCAACTGGGAGATGCTCGGCGAACTCGGTTATATCCGTGTGCAGCCCGATTGCGGCCATGTTGCCTGTGGCGACACCGGCAGTGGCCGTCTCGCTCCCGTGGAAGAAATTTTCGTGGCCACGCTCAAGGCGCTCAGCCCGCAGGACATGGCCGGGAAAAAGGTGCTTGTCACGCTCGGACCGACCCGTGAGCCATGGGATGCCGTGCGATTCTGGTCCAATCCTTCCAGCGGAACCATGGGCGCATGCCTTGCCATGGCAGCATATCTGCGCGGCGCGGACGTCACCGTGGTCGCCGGTCCCACACAACTTTCATTTCCTTCCGCCATTGAGGTTATTTCCGTGCAGACCGCCAGCCAGATGTACGCTGCGGCCATGGATGTCTGGCCCGAGATGGACATGGGCTGTTGCACCGCAGCCGTGGCCGATTACCGGCCCGTCCCGCATGGCAAGGGCAAGTTCAAGAAGGCTGATTCCGCAGGAAAGGGCATTACCGTCGAATTCGAGCCGAATGAGGATATCCTCAAAACGCTCGGTGCGAACAAGAAGGATGGCCAGAAGCTGATCGGATTTGCCGCTGAGACGGACAACATCAGGGAAGCTGCTCAGGGCAAACTGGAGCGCAAGAATCTCGATCTCATCGCGGCCAATGATATTTCCAAGGAAGGCAGCGGATTTGGCGTGTCCACCAACCAGATGTTTGTTCTGGACAGTGCCGGTCGCAAGGAAATGTGGCCGCAGCTTCCGAAAACCGAAGTGGCATGGCGATTATGGGAACACCTTCTTCTCGACTGAAAACAGCTGAATCTCTGAGGCCCTGGGTCGAATCCGGGCTGGAGTACGTGCTGAATCCGGGTGGCGCACAAGCTGTCGAACAGCCTGTCACACCGTCCGTACAACAGAACGTGCAGCAGAATTTGCAGCCGCCCGTACAGCAGCATGCCCCTGCGCCGCAGCAGCCTCAGCAGGCAGCACCGCAATCGCCCCGTCAGGCTCCGCAGCAGATGCGGCAGCCAGCGCAACAGCAGCCTCCGCAACAGGGCCCGCCGCAGGAGCAGCAGCAGGTCCGGCAGCCAATGCAACAACCCGTTGCCGCGCCGTCGCGCCAAGTGAATTTCCCGGAACCGTGGGCAGGATTCTTTGCCAAGGTCAAGGCGACCGAACCCAAGGTCATGTGGACGTACATGGAACTCGGCCTTGATCTCGGCGGACAGTCGGACCGCAAGCGCAGCGGGGTGCTTCGCAATCTCATCAGCCATCTCAGGTGGCCACCCGGAACCACGGCCTTCTGGCCCGTGGCCGCTTTGAACAACGGTGCGCTTGAGCCGAATCCCGGCATGTTCTGGAAAGGATGGAAGCATTGGAAAACGCCCCATATCGCCTGCTTCGGCGACGAGGCGCTCAGGGTCATCCTGCCTGATGCACAGCCCGGTGTTACCACCCATTTCCTGCAGGATACTGTCGTCTACTGCCTGCCGCCTCTGTCTCAGCTCATGACCCTGCTGCCTCACGAGCAGCAGATAGCCATTGATGTCCTCGCCGCTCTGAAGCTGTAGCCCTGTGGTCTCGGCCATGGTGCCGATGCGTTATGAATGGTTGCAGGTGAACCGTTCAGCTTTCTCTTATATCACCCATGTTTCAAGGTCGATGAGGCCGAGCTTTGCGGCATAGCGGACGAGTTCCACGGAGCTGTGCAGGTCGAGCTTCTTCATCAGATTGGTGCGGTGATTCTCCACCGTTTTCGGACTGATGTAGAGCTGGGCCGCCACTTCCTTGGCATTGAGTCCCTCTGCGAGCATGCGCATGACTTCCTGTTCCCGGGCTGTCAGGGTGGAGTAAGGGTCCTGAGTCTCGCTGTTTTCTTCGGCATTATCCTGCAACAGGCGGTAGACCACCTCTTGTGACAAGGCACTGTCCAGAAAGAGTTCGCCGCGGGCCACGGTGTTGAGTCCCTGTTCCAGATTCGAGGCCGCGGATTCCTTTATCATGTAGCCCGTGGCACCTGCGCGGAATGCTTCCAGAAGATATTCGGCCTCTGAATGCATCGAGATAATGAGGAATTTCGTGTCCGACAGTTTTTTTCGAAGCTCCCGGATAATCTGAATACCGTTTTTTCCGGGCATGGAAATGTCCATGATGATGATGTCCGGCTTATGCTTCTTTGCGAGCCGGATGCCGTCTTTTCCGTTGCCTGCTTCGGCCACGACTTCGAATTGTTCGTTGCGGCTGACAATGGCCTTGAGGCCTTCGCGGAACAGTGGGTGATCGTCAACTATCATTATATTCATGGCTGTTTCCGTCTCCTGCCGGTATCAATGGGTATCTTGAATATGACGCGGGTTCCGGTTTCTATCAGCGACTGCACTTCCATGGTGCCGCCGACGAGCCGGGCCCGTTCCTCCATACTGTGCAATCCCATGCGTTTTTCTTCAGTCACTTCCTTCATGCGCCGGCCCACGTCGAATCCGTGCCCGTTGTCCTCAATGCGAATGAGCAGGTCGGGATGACTCTTGACCATGCGCACAGAGGCCGAGGAAGCGCCGGAGTGCTTGACGATATTGTTGATCGCTTCCTGTATCATGCGGTATATATTGATTTCAGTATCGAAATCCAGAATGACATTCTCAATGCCGACCGCCAGAAAGTCAATGGGGCTGCCGAGTTTTTGTGCCATGTCTTCAACGTGGTTCTGTACGGCCCTGACCAGTCCGAGCTGGTCAAGGGCGGGGGGCCTGAGACCGTATGCTATGTCGCGGACATCAGCCACGGTCATTTTTGCGACATCGGTTATTTTTTCGCTTCGTTCCTTGAGGTTCGGAGCGCATGCCTCATGTCCGTCAAAAAAAGTTTCCATCTTGAGCACGATGGAAGAAAGATTCTGGGCCACGTTGTCGTGCAGGTCGCGGGAAATGCGTTGCCGTTCGTTTTCCTGCACCCGGAACAGTTCGCGGGTCAGGGAGAGGATGCGGTCCTGAGCCTTTCGTCTCTCCTCAACCTCGACCTGAAGGCGGATGTTTGCTTCTGACAGTTCCAGAGTCCGCTCGTGCACCTTGCTTTCCATGTCTGCATGGGCGGAGCGGAGTTCTTCCTCCAGTGATTTGTGGATGGTGATGTCGTTCAGTATTTCGAGGTGGGCCTGCTCGCCGCCCCACATGATCGGCTTGACCGTCAGGGTCAGCCACTTGATTGTTTCGTCTCTGGTGATCACCCGAAACGAGATGCTGTCGGACATTTCGTTTCCAGCCAGATACCCTGCCATACTTTTTGCGACTTCACACCGGTCCTCCTCATGAACGATTTCCACGGGACGCATTCCTTCAAGCTGCTCAAGCGGATATCCGGTGATGTCGGCCATGGCTTCGTTGACGAAAACGGTCCGCTTGTTCTTGACCACGACCACGCCTTCCTGCGAATTCTCCACCAGAACGCGGTAGCGTTCCTCGGATTCCATGAGCGCCTGTTCGGCCCGTTTGCGGGGGGTGACGTCGAGAAGCGAGACAATGACCCGTGAAAGGGTTTCCCGGTATTCTTCCGGTACGGTAAAGTGGGCCATGACCCAGATGATCTCGCCGTCCAGTGTGCGGTGGGTTATTTCGCCGCAGTATTCTGTGCCGCCCGAGGCAAGCAGGATCATTTCCTCGGTGAATGCGGCAACCGAGCTGTCCGTAAGAACCTTGTCCAGATTGCCCAGCAGATCCTCTCTGCTCTTGGCGTGAAGCAGATCCAGGGTGGCCTTGTTGACGTCCACCACATCCACGAGCGTCGCACATTTCATCAGGGCGTCAGGGTTTTCATAGAAGAACTGTCTGAAATCGGTGATGCCCCGCCATTTGAGGTCGTCGAAGTATGCCTTGAGCCGGGTCAGGTCTTCTTCCCACAGTGATATGGGTGAATCTTCGAACAGTGTGCGGAAACGTGCTTCGCTTCGCGTCAGGGCCTGCTGGGATTCCTTGTGTGCGGTGACATCCGTGACGATGCCTTCAATGGCCATGGGGGTGCCCTGATCGTCCTTGTGCATGACCACGCGCTGTCTGGCCCAGCGAACTTCTCCGGATTTGTGGATGAACTGGAATTCGTATTCCGGGCGTACGTGTCCCGCCAGCATTTCTTCCCATATGGTGTTGGAGTAATCGCTCCAGTCCGGGTGCAGCAGTTGCCCGGCGAACAGGGGAGTTTCCATATAGTCCTTGACCGAATAACCGGAGAACCGTTCTACCGAGGGGCTGATGTATTCATACGTCCCCTCCGGTATTTTTATGCGGAAAAAGATGTCACTGGTGGACTGGGACATGAAATTCAGGCTCATCCGGGCGGCAGCCAGCTCTTCCTGTGTTCTGCGCCGTTCGGTGACGTCGGTAAAAATGCCTTCTGCAGCAAGGGGAAACCCGTCACTGTCCGTGACGACGGAAATTCGCTGGTTGACCCATCTCTGGGTGCCGTTCTTGTGAATGAGCGGAGCTTCGTATTCATAACGGGAACGTCCGGCCTTGAGTTCCTCAATCCAGAGAGTGAAGATGTCTTCCCATTTTTTTGGAATAAGGCGTTGAATGAACCATGGTTCTGAATAAAATTCCTGCGGCGTATACCCGACGATGTTTTCAACGGCTGAACTGATGTAGTCATATCGGCCGTCACTCAGGCGGAGCCGGAACAGGCAGTCGCTGGTGTTTTCAGCCAGAAAATTCAGGTGGCGTTCGGTCTGTGTCAGGGCATTGCGCAGGCGCATGGTGTCCGAGGCGTCACGCATGATGGAAACGACATGCGTCAGGTCCCCGTGTATATCAAACACAGGATCGAAACGGCCCCATACTGCGTGCTGCCGCCCTCCTTTTGTCCTGATGGAATATTCCCCTTCCCAGCTTTCGCCGGACTGAACCGTCGGGATGAGTGTTTCGTTGAAGAGGGTGAGGCTGTTTTTCGGGAGCACGGCTTCAAAAGAAACCGTTCTCATTTCTTCCACTGAATATCCGTAGAAATCCATGAAAGCCTGATTGGCAAAGATGGGAATGAGATTGCCATCCCTGATGGACATGGCCACGCCGGACGCATCGAGTATCTGCCTGAAAAGGTGAGGGTTGTTCTCCAGGTCGGCAGCTTGCTTGAGCGTTTGGGGGACGATGTCAGGGGTGCTGTGCTTTTTCACGATGCTCTGTTTCGGGTCAGGGGTGGATGAAACGGGTCTTGAATTCCGAACATAGCCGAATCATCGGATAAATGGAAGAAAGATTCGAAAAACAGTGGCTTGTCGTTTGGAAAAAGGAGAAGGGGGTTATTTCCCGAAACTGCGTATCCATGACACGGCCAGACCGGAGTGTTTTTCCGTGACCTGTTCAACCCAGCCGGACTGGTCGCCCTGCGCCTTGAGCACCTCCTGGCTTGCCTTGAGTGGGGCCAGAATGATCGTGAAAGGGCGCTTTTGCTTGTCGCGCAGCTTTTCCAGGCTGCGGATGAGTGGTCGCCATTTTCCGGTGTCCCGGCCGGTTACGAGCCAGAGGGTCGGCAGGTTGAGTTTCGACAGGGTTTTCGTGTCGGGGATTTCTGTGGGGGAAACGGTGTCGTTGAGCAGGCAGACGAGGAATGCGGGTTTCACCTGTGTCGGAGAGAGTGCCGCCTGCACGGCTACGGGTGCGCCCGGTCCATTGCCCCAGAGTCCGAGGCGTCCACCCTGTGTCTGGGGTCTGGCGGAAAGGTAGTCGAGTGCAGCCGCGACATCTGCCGCGAGATGGCCGTCCTGTGCCGGTTCCGGTTCTCCTGTCTCGACTTCGGATTCGCAGCCGTGTGGCTGGAACGCGAGAGACGCCAGCCCTTCCATGGACAGGGAACGGGTGAAGCCGCGTACCATGTCGGGGTCCACGCAGAGATTGCCGTGGACAAACACGAATCCCGGATGCCCCTCGCCGGACGGCGGCAGCGAAATCTGCCCTGTCATTTCCCCGTCCGGGGTCGGAAAGGATACATCCGCCTCGCGGACATGCACCTTGCGCGGGAAATGGGCTATGCGGTCGTCATCGGTCTGGAGAATGAAACGTTCGATACGGTCGTTTTTCGCAAGGAAGGTGACCGTGCCGATGACCGGTTCATCCGCATCCAGCGACGGACCGATGGTGTAGACGTATTTGCCAAGCGCCTGCTTGAGGCGGCGCAGGGTCTTGTTCTTGGAATCGTAGATCAGGAACCGCCCGTATTTGGTGTTGCGGGCGTCGATGATGGAAATGGTCCGGTTGTCCTTGGTCGTGAAATGACCGGAGAACTCCGTGGACTCGTATGAGTAGTAGTCGGCCAGCATGGTGCGTCCGAAACGTGCTTCATGCCCGCGGTGGACCACGAAGTCCTTTCGTACCCTGACGTTGCGCGGGAGTTTTTTCTCTTCGGTTTTGACCGGGCTGATTTCCACGACATCCGGTTCGAGTGCCGGTTCCGGCTCAAGGGCTTCCGCCGGTTCCGGTGGCGGAGGCGGGGAGTCATCGAGGACGACGGTCTTGTCCATGGGCAGGGGCATGGGGGCCACGGAAGCCTCGGGCGGAAGCGGTGAAGGTTCCATTTCAGGGGCGGGCGGCGGCATAGGGACTGGCTGGATAATGTCCGGTTCGTCTGCCGGGGCTTCTATCTCGGTCAGGTCCAGTTCCATGAACTGCTGCACATCGAAAGGCTCAAGAGTCACGGAATGAATCAGCAGCATGAGCAACGCGATGTGCAGGACGATGGAGCAGGCCCAGCTGAGATACCGCATGTGTTACTTCTTTTCCTTTCTGCCCGGTCCGGGACGATCCTGCTCGGCCACAATGCCGAGCCGGTCGATGCCCGCAGCCTTGATTTCACCCATGACGTGCACCACGACACCGTAGGCGACTTCGGAGTCCGCCCGCAGGAAAAGCTGTTTCTTCTGCTTTGCCACCAGCCGCTTCAGGTGATCTTCCAGTTCGTCCATGCCGACCTGAAATTCGTCAAGAAACAATGTGCCGTCCTTTTTTACCGAAAGAACGAGGTGTTCGGAATCCTGCGGCAGGTTCTTCACGGTCTTGGTGGTCGGCAGATCGACCTCGACCCCCTGCGTCATGAGCGGGGCCGTGACCATGAAGATGATAAGCAGGACGAGCATTACGTCCACAAAGGGAGTGACGTT
>Ga0209692_10000259_pt1 | contig 160815 bp, 140 predicted proteins | sample tdDd472_FD_187129 | JGI IMG/M metagenome (GOLD analysis project Ga0209692, IMG submission 187129) | Marine sediment microbial communities from the Atlantic coast under amendment with organic carbon and nitrate - tdDd47.2 (SPAdes)... | ecosystem: Environmental > Aquatic > Marine > Coastal >... | reverse complement strand
GCGCCGCGGGTATCGCCCTTGCAGCAAAGATGAACAAGGCTGACTACACCACCTTCTGCATCATCGGTGACGGTGAAAGCAACGAGGGGCAGGTATGGGAAGCGGGAATGTTCGCTGCCCACCAGAAGCTCGATAACCTTGTTGCTATCTGTGACTACAACAAGCTGCAGATAGACGGCACCACTGACCAGGTACTCTCTCTTGAGCCCCTGACCGACAAGTGGCGCGCCTTCGGATGGGAGGTTTTCGAAATGGATGGCCACGACTGGAATGTCATTTATGACACCATACAGAAGGCCCGCGCCGTAAAGGAAAAGCCGGCAATGATTATTGCCCATACCATCAAGGGTAAAGACCACTGCATGATTGAGAACCTTCCCCAGTCCCATAACATCAAGATTCCCGATCAGGAAACCTATGACAAGTATATTGAAAGCCTTGAGTATGACTACGAGCTTCCCTACTAAAAATGTACGCGCGATGACCTAATCGCGCCAGAGTAAAAGGAACCAAATGAGCAAAAGGAGCAAATAATGAATTACGAAAATATGGAAATGCGTTTCGTCTACGCGGAAACCTTAAACCAACTGATAGAAGCTGATAAAAACGTAATATGTGTTGAAGCTGACCTTTCCAAGGCGACGGGCACAAACCCCGTTGTTATCGAAAAGTATCCTGAAAACTTTGTCAATGTCGGCGTCTCTGAAGCCAACATGATAAGCGTCGGCGCGGGACTTGCCAATGAAGGGAAAACACCCTTCTGCGCAAGTTTCTCATGCTTTGCAACCCGTCGGGTCTACGACCAGATTACCATCAGCGCGGCCTATGCAAACAACAATGTAAAAATCATCGGCACGGCACCGGGCATAACCCAGGGCGCCAATGGGGGAACCCACATGGATTTCCAGGACCTTGCCATCATGCGCGCAATGCCGAACATGCATGTCTACAGTCCCGCTGATCCCTTTGAGCTACGGGCTGTCATGAAGTATATGGCTACTGAGAAACAGCCAACCTACATGCAGCTGGTCCGGTCACAAGTGACGCCTCTCTTTGATGAGAGCTGCACCTTCAACCCTGAGAAAGCTGTTATGATTTGTGAAGGAAGTGATGTCACCCTGGTCTCAACAGGATACATGACACAGTTTGCCCGCGAGGCCGCTGAAGAGCTCGCAAAAGAAGGAATTACCGTTGACCTTCTTCACTACCCGTCAATCAAACCCTTTGACATCAAAACTCTTGTTGCCTCGGTGAAAAAAACCGGTGCTGTCGTGACTGTTGAAAACCAGAACACTATCGGGGGCCTCGGCGGAGCAGTTGCCGAAGTGCTGGGGGAAGAATGCCCCACAAAAATGCGCCGCCTCGGCATACCGGACCGATTCGGGGAAGTTGCCACAGAAAACTATCTCTTTGAAAAGCACGGCTTTGGAAAAGAGAGTATCATCAACGCGGCAAAAAAAATCAAGGAGTAACCAGTATGAAATTTGCAATCGGAACAACCCGAGCAGGCCTCTCCCTTAAAAAAGACGTTATAGAACACCTTGAATCCCTCGGCCACAGTGTAGACGACCTCGGCATGAAGGAAGATGGAGAATTTGTTCCCTATCATAAATCTGCCGCAGCGGTGGCAAAAGCTGTTTCTGAAAAAAAATATGAAAAGGCAGTCATCATCTGCGGTACCGGCGCGGGAAGTGTTATTATGGCAAACAAGTTCCCCGGGGTATATGCGGTTCATTGTACCAGTATCTTTGAGGCAAAAAAAGCTTCAGCAGTCAACAATGCCAATGTGATAATCTTTGGCGAATGGCTTACCCCGGGCAACCTTGCAAAGGAAATCCTTGACGCCTGGCTCGAGACATCCTTCGGCGATGGCTTCGAACCTGAGTGGCAGGAATTTCTTAAAAATTGCTACGAAGAGATTCAGGATCTAGAAAAAGACCTGATGAAATAATTACATGAAGGCGCGGTTTTTCATTGAAGGCGCGAAAGCGCTTTCGCGCCTTCAATAAAAAACCGCGCCTTCAATAAAAAACCGCGCCTTCAATAAACAACAAACAATGGAACACTATCTTTTTACCGCTATAATACTTTTCCTCGGATCAATGGTCCAGGGCCTGGCAGGTTTCGGTTTTGCCCTTACGGTCATGCCGCTTCTATCCCTGTTTATGCCAATTTCTGAACTTGTACCCCTTACAGCCCTCGGCGGCACAACAATCAACCTGGTGCTCTTTTTATTTATGAGGCGTAGTTTCAGCCTTCGCCGTATTCTTCCCCTGGTTATTGGAGCGACTGCCGGTCTTCCCTTTGGAATACTGCTCCTTACCCATGTATCAGGAGAGTCGATCAAGCACCTCCTGGCAATAATAATCCTGGGATATGCCCTTCTGAGTCTTACGGGTGTTCTAAAACCCCGTGGTCTCTCAGCACCATGGGGATATATTTTTGGTTTTCTCGCCGGTATACTGGGGGGGGCTATCAACAGCAATGGACCGGCTATTGTCATCTATACTTCCTTGAAAAAATGGTCAGCCGATGAAATCAAGGTGACGATGCAGTCTTTTTTTCTTGCATCTGGGGTAATGATTGTCTTCTCTCATTCTGTAAGCGGCCTTTTGAACTGCGAAATTGTTAAAAACTGGCTCACCGCACTTCCGGTTCTTTTAGGGGGAATTTATGCAGGAATAATTTTATATAACCGCATCAACCTGACCATATTCCGACGCATGGTGCTCTTCATGCTAATAATCCTCGCGATGATGCTACTCTTCCTGTAACACTCCTCTCTCTAATTCAGAAAGTTTTTTCCGGAGCTATATATGTTTGACTTTTTCCCCAAAGATGTTACAGTTTTACTTTATGCCGGATAGATTAGATAATGAAACCGGAGCTGCAACTCTGTTGGCAGGACGCCAAAAACGCACTCCGCTGGCAGAAGGCTCAACTCCCTTCAGATCCATATCACAGGATTGTTCCACTTGACCTGCTTTCATTCAAGGAGTCTTAAAATGTTTAAACACTTTTTTCCGATATCCTGCTGTTTTTTTTTATTTATTTCAACAGTGTATTCCCCCCTCCAGGGTCGCAACCTGATCACCGCAGACCCTGACCTGGTCGGCTTCAATTATGAGTACAGCGGAGCCCCTTCAATCCGGGCGGGAGATTTCTTTACCCTCTTCGATGTATCCTTTGGAGGCTTCTTTGAATCCCGCAATGAAAAAAGATTTACTCAGGCGCCACTTCCAAACCATAACTGGCGGGGTTTCTTTTTTATTTCTTATATGTTTCACCTCCTTGAAAAGGATTCCCATACACTGAACCTTTCTCCAGGATTTGAGCATGAAAGTGCCCATCCCTCCCAGGGATTCTGGGAGAACAACACAAAAGCATATGAGATGATTTACGACAACCAGTACAGGAACATTCACCTGAACTCCCTTTTTTTAAAAAGCAGCTACACATTTAAAGTCTCTCAAAAAATAGAGATCTCTGCAATGCTCGATTATCAGCTTTACGGCTTCTCAAAAAACACACCTGAACTGCATAAGGATGATCTCGGATTCAGCAACGGGTTCAGCGGTGGTCTTGAAATAAAGTACCGGCTCCCCCGGGGATTTACCTGGTACCTCTCGGTATTCGATCGTATAATTTTAAAGGGATGGCAAGAAAGAAATGATACAGTGTACATTGATGCTCCCGGCGGGCCTGTTGCCGTACCGATGCATTATCCGATAATCAACCAGGTTAATACCATAACCATAAAGACAGGGATCGATTATAAAATAAATGTAATTAATAGACGCGCCGGGGTCTACTGCAGGCTTTTATATGGAAATATTTTTGGTCTCGTTGACAGCAGAGAAAACCGCCTGGTCATTGCAGGAGGCATTGAGTTGCATCATTGACCTGTTGTTTTCAGAAATTCATCGTAGTCGACTTCACCGATAGCATCTATATCAAGTATTTCAAAACCTACCAGTATTATCTTATTATCCTTTGTGGTGATATGACGAACAACTGTAAAAAGCGCCGCCTTCTTTTCCCCGGGAAGAATCATATCAACTGCCATGGTACTTCCCTTTTTGAAATAGCGGATAAATTTTCTTTCTTTAAAGGCAACTGCAAAACCCTTTTTTGAAACATTCACCACGATAAAACGTTCCTCCGCTGGCTTAAATATTTTCATTTTATCAAAATAGCTCGAACCGATGGTGGCAAGGTGCTTCATGTTCCGCAGCACCGTTTCAGCCATGGGAGACTTGCTGTTAATCTGTATATACCCGTAGGGCATCTTCATCATATAGAGAAGAGGTATCGATACCTCTGACTTGAAATTATTATTTTTCATGTAATGATCAAGAGGATAAATATTATTGATAAAATCATTTACCTGTGAGGTGTCAGCCGCTTTTTCCGGATGATCAAGATCGGGAACAAAGATAGGCTTTTTGTGGGCATAAAAATATTTCATCCGCATATCAGTCATACCGTCATTGGCGAGAAAAATTTTAATATGCTCATAGGCGTTATCAAAATCAGCAATTATTTTATCCTTAATTCGGTCGACGGTTTTTTCAGAATCATCAAGATAATTTTCCAGCATGTAGTCAGATACCATGCTGGTAACAAAAAGCAGCTTTTTCCCGCCGCCCCCGGAAGGGACATCGGTACGATCATGTTTTCTTTCAATGGTAATAATTTGAAAACGCTGGGGCACAAATACAAAAAGATTATCTTCTTCCTGCCGAACTTGCTTAAAAAGACCGTAGATAAGATTCATTCCCTTTTTCACGACAAAGGTACATTCTACGGGAAGATTTTTAATACTCAATACCTGGAAAGCCGCATTACCATCAGAGTAGCCGAGAAAAGTCGCCGGGAGGTTACTATTGGGGAGACGAATCTGAACTGCATTCCCTTTAAAATAATTACTCAGTAAATGCTCAAACTGACTCGGATCTGATATGGTATGTATTTCCTGACTCATTCTCTACCTTTATTCTTATATGAAATCAATATTACACTCTGAAACAATGGTACCACATACAATATAATAATGCAACAGAGTAATTAAATGCAAATATTTTTATTTTTAGAGGAAGCAAGGGAAGCCATCCGCGGAATCATGGTGCTGAAAAGCTTAAACTTCCTCACCCCTGAAAAAATCTTTAAATCTATTCCCGGGAACAGGGCGGGCGGCGGCGTTTTAAGGCCCCCTGGAAATCCCGATATATTTTTTGCCTGTTTGCCTGGTTGTAGGGGTGACAGGTCAGGCAGGCCCCGACGCGAAGAACCTCCCGCTGCTCTTTTCCGCTCAGGGGCCGGGCCCCGGTGCGGGTTGATGCATCAGCGGTCCGTGTTTTCAGGAAACCGGTCCAGGCGTCAAAGGGAAGCCCGTCATCTTTGTGGCTGGCAAATTTCGGCGCGAAGAGCCAGGTTCCCCTGCCGGTCAGTTGTGATCTTGTATAGGTAAGGGAGCCGTCCCCGGCGCCGACGGCATAGCTGTCACTGTGGCATGACTCACAGCTTCGTCCTTTTTTAACAATTGTATGAGAAAAAGTCGGCGCGTAGAGGCGGCGAAAGATCTGATATTTTTTTCCCTCTACCATCGTCGAATCCCGCCCCTCATCAGAGAAGCCCCCGAAGGTCATGACCATTCCTGGAATGAATGTATCAATAATTTCACGGTCTCCACGGCGCCGATCAATTCGGACACCAAGAGCGGGAAGGGGCGCAAGAAAGGCGGCCTTGTATTCTTTGAAGGGGCGGTGCTTTTTTTTGGACGCAAATATATTCAGGCTGAAGGGTTTCTTTCGGTACTCGGTATGGCATCCGACACAGGAAGGCGCCCATGAGGTATGACACGACTGGCAGTTAAGACGCTCGTGACCCGAAATGCTTCGACCGCAGACCGGTTTCGGGGGATTCAGAGGATGCTCGCGACCGCTGAGTTTTCCCCTCAGCACCATTCTGCCTCCAGGCCTTTGAAACACATTAAGATAGGGCTTACCGCTTTTTTCTGCCGCGAGAAAACGGTAATTTTCAACATTCCATTTTCTCAGTTTCAGAACCTTCTTTGAGTCTACATCAAGCTCGTTATACGACATAGTTTTGGGAATTCCTGAATAGTGGCAGTCACCACAGCTGATTTCCACCTGGTCTTCCTGATGCTGCCATGTTTTCCCGTCACCCATCAGGTCTCGAATGGTGTGGCAATCGATACATTCAAGTCCCTTGCGGTGATGAATGTCGGCATGCTTCTTTTCAAAGATTCTTCCATCCTGAAGTTTACGGTGCCGCGACCAGTCTTTGACTTCCTCTCCCGTGAGAAGGGTCTCATGCCACCCTTCGTAATTTGTTGAGATTCTGGCAGATCGGCTGTGGCAGCCGAAGCAGTGCCGGTTGTCCACCTTCACAGTAAGAGAAGGATGTATTGAAGGAAGTTTATCTTCTTTTCGGTACCGCGCAAGCTGCTCTTTTCCTTTTACTGAATACGCGAGGTGACATGCGGTACAGCCCCCCCCGCGGGAACGCTCATCAATGGGTGCCGGTTCTCCCTTAAGTCGCCCGAGGTGACAGTTGCGGCAAAGCTGGTGAAGGTGCTGGTCGGCGTAGGAATTTCCCAGCTTCGAAAGATGCCCCTCCCCGTCAGGTGTATCCTGTTCACCAAAGACATAGCGGTTCACCGTTACCATGCCACGTCCCGAAGCCATCAAAGAACCGGTCACCTTTTCGGTCAGTTCAGGGTGACATCCGCTGCGGCCGCAGGTACGGCTTACCGTATCCATATTGCCCGGAACCAGGGCCATGCCTTCATGGGCCTTTTCCTTGTCAAGGGTCAGGGGGTCACCGAGATGACAGGAAGTGCAGCCTATCGCGGCAGGAAGATGGGATACAGAAAAGCCAGTCATGTTTCGGTGGCAGACCATGCACCCTTCACGGTTTTCAAGAATCTTTTCGATGACCCCGATTTCGTTACTTCCGTATTCTTTTTTTATAAATTCTTCAGTGTCATAAATGTGTCGATTTTCTAAAATCATTTCAGCGGCAACCAAAAAAAAAGCCAGAAGGCCCACAGCGATCAGGGGATAGTAAAGCAGCTTATTTATAATAAATTTCTTTTTCATTGTGTAAACTTCCCTTTATTGCCATGGCACCTGGAACTGCCACCCTGCACCTCTAAAAGCCCAGCCGATGATAGTAAAAATGAAATAAATGAATAACATCGAACTGAAAAATATTTTCACCCTGCTGCGATACTTTTCATTAATTTTGGGCAGCCCCATAAACACACTAAGAAATAAAACCAGCACCGCAACAGAAAGAACCGGTCGAGTCATCCAATGAAGGATTTCCTGGAAACCGATAAAGTACCAGGGCCCTTTAACAACCGGGTCTCCGCTGCTGTGAAGGGACGCCGGAATAATAACAGAAAATACAATCGAGAGCCCCATGGCATAGATGTGGCTCACAAGGTCCGGCCAGAAACGCTTAACATGCTCAATGATAATTATCCAGGTAAAGAGGGTTGCTGTTGCGGCGTGGTGAACATATACAATCTGCAGGTCTCCTTCGCGTCCCAGAAAGATAAAAGAAAGATAATCGCCTAAAAGGGGAAGGGCTTCAACCAGGCCCCCGAAAATCTGCCGGGCCAATTCTGCCTCTGCGTCTCCCTTTAAGATGAATCCCGAAAGCATGACATAGAGTATTACCGGGATTCCGACTGAAAGACGAATCCAGAGCCCTGAGCTCACCTTTTCTTCTCCCTTTTTCAGAAGAAATTCAATGACATGAAGAAGAGCCAGAACCGTAAAGGCCTGGGCACTCCAGTAGTGAAGGGAACGAAAAAAAACTCCCCCCTGGCTGGTAAGCATCATGACCTGAAGGGAATCCTTCGGGGCCGTCACGTCATAGGGAAGAACCAGTATAACCCCGGAGACTACTGCCACCATAAAGAATGCAAAATCGAGGGCCCCTATGGTGGGGAGCCGTCGATTCCACTGTTCAAATATTTTTCTAAGGAATGAAGCTGCCATAACAGAACCTGTCCCCTATACCGGGATCGTGATTATATATTTTTTAGTCTTCTCATCAGCACGGTACTCGAGAACCTCAAGATCCCTGGCTGCCGGGCCGCTCAATATTTCCCCATCGGTGCTGTACCGGGAACCGTGGCAGGGACAGACCAGTTCACTCCCCATCTGACGGTTGATCCTGCACCCCAGATGACTGCAGCGGGAAGAAAACACTTTAACTTCCTTACCCCTCCGATTTACAATGCAGTCGGGAAAAAAGGTAATGCCCTCCTGTATATCCAGGGGTATTTCCACCAGCTTCTTCTTTGACATGAACATGATTCGTTTTTTTATAAGGGGGAAGATTAGAAACAGGGGAACAAGAGCCAGCGCCCCTCCAATAATTTTTAGAAAAGATTTACGGTCAAGTTTTCTGGTTTCTGTTTCGTTCATAATAACTGTGCCCTGGAAAAAGTCTGTTCAGTATAATAGACTCCCTGCGGAGCGTCAAACGATAATCGCCGGAACATTTATTCCGGCGATTATTGTAAAACTATATAAACCGTTTTCAAGGAAAGAATTGGCTACTTTTTCTCTTCATCGGGGCTGCGGTAGCTGTATACCTTATGGTATCCATTTACCATAACCTCAAAGTGCTGACTGAGGGTATCACCGGTAGTTCCGAGATAGACATGACCAATGAGAAAGGCTACAACACCGAAGGCTCCAACCAGGTGTGCCATAAAAATCCACTTCATGTTCTCCATACCGATATATGATACAATAAAATTCAACCACGCCGGCTTAATGAGTATCATACCGGTGATGACCACCAGGGGCATCAGGCCGAACATAACTCCGAAATATGCCACCTTTTGCAGGGGATTGAGCCTGTTTTCCCGCTTCATATGGTAGGGGTGTTCCTCCCGTTTGAAGATTCCTTTTATGTAAAAGAGAGCCTGACGCAGGATTCCCTCACGAAGTTCCCAGTCCTGGCTCAGATACTGGGCCAGATCAAGGGTGGCAATTTCATGGGCCACAAAAGCGCCGTAAAGAAGAACCAGAATCGTCCCGAATATATGGTGCAGGTAACCAAGGGTATGACTGGCCCCGGCGTAATGCATGGCAAAGCCGGTAATTATCAGCATGATAATTGTTACCGCGTTGGCCCAGTGACCCATACGGATAGCCAGGTTATAGATGTATTCCCTGCCTTCAAGCTCTAGAATAACCGGGTTTCGTTTATGACCCAGGTATCGGCCATAGCCGTGAGCGATACCAAAAAATATCGCCCCGAGAAGAGCAAGGATACCAAAAATCTCAAGAATCATTGGCGTAGAAGATCCGATGACATAATTATAAGGTTTCTCCAGGGCGTCAATATTGTTAACCTGATAGGTGACGTCACGTTTTCCCTTATGTTCAACATGCTGTTTCTTTATAAAATCCTCAGCTCTTGCAACAGATACCCCTGCGGCGGTAAAGGAAAGGAAGACGCCGATAACCAAAACCAGGGAAATTATTCGTATACATTTATGCTTTTTCATCATGGTACACTTCCCGTTTAAATATATTTTCATTGCTGCCCCAGGGTCAGCATCCTTCTTCTTCAGAAATATCAGCTCCGCCACTGGCATTGTTTCGCCTTCCACCGCCGGTTGAAATATCATACAGGGCTTTCTTACCCGGTCTGTCATCCTTGCCTGTCAAAAACTGGTAGAGCATTTTTTTCCGTTCCAGTTCTTTCTTTTCGGCAGGATTTTTCGCAGCGGAAAGATTGACAATTGACATATACTGACTGCGGAACTTTCTAAATCCCCCATCGAGCATATAGGCGTCATAGCCGTAATAACGCAGCAACGCGGCAGCCTTCATACTGTCCATAGCTGTCTCACTGAAGACGATAAGAGGAACCCCAAGGTTGGGAAACTGAGTCCTGACCCATTTGAGGTTTTCAAGATTACGGGCATTAAAACATTTAAAGTGACGGTTTTGTTCTCTTTTAAGTATGCAGTCTCCAAAGAAAAATCCCGTCAGCCTGAAACTCCGGTCTCCCTTAAAGACAATATCCATCATTTTTTCATTGCTTACCTTGTTTTCCCAGACATATTCCTGGTATTCCTTCAGGTCTGGTTTAACAACCCGGTTATTTCCGAAGATAACCCCCAGGGACCCAAGGATCAAGGCGAGCATGCCCCCCATAACTGATAAGGCAAATCGGCTTTGTGTTTCACTTATTTTAATCATATCAGTACTCCCTTCTCGGTTGACTTCATCCTTTTTTGCTGCTCTTGTATCCGGCGTACAGTTTCCCTTCTAGAAAACCAAAAGCATAGAAGGAGGCAATTGCGCCGATGATGATTACAAATGCCAGTAAACCATAGGAAATACCGGTAGCGTCACTCAGGTTTATACCAGTTCCCGCCGATTGTGATGGCCCAAAGAATGCTGACATTTCAGCATAGATAAAAAGTCCCACAAGAAGACCGGCAATAAAAATAAGACCATCAAGCTTTCGCGTAGCCGCGGCAACCAGTGCGGTACCGGGACAGTATCCACCCAGTATCATGCCGCCACCGACAATGAGTCCTCCTATAATGAGGCCTCCCGCATTGAGCTCAACCATATGAACCAGGTTGATATCAAGAATGCCGAGGTAATAGGCAACAAAATTCAAGACCAGGGCGGTGATAGCCGCTGAAAACATTACCCGGAAAATTCTCATGTCTTCAAGGTAAAAGACCGCAACGATATTACGGGCATCACCAAAACCGACATGCTCAAGCATATATCCAAACAGGAATCCAATAACCAGTGCTGCAATGATGACTCCTGCGTCTCCAATATTTCCAAGTTGATATAAAGGCGCTAACATTATTATTCCTCCTTATCCACGGCCGAAACTACAGCCATTCCTTTTTCATCAGGTATGCAACAGCCATGCCTGCAATAAATACCGGCAAGAAAAACAGCCACCCGGCCACTCCGAGCATTGAGGCGTCTGATATGGTGAGGCTTGCAAGGCATCCTCCCGCGAGACTTCCCCCAATTGCAACGATACTGCCGCCGATAAAGGCAAAGATAAGGCGGCGCGTCTTAGTAGTCGATGGTCCGTGCAGGACTTCCCTGGTAAGACGCCTGTTCTTCCATCCTGAAAAGGCACCTCCGGCGAAGATACCGATCATCATATAAATATACCAGTTTTGAAGGGGGTGAGAAGATGAAACAAGGTACTGTTTCAGCACCGGCAGTGTTTCTGTATGAGCCGGTGCTATAAAATACATAATTGCCGCTATGATTCGCTTGAAGCCCCCTGATTCACCAAGGCCGTTGCCGGAGATCAGTATTGCCGCAAAAAGCAGTACACCGATCATGATACCCCCGGTATAAGGATTACTGAGAAGGGGCTGCTTGTCCTTTGACTGGTACCGTTTAATGGTTCTTTCTGAGACTATTTCCCAGAGAGGCTTGTCAAGGACGCTCTGAGTCACACTACCGGTACCATGGTGATCAGACTGATTGTTTTCCTTATTCTGTGTCATCTGACAAATCCTCCCTTTTTATAATTGACTTGATGAGAAAATACTTCGGGACCGTTCCCTTAAGGGGCTTAAGCACCTTGTAGTCCCGTTTCTTCAAGGCCTTTGAAACAGCACTCTTCGGGTCATCGAGATCACCAAAAACCAGTGATCGCGTCGGACATATTTCAACACAGGCAGGGAGCCGTCCCGTATCGAGTCGATGATGACAAAAAGTACACTTGTCTACATATTTATCCGGGTGAAGGTACCGTGCGCCGTAGGGGCATGCTGAAATGCAGTGTTCACAGCCGACGCAGAGTTCCTTATCCACCAGAACGATACCATTAACGATATGGCTGGCTTTGGTTGGGCAGGCTGAAACGCAGGGTGCATTTTCGCAATGCTGGCAGCGGCTCGAATAGAGCTCAGCCTTCAGATTCGGATAGTTATCCCGAACTACCTCTTCAGTCCAGTCCCGTGCGTACCCATCAGGTACATTATTTTCCATTTTGCAGGCTACGACGCAGGCGTCACAGGCCACGCAGGTTGTAAGATTTATACTCATCCCGTATCTTGCCATGGTCATTCCCTCACTTTACGAATGTCACGAAGTTTACCTGTGAACCGGTTCCCCCCATAATGGGGTCAACTGCATAGTCCGACAGGAGCGCGTTATCATCAGCGCCGCGGCCAAAGGCGGTTTTGAGCCTCTTATCATTCCGGCCAAAACCGTGAACCATGTATACACAGTCATTTCGAATCCTGTCTGTTATTCTTACTTTAACCTGTCTGCTGACAATGCCGCTTTGATTTTTCAAAACAGCATAATCACCATTATCAAGATCAAACTGCTGCGCTATTTCCGGATTAACCCAGAGGGCGTTTTCCGGATACAGCTCACTAAGCATCGGATTATTAATTGTCCTTGAGAAGGTGTGCTGTGCAGCCCTTCCGGTAATCAGCCTGAAGAATCCTTCTGGAGCCGGCTTCGGCTCAACAAATGAAGGAAGAGGATTAAACCCTGCGTCTTTCAGCTTTGTTGAGTAGAGCTCAACCTTCCCTGTTGGTGTCTTGAACTTCATCTTCGGTTTACGGTACTTCTTCTTTAAAACACCGCCATTCTTGTTAATCTCTTCAATGCTTGATCCAAGCTGCTTCAGCTGGTCATCAATAACTTCCTCAAAATCATTGTAGGGGAAGTTATCACCCAGCCCGAGGCGGTTCGCCAGCTCTTTAGCCATCCACCAGCCCGGTTTTGAATTATGCAATGGTTTAACCACCGGCTGCCTGATCGAGACAAAGGGCTCACGCCAGGGAGGGTTATTCAGGGGATCAAAACGCTCAAGGTACGTCGTATCAGGAAGAACCACATCGGCAAACCCGGTCATTTCAGCAGGCATAGTCTCAACGACTACCAGGAGATCAAGATGCTGAGCTGCGTCAATGATTGCCTGAGGATTAGGTACTGAGTAGGGAAGATTCGTGCCGTACACAAGCCACATCTTAATCAGTGAATCTTTAATATTCTTGTCATAGCCACCGGGTACCGATGCCTCGATGATACTTTGAAGAGGCGTACTGGTTGCAAGGGGAAACTTTTCCTTGTAATTAATGGCATGCTTTGATGGGTGCCTGCCGTGATGGGCACCGCTGAAAGGCGGAACCGTTATCCGGTCACCGAGAAAAATACCAGTTTCCCGTCCCCATGCCCCGAGAAGAGCATTGATGATGGCCATTGACCGGGCACGCTGGGTGTCATCTCCGTACCAGGCAAATCGACGCCCCGGAAATACCACCGCTTCCGGTATTGCCCGGCCCAGTTCACGGGCTGATTCCCGGATATCCTTGGCAGAAATCCCCGTATAGGGAGAAGCCCATTCTGGGGTCATTTCCTTTACGTGATCCTTTAAAGCTTCAAATCCATAGGTATATTTCTGGACAAATTCTTTATCATAGAGATCTTCATAAATTAAGACATTAATCCAAGCCAGGATAAGGGCCAGATCAGTTCCCGGCTTTATCGGCAGCCAGTACTTTGCCTTACCGGCGGCTGTTGAGAAACGGGGATCCACAACAATATTACGGGCACCCTTATCGAGGCCCTGGGTAAAATCCTGAACCGTGGTATTGTGCATATTCTCGCCGAGGTGACCGCCGAAAAAAGCAACAACCTTTGCCTTATCCAGGGCAATCCGCTCAAGTCCCCCGGGGTCAACTCCATAGGTTAACCGCCAGCCCACATCACGGGCACCGCGGCACTGACCGTATGACGGATGTGCCTCAGTTGCAGAACCGAGGGCATGCCATAGTTTCACAAAGGGCGCGGCACCCTTGCCGTGCTTCATCAAAGCCAGGGCCTGAGGACCGTGCTTTTTCTTAATAGCCAGCATCTTCTCGGCCATGTAATCAAGGGCTTCGTCCCATGAAACAGACTTAAAGCGCTGAATACCGAGAAATGATGTACGCAGCAGAGGAGTTTTTAAACGGTCAGGATCATAAAGCTGTCCAAGACCCGCAGTCCCCCGGGGACAGAGCATACCCCTTGAAAGAGGATGATCAGGGTTTCCTTCAATTTTATAAGCGACCCCATCCTTAACCGATACATTAATTCCGCAGCCAAAGAAGCAGACATCACAGTATGAGTGAATGATCTTCTCACCGCTTCCCTTCTCTGGTTTATTTTCATCAGAAAAAGCGGCTGTCCCGAACTTATCCCAGTTACCGGCGACAAGAGAGGCAGCACTGAGGCCAACGGCCCCCTTCACTACTGTTTCCTGGGAAATCTTTATAAACTTCCTTCTCGTAACTTTTTTCATTCTTTCACCCCATTAGTGTGAATTCCACCGGATACCATCATCAGCATCCCTCTTCTTCATCTGCACCGGCATTACCGGATGCTCCGCCTGAACGGGAAGTACCCAGGTTTTTCTGCTGTACCTTCTTTGTTTCAGCCGGTGCAGTAAGGCGCTTTATAATTTTAGGGGTAAGGTGGAAGTCATCAAAGAGGAGGCCCCCCTTACCGTCAGATTTAATAGTTCCATACATGTAGTAAGACTCAATGCCTTCTTCTTTCAGGATATCCCGCGCCAGGCGTGCCCGCACACCGGAAGAGCAGAAGAGGTAATAGACCTTTTTCTTATCAAGCTTCTCTGCTTCTTTTTTTAATTTATCAAAAGAAATATTGTCGGCACCAAGCTTTAACATTCCCCTATAGGCGGCAACTTCATCAGCTCGACGAATATCAAGATAGCCGACATGGACGGGCTTCGGTTCGCAGACAACCCGGAACATCTGTTCAGCAGAAAGTTCTCCAGGCCCTTTTTTATGACTGTAGGATATCTGATCCACCAGGGCATCCCGGGTGATTCTTCCGGCTATTTTGTATGCTTCCCAGCCCCCGGCAATTACGGTGACATTCCGATAACCCCAGGAAGCGATGGTATTTGCGGTTTTAATTGCTTCCGGTTCAAGCTTTCTGTTGCCGTAGACAATTATCGGAGCCCGCTCACGATCATTTCGAGTGTCAGGAAGCTGGTCTTTTAATTTTTTAAGGGAAGTTTTCGCCAGTGACAGGGCACCGGGAATATGACCCACATGAGCAGCCTCACGAATATCAATCAGAATATAGGGCTTTCTTTCTTTTACATAGGCATTTATCAGGTCAGGCTGAATGAAACCGGCATTCCCCTTCCGTGACCAGTCGGGGTAACCGGCATGATACACTCGAACATCTTTATACCCCGCCTTAACCGCAAGAGACGCGCCGCTGGGAGCCATACGGCAGTGATACCCGCCGCAGTAGAAAACCAGCATAGTTTTTTTATCAGCAGGAAGACTATCCAGTCCATCGCCTGATTCCAGATCCGTTAAAGGAATATTGATCGATCCCGGAATTGAAGCTTTCTTCCATTCAATCTCAGGGCGGCTGTCAATAATAACCAGTTTTTTGTTAGGGGAAGGGACTGCTTTCATAATTTTTTTCAGTCCACTGAGATCTATCAGCATTTTTTCAGCAACCTTTGCGGCTGAAAGGATGGAAACCTTTTTAGCAAAGGTCTGTTTTCCCTTCACACCATAGTCAATACTGATGCAGAGGCCCCGTTTTTTCTTCAGGCTGTTGATATTCCCTATTCCGTCATACCAGCCCCATTCAGTTTTTTCATCAAAGGCAACCGTGTATTTCTGTGGATAGACAGAAAAAGTAATATAACGCGCCTTTTCATCAACCGTTAGAAATTTCGCAATATAGCGCCCCGATTTGGCTTCACTTTCATTGCCGATGATACAATTTATGTCATTAAAGGCCGGATCTGGTTTATCCTGACCGCAGGCAGACAGGAATGCAAGACCGGCTGCGAGAATTATGATTAGAAAACCTCTTTTCACCTTCATGGCAAACCCCTCGTATCATTGATTATTTAACTATTCAATAAATAATTAAAGCTCAGAACGAATGCTCATTCTAGTCAATAAAAAATTTTAAATGCGATACTTTTTTATATAAAAAATGAAAATATATAGACAGATTTTAATAAAACATTCACAAATAACAGTATATTTAAACACTACCTTATCGGTTTAGAATAAACATTCTGATTCGTAAACAGGAATAGCCATGATACCGACTTTTTCCCTTGTGGGACGATCAAACTCAGGAAAAACAACCCTTATTGAGAAACTGGTGCATCATTTCAAGGAACGGGGCTACCGGGTTGCTGTAATAAAACACACACATCACGATTTTTCTTTCGATAAGAAAGGTAAAGATTCATACCGCCATCGGGAAGCCGGGGCAGACGCGGTGATAATCACCAATGATCATAAAATCGGAATGACGGCTGATCTCCCTGAGGCTCTGACCCCTCTCGAAGCAGGGACAGCCTTTCTTCCTTCTCATATAAATCTTGTTATAATCGAAGGTTTCAAAGATCTTGATATACCAAAGCTCGAAATAATTGGTGATTCAGAAGAGCCACCCCTCTTCCTTTCCGGTCTGAATGGGGTCAGAGCCCTCATATCAGATCAGGAAATCAAAAGCAAACTTCCCCTCTATAAACGAAATGATGTAGCGGGGATATCTGAATTCATCGAAAAAGAATTCCTCACCTGTTAAGTATTCTATTATAAAACAGGAAAGCCTTCAAGTAAAAATATTCCTACAACAAATTCAAGGCAAACAGCTCAATATTGACGTGCATAGACAGGGAGGGGGGCTCTGAGCCTCACAAGAAAAAACAAAACAGGAATTTGACCAGGGCAGATAAACGGTCAAAGCTAAACTCCACAGTCTTCATTCAACAAGCTGTACCCGCAGCAGAATAAACATTCTAACAAAAGGCACATAAACATTACACAAAATGCAATTTTGAACATAAATATCCGTAAATAGCGAGAATTACAGGATTAATTCCCGAATATGTATTTTTTTTCCTTGATTTATCAGGAAACATCCGTTGTGGTACAAAAACTTTTTCTTTTTACTGAACTGAGTTATAATACATTATTGAATATAGAGGACATAGACTAATGCAGGAATGCACACAAGAAGGATGCAGCAGCCTTTCGCCGACAATTGAACACATTTTTAAGGCGGCCCAGGAACTTTTCGTCACTAAGGGGTACTTTAATACCACAATCCCTGACATCGTAAAAAAAAGTGGTGTCAGCATTGGTTCGATTTACCATCATTTTGAAAGCAAACAGCACCTTGCCGCTGAACTGTATGAATACACCGCCGGTATTTGCAGCTCCACCCTCCTTGAACGCATTGATGCAGAAACAAACCTTAAAAAGAAACTCCGTGCTGTTGTCTTTCATCTCTTTGACCAGGCTGATACAGCACCAATCAGACTGCAGTACATCTTTTACACAAACCATGAAGAAATTCAGGAACCGACTGATCCCGCGTGTCCTTCACAGCTTTTTCTCGCAGTCAGAGAACTCATTGACGAGTGCAAGAAAGAAGACCTTCTTAAAGACCTGCCCTCTGACATCCTGACCTCTGCCTTTATGGGGATCCCCCTACAAATCATAGATCTCAAATTTCACAAGATTCTCGAAGGAGAAATGACCTCCAGGGTTGATGAAGCCTTTCAGCTTTGCTGGGATGCAGTAAAATCATAAGGAAAAGGAAGAGGTAAGGGACCAGAGTCACTTCCTTTTCCTTATCTATATCTGCACTAAATCACTATTTTTCTGAACATCTACACGTTAAAAGTCTAAAAAGTTACGAAAAAACCACAAAAACTTTCAAAAACCAGAAAAAATTCCTAAAAATTATTGACTAGAATGAACATTCTTTCTAGTTTGATGTCAGGTGAGGTTGAGCAGAAAGGATGCGTCAGGTGATTTAAAAGTCACAGCAAAAAGACGCATTTTTTAACGAATGCTCGTTAGAACGAATATTCGTTCTAACTACACCAATAAAAAATCCTATCGGCGGCAAATCAAGAGTACAGCTCTGTAGAATGATTCAGCGCCTGAAGGATAACTAAAATAACAGGAGATACGCAATCATGAAAAAAGTATCTATTCTCTTAGCACTTCTCATCGCAGTAGGAATCGGATTTACCAGTTCAGAAGCAGCACGCGTCTGGACCAAAAAGCAGCTTATTGTAAGCGCGAAGAAAGCTACTCCTCAGGTTACTGTACAGCAGGCCAAAGCACTTCTCGACGGCGGAAAAGCTGTGTTCATCGATGTTCGCGGCATCATGCTTTCAAAAGACGGCAAAAAACTTTTTAACGAAATCAAAAAATCAGGCAAAATCAAAGGAGCCCTCAACATTCCCCGAGGCCTCATAGAATTCAGAACTCACCTTCTCAAGAAAGGTCAGCTCTATGTAACCTACTGCCGTACAGGCGGACGTTCAGCCATGGCAGCAAAGACCCTCAAAAGCATGGGCTTTAAAGTCAAAAACATGACTGGCGGAGCTCTCAAATGGAAAAAAGCAGGCTATAAACTTTATAAGTAAACCCAGAAAACTGGCGGCTCTGACCCTCCGGGGTCAGAGCCTTCCGAAAAGCAGATAGATTTGCTGCTGTTTCACGTGAAACAGAATGACTGTTGCAGGTGAAACCGCAGCAAACGCGGCAAAAAGATAAACTTCCGTACATAATAAAAAACAGGACAAACCTCGCCATAAGGAGGCAGGAACATGAAAAAACACTTAAAAAGATTAAGCGGCATCCTCTTTGCCCTTCTACTCGCTCTGAGCTTCATGGCTGTTGGCTGTGATGACTATCCAGATGAGGGAGACTTCTACGTAGCACCGACAGAAGATGGGGGCGGTGATGGCGGCGGCGGCTGCTAAACAACATGTGGCATACGAATACGGGGCTCTGACCCCACTTTTGATGCCAAAAAACCAGACAAAGGAGCTTATAAATCATGCGATTACTCAAATCAATATTCGTAATCACAATTCTTTTCGCATTGACCGGTTCTGCATTTGCAGGTACCGAGCTTAAAAAGATGAAAATATTCTATGACGCCCAGTTCGGCTACCAGGCCAGGGACATAGGATCAGGACAAAATAACGCTGACTGGACTCACGAATTCAACTTCAGGAGAAACCGCTTTGGCTTTATCGGCCAATTGAACAAGATGATCGGCTTCTACTACCAGGCTGAATATGTCGAAGACAAGGTTATCGGAAACATTTCAGTTGACGATGAAAGCAACAGCAGTAAATCATTCTATACTCTCGATGCCCAGGTACGCTTTACCTTTCTGGACTGGCTCAACGTTCGGGTGGGGAAGTTCAAGCACAACCTGACCCGTGAAAATCTCGAAGGATGCTTCACGCCACTGACCAACGACCGGTCATACTTTGTCTATGCTCCCTTTCACTCAAGCCGTGACCTCGGTGTTGCTGTATGGGGAAATGTACTTGATGGATGGCTTCAATATCGAATCGACGCGATGGAAGGAAAGAAAAAAGATGGGACACCGGCACCTTCTTCAAACTTCCGATATACCGGACGTATCCATGTCAGTGTATTCGACAAGGAAAAAAGCTATGGCTACAAGGGTACTTACCTTGGCAAAAAGCAGGTCCTCACCATTGGAGCAAGTGCTCAATATGAACCTAATGCTGTCTATGATAATGTGACCGCTAAAACCGGTATCCATGACTACCTTGCTTACAGTTTTGATATTTTCTACGAGCAGCCCACATCCGCCGGAGCCTTTACTGTATCTGCAGCATTTCTGAATGTAAGCTTTGATGGTGCCCACAAAGGTACTGATTATGATATCGGCGCTGTTGGAGCATATGGAACAAGAAACGGCTTCTATGCGAAGGCCGGCTGGCTTATGCCATGGCAGATTGGCCCCGGTAAAATGCAGCTCTTCGCACGATACGATTACTTTAAATATGCACGACTGCTTACCGCTACCGGTTCAACCAATTACACGGTCGGATTTGCCGGCGGTGGATTCAATTACTATATCATGGGCCAGGCCCTGAAAATAACCGGTGAATTCAGTATGATTGATTTTACCTATGATTTTATCGATCCATTGCTGACGGATTACTTTACTTTCAAGCTCTTTCTGCAGGCACGTTTTCAAATCGGTCTCTCCGGAAAGACCGGCGCTGTTACAGCTGATGCTGACGGCGAAGAGCGGGTTAACCTGAATGCCAAGGGGTCAGACGACAGTTCTGACGACCTCGAAGGCTGCTAAAAAATGGATTCAAAGCGGGCACTTGAACCCGCTTATAATAAAAACTTTAAGGAGATTTCAGTATGAAGATCAGAAACATTACGTCTTTCTTTCTCGTACTCATCCTCAGTGTTGCTTTCTCATCATGTGACAGCGGCGGATCAAAGAGTGAGTTTGAGATTCTCAGAGCGCAAATCGCAAAAGTAATTGCAAGCAGTTCATTCTACAAGTTCACCACAGCTGATGCAGTAGGAAAAGCTGATGATACTACAGGAGCTTTCCTGTATGACAATACCACTGACTATCAGATCATTGATGTCCGTGGCAGTGCTGATTATATTGCTGCACGTGTTCCCAACGCTGATAATATATCATGGAGTGCTATTGCCGATGATGAAAGCCTTCTCGAATCAGGAAAAGAAATCATCATCTACTGCAAAACAAGTAACACCGGTGGATTTGCAACAGCACTATTAAATATTCTCGGCTACAACGCCAAGAACATGAAGTGGGCAATGATGGGATATAACTCAACTACTGTGTCAAATGCATTCACAACTCTCGATGCAGCCGTATCAACAGACGCAGAAGTATCAAGCAAGTTCTCACTACCTACAGTGAATTCAGGTAAATCTTCTGCAGCTGAAATAGCAAAATATCAGTATACTAATAAGGCTGCAATAAGTGGGCGTTTCATCACTAATGCCGACGTGAAACTGATTGTTGACGCACAAAATGGTACACTAGGAGATGGAAATGTAGTCCTCTCTACAACTGCTTCAGTAGATCCCGATTCATATCAGATAGTTAGTGTTCGAGCAGCAGATTGGTATGCTGGAACAGGTTCTTACACAGATGGAAGTGACGTTACTCATACCAACCAGGGTGGACACATTTCAGGTGCTGTTAACATTCCTACTAGTGAAATAGCAAATACAACATATCTGCAAAAGCTTGATCCCAGCAAAAAACAGATTGTTTACTGCTATACTGGACACACTGGTGCTATGGCTGCAGCAGTTTTCAACATGTTAGGATACGATGCAATAAACATGAAGTTCGGAATGGCTGCATGGACCAGCGCTTCTGACGTAAACAAAAACTATACCTTTGATGGCGCAAAAGGACATGTAATAGAAGGAACTTCTGCTCCCTAAATACTTTTGCAATTATTATAATCAATAGATTATAATAAGGCCGCGCGGACCCCCTCGACCTCACCTCAAGGCTCCGCGCGGCCTACCCTTTAGAAAAGAAACATTCCATCTTCAGAGTTACTTTCACTTTCAATCACTTTATTCTTTCTTTGCAAGCAGTTTTTCTTCACCTGCTCCCCCCCCCTCCGGCAGTAGCAAAACGCCCTTTTATTTCACTACACAATAGCCTGACTGCAAAAAAAATTCTTTAATTTAAAAAAAATTTCATTTTGAAGCCCCGAAATTCGTTTACTCCATATACACCGAACAAAGGAGAACCAAATGACACAAAAAAAGCAGACCTGGCTTCCGGCGGTGACCTATCACTGTGAATCACGATGTCTCGAGGACAGAAACCTCTTGTCTGAAAAATGGGTCAGAGAAATGGCCGGCCGGGTAATGGACCGGGCCCGGGAAAAATATAATTTTGAGCTTGTTGACATGAAATGTGCCGGCAGCCGGTTTCATCTTACCATACGCACTGTCGAAGGGGCTGAAAACATGACCCCGGTCATACGGTATGTAAAGGCGCAAATTGCCGAAGGATACAACAAAGAGACCAAGAGAATCGGCCCTTTCTGGAATGGACGGTCGAAATACAGGATCCTGGGAGACTGCGAGAATCCAGCTGTTACTTTTATAAACCAGGCCTGCACAGTCAGTGACAGCTCTGTAAACAGCGGACTCTACGGCATGAATAACTTAATGCCCTCACCCCGGCCCTTCGGGCCACCCCTCTCCCATTAAAATTGGTAAAAAGGAGAGGGGGATAGAAAGGCAATGCTCAATGCATTATATTAAAAAATTCTTTCCGCCAGATGTTTATAGAAGAAAAAGAAATACGTTTTATCAGAATTACTAACAAGGAAATAAATACTGATATAAATATTTTATCTCATAAAATTAAAGAGGTGTTAAAAGATAGCCTGCTCTGAAAATCAACCAGTACCATGATGACGAGCCTTCTCCTTTATTCAATTTTTAATGGGAGAGGGCACGCCGGAGGCGGGGTGAGGGCATAAAGCTCCACCCTATTCTACCGTCACTCAAAATAAGATTGTCAAAATTACCATACCTGATATTGTGGAAAAAAACTAATGACGGTATCCCTATGACAGGACTATTCTCTCACACATTTTTAAAAATATTTTTTCTCCTGACGCCCTTCTTTCTGCTTTCATCTTTCCTTTCGATGACCCGCGAGATGACAGAGAAAGAAAGAAGAGCCACAGCGTTGAAAGTGACCCTCTCGATCATAATCATCGCTATCGTTCTTGTGCTGCTGGGCAACCAGATATTCAAGATATTCGGCATAACCCTGAACTCTTTCAGAATCGGCACCGGTATTCTTCTGTTTCTTTCAGCAAAGGATCTTGTTCAGGGAAATGATACAATTGAAATAAATAAGGAAGAAAAAAACATCGCTGTTGTTCCCCTTGCCATTCCGATAGGCATCGGCCCCGCAACCACCGGGGCGCTCCTGGTAATGGGAAGTGAATTGAAACAGCTTTCTCTCAAGCTTACGGGAATCAGCGCTGTGGTTGCCGCCATTGTTGCCGTGGGACTCCTCCTGTACATCAGCGGATACATTGAAAGACTGGTCAAGCGCCAGGGCCTGATCATTATGAGCAAAGTGACGGGATTGATTCTCGCCGCAATGGCCTCAGAGCTTATTATGACCGGAGTTCTCGGCTTTTTAAAATAAAAAGGCTATCACAGGCCCATTTTTTCCATACCACCATTCTCCACCAGGGTCACATGATGATCAAACATTGCACAATCCCACATAATAAGAAAGGAGCGCATTGGCTCTGAGACCCCTTCCTTTCTGCCGTAAAAAACACCATCCTCAATGATGGCTTCTTTGGTCATTCCAGCCTCAAGACGCTGGACAATTGATTTTTCCCGATCGGCAATAATAGTGAGAATTTTTTCAAAAGCTGCAGGTATATCCTTTGCAACAATGCCCCCATGGCTGGTAAGCAGTGTCCTGACCTTCATCCCTTTCAGGCGAAGAATAGACTCAATGAACTGCATGAGATCACACTCGATCCATCCATACCAGGGGCCAAAACGATCAATACCCATATCACCGGTAAAAAGAATCTCGCCTTCAGGGAAATAAAAAGAACTATGGCGGGGAGAATGACCCGGCGTAGCAATGACCTGAACTTCCACCCCGCCAAAATCGATAGTGCCTCCGCCGCTGTAAGTGCTGAAATCTTCAATTGGCCGGTACATGGTGGTGTTGAGAGTAAATTCTCTCCATTGTTCCCTGAGCCCAAAGGGTTCTGCTGTATTATCAAGAAAATATTCTAAATCCGTCAGATAATTTTCTTCCCCCCGGGGAATGAGAATTTCCGCATCAGTATTTTCTGCGATATCCCGCCCCCAGGTAGAATGATCAAGGTGGTAATGAGAAATCACAGCAATGTCAGGCTTTTCCTGGGTAAGAAAGTTCACTGTTTCTTCAGACCCCATATTGGTATCAATAACAAAGGAGCCCTTCGAATTGACAATAACTCCTGAACAGGAAGTAAAATTTTTCATGCTGCCGGGGGTAACAAAATCAATATGCTCAGTGACCGATATTCGTTTCATTTTCTACCATCCAGCTTTTCAATTTCAGGGGTCAGAGGAGGTTTGAAGCGATATCCGCCAGTTCAGAACGCTCACCCTTTTCCATCGTAACGTGGGCATAGAGCTCCTGGCCCTTCATCTTGTCAATGAGATAGGTAAGTCCGTTTGAACGGGAATCAAGATAGGGGGTATCAATCTGGTAGGGATCACCGGTAAAAATAATCTTTGTGCCTTCACCGGCACGGGTAATAATTGTTTTTACTTCATGCGGAGTGAGATTTTGCGCTTCATCCACAATAAAGAAAACCCGTGGGAGAGACCTGCCCCTGATGTAGGCTAGAGCTGTTATCAAAAGCTTTTTTTTATGGATCATTTCATTTATACGGCTGTATTCCTGAGAATCTTCTGCAAACTGATTCTGGATCACCGAAAGATTATCAAAAAGGGGCTGCATGTAGGGATCCAGTTTTTCACTGACATCCCCGGGAAGGAATCCCAGGTCACGATTTGAAAGAGGCACAATCGGCCGGGCAAGCAAAATCTGCTTAAAATCTTTCCGCATTTCCAGGGCTCCCGCCAGAGCCATGAGAGTTTTACCGGTTCCCGCTTTCCCTGCAAGGGTCACCAGGGATATATTCGGATCCATAAGAACATGGAGGGCAAAGGTCTGTTCGGCATTTCTCGGCTGAATACCATAGGCACGTTTCTTTTCTACAATACGCAGTTCATTGGCTGACTTTACATAACAGGCAAGAATACTCTGGCTGGTATTCCGCAGGATATAATTTTCATTAGGTACCGGTTCAACCTGTACGCCCGATTCTACAAGAGGTACACTTCCTTCTTTATAAATTCGATCAATAACATCATGATCAATTCCCTCAACAAGATTTTTTCCCGTATAGAGTTCATCGATGTTCTGAATTTTACCGGTTTCATAATCTTCAGATTTAATCCCGACACTCTTTCCCTTCATTCTAAGGTTAATGTCTTTAGAGACGAGAACCACCCGTTCTTTTCCATATTCCCGGGCAAGGTTGTATGCAACAGCAAGAATGCGATGATCAGGGCTGTCTTCCCAGAAAATTTCCTTCAGGTTGCTGTCTTTCTGTATGTTCGTCCTGACAACAATATTCCCGCCAGTCTCGAGGCTCACGCCATCATCGGCAAATCGTTCACCCATGAGAGTATCAAGTTCCCGGGAGAACTCACGGGCATTGTAATTGATAATTTCATTTCCCCGCTTAAAGCGGTCAATTTCTTCGAGGAGAGTTATAGGAATGACAACATTATGTTCTTCGAATGAAAAAATAGCACGAAAATCATAAAGCACCACATTGGTATCGAGGACAAATATCTTATTGCTGTTATTTTCTAGCATACAGTAATTAGAATCCTTATGAGACATAATATTAATTACACCGCAGGAAAAATCAATACTTTTTCTCTATTTTTTTCCCCGTTAAGAAAAAAAATACACAAGAGAGGGTCAGAGCCTCATTCAAATAGTAAAGGAAGATAACTTCTTTACAGCCACCGCTCCCCGTGATACAACATGCCATGAACGGCCCCTACCACGACAACCAGGGAAACCTGATCGACTATTATGCACTTCTCGGCGTAGTGCATACCGCGGGAAAAGAATCGGTAAAAAACGCCTTCAGGCAGTTGATAAAGCTTCATCATCCTGACAGGGGAGGAAGTCTTGAGCTTGAAGCTCTTGACCAGATAATCAGGGGATACCGGGTGCTTTCTGACGCGTCGCTGAAATCTGAATATGATCGCATGCTCCTTGAACTGGAACAAAGAAAACTTCCTGAACCGGCAACTGTACCGAAAAAGCGAATCCTCTATACAGCATCACTGAAAGAAATGCTGAAATTCAGGCTTCTTCCGAAGGGAATGAAACGAAAAGATAAATTATTTCACCTGGGGCAGGATATTGAAATACTTGTAACTGAAGATGATCTGAGAAACGGGGCCAGAGCCTACGTTGAACTTCCTTCACGAATGCCCTGCCCCCTCTGTTACGGCCGGGAGCAGGAGTGCCATGTCTGCCGGGGCGTGGGGAGGATTCATACGACGTCTCACCTTGAGGTCTCCATACCGGCGGGAACGCCCCGGGACACCATCATTGATGTTGACCTGATGAAGATACGACCCGACCGGCTCACCACCTTCAGGGCGAAGGGAATCCGTATCCGCATAACCCTTTTAGATATGGCGTACCTCGAAAACCTGTAGACGGCAAACTTCCTCACCCCTGAAAAAAATTACCTGCCGCGCCGGAGGCGGTGAAGCACATCGATAGTATGACGCAAAAGACTCACATCGCCGGGAGCCCCGTGACCGGGGATCACTTTCCCGGCGCCTGCGTAGCGCTGCAGCACCTTCTCAACATTCCAGGGCCACTTCTTCATATCCGCATCTGAACTATTACCGGGGCTCTGAGCCGCTGCGGCAAGAACCATACAGCCCCCGAAGAGAAGATTTTTTGAAGGGAAGAAGACCACCAGGTTGTCCTTTGTATGAGTCGGTCCGGGATAAAAAACGTCAATAGCCCCCTTGAGAAGACGTCCCCGCCCCTCGCTGTCTATAATAATCTGCCTGTCCGGCCCCATGAGGGTCAGAGCCTCGAAGACCTTTCGGTATTTCATGTTTTCTTCACCCTTTAAAAAGGGAAGAAGCTTTTTCAACGAGGGGGCCCCCTGTGAACGAGTCAGAGACCCGGTCAGCCTGGTTCCATAGACCGGAATACCGGCAAAGCTCAGAGCCTGATTTCCCCCCAGGTTATCGACATGAAAGCCCGTGTTAATGGCCAGAACCGGAAGACGCAGAAACTTCCGCTTCATCCAGTCGATTATCTGCACCGTGGCCCCGGGCGTATAGGGGGTATCAACCATGCAGAATCCCTTTTGACCGAGATTCACGATCAATGAATTTGCCGGCCAGGGAAAGGAATGGGTCACCAGGTAGACCCCCGGCTGAATCATCTCAACACGGAGATTTTCTCCAGGGAAAAAGACCGCCCCCACCGCGTCTTTGGCCGGTTTTTCATGGATAATATTTTGCGTGCAGTAAAGCCCTCCGAATAGGATCAATATACTGAGTAGCGGTATCAATTTTCTATACATCGGCAAGCCTCCGGTTCAGCAGGCGCATGCTCAGAGCCTCGAAATGCGGCTGCCGGCAATATTGTTATTGCCACAATTTCTTCCCATGCTATGGTAGCGATGAGGTATGTTTATAGTCGGCCCAAAGCAGCGAAATGAAAAGAAAGATACCGGGGTAAGGGAAGTTTTTTCACTTCCTTACCCCTTACGAAAAGAAATTAACCGGCCCATGAAAAAGAAAAAAGACCCCAGGGTCATCCCCATTAACCAGGTCGAAGAACGAGACCGGTGGATTGTCGTGCCGGGAACCTCACTTGAGGGAAACCGCCGCCGCATTAAGGAAGTTCCCCTGGGACGCAACCAGTGTAATTTTGCCGCCGGGGTCCCGAAAAGTATCAATGACTTTATCTACCGCGCCGTCATGCAGCTGGGCCTCACAGACCGAAAACTTATTTTCAGCCGCGGGGTGGTCCGCTCCCGGCATCTCAAGGTAAAACATGCCGTCAGCATCAAAGAACTCGACTGGGATGTGGGAACCCTGATCACCATCCCCCGGGTCCTCAAATACGGAGAATTCATCACCCTGGTCATTGAAGGGTCAGAGCATACCCTGCGTCTCATGGAGCTGGTGGTTCTCCACGGTCTTATCCAGCTTGCACATCCAGGAAAAACAGGAGAATACTATGCCGCCATGGCAGCCCTTGTCCTGGCCCGGGGATTTAAGCACCTGGATACTAAAAATCTTCCGGAGGTCATCAAAAAACCGTGAGGCTCTGACCCCGGACAGGGGGCTCTGAGCCCTCATTATTTACTATGAAACACTATGTCACATCACTAATAACCGGCCATCTCTCCCGCCCCGTTGAAATAACCGAAGGGGTCAGAGCCTTTGCCGAAGGCTCTCTCGGAATTACCAGCCCCGGGGAGCTTGCAAAATTCATACAGAGTGATGAAGCGGAAGATTCAGGGCTAATTCAACTGTTACTCCATCCTCCAGAAACCGTGAAAGAGGCTGTCGAAGGGCATATCCCTCCTGCAGGATTCTCGCGGCTTGAGGTATCTGAAATAATAGAAACATTGATAAAGGAAGTAAAGGCTGTCACTTTCATCGATCATGAAACCGGCACATCAGAGGCTCTGACCCCCGCCAGGAGCATGATAAAACAGTTTCTCTCCGACCTTCGCCTCACATCGGCAATTCCCGCGGCTTTTGCCGGCACCCGGGGGTCAGAGCCCCCAATACCAGCCCGCATCAGGTGCCGCCTCAGGCGTTACTGGCACCGCCTAGCTGATGAGGCGCGAAAACAGATCATGATACTGGCAGAGTCCCTTGCTGCCGACAGTACCGACATCAAGGATGAAGCCTCACTTCTCGACAGAGCCGCGGCGCTTCTCGGCAGCATGAAAGACTCAGATGACCCCTATGAGATTATCTCCCGACAAAAACAGGCAGACGAAAAGCTGATCGACACCATCAACTATTTCGAAGAAATGCAGAAAAAATACAGCATGGACATCCTGATGTCGATGCGCCTGACCCCGCCCCCAGAAAACTACGATGATCTTCTCTCTGATATCATAATGCTTGATCGAATCAGCCGCATCCTTTTCGGCATTCCCGCCCGGGGCCGCGCCCCGGAAGAGAATATTGCCATGGATGGGAAAAAGAATTTAAAGGATTTATGGTAGGCCCGCAACAGGCCCTAAAGGCAACGATGTCCCAAAAGCGACAAACCGCATCGTCGCTTTTGGGTCTACAGATGAAAGTGGATGAAGGCAGGAGCCCTGTATGATATAATGCGGCCAGTCAGACCTTAAAGGCGACGATGCTGTTCGTCGCCATTAAGGCTGTCCAAATGGAAGAAACGGGCAGAAGTTAGCCCGACCGGGGATTTAGGGGGCTATCCTTTCAAAGGATACAGTTCTTCATAAGGAAGTCCTGTCAGCTCTTCGCAGACCTCTTTCGTTTCAGGAGTTACATCAGCTTTGCTGCCTCCGGCTTTGAGACGGGCAATCTCACCTGTAAGAATTGCATGGGTTTCCGGGGTTATCTTAAATTTAAAAGAAATCAGAAATCCGATAACGATGAAAACAACAGGGGTAGCAAAAAATAGTATCTTCAGGTTTGCCAGCGTCTCCGGGCTCTGCAGCTGTGCAACCGCTTTCGGCATACCATTGACAGTAACAATTTTCGGAGAAACAAAACCTATAAGGGACAATATTCCTCCAATACCTGCAATTGTAACACCTTGAGCCAGCTTTCTGACTAAAGTCATAGATCCTGAGTAGGTACCCGACCTCTGTTTTGTAGTAATCAATTCATCAACATCAATAACCGAAGGCAGGATGGCCCAGGGAATCATTACTGCAGCACTAACACCTGATCCCAGAAGAATACAATTAAGTACGAGGTATAGCGTTGGAGTATCCTTGGTCAGAAAAAATGACGCTATCATACCAAGAGCCCAGAGGATAAAACCCATTCTATATGAAAACCCTTTACCCATTTTATTTGAGATGAAGACATAGACGCTCATCATAAGAATCTGGGTACCCATCAAAGAACCCATGGCAACAGAAAAAAGATTACCCTTTTCCAGATTTAGTTCAAGATAAAACTTGAAGAGGTTCATTAAACCGTCCATAGCAGTATAGGCAAAAAGATACATAAGGATATGATAGACAAATGTCTTATTTTTTCTTAAGGTGAGAAATTCAGAAAAAACCTGTTTAAGAGGCTTCAAATCTTTTTCATCTTTAGCAGATTCATTCTCCCAAGTTCCTAACAATACAAAAATCCAGGGTATTGCATAGAAAATACCAAAAATCACTGCCATTATCATGTAGCCTTTTTCTATGGGTTGAACCTTTTTAATTATCATAGCAGGAACAGTTGCCGCAAGAAGAGCAGAAATCTGTGAGAAAATAATCCTCGCCCCGGATAACCTGGTACGTACATTATAGTCAGGAGTCATCTCAGCATTTAAAGCAGCGTAGGGAACCATTACCATAGTGAAAACAGTTTTAAACAGAAGATATGCAAACCCAAAATAAACAGCGGTCATTGCAGCATTACCAAATCTAACTGGAAGCCACATGAGAACAAAACTCACTGTAATGGGAACAATACCGATTAAAAAGAAAATCCTTCTTCTTCCGAAACGAGTGCGGGTATTATCAGAGATATAACCCATCATGGGATCAGATATCCCATCCCAGATACTGCCAAGACCTATTATAAGACCACTGACTGCGGGACTTAAACCAATAACATTGGTAAGGTAAAACAGAAAGAACATACTGATGAGAAGAAAAGATCCCCCACCATAAATATCACCTGAACCATAGGCCAGAAGGTTCCTGATGCGAACCGGCCTTCCAGTTGCTGTATTACTCATATTTTCCTCCACGATATTGCAGAAATATTATACTATATATTCCTTTGTATTACCAGACTCATTATATCGTTTTCGATATTATTAAACCAGCCGGACTTTTTGTCAATCACTTGTGGCTTTCCCTGCACATTTTCGCTTTTTTTCTCAGAAAGGGAGCTCAGAGCCCCCACGGCGAAAGGCTACCCCCCCTCGCCCTCGGCAAGATTATCCATAATGAGGCCGAAAAATCCATTCCCCCCGGAGGAATAATGCCACCCCAGGTGCTGTGAGCAGACCCGGCAGAGGACAACAGACCATTCATAGCCGGCAAACCAGGTAAATTCATCGGTATAGCTTCCGTAAATCAGGCATCCGGGAGCCTCGGAAAAACAGGTTATTTGAAAAATCAACCCCGAGGGATTCATAAAGGTATGAAGATGCTTCTCGTCAATTTCAAGGCTGTATTTTCTGCTGGTAATGCTGTTCCCGCAGGAACGGCAGAAATAGACGGGTTCCCGTTTTTCATCCACCGCTGCATCTTCCCTGACCTCGACGCTTCCCCCGGTATGGGGCTCATCCCTGAACAGAAAGATATTTCCGGCTCTGAGCCTCTCTCTTCCCCCCATCATATCACCCCTCTACCTGCAAATGTATCCCCGAAAAAAGCAGATGTCAACAAAGGAATTCTTTACTTCCCTCACCACAAAATATTAATTTCTTGCAGCTGCCGGACCCCGATGATACATTTAAAAAAATTTGTTAGAAGGAAGTAAAGGCCATGTCAGAAAATCCGGCGCCACGCATTGCCGCCCTCATCTTTGACGGATTTCTGATAGTATACAGCATCATTCTCTATTTCGATACCGGGGAAGTCGTTCAAAAGCTCGGAAGTATCTTTTCGCCGGGAAGTTTTTACCTTCTCTATACCGTGGGATTCTTTTTTATAGTTTACTTCTTCTCTTCAATGGTAAGCCGGGCTTCTCACAACGGGAGAACAATCCTTCCGAAAATCATCGGTATATCCCTGGCCATTCAGATATTGATTTTTATTGTTGAGAGCATGCATATGAAGAGCATTCCCTTTAAAGAAAAGCTCGTGCTCAATGACGGGTTTCATATTCTTATCAACCTGCTGGTTACTATTGCAGGCCTTACGGCGGGTTTTCTCGAAGCAACAGTGCTTAACTATGTGGCTAAAATGAAAGAGAACCGGGCCTTTGCCGAAACCTATTCCCTGGCATGGCGGATTCTTTTAGCCATAGTCGCGGCCGGGGCCCTTACCCTTAATGACTATCTCATTTTATCAGTCTTTCTTTCTGGAAATGTCGCTTCATCGATTGCCTTGTTCATACTAATGCTACTTCTTTCCGGTCTGGTTATTGGAGCTGTGGGACAGCTCTTTATCCGCCCGGGAATAATACTCATGCGAATCCCCAGTGTGGCTGCATTGATTATTTACCTGACTGTTCTGACAATACGATGCCTCAATGCGGTCAACTTGTAGGGTTTTTTATATCCGCTGCATCTTCAGTGATTTTTCAACTTCCCGAAAAAATTTTTCAAAGGGCGGATACCCCTTCAGATTTTTCAGTTGAGGATCTCCCATAATTTCCTGGTGGAGTTTCTGAAGTGATATTCTCCTGGCACGCAGGGAGCGAGCCGCTTTTTTCAAATACTTCACTGCTTCGGCCCGCTTTTTCTGAAGGGAATAGACACAGGCAATATTGTAATAGGCAATGTGATAATGCCTGTTGTACGTGAGGGACTGGTTAAAAAGCTCCAGGGCCTTCTGAAAATTACCCCGGTCCAGGTAAAGAATACCAATATTATTATAAGCGGGGGCATACCCGGGCTTCAGGGCCAGGGCTTTCATCAGGTCTTTCATTGCCTTACCCGGTTCTTTCAGGCGCCGGTATGCCAGGCCCCTGTTATTATGGATATAATAACGCCGTGCAGGATCTACTCTCTGAAGGGACGCGGTGTAGAGCCGTACAGCTTCCCGGTAATCTTTCCGGCGATATGCCTCATCGCCCTGACGAAAAAGCTCCCGGGGAGTTGCGGCTCCCGCCGTCATGGAGACTGCAAGTATCAGGATAAGTGTATATTTTTTCATAGCAAAGGTTCCTCACAACTGGTTTATAGTATCTCGTCGCCCTCAGACAATGCATCCCTCACCCGCTCCCGGCTTATCTCCCTGCCGTGACCGGGAAGATAGAGAGAACAGCCGGTATCGAAAAGAAGAAACCAGCTTTTTTTAAGCAAAAGAGCGTCATCCCCGAAAGGAGGGAATATCGATTTTTTAAAAACACCAAACATCCCGTCTCCCACCAGGGCAGTCTCATCCTCGATTATAACCGCCATAGAGCCCCGGGAATGTCCCGGTATCGACATAAGGCTCCCCTCAAACCCATGGTCTTTTAAATCAAAGGGCCCTGAAACTCTGTAGTCGGGTAAAACCGCCTCGAAGTCAAAAAAGGGCCCAACCAGTTTTTTAACCACCCCAGCAACCTGCCGCAGCACCGGAAGGGTTCCCCCGGGGAGAGGTGAACTTCCTTTACCAAGAAAATCAGCCTCTTCTTCATGAACTGCTATTTGCGCGCTGTATTTCTTTTTCAGGTATGCGGCATTCTCTGCATGATCGAAATGCGTATGTGTTAAAACCAGCAGGAGGGATGAAGCTTTTAAAATACCCAGGGTTTCAAGGTTTCGGCAAAGGAGCCGACGGTTTTTTTTTCTTCCTGTATCAACGAGAATGTACCTGTCGCCACGGCACAGAAGATATGCATTGCTCCGTCCATGAAGAACCTGCCAGATGTCTGTGCCCCCGGTAGTTCGCCACTTCTTCATTTACTTCCTTCACCATTGTTCTGTTATGTACAGGCACAGATCACGGCATATGCCTTTAGAATATCGCGTCAATTGCCTGGCTGATTTGACAAATACCCCTGATGGTCCCTTGAAAACCCGCCGCCTTTGCCTCAGCGGCATCAGCCTCTGACACAATCAGGGTGTCAAAGCCTGAAGTCTTAAATTCCTGAATACGCCGCCCCGCCTGGGATACGGGACGCACATCCCCGGAAAGGGAAATCTCCCCGAGAAAACCGGTTCCCTCGGGTATCGGCTGCTCCTTCATGCTTGAGGCAATTGCCATGGCAACCGAAAGGTCTGCCGCAGTCTCATTAATCTGAAAGCCCCCGGAAACATTAATAAAGACATCAAAGCTTGAAAGCTTCAGGCCTCCATGTTTTTCCAGAACTGCGTTTATTATTATCAGACGGTTCAGATCAAATCCATCGGCCATGCGCCGCGGATTGGCAAAGCTGGTAAAGTTCACCAGGGACTGCACTTCAAAAAGCATTGACCGGCTTCCTTCAATGGCAACAGAAACGGCGCTCCCCGGTGCTGTGGAGGCAAAGGAATTAAGAAAAACACTGTTCTTTTCCTTCACCTCTTCGAGTCCCGTTCTGGTCATTCGAAAGAGGCCTATTTCATTAATTGAACCAAAGCGGTTTTTAAAGGCTCTGAGCATCCTGAAATCCCGGGAATAATCTCCCTCAAAGTAGAGTACCGTATCGACCAGGTGCTCAAGAAGCTTTGGCCCCGCGATATTTCCTTCCTTGGTGATATGCCCGATAAGAATTACAGGAATCCCGGAGCGCTTTGCCAGCTCAACAAGCCGGGCGGCTGACTCCCTCACCTGGCTGACAGAACCGGCAATGCCGGGAAGCTCAGACGAGTAGAGAGTCTGAATAGAGTCAATAATCAACAGCTCAGGTTTTTCTGAATCGGTCAGGGAGAGTATATCTTCAACTGCCGTTGCCGTGGCGATGTAAATATTCTCTATGGGAATCTCAAGGCGTTCAGCTCGATGCCGCAGCTGGGCAGGAGACTCTTCCCCTGAAACATAGAGGGACTTTCGGTATTGGGCCACCTGGAGGGCAAGGGTCGACTTGCCGATTCCCGGTTCACCCCCCACAAGGATTACTGATCCAGGGACAATCCCGCCGCCGCAGACCAGGTTAAATTCACCGATACCCGTCTCAAGACGCTGGAGATCTTCTCCCGCAACATCTCCAAGGGGCATGACGACAGGTTTTGTCCGTGGACTGCTGCCCCGGGGCTTCTCTGCAGAATCGACTTCAACCAGGGAATTCCACTCCTGGCAGGAGGGGCACCGGCCGAACCACTTTCCCGATTCGCCGCCGCAGGCTGTACAGAGATAATACTGTTTTTTTTTAGCCATTACTTTTTCTTTGGTTGAAAAAACAGTTTGGAGGGATTTTTCTCAAGACTCTTAAAGAGCTTTTTTGCAGAAAGAGAGGCATCCTTCAGATTATGATAGATATCCTCTTCAACAAGAAGCTTTCCCAGGGTTCCTTTCCCTTTTTCGAGGCGAAAGATAATTTTATTCAAGCTGCTGGTTATTTCAGAAAGATTCCGGATAGTGATGGAGATCTCTTCCTTGTTCTTTTCAGAAAGATGCGCCATGTTGCCGGTCAGTTTATTGAGCTGGTCCATCAATGTCTTTGTCTGGGCAGAAAGCATGACAATCATCGCCTTTGATGCAAGGACCGACTTCCGAATATCATAGCGGTTTTCATCAGCAATATTATTCAAGTTAGCGACAAATTTTTTGGAATTAAGAAAAATATCAGCCAGTATCTCGCCGCCGCTCTCATCCTGCATAAAACTTTGAAAGGTCAGCATCATCTGGTCAAAACTGGCGGGATCATTGGCATACGCCTTGTCACCATCCTGGTAGAAGTCATCCACATTTACTGATGGGGGGATAAAAACATTGATATACTTTTCGCCAATAAGGCCGGTGGTAAAAATGGCAAAGCGGGCTGTTTTCAAAAGAGAAAATTTCTTATCGATCCATATGGTCACCTCAGTCTTTTCTCCCGACTGCTTGATTTCTTCAACATGACCAATGGTAATACCCCCGGCAATCCGCACCGGGGCACTGATTGCCAGGCCGTTAAGAAATCCGAAATAGAGACGAAGTTGGTATCCCGACTGGGAAACATTTATTTTTGCGAGGAGGGCCACCATGGAGATAAAGACTGTAAAGGCCACGGTGATCATCAGCCCGACTTTTGCTTCATTATTCAGCTTCATTAAATTCCCCTGCTAAAAATCTATCCATTTACGGATACTATAGGGAGACAGAGAAATGTAAATAAAAAAAATAAATCAACCGAAAATTCAGAGAATCCCCTGATTCAGCGGCAGGAGAGCCGTTTCAATAAAAACTGAACCGTTTCATCTTCTTCTGTCTGGGCATTTTCGATAATTGACTGTTTTATACGTTCACGCTGGGTATTGATCGCACGAATCTGTTTCTCCTGGCTACTGGGTGTGTCAGGCATTCTGTTTAACCTCATTATTTCTATATCTGGTACTGCTGATCAATAGGGGCGCAAGAGTCTTCACCTGCAGGTAGATGCTCCAGATGCGAGTCAAATCGCCGGAATAAATTATAATATTATAGCTTTACCGCGTACAATTTACAGCAGTTGCGAGTTATATTTGCTATTTTATTTTATTTTTTTTGGCAAGTAAAAAACAGGCCATTTCTATGGCTATGATACATAATTCCAAAAAAAATTAAAAAAACAGGTCATTGTCCTAAAAAAGAAAAAGACCGCAAGAAAACACTTGACACTAATCCGTCTGGCTGGCCTTTTATATAAACAATGTTCACCTTACGGGGGAAAATCCTATGAAAAAAATCACAGCAGCTGTAAGCATCATATTCATACTGGTTGCCGCTCTTTCTGCCGGTGCATGGAAGCTGGCTCGCAACGAAGCCGGAATCAAAATCTACACTCAAAATGTCGAAGGTCAGGCTCTGGATAAGTTTAAGGCTGTCGGCATGGTGAATGCTTCTGTAGCCGTAATTGTTGAGGTCCTCAAGGATGTTAACAATTATCACCACTGGTATGGGGACTGCAAAAGCCAGAAAGAAATCAAAAAATATTCCCCCCTTGAAACACTGGTATACCATGTTCAGAAAGTACCGGTTATCTCCAACCGGGATGTAGTAGTCCGGGGCAAGATAACGGTTAATTATAAAAAAGGGACCGCAACCCAGGTCATGAGGGCGGTAAAAAGCCGCGTAGGAAAAGATTCAGGAAATGTACGCATGCCCTTTATGGAGGGAAGCTTTATCTTGAAGCAGCTTTCTCCCCATTCAACCCATGTCACCTATACCATGCTGGCAAATCCCGGGGGCTCTGTTCCTACCTGGCTGGCCTCCGGTACAGCTAAAAAACAGCCCTTTAAAACCCTTACAGGGTTAAGGAAGGTTGTTAAAAATCCTAAATATGCCGCACTGGCTAAAAAAGCCGTCAAATAAAACCTGAAAAGCAAATAAGCCTTTATATGAAAAGCGAAGATGAGTTTCTTCGCTTTTCAAATAAAGCAAATCCCAAAAGTGCATATAAGAAAATAAAGGCTTCCTGAAGCTTTAAAGGCGACGAATGGCATCGTCGCCTTTAGGGGCCGACTGCAGACAGAGGAAGGAGGATTGGTTTTGCATCCCCTTCTACAAAAAAACCTGTTGCCATCACCCTGCTTTCCTGTCATTATTATCTCATTGAAATTCACCCCGGGAGGCCTCCATGAAATGGATCAAAGGTTCTGCAGCTCTACTTATTCTTTTTCTCGTTATCCTGGCAATTGCCCTGCCGAGAAGCAACAGGACAAAGCGTGACGGTACGATAAAACTAAAGGGTCTCTCATCGGAAGTAACGGTCATCCGTGACCAAAAGGGAATGCCCTACATTCATGCCGCCAATACCGATGATCTTCTAAAGGCCCAGGGATTTGTCACCGCCCAGGAGCGGCTTTTTCAGATGGAACTGATGCGCCTCCTCTCCCAGGGACGGATTTCTGAACTGGCGGGTGAAAAGGGGAAGAAAACTGATATCAGGATGCGTACTATCGGTTTTATCCACCATGCTCGTGAACAGGTAAGGATTCTCTCCCCGGCATCACGACGCTTCATTGAAAATTATACAGCCGGAGTGAATGCCTTTGTCAATGAGAATAAAGACCTTCATCCCATTGAGTTTAAACTTGCAGGCATTTCCCCCGGAACATGGAAAAATGAAGATGTCATAGCCATTCTCTACTTCATGGGCTGGAACAGTGCCGCGAATATTCAAAGTGAAATTCTCACCCAGATGCTTATCGATAAAGTCGGGCCGGAAAAATTCAAATCAATTACCCCCTTCGCGACCAACCCGGATTCCCCCGGTAAAATGACCGCCTCTCACTTCCCCCTTCAAAAATTAAGCCTGGGGCGTGACGCGTCACTTCTGGCTCTTCTTAAAGAAAAAGGCCCCCTCAGTGTAGGAAGCAACAACTGGGTCGTTAACGGCAAACGTTCTCCCGGAGGGAAACCCGTTGTGGTAAATGATCCTCATCTCCAGGCAACCATGATTCCCGGGCCCTTCATGGCCATAGGACTCTTTACCCCGAAGATTCGCGTTGTAGGGGCTGCTGTCCCCGGCATTCCCGGCTTTATCGTGGGACGAAACGACAATTGTGCCGTCGGCGTCACCAACTCGTACCATGATGCCCAGGACCTTTATATCGAAAAATTAGATCCAAAAAATCCGAAGCACTACCTCGAGGGAGGCCGTTCACTTCCTTTCGCTGAAAGAAAAGAGGTGCTCAAAATAAAAGATAAAAAGACCGACAGTGGGTTCCGGGAAGAAACCATAATTGTGCAGAGTACCCGGCGGGGCCCTGTGGTTTCAAAGGTCTTAAAGGGCCTTAAAACAGAAAAAATCATAACACTCCGATGGTCCCCCTTTGAAACTAAAATACCTGAAATCGGATTTGATAAGTTTCTCACGGCAAAAAATGCCCGGGAAATCAAGAGCGCAATCAGCAACATCCGTCACGTCATGCTCAATATTGTCTATGCTGACCGGCAGGGAAACATCGGCTGGACAACCTCGGGGCGCATCCCCAAACGCGCACAGGGAACCGGCATTGCACCGACACCGGTAACGGGAAAAGACAACTGGCTCGGCTTTATCTCTGCCCGGGAAACCCCCTCAAGGGAAAATCCGGCCCGGGGCTGGCTCGGCACCAGCAACCAGAATACTGTACCGGCTGGCTACCCTCACTACATTTCATCCTATTTCTCGCCCCATTACCGGTACTCCCGTTTAAAAGAAATAATGAAGGAAGAAAAAAAATTAAAAGAAGAAGACCACTGGCGCTTCATGCGCGACACGGAAAACATGATGGCCCGTTCAACCCTGCCGGTTATAATCCCGTTTCTCAAAAAGGATAAAGACCTGGCCTGGATGGGGGAGCTCCTCGAAAAATGGAACCGCCGTGATGAAATCGATTCCGCCGGGGCCCTCTGTTACCAGGTGCTCTACTACAACATTCTCAGGGAGACCTTTAGCGACGAACTTGGAAAAGATCTTGTGACCACTATGATCGACGTCCAGTATTTCTGGCAGGAACGCTTCGAAAAAATGATACGCTCAGGCGCTTCTCCCTGGTTCGATAACACTTCAACTGATAAAAAAGAAACCCTGGCAGACCTTGTCCATGCTGCGGGAATTAAAACAGAGAAATTCCTGAAAGAGACAGCCGGCTCTGACCCTGAAGACTGGCAGTGGGGAAAAATACACCGAATAGAATTTTTCAATCCCATCGGCAGAAGCGGCATCTTAAAAAAACTTCTCGGCACAGAATTTCCCATGGGGGGCTCGCACCAGACCCTCTACCGGGCCATCTACAAACCCTCAAAGCCCTTTTCTGTTGACGTAATCGCGGCGCTCCGTATGGTGGTAGACCTCTCCAGAGACGACCGGGTCATGGCGGTGCTTCCCATCGGTACGACAGGGCGGACCTTTGACCCCCACACGGGAGACCAGATGGAAGCCTACATGTCGGGAGAAAAACGGTACTGGTGGTTCAGCGATAAACTTATCAGGGCCCACAAAAAATATGAAATGAAAATCCTTCCATAAAAAACCAGCGAGGAGTTACATGAAAGGACGGGTTATAATTACCGACGAATACATCAAGATAAAAAAGGGCCGGGTTGTTTACTGGATACTCGGCCTTTTAGGCTCTCTCATGTTCACCGGGGGGGTCTATTTATTAGGAAGTTTGTTCCCTATCGACCATATACTCTTAAGCTTCGGTATAATTTTTACTGCCAGTAGCATGTGGTTCTTTTTAAACAGCCGGTACAACAAAGTTTACATCAACCAGGAAGATGACGCTATCAGTATTCTCGATTCTTCTATCCGGTCAATTCACCCGGTAAAAATCCCCCTTTCTTATTTTCACTGGGTTGCCCTTCAGCGCAAATCAACTGATTCCGGCGGGGGTTTTGAGATACACCTGATGAACAGTTACGGTTCATCCCTTCTAATTGCGGAATTTTCTGACAACCGCAAGGCTGTCGACTTTGCCCGTGATCTCCAGGAGCGTCTCGGCATTGACATCTTAATGGAAGAAGAGGCAATAAACCGTCTACTCCAGAGACGAAAAAGCGGCCGCGACCTGAAAGACCTGGTAGACCGTGATGAGACTTCCCTGATTATTGCCGACCAGGGCTCCCGGAAAGAAATAACCTGGAAAAACCGGTGGGGCCTTTTACCCAACTTCTTCTTCGGGGCTATTCTCTACGGTTTTTTCCACATCTCATATTTTGTCATAGCCCCGAGCACCGACATCGGTTTCATCCGTTACATTCTCTTTGGTTTTATCGGTCTCATTGCCCTGCTCTTTCTTTATACCTTTTTCGTTAATCTCCTGGGACGCCCTTCGCTGACCATCGGCAGCGGGGGTATCACCTGGCACACAAGTCTCATGGGAAAATGGATCGGCCGGCGTGAAATGGACCGGGGCGATGTGGCGGTGATTCGAAACAGCCTCAATCTCGATGACAATACTATAACCATCATAAGCCGACAGGGATTAGAGGCAATGTCCCGTCTTGCCAGGGCCCTCAAAGAACTGGGAGAGGGCAACCGGCCCGGCTTCACGATACTTAATGATATCATGACCCTGAAGGATGAAATGATAACTATCGACGCCTCGGCCCTTACCATCGCGGACCGTCTCTTTATTGAACAGACTATTCTCAGGATAATGTAATGATTGCACGGCTTAAGGGAACCATTGATGAACTGAAACCTACAGAGATAATTCTCGATGTATCCGGTGTCGGTTATTTTCTCCAGATCCCCCTCTCAACCTTTGAAGAGATTGCAGGGAAACAAGAGACGACTCTCCAGGTCTATACTCTGCACCGTGAAGACCAGTTCAAACTCTTCGGCTTTTACACTGAGCGGGAACGGGAACTCTTTGCCATACTTCTGGGCATCAGCGGTATCGGCCCCTCTATGGCTCTCTCTCTCCTTTCGGGAATTACCGTTGATGAGCTTATTGATGCGGTTCAGCGGGAAGATACTTCCCGGCTGGTGAAAGTTCCCGGCATCGGCAAGAGCAAAGCAGAGAAGCTTATCTTTGAAATGCACCGAAAGCTGAAAAAACTCGAAAAATTCGTCACAGAAGAGGGTGATGCCGCCCCGGGCTCTGAAGCCGTCGCCCACATCCGCGGCGAGTCTGTTGAAGCCCTGGTATCTCTCGGCTTTGATGAGGCAAAATCATCAAAACTCGTCGATACTATCCGCAAAGAAAATCCCGACGCCTCCCTCGAAGGGGTCATCAAAGAAGCCCTGAAACGTTTTTCCGCCTGAAGCATAAACTTCCTCTCCCCCGATTTTATTGAAACGCTGGTCAATTTCAGCATAATCTTGATTTGTCGAGACATCTTTTCTTCTTACCTGTATACATTTACCGTCCGGCTGGTTTTATATTCAGGAGGAAATCATGAAACGAAAAATCCGTGCCCTAACCATTATTCTCATCCTGGCTGTTCTTATCCCCGCACTGCCGGGGGCCCCGAAATACCCGGGATGGCAGTACTGGAAATCAAAAAAAGGCATAACCCTCTACAAACGAAAACTTGAAAAATCCGGTATCATTGAAGTCCGGGGCGAAACGATCATCAACGCGGCTCCCGAGGTTCTCGAAGCAGTAATCCGGGACATTCCCGCTTACCCGCAATTCATGTATGAATGCATCATCGGCAGGGAAATCAAACGCTACGATGATGAAAACATTATCATTCTCAATGTAACAAAAATGCCCTGGCCCCTGAAGCCACGCAGTGTTGTTGTCCGCACGCGAGTCAAAAAAGATTTTAACAGGGGGAAGTTTTCCGTTGCCCTCGTGGGGCTCCCAGAGGGAAAAAGCGAACAGTGGGTTGCCCCGGCCAAAGGGCGGGTCCGCATGCATGAGCTGACAGGAACCTTTATCTTTAAGATGATTGAACGTAAAAAGTGCAGGGTTATCTACATTGTTCATGCCAATCCCAAGGGGATTCCGAATTTTATCGTCAATCTTTTTGTTGATGACAATCCCTACGGCACCCTCCGAGGCATTAAACGGATGGCGAAAAAAGAAAAATATATCGAACTCGGTAAAAAATCGAAATACCTTCCGTATATCGAAAAATTCTTTGCAGCAAAAAACAATTAAGTCAAAGGAGGGCCTTGAGTCCCCCATTGAAAAAGATTTTCTGAAAACTTAAAAAGGAGTAACACTATGGTACAGGTAGACATTGTATGGAGCTATGCTTTCGGAGCCACCTTTGCGGCAGCAGCGTCACGGCAGCTGGCAAAAGAGGAGAAACCCTTTAACAACAAGTACTTCACCTATATTTTATTTTTCCTCGGGGCCCTCTTCGCCCCCAGCGGCCTTTACCTGCTCTGGCAGTTTCCCCACTGGGAAACCATGCAGGTGGCCACCACTCACACAGACATTCCATCATGGCTGGTAGTAATCTTCGGCATCACCAACATCACCCAGGGAATTCTCGGCTACTGGATCGGCTACAAACTGATTCGCATGAAAAACACCTACGGGGCCTACATAAACTGGATTGTCGCCTGGGTCATTTTCTGGTCAATACTGGTAATGGGCTGGGATACCACCGGGTGGCAGCGCTTTCTCTATGACCCTACGGTAAACGGCGGCGTCCTCTGGACTCCCGGAACCCATATGGGCATCATGTTTTTCACCAGCAATGTATTTCTCACCCTGGTCGGTATGGCAATACCAATAGGCCCGGCCCTGGCCATCCCGATGGCACACTGGATAAAGGAAGGGATTTCAGAGGATGCGTCTATCTCAGCGAATAATCAACCTTCATACATCAAGCTGATAGTACTCGCACTGGTGGGGGCCTTCGGCATTACACTGGGTCTTGCGATCTGTAACGGTTTCCTGGTCTTCTGGCTCCGGGATATCACCGGGAGTATTCCTCTCGCCTATGGTATCGGCCTTCCCCTCTTCTGGATATGTATGGTTTTCTTACTCTTAAAACCGGGAAGACCCCTTCATTATTATTCGAAGCTTTTCATGGGTGAAGAACCTCCAGAAAAATAAAAATCCCTCATCTCTACCATCACAGGGAAGTTGCTTTTTTAGAGCTTCCCTGTAACTATTTCTCCCCTTCGAACACACAGGTATAATGTTTTTTTAGTGCAAAATGCTCCAAAGAATATGGTACCCCGATTTGAACAGTCTCATACCCGGGTATGAGACTGAAAAACTCAGGTATGATATTCTCCAGAGAAAAAATTTGTCACTATGTGTACAGGATACTTTTGAACCATCGGAGGACTGACCCATGAAACTGCATTTAAAACTATTCTCAATTTTTTTAATTTTATCATGCCCCTCGGTACTAACAGCGGCAGATGAATTTATCAGCCTGCGGGAAGCGGATACAACGACTAAAGAATCAGGTAATTCTTTTACACCAAAATTCTATAAAAACAAAATCATTCTCTTCGGGGGCTACCACAGTCATATATACGGCTACCTGGACCAGCGCTATGTGGATGATGATAAATCGGATTATATCAGTACTGACTCAGAACAGGCAGGGGCTGAATATTTTACCACAGACTTTTCAACCCTTTCCCGCCACCTGAAACATGTCCGCCTGGGTGGCTCGGTGGTCTTTTACCGCCGCGGCCAGCTCGACCAGCGCACCCTCTATGCAGTTGCCAGTCAAAGTATAGACGAAGAAACAATTCCCGCAAATATGGACCAATGGACTTCCAAGTTCTGGCTCAACTTTGGCTTTTTCGGGGGCTATCATCGAAAATGGTGGGGCGCTGATCTGGGGCTTACGGTTATCGTCGGGGCATATGATGAGAAGTACCGTCTCCGCTATAACACCTCAGGCGATATAGTTCAGACTTCGGGACGGGGCATACTCTGGAATAACGCCACCGTGCTTCCTAATTTTCACCTTCGCCTTGGAAGCGAAAAAGGGCCCCATTACACCTTTGATATTTTACGCCAGGACTACGACGCCCGATACGGCTTCATCCAGTCAAAGCTTGTCTTCCCGGTGGTAGACTTCTTCACCATGAAAATCGGGGCCTATCACTACAAGACCAATGCCATCTTTATTGAACCGGAATTTTCCATCTGGGGAGTTTCACTCTCCTTGAAATTTGGAACTATTCTTAATTACTACGATAAAGAGGTAAGGCGTGTCGGTTTTTCTGAAAGCCTTTTCTACGGCGGGTCTCTAAGCTACAAATGGTAAAAAAAATTCTGACATACAGCCTTGCCTTCATGGTGCTCCTGCTCCCGGCCGCCCCCCTGGCGGCCCGGGGAAAGTCAGGAATCATTTTCTGGAGTGAAGCCGCTGCCTTTAATCGAAGCTATCATGATCTTCGCTATGCGGACAACGATAAAATTTCCTTTCCCTGTATCATGTCGGTCTTTGGTGCAGAATTCACCTACCGGAATAAAAGCAATGCTTCCATGGGGGGCGGTCTGGTACAGAATTATATTTACGGCGCCTCAAAGCTTAATGTCAGCCAGGTGGAAGTTCAGCCTGATACCGCCATCACCATACCCTATGTTTTCGGGGGGAAGCATTACAAATGGTTCGGTATCGAACTGGGAATCAGCGCCTATCTCTATGCAAAGAATTTCAGCGGCAGATCGTACCTGGCCACTGACGGAACTGAAGTCCCGGTTTCTTCAGGGGTCTTTGACCTGGACAACAGAAGAAGCCATGCATTTGTTAACGCATCTCTCCGTATACTCCAGGAAGATTCATTTCACATGAAGGTACTCTTCGGGCGGGACCGCTTCAGTGCCGTTGATTCACTCTTCGCTTTTCGCGCTGTTCTTCCCACGGGGATACAGGTATGGGAACTGACAGTATCCCTGCTTCCCCCCTGGAGTCTCTTTGATCATGATTCGACACTCCTCAGGTCTAATCAGCGCATTGATCTCGCCTGGTCGATTTTTCTCGGGCCGGTGCGCCTTGGCGTGGAAACCGGCGTACTCCTGAACAATACCATGGGAGGAAATGGGAGTATTGAGTTTCTCAACCGGCTTCATGGTGGTATTTTTATGCAGTTTCTTTTTTGATGAATAAAGTTCCTGAAAAAATATCTAAAACAGAACCGGGCAGGAAAATCCTTTTATCTTTTCTGAAAAAATGCCTCAATTATTACCGCCGCAACAATGATTCCCGCGCCCACCACTGTATATACAGTTACTGTTTCATTAAGAAAGAACCATGCCCATAGTGCAGCTGCTGCGACCTGAAGTGACATGACAATTCCGGTACTGGTTGCAGATACCCTCGCAATGGAAAACGTTATGATTGTATGAGGAATTGCAGTAAATCCCACGCCCAGGAGCAGGGTCAGCAGTACGTCCGAAAAGTCTGGCAATATCTTAATCTCTAATGGCACAAAGGGAAGAAGGATAACCGCGGCAATGAGGGTCTGCCACGCCATGAGGTTTATGGCATCGACTTTTTTCATTATAGTGCGCGTCATCAGGTTTCTTGCTGTAAACAGAAGTGATGAGATGAGAGCCAGAATAATCCCCAAGGTATTGTCAGTATTACTTCCTTTCTGATTTTGTATTAGAAATATAACTCCCGCGATGACAAAAATCCCCAGGAGTACCTGCCGCACTTGAAGCTTTTCCCTGAAAAACAACGGTTCAGCAACAGCCGTAAAAGTTGGAAAAGTAAAAAGGGCAATGGCAACCGGTGCAACATCTGCTATTTTATACGCCTGAACAAGGGTGATCCAGTGTAATGCTAAAATAATGCTGCAAATCAGTAGTATGCGGAAATTTTCAACTTTTAAAGCAGATTTCCTTATGGCAACAAATAACCATAAAAAAACCGCGGCAATTAAACTTCTGAATGCAACCAGGGAGAGTGAAGGGATGCTGATAGATTTTGCCAGTATCCCGATACCACCCAGAAGGAGGCTGGCAATTATCAATGATATTAGAGATAGAGAGTTTTTTTTCATATGGGTAAAGGTAACTTCACTGACTTATTTTTGACACATTGAGCATAGCAGATTTTTCAGTAGCTGCATCATGCCCCTGAAATGTAAAAATTGTAATAAACAGAACGGGGCAGGCAAGGCTTTTTTATATTTCACAGATTCTTTTATAAAACCAGTCCAATAATTCCCGGGGCTCAGGCATTTCCTTCCTTCCCCCCTTCCTTTCTTTCTTTCTGCACCACTTCAAACCAGGCTTTTGAAAATTTATAAACTTCTTCTTGAAATTAAACCCCTCAACCGGTAGACTGAATGAAAGAATTTTATTATTATTACAGGGTGCTTTGCGCACAGAATTTGTAATATTTTTAATTTACCGGGAGGGTTCCGTGAACCGATTGACATCTCTGCTTTTCTCTATCTTTTTTCTATCAGCATCTCTCCTCTTTGCCGCTGACCCTGACGCCCCGGATCCCCGTGAAGAGGCTCCCGAGAAACCACTGGTAGAAGAGAACTTCACGCCCCCAATGGTCAAATCAGCCGCGGGCCCCGATAAGGCTTTTCTCGATAAGATGCATGGTAAAACCCCGGAAAAAAAAGTAAAAAAGGAAGACCTGCCCCTCATCGACCTGAAGGTTGGAAGCACCAGCGGCATGGGGAGCGTGTCAACAACCCCGGAAGCTGAGATGATGTTTGTAAATAAAAAATATAAACTGCGCGCTGAACCCTACAGTAGCTGCAAAGAAAAGATCACCACGGTGTTTCCCACATACCATGTAAAGGTTCTCTATATTGTAGACGATCACGGCGGGAGCCATGGAGGAAGCAAATTCTGGATAAAGGTCCAGACCAGAGACGGGCGAGCGGGATTCATACCAAAGAAATATCTGCAGAAGGATCGGCCCCTCATTGTCTTTGCCCCGCCGAGTCCCAGTACCATCGAAGCAAAAAAAATGTATGTCAATGCCTCATCACTCTACCTCCGGTCAGGGCCTGATACAAATTCCTATGCCTATACACGCATGCCTCAAAAATCAGTAGTGTATCTCATCAGGTATGGAGACCGTGACGCCTACATCGACGGGCGGGTCGGCAAGTGGGCCTATGTTGAATACAAGAGCCCCCGGTACAGCTACAGCTACAAGGGTTGGGTCTTTTCTCCCTACCTTTCATCCTCTCCCTCACAGCGGGAGGAATCATCGAACCCGGAAAACCCGAACCATATTTTTTCAGGATCAACAAAGTATATTAAATCAAAAATTCTTCATATCCGTGATGAGCCGAGCAAGTTCGGAACAGTGATAGCCACCTTCCCCCACGGGACCAGTGTATCGATTACCGAACGTCGAAAAGAACGGATTACCATCATGGGCATCAAATCGGTATGGGTCAAAATTTCAACCGGCACCGTTACCGGCTGGGTATACGGTGGATTCTTAAGCAGCCGACGGGGCTACTTCCTTGCCAATGACTTTATCGACCGTCCCCTCCGGTATCCCCTGGCGAGCGGAAAGGGATGGGTATCAAGCCCCTACGGGCTCAGAGTTCATCCCATCAGTAAACGAAGCCACATGCATACGGGTATCGATTTTGCCACACCCCGGGGCACGCCGATTTTTGCCGCAGGCAACGGCCGGATAAAAATGATAAAAAACTACGGAAGAGCGGGCTACGGCAAACTGGTGGTCATCGAACATCCCAGCGGCCTCTATACCTACTATGCCCATCAAAACAGCGTCAGGGTACGCCAGGGGCAGACCGTGAAATCAGGAGACATCATCGGCACCGTGGGCTCAACCGGCGCCTCAACGGGTCCTCACCTCCACTTCGAGGTCAGAACCGGTTACTGGAAGGGAACCAGAAATCCGGTCAAGTACATCCCCTTAAACACATCACGCTAAGACAACTGGACGGAAAAATATATGCGATCACTACTACAGATACTAACAGTCGGGGCTCTTCTCTTCACTCTCTCAACAGCAGCCGATGCGGGACCGAAAGAAGACCTTTTCAAGGGACTGAAATGGAAGTCACTGACCCGGGTAAAAAAGGCACTGTCCGCCGGGGCCTCAATCAACAGCCGTAATGACAAGGGAAAAACTCCCCTGATGCTTTCGGCAGAAAAAAGCACCTACCCCCTCTTCAAGTATCTTATCGATTCAGGGGCCGACACGGAGAAGCGGGACCATGAAGGCAACTCAGCGGCCCATTATGTCGCGGCCTGTTACAGTACCTATATAGTAAAATATGCCATCAGCAAAAAACTCGACTTCGCGGCACTGAACCGGGCCGGAGAGACACCGCTGATGACGGCGATTCTCAAGGCACGGTACGCCAATATGACGGCGTTGATCAAGACCGGTGTAAATATTGAAGCCCGGAGCAGCGAGGGAAAAACACCCCTGCTGATTGCCGGCGAAAAGGGCTACAGCGCCTTTGTAAATGCCCTGATCAAGGCAGGAGCCAACATGAAGGCCCGGGACCGCCAGGGAAACAACCTGCTTCATCTAACGGTTGCTAAAAATGACTACAAGACAGTGACCCTTCTTCTAAAAGAAAACTTCCCCCTGAATGAAACCAACCGTGAAGGCAAGAGCGCCCTGATAATCGCAGCTGAGACCAAAAGAAAATATATTACCAAACTTCTTCTGGCAAAGGAAGTTAACGCCGCTCTGACCGACAATACCGGCAAATCTGCCCTTCACTACACCGCCGAGGGGCCCTACTACTGGTACATGAAATCAATGACCGAAAAAGGCGCCGAAATCAACCGACGCGACAAAGGGGGAAAAACACCCCTGCTTCTGGCTGTTGAATCAGGACGTCACAGCAACATCAAGGCACTGGTCCACGCCGGGGCCAACGCGAATCTCCAGGATAAAACCGGTCTTCTCCCGGTTCATGTGGCCTACAACAAAAGGCTCTACCAGACCATGGCAATGCTGTTAGCGGGAAAGGCCGACGCCAACCGACCCGTTCCCGGGGGCAAGACAATGCTCATAGACGCAGTGGAACGAAACAGCACTGCCTTTACCGCCCTGCTTTTAAAAAACGGTGCCGATCCCAATATCAAGTCACCAGAAGGAAAAACGCCTCTTTTTATGGCTGTAGAGAAAAACCGCTACAGCCTGATTCGCCCCCTTCTCAAGGCGGGGGCTGACGTTTCTGCACCGGATCCTGAAGGGAAAAAACCGATGGTCGTGATGGTTGAAAGGGGCTACGCTCACATGCTCAACGCCCTGGTAGAACATAAGGGCAATGTCAATGACACGGACAGCAAAGGAAGAAGTCTCCTTCTGATTGCCCATACTCTTTTAATGGAGCGGTTCAACGAATTCAGATCTAAAATGCTTACCAGCCTGATACGCAAAGGGGCAAATGTAAACATTACCGACAGCGATAAAGTACCCCTTCTCCTGGTCTATGTTAACCGGGGCCTGACATTCTACACCGGCCTGTTTCTTGAACATGGGGCCCGCCTCTCGGTGAAAGACCGGAACGGTGACGGACCGATGCACCTGGGTGTGAAATCAGGAAGCTACCAGCTGGTTAAGCTTCTCATCAATAAAAAAATTCCTGTCACCACAAAGGGAAACCAGGGCAACACACCCCTTCACTACGCCGTAAAGACAAAAAAAACTTCTATCACCAGTGTCCTTCTCAAGGGCGGGGCCAGCGCTAATATAAAAAATGAGGCAGGCTACACTCCGGTGCACCTGGCGGTTCAACAGCGAAACAGCGTAATACTGGCAGACCTGATTGCCCATGGAGCGAACCTGAATATTGATAACGGCTACGGCAATTCACTGCTCATGGAATCATGCAAGATCGAGGGGTACCAGACCGATAAAACTTCCCTCGCCATAATTGATACGCTTATCAAGGGTGGAGCAAAGGTTAACCAGAAGAACCGTTACGGCAATACGCCCCTGATGTATGCCATCAACCGGCAAAACGTTGTTCTTGTGGAATACCTTCTTAAAAAAGGGGCTGACCCGAACATGACCGACAGCCGGGGCAACACACCCCTGAAAAAAACCATCATCAATGGAGTATACAGCAGCCTGAAAAATGAAACCCTCAGAAGAATTATCTATACCCTGGTCACTCACGGCGCCGATATCAACCGGAGCGACAAGCAGGGAGTAACGCCCCTCATTGAAGCATCAAAGGGGGGCCTTGACAAGGACCGAACCGCCGGCGAGCAGGCGGTCCAGGTACTCCTTGACCTGAACGCTGATCCCTCAAAACGGGACCGGGAGGGAAATGATGCCCTTTTCTATGCGCGGCAGCAGAACAGCTCCCGCCTTCAGTCGCTTTTAAAAATAAACAGGATGAGTTCACCGTCGGCCTACGGCTTTCCTGAAACAGATTTTAAAAAAAGTGAAATTATCACATTCACCACCGACAGCAGCGGGATGCTCTATCTTCTGATTAAAAAAAACAAATCGATCTACCTTCAAAAACGGGGAAGTGACGGGGGCACCTTCTTTAATAAAAACATTACCTTTGGCGATGCACTTGCGGCAGCACCCGACGGCTACATCTATGTACTCGGGGCCCGCCCCGGAACCATTAAGGGAAAAACCGACCGGCGCTGTAAGGCGGGAAAAAACCTGGTTATCTCCCTGCGGCGCTACAATAGCAGCGGAGGCCTCACCTGGGAACAGACCGATGCCAAATATCGCGCCTGCGAAAAAACCAACGCACGCAGGGTCACCGTCGACACTGAAAGCAACGCCTACATCGGCATGAACTTCGGCCATGCCGCCCACAGCTACCTGGCAAAATACACCCCCACAGGAAAACGTGTCTTTAGGGTAAAACGTTACGGAACCTGGAGCCGTCTCTTTATGGACGAGAAGGAGAACCTGCTTCTTTTTGGCAAGTTTACGCACTTTTATTCAAAGAGGGGGGGAAGGAAGTATTCCCTCACCATGACCCGCCTGAGAGACGCAAAGGCCTTTGGGGTAACCGGTACGGGACGGGGCCAGATATTTTTCTGTGCCGGTTCCGCAAAAAAGGGCTTTTATGTTTCACGACTCAGTTACCGGGGGGGCCTCATGTGGAAACGGTTCTTTCGCTCCACGGGGGAAGAAAACCCGACAGCCGTTGCCGTTGATGCGGCCGGAAATGCTTATGTGGCCGGATCTACCAGCGGCACACTCCATGGTCAGAAAAATTCCGGAGGCAAAGATCTCTTTCTCATGAAGCTCGATAAAGAAGGCAACCGCGTCTGGACCAGAACCTATGGGTCTTCGGGTAATGATGAAGTCGTCTCAATGCGGGCCGATACACGGGGCGGACTTTTTATTTCAGGAACCAGTGAAGAACCGGGAGCACCTGCCGCTGGTGGGGCCAAAAAGACTTTTCTAGTTAAGTATACTTCTTCCGGGAGCCGGTATCGGCGGTAGAATATTTATTATTAAAAAAAGGGAACCCTTTTCAATCTATAAAGGTCAAAATTATTGTTCACTGAAAAAGATATCTTACCGGAGAAACTAATATTTCATGAAAAAAAACAATATTCGTGCAGCCTGTTCAAAAACCATGGCAGGTGCTTTGATACTACTGGCCCTGAGTGGCCTGATTCTTCTTTCAGGCAGCCACCAAGGTCCCCCGGCAGAAGGCAGAAACGGTGTCCCACTGATGTTTATGGCTCACAAAATTCATGAACTGGGAGGTCTGCTTTTCATACTTCTTTCTGCCCTCCATGCCTATCTGAACCGAAAGACTCTAGTGTCCTATTTCAAAAAATAAAAACTCCTTCAGAGACATTCAGGCTTTCTTTTCACCCCATTGTGGAGACACACTCCATGCCTCGGCAATGCTGCACTACGGTAGCACCTGGAGCAATATTAGATGTCCTGTACTCAGAGGATGCACCTGGAAAAATTATCGTGTTTATACCTTACTATTGACAAAAACCCCCGGCCATGAAATAATTTTAAAATGCTGTTATTGGATAATGGCCCCACTGTGTATTTCAGGAAAATAAACTCAGGAGATTATATATGCGTTTTGTGATAATTGGCGGTGATGCAGCCGGAATGAGCGCTGCAAGCAGGGCAGGAAGATTAAAGCCGGATACTGAAATAATAGTTTTTGAGCAGAGTCATGATGTATCCTACAGCGCATGCGGTATGCCCTATAATATTGCTGAATCAGAAAGGCCCATTGACGACCTGGTTGTTCGAAAAGCTGAAGTCTTCAGGGAAAAGCAGGGGGTTGATTTGCGTCTCGGCCACAGAGTCCTGAACATTGATCGGAAGAAGCATTTTATAGCAGGAACTGATGAAAAGGGAAATCCCTTTGAGTGTTCCTATGACAAACTGCTCATTGCAACCGGGGCATCTGCAATTCTACCTGATATCCCGGGAATTGAAGATGAAGGTATCATGCCTCTGAAAAACCTTAATGACGGTCGGCTGATAAAAAATCATTTAAACAATCCATCTGTATCACAAGCAGTTATAATAGGAATGGGATACATTGCCCTTGAGATGGCTGAATCATTGAGACAACGGGGCATTGAAGTTGTTATGGTAAAACCGAGAAAAAGATTTTTACCATGGATGAACGAAGAGCTTGCAGAGGTAGTCTATTCTGAAGTTGAAAAAAATGATGTTGGCCTTTTCCCCGGTTACACTATTGAGTCTATAGTAAAGAATGAATCAGAATTCATGGTAAAATGTGAAGGCAGCAGTTTTAACTGCCAGCTGGTTCTGCCGGCAATTGGAGTAAAACCAAACAGTGAACTGGCTGTTACAGCGGGACTTAAAACCGGGCCGAAAAAAGAAATATGTGTCGACCATCATGGATGCACCAGTGATCCGGATATTTATGCAGCGGGAGACTGCGCGGATGCCTATAATGTTGTCACCGGTAAAAAAGACTGGGTTCCCCTTGCCCTCCAGGCAAACAGGGCGGGAAGGGCTATCGCAGATAATATTTGCGGGAATGGCCTAAGGCTTCAGGGAATAGCAGGGTCTGCTGTCTTTAAGGTTTTCAACCTTGAGGTTGCGCGATCAGGTTTAAATCTCCAGGAGGCCCGTGAACATGGTTTTGACCCGATTGAAATAGTAATCAAATCAAGAAGCAGGGCCCACGCTCACCCCGGAAATAAAACACTCCATGTCGCAATGGTAGGTGATAAAAAAACCCGCCGACTTCTGGGGGCCCAAATGGTGGGAGAGGAAGGTGTTGCCCATCGAATTCACAGTGTTGCGGTGGCACTGTATAATAATATGAGAGTTGATGATTTTTGGCAGACAGACCTGGCCTATGCGCCGCCCTTCAGCCCGGTCTGGGACCCGTTACTGACTGCGGCGAATCAGCTTATGAAAAAACTTTAAGCGGAAAATATCAATCGTTATAAGCCCCGGTAACGGAACGGAAAGTACAGCACTGTAATACTATAGTATAAATAAAAAGCAAAAGACAATGAGACTCTCCTGCTTTTTATTTGCTGCTACTGGTTGTTTCTATTCTCTATAATAAGAAACATAAGCAAATGGACTAATTTGTTACTCCATTTGCCCCCAGTTTGTAATCATCATATACAACTAAAGTTGCTGTTTCTGTCGAACCTTTAACAATAGTCAACGATGTTGCGGCAGCAAAAGTATTTATGTCATCATAGAATGAATAATAGTCATTTTCACTGGGAACGCTGACATCATCTGATTCATAATCATACATGGCAAAAAATTTATAACTACCCTCTTCAAGAGTAAAGGTATGTGTCCCAGGATTGGTTGTAATTTCACATGAAGCCGCAGGGGTAATGCGTGCCGATTTGCTGCTGAAATCAGTGTCCGCCGTCCAGATCATTACATGCAGGGTTCCATTTCCCGGATTTGTAGCATCAGTATCACCAAATCCAATACTACCCAGCCAGCTATAAGAAACTGTCACCGTAAGCTTTCCAGTAGTTCCAGCCGGGCTGTCACTGCCATCACAGCCAACAACAAATATAGCCAGTACCATCAATACATAAATTAACGATTTTTTCATAAAAAACTCCTATATTTTTTTATCCAAAATGTTCACCCGACTATTTTCTGTCAACATTTTAAACGGATTTATAGAGCTATTGCCTTCTTGAAAATAAAAGTAACATCTCTACTTCCACAGCATCTCATATACATACACTGTTTAAGGAAGACCTTAAATGCAAAAACCTCCTTTTAAGAAAGTCGCATCATATCTGATCCAGGGCATCGTCTTTATGGCCATCGCATGGGGCATCTCCCTCTGGCAGTCGAAAAACATGCTCCCGGAAAAGAGCCCGGCCCCCGGCTTTAAGGGACCCACCCTCTCTGGCAAGATGAAACACCTCACCGACGCGTCGGGCAAAAAGGTGGTCCTCTATTTTTTCGCCCCCTGGTGTACGGTGTGTAAATTTTCTTCACACAATATTGTCAGTATTCGTGAGGCCCTTGACCCGGCGGATGTCGCGATCTATGCGGTGGCGCTTTCTTATCAGTCGAAAAAGGAAGTTGAAAATTTCGCGAAGAAACACAACCTGAATGTCCCGGTGATCCTCGGCAGCACAGAGCTGCTGAATGCATACCGGATCAACGCCTTTCCTTCGGTGTATCTTATTGATGAGGCGGGCAAAATCCGGAGCCGCCTGGTCGGCTATTCAACTGAGGCGGGCATCCGGCTGCGTCTTTTTTTCATGTAAAGGAAGTTAAAGCATGGTGAATCATAAACCGGCCATGCATGGCTTTTCTAAATTTTATCTATTTCACCTTGATGGCACCCCGCAGCATCGGCTCACTAAACTTTATTTTAAGTTTTTTCATAAGGCTTATATTGATATAGAGCCTGCCATCCTTATTTTTCGCAATGGGTATTTTCCCTGGATCCGCCCCGGCTAAAATCTTCAGTGCAGTTTTCGCCGCCCATCTGCCCTGCTCCTCCGGTACCTTGGTGAGACCTATTAAAGAATATTTCATCATCCACTCATTGGTCGTCCCTGTGGGGATCCTTGTATTCTCTAGTGTCCATTTTTTCATACCCTTATCGTCCCAGTCCTTGATGCCGGCCATATTGGAGACAATCAGCATATCCACGCTTTTCTGCAGGGAAAGAAATTTTTTCTTCCATTCATCAACGGTCTTTACGTATGCCTCCTGGGCAAGGGAGACCTTCAATATTTTCTTGTAATTAAAGGCACTTTTCTTTTCAGAGAGTATATCATAAGAAATAAAACCTATTCTTTTCCCACGTGCATGGTCCTTCATATATTCTATCAGGCCGATGACAAATTCTACCTCCAGCATACCTGTTACATTCTTTGCCGGAAATCCATATTCAGTGGCGTCCCAGTTCAATCCGCAGAAAATAAAAGGAAGTTTAGCATCTTTATACCATGGAACAATGAGATACTTCGCGGCACTATCGTCTGAGGCAATTACCACGTCCGGTTTATATTCATCTATTACACCCTTTACCCTCAAGGCAGCCTTTTTAACAAACTCCTCCGATGGATTGCGCTTGGTATCCATGTAGACTGTTTTGAAGTCTACATCGGCGGAGTCAATTTCCGACTCTACTCCCTTCTGGATACCGTCACTCCATTCATACCCTTCATGGTACGAATTGATAAAAAGAACCTTTTTGGATGGCTTTGAACATTGGGGTAGAACTACAAGAGATACAAAAAACAGTAAAAGTAACCGGTTACTCTTCATTTTTAGCTCCTGAAATTTTATGTTATTCGAAGTGAACAGCTGCTGCTAACGTTTTTATTGGATGTTGTCTCAGGTTTTCCTGAGTACTTTAAATTGATTTCCCCACAGTAAAAATACCGTATATTTCTACCATTATAATGACAGAAATATACGAACATGCAAGACTTTTTTAAAATTTAAAAATACAAAGCCTAACAAACCAGCATATACAGTTTAACATACAATTTATAAAATTTGCATTAGAATTGAAATAAAGAATAAAGATTCAACTACCATTAAAATGAATGGATGAAAGTAGTGAATTGATTAATCGATGATTTTGAAAAGTCATAATTAAACCTGAATGTCCCGGTGATCTTCGGCGGCGGGATCAGTCTCTGACCCCGCTGAAGACCTGGCCCCGTCTTGCATCTACCGTTACCACGGTACCGCTCTTTAAGATATTGGTAGCATTGATAGCCCCGGTAAGTACGGGAATCTCAAGGGCCCTGGCAACAATGGTTGCCTTTGAGTCTTCATCATCTTCCTCAGTGATGACCGCCGCGGCATTCTTGATGGCAAGAAGCACATCATCACTGCTCTTGTCAATAACCAGGATGTCCCCAGCAGAAAAATACTTCAGCTCCTGTGAATCATGCTGCACAACACAGAGGGTACCGGTTGCCTTTAATGCATTGGCGCCCTTCCCTTCAAGGAGAACATCCCCCACGATATGAACCTTCAGTGTATTGGTGGTCCCGCTGATTCCCGCGGGCATGCCGCCGGAGATTACAATCAGGTCACCGCTTCTAACATTCCCCTTCTCCTGGGCCTTTTCAATGGCCTGCTCAAAGATTTCATCCGTGCTGTCTTTCATCTCTGTCAGTACCGGTGTTACGCCCCAGGTAATGGCCAGTTGCCGATAAACCCGGTGACTCACCGTGGTTGCGATAACCGGTGATGCGGGCCTGAACTTTGATACCTTCCGGGCCGTACTTCCTGATTTTGTTACTGTGACAATTGCTGCCGCGCCAAGAGTGTGAGCGGTCTCACATGTGGCATGGCTGATCGCATTGGTAATATTTCTGGTAGGTGGAACGTTGAGGGCATTAAATCGCTTTGCGTAGTTTATGTTCCGCTCTGTTTCAATAGCAATGCGGGCCATGGTCTCAACAGCCAGTACCGGGTACTTGCCGATTGATGTTTCACCTGAGAGCATGATAGCGCTGGTATTATCATAGATGGCATTTGCCACGTCGGTGATCTCTGCACGGGTCGGGCGCGGATGGCGAATCATTGAATCAAGCATCTGTGTAGCGGTGATTGCCGGCTTCCCGGCCACATAGCATTTCCTGATGATATCCTTCTGGATAGCCGGAAGCTCTTCAAAGGGAATCTCAACCCCCATGTCGCCCCGGGCAACCATGATACCGTCACTGACCCGAATGATTTCCTTTATATTATCAACTCCCTCTCGGTTCTCAATCTTAGCAATGATCTTAATGTCATTGTCTCCTTCCTCCTCAAGAACTTTTTTTAAATCCTTTATATCCCTGGGCGTCCGGACAAAACTTGCAGCAATAAAATCAAAACCATGACGAACACCAAAGGCGAGATCCTCCCGGTCAATGTCACTGACAAAGGGAAGCTTAACCGTAATACCGGGAATATTCAGGCTTTTATTATTACTGAGGGGCCCCCCGTTTATTACCTCGCATTCAACATCTGTACTGGTTGTCGAAATGACCTTCATACCGATCAGACCGTCATCAAGAAGAATCATATCTCCCCGGGACACATCATGGGAAAGGCCGTCATAGGTTAAAGAAACCTCTTCATGGTTACCGGTTACTTCCCGTGAGGTCAGTTTAAACAAATCACCTTTCTTCAGCTCAATTTTCCCTTCTGCAAACTGTTTAATCCTTACTTCCGGTCCCTTCGTATCAAGGAGTACCGCCAGAGGTACATCCATTTCACTGCTCACCTTACGTACCATTTCAAGACGGGCCAGATGCTCATCATGGCTCCCGTGTGAAAAGTTCATACGGGCAACATTCATTCCGCTGGTAATCAGTTCTCTCAGTATTTTTTCATCATCAGTGGCAGGGCCAAGTGTGCAGACTATTTTAGTTTTTCTCATGAAATTCCTCATATACATATCAGGGATAATACATTATATCCCCTCTAATATTCTTGAACAACAATTTTATTGCAATGATTATTTAAGCTGGATACTTTTCAAATTCAAAGAGGGAGAGTGGGGCCCCCGGCGGGGGCTCCACTCTCCCTCTTTCAGATGTGATACTCGAATACTGCTTTAATTATTTTCTTCGAAGCAGAAGAACAGTCAAATCATCAGTAAGATTTTCTTTAGATCCGACAAAGCTCAGAAAGTCTTCAATTATAAAATCGAGCATTTCACGAGCCGATGCATCGGGAGCATTATTAAAACTTTCTATCACCCTTTCCTTCCCATAAAAGTCTTTTGTAATATTCTTATTTTCAACCAGACAGTCGCTGAACATCAGGATGGTATCGCCACTGTCCACTGAAAATGTTAAAATCTCATAGGGAAGATTAAAGAGAGGCACCCCAAGTAAAACACCTGAAATTGATTCACTGTTTTCCTTTAAAACAGCTTTCACATTACCTGACTGTCTTAAAAGAATATCAGTATGAGCCGCATTGGCATACTCTACGGTTTTATCTTTAAAACGCAATAAAACTCCTGTCAGATAATTGTCAACCTTTTCCAGTTCTCCCTGGAGAATTCCGTTTGCGTAGCCGATGACTTCATTTAGTGGACGCTCCAGGCCCCTCATAAATGTTCTGAAAAATGTAGCCTTTGCCAGCATGGTGATAAGACCTGAGGCGATGCCGTGACCAGATACATCAAAAAGCCCCACACCGCGCAATGACTTACCATCAAGATAAAAATCGTAAAAGTCCCCTGAAACAGAAAGAGTCGGCTGGAAATAACATGCAATATCCCAGTTCTCTGTAAAAGGAGCCATGTCAGGAAAATAGCTTCTCTGGACGTGGGCCGCCATTTCGATATCCCGGTTCGCGGTCTTGCGGGCCTCTTCAAGGTCCCTGTTTACTGAGAGAAGATTCTCATTCGATGCCTGGAGTTCTTCCATAGCTGCACTCAATTCTTCTGTTCTCTCCTCTACAATCCCTGAAAGATTTTTATTTACTTCCGCCAGGTCTCCTGTCAGCTTTTCTACATTATTAAAAGCCCGGGAAAATTTTCCCGAAAGTACAAATGTCTGGATAAGAATAAAAGCAACCAGTCCGTAAGGTGCCAGATACATGGTCTGGATAAAATCATAATTAAAAAGAATGTCATTCACCGTGGCAAGCAGCAATACTATAAAACCAGAAATATAAAGACGAGCACCAAATACCTTACGTGTGGCTGCATTCACTGCGCAGAAAAAAAGATACAGCAGGATTGCACCGGTAATCACATGAAAGAAGTTATTTATAAATCCGTTATAGCGCACCGGTGTTACCGCAATAATAACAACTCCGGAACTCATAACAAAGACAAAAAACTGAACTACCCGACGGGAGACAAAACGGTAAAAAAGATATGCCGTATAAAGCAGAAACGCCATTACACTGAAATAATAAAAAACATCAAGAACCGTAACCACGAACCAGTATGATATGTCTGGATACATCTTCAGAAGAAATTTTTCTCCAGAAAGAAGGGTCCGAAAAGACATGAGGAGGCAAAAAACAGAAAAGAAGAGTGTCGAATAATCCTTCCGACGGTACCAGAAAAGCACCAGGTAATATAATCCGACAATCAACAGACACCCGAATACCATCAGGTCAATGGCAATACTACTCTCCCTGAGCTCCTGCAGGTCATGGGCCCGCCCAAAGATTAACTTCCTCCCCGCTCCTCCGAAATGCTGATGGAAATTCGACACATGCAGTACCAGGTGTATCTCTCCTGTATCGGTATTAAAGCATTTTACCCCGGGATTAAACTCTGGTTTGGTTTCATGGCGGTCTCTTCCAACAATACCGGCGCTGGAAATTTTTTTACCATCGACGTAAAGGGCAAAAGCCGTAAAAACAAGGCGGTTCTTTATGGCTAAAAGCTGGTCGGTCTTATCCAGAAGAATGTTCAAACGATAGGTGCCATACCCATATGCATCAAGTTTTTCCCCATTAATCACTAAATCATTCCAAAAGGAAGGAAGATGGGGCCGGGCATCAGGCAGCGGCGCTCCATTTTGAAAATCCGATTCTCTCAGCAGCTTCTTCCAGAAAAAATCCCACTGCCCCGAAAGATCAACCGGGCCGTCTACTGCGGGATTCCAGCCCCTCAAATCGAGGATGCCGTTTTTCGCTTTCGGCGCCGAAAAAGAAGCCGCCGGAAGAATTCCTGTCAGGGTGAAAAGAAAAATCAAAGCTGAAATATATATTTTTATTACCGGTCGCATCCGTGCTGAATCCGGGAAATTTTAAAAAATCTGCATAAACATCACCGCAGTCCCCGAACATCAATCTCCTTGTCAAAAGAAATAGTTACATCATAGGTAATCTCAAGTTTCTTCCCCGGTGAAATTTTGCTTCGCCAGAGACGAATCCCCTGCTGGTATTGGGTACTCTTTTTAAATGCTTTATCAATACTCCAGGGTCGTGAAAGATTCATCACCACCACTTTAATTTTTTTATTCCGGGTTACGGGAATACGGTCGCGAATGAGCACCTCCTGCTCCCGGGGCAGCTGGCTTTCCAGAGTAATGCGGTACCGGTAGAGAATACGCCTGTCGCCGCCGAAAACCCCTGCTGTATCTTCAAAACGCTTCACCAGAACCTTTTTCGCGATGATCCGCGGCTCAATGCCGAGCACCAGGTCTTTATTTTTTCCGATGGGTGTAAAGGGAATATTGACTTTTCCCATAAACTCGTTTTCAAGAAATATCTGGCCTTCCCCGGAGAGCCACGGCAGACTCGTGGAGTTAACTGTTTTGACCCTGAGAAAAGCGGTCCTCACACGGTCAGGGATTACTTCATAGTAAAATTTTGCCTTGTCAACACCCTTGATAGTAAAGTCTTTGATAAACTTTTTTTGATACTTGTTCGAAGAAACAATACTCTGTTTCATGGGCATTTTTATATCGATGTAGGCGCCCTTCTTTTTTATCTCTGTCTGGGGAATAGCAGGACGCGAATCCTGCTTCAAGCTTTCAAAATCAGCCAAACCCGCAGCACCCTCTATTTTCTTCGCGCTCTTATACTTAAAAGATCCGCGGTACCGTTTCGGGGACCGCCTGGTGTAAACATCGAGATACCAGGGGCTCAAAGCCGGGGGATTTATCGAATTCAGAGGTGAGCCGGTTGAAAGGGCCAGGTCGATATTGCTCCAGTCCTCTCCCGTCTTCTGGTAAATACTCGAATAGACCACTACGTTTATTTTCTTCTTTTCCCTGCTGGCCCGGATATCATAGAGCATCTTCCAGTAGGTATGGGGGATAACATAGCTGATTGAAAGGCTCACCTGCCGGTTCTCCCTTGAAAAAATTGATATATTGAAACGCTTTTCAATATCAATTTTTCCCTTTGAGGTTGTTAAAAGCTCACGGCGCTTTGCGTACTTGGTTGTCAAATCCTGAAACTGCTGCATCGCCATGTTCGAACGGTTTGTCAGTACCGCCTGGTTCAGTGACTGGTAGGTACGGAAATAACTGTAGCCGGCAATCTGGGAAAGTTCAAATTCCCATTTCTGAATCTGCTTACCGATATTTTCGCGTTTTTTTTCGATACTCCTCTTAGAGGAAAGAAGCTTTTTTCTCTTTGCAGCAACCCAGTTGAGGGTATTGTCCCAGACCTTAACCTGGGGCATTCGTGTCGCCAGTTCCCGTGAAACAGTCTGGTTGGTAAACTCAAGAATTGAATCGAGAAATTTTTCCTGGGACTTAAGATTTTTCAAATCATCAAGAAGCACCTGGTCCCCTTCCCGAAGGTTCTCAAGCTTTTTCTCAATGGCCAGTATTTTCTTCTGCCTCTTTTTGACCAGGGCCTTTTTTTCGACTTCCATGGAAAGAATTTTGCCGGGATATTTTTTCGGCAGACTTCCTTTAATCGACCAGTCATAGAGAAGTTTCGGAAGTCCTGAAACCACCACAACATTTGCTCCCTTTTTCAAACTGACCGTGGCTTTTCGGGTAATTTTTGCCTGGTTCTGATATAATTTCACCGAAACAATGCTGCTATCATAGGCTTGCTGCTCTCCCGAGAGGGGAACCACGAACAATGATACCGCTGCCAGAGCAATAAACCCTTTCCATTTTTGCCGCACCATGGAAACCTCCGAAAGAATAAAATTTATACCTGAAGAAACCCTCACCCCAGGGTATGCCTAATAAAAGCATTATTAACCGGTCATGTCAAACTAATTAATGCGGTGAAGTTTCAGACCCCGAAGCACTATTTCAGAGAGTTCTCTCGCCTGCCGGCTCCCGGAACCCCGGGCGACAAAGGTGACCATGACACAGGACATTTTCCGATAACGAAAAAGCACCACGTTCCATCCATGGGTCCGGTAGCGCTGACCATACAGGGTTGCCGTTCCGGTTTTGCCCCCGATGATTTCGATATCCCGGTTATCGGCAGCCAGCTTCTTCAAGGTACCTTCCTCTACCACATCTCTCAGGCCCTTTAAAATAAACCGGCACGTGGAAGCGGGTACCTTTTTTTTAAATTCCGGGGGGGAAAAAAGAAGCTGTCCGTAAACCCTGGCCACCTCGAGGGGGGACAAAAGCAGCAGTCCCCCTTCACCGATTACCGCCGCCTGTTTCCTAAAGGAAGTAACAGGCAGGTGCGAACTCTCCTTGATGCCCCGGTGCCACCGGTCACTCAGGGCATCAAGCCCCCAGAGGGCCGCCGTATCTTCCACCAGACTGCGGTCCTTCTCAGCGGCCCGTAAAAAATAACTGTTGCATGATACCCTGAGGGCCTCTCGCAGGTCACAGCTCCCGTGCCCTTTTCTCAGGGAACACCTGAAGTAGGGCCGCTTTTTTTTATCACGGGGAAGATGAAAAAGCTGAAAATCTTTTTCACTGATACTACTCCGGGGCGGGTAGTACTTTCCCCGGCAGGTCCAGCTCTCTAATGCTTTACCCCCGGCATGAAGCAGGGCCGCAGCAAAGGGCTTCACGATCGACCCCGGAGGAAAACCCCTTTCGACCCCGTCTTTATGGTTATACAGATAGAGGGATTCTTCTTTATCCGCATCATAGAGCACCACTGCCGAGGGGCCGCGGCGCGAAACAAAGGCATCAATGTTCTTTTTCAGCATCCAGGTATCAATATGAAGGGCATGGCTTTCAAAATCTGTGAAAGAAAACAGGAAAGGAAGAAAAATAAGAAACAGTACCCGGGGCCACCGTCTGTCCCCCCCTTTATAATCCCTGGGAATCATAGGCAGAATACATCTTTCGCTTTCAGGATCTGCATAATATTCCTGACATAGGCGCATTCGCACTGGTTGGTACATGTTTCAAGATTATCCTTGTGAAGACAATACCCGGGACAATCGGGTGAATTTGTTTTCCGTTCAGCGAAAATCGGTCCGGTGTAAAGATCTCTGAATTCCAGGGCCCTTAATGCCAGGGACGTTCCGCATGAATGTTCAAAAAGAAAAAACCCGAGGGTGAGGTCGTTAAAATGAACCTGGTAACCGATGAGTTCAACACCGGTATCACAGATAAACGCTTCACGGCTCTCCCATACATGCCTGCACTTGGTACAATTTTTAAACATAAGCCGCCCTCTTCCTCATGTAATAATGCACTACAATCTCTGCATAAATAATTTAAACAGAAAAAGCCGCTGTCAATAATAATATTAATTTGCCGCATTCCCTCCTTTGCTTTCTTATAAGATTTCTATATGCCGGTTGGCATTTCGTGTAGACAGAATAGTGGTTTCAAAGGCGAGTGGTTTGTATAAAAGATTATCTACTGAATGTACACCTTTAAAATGAGTCTTTAGGACCGCTCAAGAAGCTTAAAACGTAGCAGAGGACCTGTTAAAAACAGGCCCTCTGAATAGTGGGGAGGAGAATGTGCTCTCTTCTGCGAAGAGAACATGTTACTTTTCATCAAGGAAAATATAGTAACTTTCCGATTGTTTGTCAAGGCTATTATTTGTATTATTAACATTTTTTATGCACACCTAACTTTAGCCCAGTTCAAAATTCCCCCAGGAACCATGGGCTGAAGAATATATAAATTTTAATTTCCCCGGTAACATGTCCCGGGGAAAGGGGGTCTAAAAAGGGAGGAGAGTTTAAACAGGGAGGTTTACCATGAGAAGAAAAAAAGCCCCAGTCCGGCAGAGCCCGAAAAATCAAAAAAAAATACGAAAAGAAGTAAAGACAAAAAAAAGTCAGACAGAACGGGTCGAGCAGCTTATTGCACACCTTGAAGATCCCCATGCATCAAGAGAAGAGTATACTCACCAGGTAAAAGACCTGAAAAAGGAAGTCCAGAAAATGCCTCCGGAAGAACTGGCTGAATGGATCATGGAACGCCATGATATGTTCGTCAGCAGGATAGACTATCAGTTTTCCTATGATTTTCTTAACGGAACCAGGTTCATGGAGCGGCACCTCATCCTTACCTATATGATGGAAATTGTAAACCTTTTTACATTTCTGGATATTGAAACATTACCCAATGAAACAATCAGCTATCTCTATAAAAAAAATTATGCAGAACTCCTTGCAATTCTAAATGTACTAAACTACATTTAGTGAAACTAAAAAGCGACCTCATTGAAAAGGAGGACCATAGAAAACTTTATTAAAAAACTGAATGTGTGGTAATCTCATGTTTTCAGAAAACTCACAGGCCAGCGTAAAGGTCATCAGAAAATATCTCAGCAATTAAAAAACATCAACCCTTCAAAAATTTCAATTGCCATATAAATTAATTTATAATATATTAAACTAATCAAGATCTATCTGGACCCAAAGGACCTTGTATTCTTGCTGAACACTTTTTACCAGCCACTTTGATTTGAACCGCTTCTTTTTTAAGAAGCGGTTTTTTTAAAAAAAGGTAAAAAAAAAAAGAAACCCCTTGACATGCCATCAGGGCATTGCGCTAATACAGCATGTTGACCACAGGCGAATTCAAACCAAAATCCTTACCTCGACAGCCATTCTTTATTTATGGCGCAGGTAACTCTTTGTATCTCTTGAAATAAGAATATTGCATAAACAGTTAATGATAAACAAGGCACTCATTATTGCAGCAGGAAGAGGCTCGCGCCTCGGAGAAAAAACAGACACCCTGCCCAAACCCCTGGTTAAACTTTTTGGACTTCCCCTTTTAGAAAGGATTATAAAAACATCCGCTATGGGAGGCATCAATGAATTTTACATTGTTGTCGGCTACAAAAAAGAAATGCTCATAGCCTGTTTTGAAAAGAAAAAACTTCCTTTCAAAATTACATGGATAGAAAATGACGAATGGGAAAAAGCAAACGGCGTTTCAGTTCTCAAGGGTGCCGAATATCTTAAAAATGACAACTTTCTCCTGATGATGTCTGACCACATTTTTGAAGCCAAAACCGTTCAGCAGATTGTCGAGGCAGAGCATCTTTTAGAAAAGGCCGACTCCATTCTTGCATCTGACAGCATGTATGAACAGAAAGAAGGAATGGATCTTGATGACGCGACAAAGATAACTGTACAGGATGATTATATCACCGACATTGGTAAGGAGATCAAATCCTTTGATGCAATCGATACCGGCCTCTTTCTCTGCGGCCCGGGGCTCTTTACTGAGCTGGATTTAATCTATAAAAAAACGGGAGATGTTTCCCTGACCGAGGGCAACAAAATACTGGCGAAAAAAAAGCGCTTTTTCTCCTTTGATATCGGTAATAATATCTGGCAGGATGTTGATACCGTTGAAGACATGAAAATTGCACGAAAAAAAACCTTGAGCATGTGCCGCAAGGATACCGACGGAATTGTTTCAAGAAATTTTAACCGGTACATCTCACTGCTTATTACCCGAATGACAAGCAGAACTCCCATCACCCCGAACCAGATTTCATTCATTGTACTCCTGGTCGGCATGCTGAGTGCATGGCTCATCATGTCATCAGATTACCTTGTCTATCTCGCCGGTCTTGTCCTCTACAAGTTTACATCTATCCTTGACGGCTGGGACGGGGAAACGGCAAAAATAAAATTCCAGTCATCTAAAATGGGAGAATGGATAGATACGACCTGCGATAATATTACTCAGCTCTTTTTTTTCGCCGCTATCGGTTATCAGGCTGTACAGCATACTCCCACCCGGGGAACTATGCTGCTGGCATGGATCGCTCCCAGTATCTTCCTCCTCGGTATTACAGCGATGTTTATTTCCCTCACCCGGCACCACGACTCGGGAAGCCTGGTGACACTCAACACTCAGTTCAAGAAGAACACTTTCCGAAGGGTTCTCGGCAGTGCCATACGCCGGGATGTGTACACAGTTATTTTTCTGTTACTTGGTATTTTTGAAATGTATAGAACTATTCTGGTGCTCAGTTTAGCAGTAAGCATCGGCATCATTGTCTATGTATTGGTAACGGCCCTTAAATACAGAAAAACCGTTTCCCTATAGACATTTTTTCATCTCTCTTTTTTACGGGTAAGGAAGTTTTCTCGTAATTACAGCCGATAACAGTACTTCAGAAAAGACCTTTATCAATGAATACTTCGGGATAATCAATAAAACTGCCGATACTATACATAGAAGATACTATTCAATGGAAAAACCGGTCCCGGTAACAATACAGGAAGAATAACCATGGCAAATCCAGGCAGAGAATTCATGGAACAGACCAGGTTCCAGAATATGGACCCCTCCGACCAGATGATGGGGGAAGAGGCTCCTCCTCTCCAATGGCCCGCGACCCCGGGCAATAAAATTATTCACCTTCCCGAACCGGATGACGGGACCGCAGCTTCAGTTTCATTCAGGGAAGTAATGGAAAGAAGACGCAGCATTCGACGCTACCTTTCGGCTCCCATAACATTAAAAGACCTTGCCTGGTTCCTCTGGGCCTCCCAGGGAGTTCAGGAAATATTCCCGGGCTCCGCAACCCTGCGAACCGTGCCTTCAGCCGGGGCGCGTCATTCCATGGAAACATTTCTATTGATCAATAATGTTGAAGGCCTTTCCCCGGGCCTGGCCCGTTACTGCGCCCTTGAACACCAGCTCGAAATAGTGAGAGAAGACATAGACGCGTCTCACGAGGTAACCACTGCCTGCCTCGGCCAGGAAATGGTACTTTCCAGTGCGGTTACCTTTCTGTGGGCTGTAGACATCGAACGAATGACCTGGCGCTATGGACAGCGGGGTTACCGGTACATATTCATAGACGCGGGACATGCCTGCCAGAACCTCTACCTTGCAGTATCCTCAGCGGGATGCGGCTGCTGTGCGGTTGCGGCCTTTGATGACAACCGGCTCAATCAGATCTTAAAACTCGACGGCAAAAAGGCCTTTGCCGTTTATGCCGCAACTGTGGGCAGAATAAAATAAAATATTTAAGTTATAGTTAACTTTTAAACAAGAATGTGAGGGTTCCCACATTCTTGTTTTAAGAAATATTACATTAAAAATTAATTATCTTTTATTTTTAATCCTGTCAAGAGAAGTCTTGTAATAGGCTTCAGCCACCCTTGTTCTTCTCCCGTCGGGGAAATTCATCATGTAGTATTTTGACCATTCTACTGTCTCTTTCCATTGTCTGTTGCCGTAGTGAAGATAAAGACGAATTGCGACAAGGCTTTCACGATTTTTAGTATCATGATAATTTTTCCAGGCTCGGTTCCAGTAATGCAACACCTCAGCTGCATACTTCATTTTTCGTTTTATGCTTTTCTGTGAAGAATGATCCAGTACAGCACTTTTATTTTCTTGATAATTTTTCCGGGCCGCCTTCAGTTTCTTCTGTTCTTTTCGGTACCATCTAATTAATTCATTTCGATCCCGGCTGATGCTTCTTCCCTCTTCGGGGTCATGGCTTCTTGTTTGACGAAACTTCCGGAGACGGATGTTTATTTCAGAATTTTTTTTACGGTAGGCTGCGGTAAGTTTTTTTTCTTCCTTTCTGAAACCAGGAGCAGCCATATCTGAACTATTAAATGCCGCATCAAGTTCTGCCTGCTTGCTGTTCACCTTTTCGAGAAGGTAACTCAGGCTGTCTATGGAATCGACTTCTTCAGAGGAAGAAACACGGCCTTTCAAAAATGGCCAGCTGATAAACCCTGATCTGTTCCTTGATTTCTTTTCCAGTTTTTTTATTTTCCGGTCAAGCCAGATTAAGGAGGCACTATTCAGTCTGCCGCGGACAATGCGTACAGCATCGAAGAGTATCGAAAGCTCACGCTGTATACGGGCTTTCTGAAAGTTCATCAAAAACCGGTAGGCCTTTTCCAGATCCCGCTGGGGAAGAGAATAAGCGGGATCATAGTCGATAGACTTTTTAAAATTTCTCTCTGCCGATTTATACTTTCCCCGGTCAAGGGAATCAAGACCTCGATAGTAATAACGCATCGCTTCCCTTGATTTTGTATCACGGAGGGGTTTTACTTTTTTCGTAAGCCCGAAAACTGATTGTACCTGCTGCAAAAGATTTTCCTGAAGGCGTAGTACATCAGAGCTTTTACCGGAAATTTTAACCGAAGAGACCTTTCCGGTCTCCGCATTGATCACTTTGCAATCAATCCGTAAACTTCCCCTCCTTTCTATAAAACTCCCTGTAATTATTTTTTTTGCCTGGAGAAACTTTCCGGTTTTAAGGGCTTTTCGGGTATCCCCAAGCCCGGTCATACCGAGGGCGTGTTCTTTTAAAACCTTTTGAAGTTCTTCACGCTCTACAACCGCTATGGAGGGAACCTGGCTCAAGTCGGTGATAAGCATATCAGCAAGGCCCTTGCTGAGCCAGGCGTAACTGCTGTTTTTTGCGGTGTTTTCAAAATATAACACCGAAACGGTTTGCTTCGGCGCTGCGTTAAGAAGGGTTGTAAAAAATATAATTCCCGAAAAAAATATCACCTTGTGTGTGGTTTTCATAAGTTCTCCTGAAATTTAATGTAATGATGTTCTATTGAAGGCGAAGATTGCAATCCTCGCCTTCAATAGAACATCGTCACCTTACCAGATCATGTTTCACCGATATACTCCCACTCTTCACGCACCATTCGGTAGCAAATCCCCTGAGCTGCCATTTCCGGGCCGAGACCGCTGAAAATAATTTCAGATTTTTCATAATGACGGACAAATCCTGAATCAGGAAAACGCTCTGCTACAATTTCCCTGATCCGCTTGTCTGCTTCACCATATATAGCAAGCAGCTCTCCTGAAAGAATCACCAGGTCAGGAACCGTGACATTGATAACATCAAGCATGGCGCTGCAGAAAAAAGCAAGGCGGCGGTCCAACTCATTCACAATTTCATCTTCTCCTTTAGAGTAAAGGTCAGCTAAAGGTGACAGGTCTGCTGTTCCTTCCTTTACCGCCGCCCTGTCTACCAGGCCCCGTTGATAAAGGAGCTCACTAAAAGACTGAAGAGAAAAATAACAGTCAAGGCAGCCCTTACGTCCGCAGACACAGCCTGCAGGATCATCAGAAACCCTGATATGTCCGAATTCCCCGTTACCCGCCACAACCTTTCCATTAAAGATCAATCCGCTTACCGTACCGGCCCGCGATGAGATAAAAAGAATCCGTTCATATTTTTCCATCAGCTCAGAATCATGAAGAAAATATGATGCCATGCTCTGGGCATTCTGCTCAACCTGTACAGACTTGCCGGGAAAGGCCTTCTCGATGAGACTCCTGAAATCAATCGCCTCGGTAAAGGGCATGAAGGTATAGCGAAGCACCAGCCCCGATTCAGAATCACGTCCCCCGGGGACCGAACAACCGATTGCCGCCAGCTGGCTCTTTTCATCTCCCAGCATGGCAACAACTTCATTGAGGTGATCAAGAAAACTTTCAGTAAAGGATGCTTCACTGATCCCCATCTCAAGACCGGTGGCATGGGTCAGTACAATTTCATCAGAAAAGCTCACCACTGATGAAAAAATACCCCCCTGGTTATAGGTTATTCCCAGGTAGAGAACTTCACGTGATTTTAATTTGAAAAAAGTTGCCCGCCGGCCCTTGGGCTTCTGTTTCCCATCAGCTTCTTCGATGAGCCCGTCTTCCTGAAGGGAAGAGAAAATAGAAAGAACCGTATCCATGGAATAACCGGAAAGATCCTTTGCCTGGGCCTTGGAAAGAAGCCCCTGCTGCCGGAAAAGGTCTATGATAAAATTGCGTTTATTGATTTTCCGCTGATCAATATTATATCCAAATGCCATAAAATACTCCCTTTTGTGATACCCTATTGCCGGGGATTATTCATGTCTATCAGTTTTTCTTTTTCAAGGGAGCCCAGCGAATATACCAGCTGCGTCGCTTCGGTACAGGGTGAAGACTTCTCCAAAGAGGATCAGGAAGATACTGCGTCGTGTTGCAGTAGGGACAGGTTGTATTGCGGGGAGTCTCAACATTTATCGTCAGGGTACTGCCGCAGCTGACGCAGGCGACAGCAACGGGTTTCATGTTTTTATTCAGCTCGCTTTCCGCGTCATGAATATAGATTACCTGCTCCGCTTCTCCACAGATATAATATTCCCCCTGACTCCCCTGGATTCCCTTCAGCATGGATGGCGCGGGAATACAGCGGTGCTCAGTTGAGCATTTGCTGCAGGAAACAGCATGCTCTCTGCTTATCTTTTTTTCAGGGAGAGGAAGTTTTCTCCCGCATTTGCCGCATTGAGGCTTCTCCTCACCGCCGGAAAAATCAACATCAACCAGGTCGGCCACATAAGAAAACACCCGACCCTTTTCAAAGGAGTAAGGAAGAAGCTGCTGAAAAAAATTCTCAGATACTTTTGTTTCCTTTCCACAATATGCGCAGGTGACCATTTTATAAGGACCATTAATAAACAAAGGTTGGCTACATCCGGGACAGTCAACCTTGATCTGCATTTTCGAATACCGGGGCTTAAAGAACCGTATATATTTACGTGCCTTCTTCTGCACTTTCTCAGAAGGATCATTGTCGATGAGCTGCTGAACCAACCCGGGGTCATCCAGGTATGTCACGAAATAGTGACGCATTGCCGCGGATTTAGACTCAAGGGCAAGAGAATTTAAAATTTTCTGATTCTTTATCTTTTTGACCGCCTTCATTGACTTGAGGGGCGGCCCCGGCTCAGGCCATTCCCGATAGGCCTGAACGAGAATCCCGATATCCGTTATCCGAGACAGGGCATGAACCCTGATCGCCCGGGGGAGATCACTGAGCACAATACCCAGAAGCATTTCCTGGTCCCTGATTCTGTCAATGGCAATACGCTGTGCCTTGGCACTGGCATTGCTGAACACAATGTCCTTCAGGCTCGATTTTTCATTTATTTTTTTTGCCGCTGCACTGCGGAGATCCTTCGGAAGATCCGAAAGAGCAATTTCACGGAGAATAGGCTGGTCATGGATGCGCTTTAAAGCGGCCGACCTGATATTCGATATCGAAAGTTCTTTTACTATCCGGCAGAGATACTGCTGGTTGGTAATTTTTGCCAGGGCCGACTGTTTTACATTGTGCTTTCGTTCTTTCAATACAATATTCAGCAAAAAATCTTCATCGCGAATCCGGTGCACAGCCGCGGCCCGCACCTGGTGGGCCTTATCATGAAGGGCCACCTTCTTTAACTCTTCACGGTCAACCTCGTTGTTAACCGCATTTATTCTAACCTTGTAGCTGCTGTGTTTCAAGGGGCTCCGAAAAAAGTCAACCAGTCTGAGGCCTTTCCGCAATTTCGGCCACTGAGTTACAATAAAAGTAACCAGTATCACCCATGAAACAATCCAGACCACCAGGGGCTCCGGGTTTTCATATACTTCGCTGAGGAGTTTATCGAGACTTCCCAAGAATGATTTGCCAACCCGTGCCTCGTAGTATCCCGCCATATCTTCAAAGCCGAGGGCAATAAAACCAAGGGCAGCCTGCCCAATTGAAAGTATCAGACCGATAACCGCTTGACCGAAGACAAAAATCCCAGCACCAAACTGCATGATGCCAAAAACAGAAAGTCCCCCCTGGGAGACAGTAATAATACCGATGCCGAACTGAGCGATCACAATGACACCCGCCCCGGAAAATCCGATGACAAAGAATCCCACCGGTGCAAAACCGACAGAGAAAAGAGGAAGTCCGAATATTTTTGTTTTAGTTTCCCAGGCCATAGAGGAGGGTACGATCTCACTGTATAAAAATCAAGAAGAATAATGCAGGGAGTGCGCTGTGCCGGCTGAGGCACAACGCTGAGTATATATCCGTCAACAGACCTGGTTTCTTCATGCTACAGGCATCATAATACTGTTAATTTTTTTGGGGAAAGCTTTTCGTATACGGAACATTTTATAGAGGGGGGAGTGAATTTTTAAATATTCTTTTTTCTCTCCACCATCTTCTGGTAATTTTTGAGCCAGAGACTGAACTTCCATACCACTCAAAATAAAAAATCCATTTGAAAGAAAGTAAGTATTATGTTCCTGATCGAAAAGCAACTTAAATCTTCTTGAGCCTTTCACCTTAATCCTCCCGGACTTTTCAGTTCATTTCTCGAGATTTCTCTTTAGCACAGTAAGGCTGTCCTCTGCAGCCTTTTCATTCTGTTTGAGAATCAGCTTTTCAGCAAATTTACCCAAAACCGGCACCGGAACGGAATAATCGATAGCAAGATCAAGAACTGTATCTCCGCCTTCTTCATGGAAGCCAAAGGTCCATGTTGACTCAATACCACCCCTGCTGTGAACAACCTGTAGCTGATCCTGTTTCTGGTCGATGATTTCTGATTCTCCATTAAATATCAGTCCCGCCATTTTATAGGTCCAGTCGTAATGATCACCCTTTGCTGATCCGGAAATATTTCCCGCTGATTCCATTCCAGAAATCCACTCTGCAGAATGAGCAGGATCTATTACATACTTAAAGACACTGCTTACAGGAGCATGAATACTGGTATGTTTTTCTAAATGTGCCATAACTGCCTCCTTTTAGTCTCCTTGTTTTAAAAACCTGAAATAGCCGAGTCCCAGGGCAAGAATCAGCCACAGACCGACAGTTGACCATCCCAGGACATTCACAACTCCTGCCAACTGCGCCATCAATGAAACAGCAAAACCGATACTGTCACAAAGGAAAAGAGCAAGTAGAATACCCTGACGCAAGTCACTCTTTTCAGCCTGTGCGGCATACCAGCAAATCAAGCCGATGCCGAAAAGACCCGCGCCACTCCACTGGGCAAAAAGAATACCTACACTATTAAGAGTAATTCCGTAAATTGGCATGAGATATGCATATAAAAAAACCATTCCAAGCCCGGAAAATACAGAGATGACTGACTTGATCTTTAGAAATAACGATACGTTCATAGTGAGCCTCCTTTATAAATATCCTTCTTTCCCGCCAGTGAAAAGCTTTCACCTTCAGGCAGTCATAAGTCTCTCCTCAAGAGAAACCTCTTTATGCTGTTTCTGTTCATGGTTATAGCAGCGCAGCATACTGTTGTTAACAACCTCTCCAAAACAACGATTACAGGAAGTACAATTCACCGCAGACATCGTCCCTTCCCGAATCTTCTTAACAAGGTGAGGCTCCCTGACAAAGGGTCTGCTCATGGAAACAAAGTCAGCATAACCGGCTGTAATAATACCTTCCATATCCGCTACAGTACGGATACCCCCAACTACCGAGAGAGGCGTGTCTGCAGTTACCTGCCGCACCTGTTTTACCGCTTCAAGATTATAGGGCCCATCGAAGCCAAACTTCCCTGCCATGCTCTTCAGCATCAGCCACGCGGCCGGTCTCATCATCGCAGGAACCGAACGGGTCAGCTCCTTTACCGGCACATCTCCCCTGACCATATTCATATATGAAAAAGCGGTGCCCCCACAGCTTATCTCTATCAGGTCAATCCCCAGGTCAGCCATCCACGCTGTATAGCGCGCCGCGAGCTCATAGTCTATGCCCTCATGGGGTGTAAAATCACAGGCATTAAGCTTTACCGATACAATCAGCCCCGCCGGAAGATTACGCCGCACTTCCCTGTATATCTCCCTGAAAAAACGAAACCGGTTTTCATCACTTCCCCCCCATTGATCTTCTCGATGGTTGTAAAAAGGAGAAAGAAACTCGTTGACCAGATAACCGTGGGCCGCGTGAATCTGAACACCATCAGCCCCCGCCAGTGCCGCACGAGTCGCCGCCTCGCCGAAAGAGAAAATTACCTCTTCGATATCTGACTGGCTCATCTCCCGTGGCTTAAAAAATAAAACTGGATCCCGATGGTCTGCTGAAGGGGCCATCGGCAGATCATCGATGATCTGCTTTTTCGTCTGCTGTCCCGCATGGGCCAACTGAAAAAGAATACTGCTTCCCTCTTCATGAACCGTATCGGCAAGCTGTTTTAAACCGGGAAGGAAGGAATCATCATTGATTCCCGTCATCCTGGAAACCGCCTTACCGAGGGAGTGAACATACATGTACCCGGGAATTATCAGGCCCACCTCACCACGGGCAAGGTTCCGGTATCGTTTGATGAGTTCTTCGGTCACTTCACCATCTTTCGTGGCCATCGCCTCGTAGGTTGCGGAATGAATAAAGCGATTCTTAATTTTTAAATTTCTGATTTTAAAGGGCTTAAAGAGAACAGACATGAGAACCTCCCTGAAAAATTTAAATTTACTGAAGCATTTAAATCCCATAGACCTTCGAAATAATGATATCACGCATTCCTGTGGGAAATTTTCTTATTATATTAAACAGGGCCGCATCACTTCCAACCCGGTATCGTTTTTTCGGTTTTTTCGCCGTTAAGGCATGGTCAACTTTTGCCACTACCTTTTCAACCGGCTGATTTTTGGGATCATTTAAAGCTCTTCTCACTGCATCAAAAAGCCAGCCGTAGATATCAATTTCACCAGACTTGTTAAGGCTTGCCTCAAAATAACTTCGACTTTTATTAAAAATAGGAGTCTCGGTGTTCCCCGGTTCAACAAGGGAAACGCTTATCCCCTGGTTTTTTACTTCGAGACGTAAAGCGTCAGACAGCGCCTCCACTCCATACTTCGATGCCGCATAAACCGCAAGTCCCGGAAGAGCCACCAGTCCGGAAATTGATCCGATATTAACAATCCTGCCGTTTCCCCTTCTCAGCAGGGGTAGAAAGTTTTTTATTACATCCATCATTCCCGCAACATTGACATTTAAAACATTGCGAATACTTTCAATACGAAGAAACTCAACAGGACCCACATCAGTTGTTCCCGCGTTGTTGACAAGGGCAAAAAGTTTTCCCCCGGTTTCTGATGATAAAATTTTTACCGCTTCGGCAATGCTTGATGAATCAGTTACATCAATATTTAACGGCTCGATACCAGGAATATTTTCATTCACCAGGGATTCGGCATCAGCCTGTTTCCTTACACCGGTAAAAACCTGAAACCCGGTTCGAGCCAGGTGAAGAGCACAGGCCCGTCCGATACCTGTTGATGTTCCTGTGATTAGTACTGGTTTCTTATCCATAACAACCCTCTGTATTTTTCTTCATTTATTATAAGTTGTTTAATACTCTTCACTTCCGTGTATCCTCGCCTTCAGGGTCTGGCAGAGATCATAGACATCTCCCTCGACCAGAGTTTCCAGATGAATACTTCCTGTATGTTTTCCCGAACCTCTCCCTTCCATGTCATGGAGCCTTCCCAGAAGATGCCTCACCGCCCAGAGTTCTTTCTGTGTCACCTTAATCGTTACACCTGTCATGACATTCTCCTCCCTGAATAAAATTTCTTTGTCACTTTAACTCAGGAATCCGAAATTCTTTCAGAAAAATCAGCATTCTGGTTATCACAACTGCAAGAACAAAAAAAATCACTACCAGAAATGATAAATCCGTTGTTTCAAGACTTTTCAATGTTCTCATTTTTTCACCGCTATATTTTCATTCCCATAAGCGCCTGTGCGATAATCTTCAAAGTACCCATCATGCCGAAATGCTCCTTCATTATCTGCTGATACAGACTGTCATGAGTTTTCGGGGGTCTGTAACTTTTATCTTTTGCTGACAGACTTACCGCTTTTTCCGGGCACTGATTAACACAGTTGCCGCAGCCGATGCAGCAATAATAATCAATAACCGCCTTTGTTTCTTCAAAGGAGATCGCATCCATGGGACAATAATCCGCGCATCCTTCACAGCCCCTGCATTTTTCAAGGTCTACTTCAGCATGGTAGTTGCTATGAACATGTTCAGCAGGGCGGTCAAACTTTTTCAGCCACTTCAGGGAATGACAGCTTTCCTTGTTGCAGCAGCAGATAAATTCAGGTTTTTGTGAATTTTCCGGCTGCAGTACAAATCCCGCGTCTCTCGCCTTTCCGATTATCTTTAAAACTTCTTCCTTTCCAATAAAGCGGCCGACACCTTTATCAACCATCCAGCGGGCAGTACCGCCGAAGACAAGACAGGTTTCTTCAAGCTCGGGATGGGGAACCGGTTCACCAAGAACTTCCTTTGATTGACGGCAGACGCAGTTCATTACCGCGGCCTCGCCTTTATTTTCCTCAACAAGTCTTATGACATCATCATAGGGCTCGATTTTTCTTCCCCCCTCAAAAACTTCTCCAACCGGTATCGTTCGAAGCTGGTTCGTTCCCAGAACAGAAACGGCGTCATGAAATTCATTGTGAGCATAATCATCAAAATCCCGCGCCATGGCCGGGGTAATCCGGTTGACCTGGAATTCGAACATGCCAATAACCAGGAGGGCCTTGCTGTACTTCTTCTCCCTGCCAGGTTCCGCAGGAAAACCCATAATTGCACCCTTCAGTTCCATGGCCCGGAGCTTTACCTCCAGGTCGGCCTTGGATATATTCATGTACTTCAAACGCTTATGGATGCGACGCACCGGTTCTGGAAGGGCGCTGAGCTGCAGGGCAATTTCAGCCTCTTCCGGGGTAAAGATATGCTTTAATATACGGATTTCCTTTCCCGATACAGTTTCGGGATAAGGGACCGGCATTCGGTCAATATGGTGCTGAAGCTTACGATACAGGTCTTCATCTGGTATCATGGACAGCCTCCATCTTCACATTGCCAGATAGTTAAAAGATTCAGCTTTAAAATACACATTTGGATTTCAGGTTTCTCGCCACCGGTAGAGGTCTGGAAATGACCGGCTTGTTCAATTCTGCCAGATGACTGTTGCAGGTTAAAAAGGGAGAAATATTTCGCGGGTGAGGAAGTTTTCCCTGTCCCGGCTGGAATACGTATCTCTAAAAAAAACTGCCCGCATTTTCCTATTCCCGGTACTTTTTAGGTGAATCACCCATAATGCGGACAAAGGTACGGTTAAAGGTGCGAAGACTCTCGAAGCCCGCATCATAGGCAATATCAATTATCTGCATGTTACTGTTTTCAAGCTGCTCAAGGGCCCATCTGATCCGGGCTTCGTTGATATGCTCTCGGAGGCTTTTGCCGGTATGGGCCTTTACCAGTTTTCCAAGGTAGTCTGGGCTGACTCCGACATCACGGGCAATCTCTTCACGGGACAGATCCTCTTGAAAATGCTCCTCAATGAAGGAGATTGTTTTTCCACAGTATTCATCTACCGATGTTTCACCTCCATGACATTCTTCCTTCTCAATATCATGTATCTTTTTTGTCAGAAGAGCGTTTTCAATATTGACTGCGGCCGAGGAGAAAAAAAACTTCAACAAACGGGCATCATCGCGGGTAAAAACACCCCGAGCAAGGGAGTTATCCATATAACAGACCCCGACAAGAAGATCGTTGCGGGCCAGGGGAAGACAAATTATTGATTTGAGGCCTGCGGCTGAAACACTCCTGTAGGGAGAAAATTCTTCGCTTTCCTCTGCACTGGTGGTGATAATAATCCGCCGCTCGGCAAAGCATTTATCTACAATATGGTGGGAATATTCAAAGGGTTCATCATTCGCATTATGTGTGATCTCAAGATGAAGGTAATTCGCCCCGGGATCAGCGAGAAAAAAAGCCCCTCCACGGGCGCCGCTGATTTCCATAGACCGCTGCAGTACTGTATCAATCAGATCTTCATAGCTGCTGCAGCCATTGATCTCATCAACACATGCTATGACACGGTCTTTTCGCTCCCGGTCCAGAAAGCGCCGCAGGGGGCTGCGCCGTTCTCCTTCGTGCTGCATTAAATCAAGAATCTTTTTCTGATAATGAACAATATCGATTTCTTTAAAGATCATGTACGAACGATCAAGCTGGGCCCAGGCCCTGTTGTATTCCCTTTGCTCAAGGAGCCAGCAGCCGTATTCATAGCGGGTTCGGGCTTCTTCGTAGCGTTTGCCCATGGCTTCACTCTTTTCAATTGCTGCTGAAAAATATCTCTCCGCTTTTCTGAAATTATTTTCCAGAAGATAATATTTTGCTGCGCCTCGAAGAGCAACGTCATAATGATGATTAAACCGACGAGTTTTACGAAGAGATTTTTTTGTGTATTTTTTAATACGCCTCAAGGATTTAAAACGGGACCACCGACCATGAAATTCAAAGTCAGATGTATGCTGGTTTATCAATGTTTCACAGTAGAAGGGATACAAACTATTAATAAAATGCATCGGGAGCATTTCTTTTTTACACACAGTAAAGCAATATTCGAAAACTTCTCTGCTCTTTAAAAATTTTCCCTGTTCATTATGAAGTCTCCCTAATGAAACCAGAGAGAGACCATACAGGTACCATAATTTCATTTCCTTTTGAGCTTCTAGATATCTGTTCAAAACTTCTAAAGCTTCTTTATATTTTCCTTTATCAATAAATTCACGAACAGGATAGTAGCAGCCGCTATACATCATTTCGTCGATTAAATTTGTATTAATTAAAAAGTACCTTTGATATATTTCCATCGCCGATTTATATTCACCCAGCATATAATATGAAACAAAACTAAACTGAGTAAACTTACTAAGCTCAATATAATCCCCTGATGTTTCAAAAATACTAATACTACGATTGCAAATCTCAATGCATTTTCTAAATTCTCCTTTTATTAAATGCATAAGCCCAAGGCCATTAAAAGTCTGGGCGACACCGAAGTTATTATTGTTTTCCCTGTGAATGGTTAATGATCGTTGATAAAATTCATCTGCTTTTTTAAATATCCCTGCAACTACATAAAACATCCCATAATTATAATATGATTCAGCCAATTCGGTAGAAGAGTCTAAAAACCTCTCTGCGAGATTTCCTGTCCTTAAAACAGTACGCAGTGCCTTTCTGCCATCCCACCAGTAATACGCATACAGAAGCCACTTGTAATTCATAATTATTCTCTTCGTATTTTCAGAATTACCTTTTCTCCGAAAAATATCGCTTCCCGGAAATCCATGCCATAAAAAGTGGATAAATAATTCTTTAACAGTACTCAACACTATATTTATTCTTTTTAAAGGAACTTTTTCTCCATATAAGTTCAGGGCTTCAGAAGAATATTTTTCGCAGCCTCGGAAATCTCCCTTTCGAAAATAAGCTAATGTAAGAAACTGATAATAATTTCCAAGTTTCTCCTCATTCATTTTTTTCTTGATGAGTTCTTCAAATACTTCAATCCCCTCATCAGAACGTCCGAGAAAAACCAGACTCTCGCCATACTTTTCCATTACCTCGAGCCATATTTTTTTCTCCTCATTTTCACAGATACAGCTGCCCTCATCCTCCAGAGCCTGGCGGACCGCTCCAAGAAAACGAACCGCTTCTTCATATGCATGGTTCTCCATAGCCTTAAGTCCGGCGATGCGGGAATAAAAAATAATCTTTTTCCCGATACCTGACTCAATAGCATGATGAGCCAGGTCAAAAATATACCGATCCCGGTCAGAACCATGCTTTTTTTCAATAGCCTCAACTATCCGGCCATGAAGCTGTTTTCGCTCTCTTGCTTTTATGCGCCTGTAAAAGGCCTCCCTGACCCGGTCATGGGTAAAAATAACCATGCCTCTTTCTGCAACATCTTCCATGACAAGGCCTTCCCGTGAGGCATGGGCCATGGCAAGCATCACCCGTCTGATCTGTTCGAGAGGTTCTTCCGAGAGAGGAAAGATACTGATAAGAATATCAACTGAAAAATTTCTACCGATTATCGCGGCATGGGAAAGAATAATAGTAACATCTTTAGAAAGATTTTCAATTCGTTCACTGATGACCCCGAGAGTATCCTCAGGTAGTTTTGCCCTGTTGAGCTTATCTATATCAACAAGCCACCGACCATCATCCTGAATAAGTATTTTTCGATTTATAATCCCCCGAAGAAGCTCTTCTGTAAAAAGGGGATTTCCTCCTCCCTGAGATAAAAGGTATTCACTCAGCACATCCTTTTCAATTTTTCCCCCTCCCAGAACCAAACCGATGTATCGCTTCAAGTCAGGCAGAGTCAGGGGACTCAGAGTCAGTGATCCTATGACAACTCCATGGTCCGCCTTCAGGCGGGAAAAAAGTTTCACCAGGCCATCAGTCCCTTTTTCTTCCCCCCTCATTGCTAAAATCATCAAAAGAGACCGGTCACCAAGGCTTTTCATCGCTTCCTCAAGAAGACGGATACTTCCTTCATCAGCCCAGTGCAGATCATCAAGAAGAACCACCATGCTTTCTTCAACGGTGACAAGAGCCCGAAGAAAACGGACGAGGGAAAGGTGAAATCGTTTCCCCTCACGCTCAGGTTCCAGGGCAGTCATGGAGGGACCGACCCCAAAGAGAAGTTCCATTCCAGGTATCAGCGTCGTGATGATACTGCTGAAATCTCCACACTCTTGTCGCAGGTAATGAACAACCCGATTCTTTTTTTCCCTGTCATACTGCTGGAAAATTTTCAGATACTCATGCATTGTCCCCCGAAAAAGACTCCAGGGTTCCCGATTTTCCCTCTCAAGGGCACGGCCCTCGAGAACACAAGCCGACCGGGCTAAAAGCTTTTTCCGAAGTTCCCGAAGAAATCTAGTTTTACCGATGCCTGCCTCTCCGGTTATAACATGGAAACAGGCCTCTCCTTCTCTGATATTATTATAGATATTTTCTATCTCAGCCAGTTCATTTTCACGTCCTGTAAAAGGGACGGTTGCACAGATCCCGATAGGAATTTTCTCCCCAGGGAAAAAATTCCGTTCCCCAGCGGCAAAGCGTTCCAGGTCTCTGCCCAGTCCATGGGCATCACGATACCGGTCTGAAGGCTCTGGGGCAAGAAGGCGCATAATAAGAGAATCAAGAACAGGAGGAATCTCAGCCTTCAGGCGGGAAGGTTTCGGGGGCATTCTAGAAATTTTATGATGCAAAAGCTCAGACAATGAGCGTCCTTCGAAAGGATACATACCGGTACAAAGACGATAAAGAAGAACCCCCATGGCATAGAGGTCACTCGCTTCTTCCACGGGAGCGTATACCAGGCCGCACTGTTCCGGCGCCATACAGGCAAAGGTCCCGGAAATATAATCATCTATTTCCGCTTCGTGGAAGGTTTTCAGGCGGGCTGAACCAAAGTCAACAAGCTTCAGAACATTATTTTTTTCTTCTACCTCCGTCAAAATAATATTTTCAGGCTTTAGATCACCATGAATGATACCCCGATTATGGACTGTTTCGAGGGCGCCGCACAGCTCAATGGCTCCGGCAACTATCATCTCAAGGGAAAGGTCTTCACCGCTGTTAAGAAACTCTTCGAGATTAGGGCCGCTGGTGTACTCCATGGCAACAAACTGCTCAGACTCTCCGGACCCACGGCAGCTCCCATGTTCATAAATCTTCACTATTGAAGGATGATCAATCTCTTTAAGAAGATCCTGTTCAGTATGAAAACGTATAATGTCCGCAGCAGGACTGGAATCAAAAAAAAATAATTTCAGGGCAATCGAACGTTTATCAAGCATATCAAAGGCTTTAAACAAACTACTGACATGGCCCGTTTTCAGGGTCTCATCAATGCGGAAACGTTCATTAATGATTTCACCCGAGCTATGCATTTGCCAGTGTACCTATGCTTTTCAGACAGGACAGCTCTTTGCCGCTCTTTTAAGGGAACGTAAAGATTTTTCTGGCAAAAGTCAAATTATTTGCAGGTAATCTACACGGTACCGGCTCGGGGAAACCCCGGCAACCCGTGAAAAGGCGCGGTAAAAGGCAGACTTTGAATTAAAGCCGACGCGGTAGGCGATGGCGGTAATTGAGAGATCGGGAGAGGAAGTTAACAGTTCCATTGCCTCGTCAACGCGGTAACGGTTTACATAGACATTAAAATGCTCGCCGTAGTGACGATTTAAAAATTCCGAAAGCTGGTGGGGAGTCACCTGAAGCATTTCTGCCATCTTTGCCAGGGTCACTTCTTCATCACGGAAAATTTTCTCTTCCACCATTAAATCTTCCAGACGGTTCTGCAGAAGCTTTACATCAAGCCCCACGATGAGAGAACGCTGGTACTGCAGGGCCTTTACTTCCTTTCTGAAAGATGTGATAAAACCGGGGTACCGTATCCCTACGAAAAACCAGGCAATAATATTGACACTCAACAATGCTACTGAGAGCTGAAAAATCCGCAGGATCCCCAGGAAATGAGCTGCGGTAATCATTATCATGATAAAAAATCCCGAGAGGGCAAAGGTCATGGTCAGAATATAAAAATGATTTTTTCTCCGCCCCTGGTAAAGAGAAGGGATGCTGAGACGCGACAGGATAATAATAAAATATCCAGCCAGAAGAATAATACCAAAAAGGGCGTAGCCGTAGAAAAGCCAGTACCGGAAAGAAGGAAATCCTCCGGCACCCCCTTCAAAAACCGGCAGTGATGAGACAACCGCCTTGAGTACCACCGAACCGGCAGCAGGGATAAAGTGAAGCAGGTGGAATTTCCCCAGGGTAAAATTTCGGTCAAAGACCAGCCGATAATAGAGATAGAGACCGGGACCGATAAGAAAAAGATCAAAGCCTACCGGATAGAGCCCCAGGACCGCCTTCGCTCCTCCGTAGCGGAGAATGATGAACTCTTCAATAAGGAGAACCGCCAGGGCCCCGTAGAAAATGGCCAGCATTAACCGCTCTTCCCTGCGGGAAGAAGTAAAAAACTGGGAGAGGGCCATGATCAGCGCCAAGCCGCCCCCGAGAAAGATAAGCTGATTTAAAAATTCATTGAACATTGAATTATCCACAGTCAATCCATTACCAGAGTTCCCGAAATATGTCATGTCTTTTTCAAATCTCCATACAGAGAAAGAACAGGGGGAAAAAGTCAGGAGCTTCAAGTGTCAAGGCTTACGGAGCAGTAAAAAATTCAAAACTGTCCGGGACCTGTACACTCAACTGAAGTAATCAGGATACCTGGTGCTTTATCAGCTGATGTTCTTCTTTAACATGTCCAGTTATTGCCGGGCCATACTCATCGGGAGGATACATCTTTTTAATAAACATATCTAAAAGACGCCCGGGGAAAGACTTGAATCCCATAGCAGCCTCGTAGGTCACCAGGGTACCGGCATCTTTTTCCTCATACCGGAAGGAAAAAGATGCCGGCGCTCCGATAACATCAAACTTAAGAAAACCTGATGGATCGAGTTTAGAAAGTTTTGCTTTTATCTTCAGGTCAAACCGGTCAATTGTTTCATGGAAACGGACAACATCCCCTGATTCGGCCTTATCTTTTCCACTGCATTGCCACTGCCAGGCGTGATGATCATGATGCCAGCGGGTATATGTTTCGTTGTCCATTGAAAGCCACCAGTGTACCGCCTGCTGTGGTGTAATTCCCGGTATTTCGAAAGAACTTGCCAATGTATACATAACAGATTGCCCCCACTCAGTTTATTGTATACCAGTAATGTAGGCAAAAAAAAGGAAAAATCCAGATTTTTTTAAACCTGATTACCGCTGGATACAGACAAAAATTTAAAAACTATTTCACGGACTATGTCTGCTTGTATTCTCTTCTCGCGGTTTACTTGAATCCCCGGATATTTGCATAAAATTTCTTCTCGAAATCAGCCAGCTGCTTTTTCATCTTTTCAGCAACCCGGGGATGCCGTTTTATAACATTATAGTTTTCCCCCGGATCATGCTTCATGTTGTACAGCATGGGAAAAGACGCCATGGTCGGCACTGACTCCTCTGAGCCTTCAGGTTTGTAGTCATGGCCCTTTGCCGCCTTGGCGAAAAAGGTCACCGGCTTATCAAGGGGTATGGGCCATGAACGGGTATTGGTATGTCTAAAATATTTCCAGTTACCGGCACGTGTTCCCTCAAGTTCATCGTAGTGAAAAAAGAAAAGGGATTCATGGGGAGAAGTTTTTTCCTTTCCTGTCAGAAGCCCGCTTAGATCCTTTCCGTCAATGACCCGGTCTTTTGGCAGGGAAAGTCCCGCCATGGTCATGAAGGTGGGGAAAAAATCAATATTCATCGACGGCTCCCGACAGGTTCGGCCCGGGGGTATTTTTTCCGGCCAGTGAGCAATCATCGGTACCCGGTAGCCCCCGTCGAAGGATTCACCCTTGCGGCCCCTGAGTCTCCCGGGGCTTCCATCAAACCAGGGACCGTTGTCACTGGTAAAGATCACCAGGGTATCCTTTTCCAGAGCATTGCGCTTTAAGGCTGCCATGATCTCTCCCACGGACCAGTCGACTTCCTTTACCGTGTCGCCATGGGGCCCCGCCTTTGACGTTCCTTTAAATTTCTTTGAAGGGATGCAGGGCTGATGGGGATCCTTATGAGCAAGGTAAAGGAAGAAGGGTTCCTCTTCCTTACCCCCCTTATTCTTTTCTATAAAGGAGACTGCCTCACGGGTAAAGAGGCCCGTGAATCTCCCCTGGTCAATGCCGATGTCCTTGATTTCTTCTTTTTCATTTTTCCAGAAGGAGACGGGCCAGTCATCATTCGAGGCGTTAAAGCCGGTAAAAAAATCGAATCCGTGATTTTTCGGATGGTGCTTCATGTCGACGGTAAAGTCGCCAAGATGCCACTTGCCGATGGCCCCGGTTCGATACCCGGCGAGCTTCAGGGCCTCGGGAATGGTAATCTCAGAAGGAAGAAGTCCCGTCACCATGTTCTCAGCATGACGCATGTCAAAGATGCCGGCGCTTCCGAAGGTATAGCCGAGGCTGCGAACCGTTTTTCGGATAAAGGTATCCTTCCCCGGCTGAAGGGGAAAAACCACCCCGGCACGAAGAGGATAGCGGCCCGTCAAAAGCCCCACCCTCGATGGAGAGCAGAGGGGACTGGAACAGTAAAAATCCGTAAAGCGCATACCGCCCCGGGCCAGCCTGTCGATCTGAGGGGTCTCGATAATGCCTCCGTAGCAGGAAGGATCAGCATAGCCCATGTCATCAGTAAGAATCACAATTATATTGGGACGCTTTTTATTTTTATCAAGGCGGTCTATCACCGATGAGGGATCAAGGCTGTCACGCTTCGGATCTTCAAAAATATCAGTATCTATCCGGTCATCATCCCCGCAGAGAAGACCTCCGGCGACAATGGCCCCGGCGGCGGTAATGCCGGTTGCGATCAGTTTTCTTCGGGTCAGCTTTTTTTCGGCCATATGACTCCCCCTTTGATTATACTGCATTTCATAATTAAAAGTTTACCATGGCAGATTTCACCTGTCGTCCCTATTTATAAATAGGGAGAACTTTTCCTTTTCAGAGGCTCTGACCCCCTTTTGGGGGTCAGAGCTATCACTCTTTCTTCCTTGCCATAACTCTCCCTGTTTCATATACTGAAACCGTAAAAAGAATAAATTAATATTGACATTATATCGTTTTCGATTTAAAAATCCTTAATACTGAAAATACAGAATGGAGCAGGAAGAAATGAAGCAGCAGATAAAACTCGGGGTCGTCTGCCTCGCCCGAACCACCTTTGACTACAAGGCAGCAGAAGAAATATACGGAAAAGTAAAAAGGAATCTCAACAAACTTGAAAACGCGGAGATAATTGCAGTCGATGAACTGGTCATTGAAATCGAAGATGCCCGCTCAGCCGCTGACAAGCTGGCCCGTGAGCAGGTTGACGCCCTGGTCTGTATCAGCGGTACATTTCACCTGGGGCATCTGGTGCTTGAAATCAACCGGGAGCTCAACAAGCCGATTCTCCTCTGGGGACTCAACGAGCTGCCCTACGACGGTGGAAAAATCCGCCTTAACTCGGTCTGCGGTGTAAACCTCAACGCCTCGAATCTCTATAAGGCGGGAATAAAAAACTACACAGTTCATGTAGGTGACTCAATCGATGAAGACTGGGTCGATGCGATACGCATTGAGGCGGCACTGCGTACCGCCCATGTGGGGCTCGCAGGCTTTCGGGCCCATGGCTTTTTCAACCTGGGTGTCTATGACCTGAACGCCTACAGCAGCTTCGGGGTTTTAATTGATCACTATGAGCTTGCTGATGTTTTTAACCATAAAGTAGAAGAAAAGCTCATCAAGCTCCGCAGTGAAGAGATACATGACACCTTTGACATCAGCGGAGTGACAACGCAGCAGGTAGACCAGGTCTCCGCCCTGGCGGCAAAACTTGATGGTTTCATGGATACAAACAACCTGACCGCCCTTGCCCTGAGGTGCTGGCCCGAATTTGCAGGAACCTACGGGATCAGTCCCTGTGCCGCCATGAGCCTTCTCCAGTCACAAAACCGGATCATTGCCTGCGAAGGAGATGTTGAAGGGGCACTTTCCATGATTGCACATCGCGCGGTTGGCGCCGAGACACCCTTTCTCTTCGATTTTTCTCAAATAAACTTCGAAGAAAACTACGCCCTTCTCTGGCACTGCGGCGTTGCCCCGGCAAACCTTCATGACGGGAAATCAGTCAGGAGTCTCGATACCTATTTCGCCGGAGGCAAAGGAGTCACTGCCGACTTTGTTCTCAAAGATGGAGACGTATCAATTCTTCGCTTCGACGGCACCTCTGAAGAATACCGGGTTTTTCTCCAGAGGGCAGAAGGTGTGCCCATGGAAAAAGAACTTCGGGGAACCTATCTGAAAGTCAAGTTCGAAGATAATGTCAGGGACGTCATGGACCGGGTAGTCTACAACGGCGTTGCCCACCATGCCTCAATGGTCTATGGTGATTTTATTCGTCCCTTTGAAATATTTGCCCGTATAAAAAACTGGAGGGTCATCACATGATAGAACTTAAAAAATCAGGCAGCGGTTTTTCAATTATTTTTAAGAGGAAGGAAGTTTTCTCCCACGACACAAAACGCCCCGGTATCACCATAGGCGAAGGGTCCGCCGCATACAAAACCTTCAAGACCAACTCGAGCAGTTTTCGCATCAAGGATACATTAAAGTGGAAACGGGCCCTCCCTGGCTTTGTGATAGAAAAGGAAGAAAAAAATTCTCTTGAAATAAACTTTGAAAACACCCTGGTCATGAACCTGGGCCTCGATAAAGCGGGTCGTCTTTCCATGAAGTTCACCTGCCATCGCCCCGAAGTCAACCGCTTCTGGCTCACCCTCGCGGGAAGTAAGGGCGAGCACATCTACGGCTGCGGTGAACAGTACACCCACCTTGATCTGAAGGGGCGCCGGGTCCCCCTCTGGGTCGAAGAACAGGGTGTGGGCCGGGGCTTTGACCTTCTGACTCTGCTGGCAGACCTTCACTCCGGGGCGGGCGGCGCCTGGTATACTACCTATTTCCCCCTGCCCACCTTCGCGTCATCGGGCAACTACTTCTGCCATGTCGACATGAGCGCTTACGCGGCCTTCGACTTTCGAAAAAAAGACCACCATGTTTTAGAAATGTGGGAAGTTCCGGCGGAGCTGGTCTATGATGCCGCTGACACGGCACCGGCGCTCATGAAAAGCCTTACCGACCTTCTGGGTCGGCAGCAGGCACTTCCCGACTGGACATGGGACGGTGTCTGGCTCGGTGTTCAGGGAGGAAGCGAGGCAATAGACAAAAAGCTCAATGCGGCCCTCGATGCGGGAGTAAAAGTCGGCGGCCTCTGGGCTCAGGACTGGGAAGGCATCCGGGTCACCAGTTTCGGCAAACAGCTCATGTGGGACTGGAAGTACGACGATGAGCTTTACGCGGGACTTCCTTCATATATTAAAAAACTGCATAAACAAAATATTAAGTTCTTCGGCTACATAAACCCGATGCTTGCCCAGGAGAGCGACTTCTATAAAGAAGCGGTAGAAAAAGACTACCTGGTAAAAAATCCCGATGGCACGGTCACAGACATCTGTATCACTACCTTTCCTGTAGGCCTCGTTGACCTCACGAACTCCGCAGCAAAGGAATGGTACAAAAATATTATCAAGAAACATCTCCTCGGCATCGGTCTCGACGGCTGGATGGCTGACTTCGGCGAGGCACTGCCGGCCAATGCAGTGATCGCCAGTGAGGAGTCTGCTGAGCTGATTCATAACCGCTACCCGGCACTCTGGGCAGAGACCAACCGTGAAGCCCTCGTCGAAGCGGGAAAAGAAAAGGATATCGTCTACTGGATGCGTGCCGGCTATACGGGTTCATCTAAAAACGGCAGCGCTGTATGGGCGGGAGACCAGACGGTCAACTGGAGTTTTGATGACGGCCTGGCAACCGTCATACCGGCAGGTATCTCCCTGGGCTACGGGGGTATCGGCAACTACCATAGTGACATTGGGGGCTACACAACCATCGTGTGGCTCAAGCGAACCCAAGAGCTTTTCATGCGATGGGCCGAGCAGTGTGTCTTCTCTCCGATTTTACGAAGCCACGAGGGCAATCGCCCTGAGACAAACCACCAGTTCTATGACGATGCGGAGACCCTTGCGCACCTGGCAAAGATGACCCGCCTTTTTACTGCAATGAAGCCCTACCACCAGCATTGTCAGAAGGAGTACCAGTCTGAAGGCCTCCCCTTTATGCGTCATGTTGCCCTTCACTATGAAGGAGACGAGACCGCGTACCGGCAAAAGTACCAGTACCTCTACGGCCGGGACCTGCTAGCGGCACCGGTCATCAAAAAAGGAAAGACAACTCAGAAGGTTTATCTTCCTAATGATACATGGATCCACCTCTGGAATGGAAAAGCGTACAGGAAGGGATGGCATAAAGTTGATGCCCCCATTGGTGAGCCCCCGGTTTTCTACCGGGAGACTTCAAAGTTCAAAAAACTCTTTGAAAGTTTAAAGGAAGTTTAGAGACAGTAAGGGGCCCCCAGGGGGCCCCTTACTATTTATTCGGATATTAACGGCCCCGTCTTCCTGACTTGTTTCTTTTTCCCCGTTTTGAGCGGTCTTTTCTTTTTCCGCCCCCTTTATCCCGATCAATAGTTTTGTCCCGGGTTTTTTTACGGTTATATTTTCTCTTCCTTTTTTCCTGACGGTGTTTTTTTTCGCGCCTCTTCAGCCTTCTGTTTTTATCCCTTATTTTATAGCGGGCGTGCATTTTTCTGATGTGACCTTTTTTTATCCTTCCTTTCACTGCTGACCGATGGAGGTGACGCCAGGCATAGGCGTGATAGCCTCTGTGTCTGCGAACAAATTTTCTATTTGAATATGCCCTCTGGGCGACATGGGGATGACGCTGCAGAAAACGATGATGCCGGTAATACCGGTGGCCGAAGCGGGGATACCGGTTAAAAAATATATGATGAGAATAAATATGAAAGGCAATGGCGGGATGTTCAATGAACCACTCATCATGGTGGTACACACTGAAGCCGATACGGGGATACCGGTACAAGAACGGCCTGTTTCTTACAATTACATAGGCAATGCGGGGATGACGCTTCCAGTAGTGATGGCGCAGATATAACCGGGCGCCAAAACGGGGATGGGCATCAATCCAGGCATAATCTGCACATACAATCCAGATAACAGTGGGATGTGTCTCAAGCCACTCTTCATCATCTAATTCCTTCTGGTATTTATCAGGGTTCTTTTTTATATCATCGGCTAATATCTGGTCTTCTCTGCTTACTTCCGGCTTCTGAGCTTCATCAGACTTTTCAATTGTCTTTGCATCATCCTTTATCTCATTGATGTCAGAAAGCATGTCATCTATTTCTTTTTCACTGTAATTTTCCGGCAGATTTTCCGGAATTTCAAGACGACTCTCCCTTTCCGGTACATTTTCTTCTGCCCATAAGGCGGATTGAAATGATGTAACGCCCGGGGTAACTGCTCCTGTGATAAAAAGTAATACTGCAAGTTTGAATATTTTTACCCATAGTTTTTCCATAATGTCCTCCTTGTGGCTCTTCTGGAAAACTTAAATGAATTAGACCGTTCGACCGGAAAAACAGTTCCATTAAAAACCCGCCTGGCCTCTGAAATTTATTTTTTTTATGAGAATAATGTAATACTATTACATCTAAAGGAGCATAAATTTATGAAAACAAGTGCTATCGTATCAATTAATGCATCAAAAGAAACAATATGGAAGAAAATCACAGACATTGAACATTCTGCTGATTTCATAGATTCCATAGAAAAAATTGAAATTTTTGACAATCCTGCCAATTCTCTGATCGGTTTTAAGTGGAAAGAAACAAGAACAATGTTCGGGAAAAAGGCCACAGAAATAATGTGGATTACCGAAGCAGAAGAAAATATATTTTACCAGACCCGGGCGGAAAGTCATGGGTCGCTATATATAACACGTGTAGAAATATCAGAGCAGGAAAACAGCAGTGCATTATCAATGGAGCTGAATGCAAAGGCAGTAAGTATCGGGGCGAAAATAATGATGATTCTATTTGGCCTGCTTTTCAAAGGAGCAACAAGAAAGGCACTACTGCAGGACTTGACTGATATTAAAAATACTGTTGAAAATGCAGAGTAAAACCTGAAAAGTACCAGCAAACACTATGCATTAAAACGCTTCATCGTCTCAAGGCCGGCCCTGCACCCTGCCTCATAATCCTGATTCAAAATGTCCACATCAGTCGTAGTCCGCCCGGTTGCAAAGGTTTCCGGGGGATTCACTTCAATTATCCGGCACCCTTTCGGAGGATTGTGCAGGAAGTTTACCGCTTCGTTATAGGATACATGACGCCTCCCCATGGCACGGGCAAACTCGGGATACTTTTTAAAAAAAAGTCGCGCTGAAGCAGAAGAGATGAGGGATTTCTTTTTCCGGTAGTCAGCACTCCGGGAGCGGATGACCATGATGGTACCGGCTCCCCGGCGCCATGCTTCAGCCACAGGAATCGAATCAGCAACCCCCCCGTCAGATGCCGGTTCATCACCTGCATACAGGGTGCGGCGAAACATAATCGGAAGAGAGCTCGATACCTTGATGTAATCTTCAAGGTTCGTACCCGTCGGCTCAAGGTAGAGGGGTTTTCCTGTCTGCATTGAGGTTGCAACCGCAACAAACTCAGGCTTTCTTTTATCAAAAGCCTTCAGATCAAGGCGTATTTCCCGAATGGTGATATCCCAGTGCCAGTCGAGGTCCATCAGATGGCCACCGAAGAGAAACCTTTTAAAATTAATAAATTCTTTCATGACTGAATAATGGGCAATGGTCATATAATTACGGTCATACTGTCCGCACAGATGGGACGCCAGGTTGCATGCCCCGGCAGAGACCCCGAGGTAGAGGTCAAAGGGATCGAAACCCGCTTCACCGAAGGACTTGAGGACCCCGGCGGAAAAAATTCCCCGCATACCGCCCCCTTCAACCACCAGGGCAATACGGTCTTTTTTTATGTTTTTCTTTTCTTCTCTCGTCATAATGTATAGTCGATTTATTTTTGCGCCTGAAAGATCCACCTGAATAATAAAAAATTTCCATTAGTCATATTGTCAAGTTGCATTTTACAGAAAACTAATCATACAATTAAAACTACCATCAAAAAACTGTCTAACATCTAAAAAAATTAAAATAATCATTGTCATTTCAATCATTTAAATAAAAACATGTAAACAGCGTTCAGAATATGCGAATACAAATAAAAAATTATTACAATCAGGGGATCTAAACTATGTATAAATACCACAAGCCAGACAATCTTGCGGAACTTTTCGAAAATGCGGTAAACAGGTGGCCCGACAATAATCTCTTTGGCACAAAGAATAACAACGGCGACATCGACTGGTTTACCTATCGAGACATCGGGACACGGATCGACAATCTAAGGTCCGGACTTGCCAGCCTCGGAGTAAAGAAAGGTGACGCAGTAGGCGTTATTGCAAACAACAGGCCTGAATGGGCCGTCGCCGCCTTTGCCACTTATGGACTGGGGGGACAGTTCATTCCAATGTATGAGGCAGAACTCACCTCAACCTGGAAGTACATAATCTCTGACAGCGCCCTTAAGGTTTTGTTTGTTGCGAATGATGAAATTTACCATATGGTAAAGGATTTCCCTGGTGAAATCTCGACCCTTGAAACAATCTACATCATTGATAGCGATAGAGAAAACAGTATTAGCGAACTTGAAAAGAAAGGGGAGACCGCTCCTGTAGAACTGATCCATCCCGACCCCTATGATGTTGCCGCCCTGGTCTACACCTCGGGAACCACCGGAGAACCAAAGGGAGTTGAATTAACTCATGGAAATTTAACCAGCAATGCCAGGGGCGGGGCTATAATTTTCCCTGATTTCTGCCGTGAAGATGGGAGAAGTGTATCAATACTGCCCTGGGCTCACTCCTTTGGACAGACCGCGGAACTCTATAACTTTTTACAGTTCGGCGGCTCAATAGGATTTATGGAATCAGTCCAGACCCTCGGAGATGACCTCGCCCTCTTTAAGCCGACATTTATTGTTGCTGTCCCCAGGGTCTTCAACAAAATATATGACGGACTCTGGGCCAAAATGAATGATGAAGGTGGCCTGGCAAAAAAACTTTTTACCATGGGTGTAAACAGTGCCAAAACAAAACGCGAACTGGCCCGGGACGGGAAAAGCAGTTTTCTGACAAACCTTAAGTTTAAAATTGCTGATAAAATTGTATTCAGCAAAGTCAGAGAGAGGTTCGGGGGAAAAGTAGAGGGCGCCATGACCGCAAGCGCCACCATGAATGTTGAGGTAGCCCATTTTTTCCATGATATTGGCATACCCGTTTACGACTGCTACGGACTCAGTGAGACATCGCCGGGAGTAACCATGAGCTGCCCCACGGCATATCGAATCGGCAGCGTAGGGAAAGCAATGGAAGACGTCAGAGTTTTTATAGATACGCAATATGGTGATCCCGTTATTGGTGATGGCGAAATCGTTGTCTATGGCCCTAATGTCATGAAAGGGTACAACAACAAACCAGAAGCAACAAAAAGTGTAATGACGGAAGACGGTGGATTCAGGACCGGTGACCGGGGACGCATCGATGAAGACGGTTTCCTTTATATAACCGGAAGAATTAAAGAACAGTACAAGCTTGAAAATGGAAAATATGTATTTCCTTCATCCCTGGAGGAAGATATCAGACTTGTTCCCGAAGTGGCAAACGCCATGGTTTACGGTGAGGGACGGGCCTATAATGTCTGCCTGATAATTCCTGATTTTATGGTACTGGAAAAAACTGTCGCTGAATTGAATATTTCTTCAGATCCTCAGGATATTGTCTCCAGTGAGGCGATACAAAAAATGATAACCGATAAAATAAAGGCATCTCTTGAGAATAAATACGGTGGATATGAAATACCGAAAAAATATTTATTCATAGCCGAGGACTTCACCCTGGAAAATGGCATGCTTACACAGACCATGAAACTTAAAAGAAGATCAGTGCTGGAGAGATATGAAGATCAGATAGAAAAACTTTATTTAAAAAATTAGACTCAGTCTCTGATTCGTTTTTTCTGTTTTAGCAATTTCAGTGAAAACGAATCAGGGCTTAATAAAAAAGCATAATAGTATTGAAATGTTAAAATATTGACAAAAATCACCTGTCATGCGAGTATTTTTAATCAGTGAAGTTTCTTATCTATATTGGGAAAAAAGACAATGCCTATAAAAAACAAACTGATTCCTCTAGTCCTGCTATTCACAACTACTCTTTCCTGTAATTTCTACCAGATACAGGAAAACCGCCTGAAGAAAACATTCAAGAAACATGGACTCAGTCAGCATGTCTATACAGCGGATAAAACCAGAATCAGCTACTGGGAGGGAGGAGAAGGGAGACCCCTGGTAATGCTTCATGGATTTGGAGCCAGTGCAATTTTCCAGTGGGAAAAACAAATTGCAGCCTTTATAAAAGACCGCCGGTTGATTATCCCGGATCTTGTTTACTTTGGAGAAAGCAGTTCTTCCAGAAGCAATTATTCTGTTGATTTCCAGGCATCAACCATCATCAGGCTTCTTGATTCACTACAAGTAGACTCTTTCGATCTCATAGGACTTTCTTATGGCGGATTAACTGCTGCTACAATTGCTGATAAGATTCCAGGCCGAGTCACCAGTCTTATCATCAGTGACAGCCCTATAAAATTCTACACCCATGAAAATAACCTGCGAGCAGTAAAAAAATTCAAAGCACGGGACATTAAATCACTACTCATACCGGAAAAACCAAAAGATGTTCCGCGGCTCTTGAAGCTTGCCTACCATAAGCCTCCCGGTATCCCCGGATTTGCGCTGAAAAACATACATGAAAAAATGTTCTATAATCAGCCCCGGGAAAAAGGACAGCTTCTGGATTACATGCTCCACAATGAAAAACATCTGCGGGATAAAGAATATCGCATAAAAAACAAAATCTTACTCATCTGGGGCAGATATGATTTTTTAATCCCCCCCAGAATAGGAGAATCTCTGCATAGTTATTTCAAGCGCAACTCACGGCTGGTAATAATTGAAAAGGCAGCCCATATGCCTAACATGGAAAGGCCAAAAAAGTTTAATGAGATTGTTTTGAATTTTTTAAAAACTAAAAATTGATATTATATAAAGGTTTATATAAATTAAGATTGAACTATCAGCAAAACGACCTGATTACCACTTGTACACTTTTCCATTGAAAAACCTTAATTTATCCAAAACATGAACTTTTTTTTCAATCCTATTGACCTTAGAGTAGTTTTTCCATATATTCAAAGTACTTTACAACATAAAGTACTTTGAATATATGGAGTCATCCAATGAAAACACTGACGGATTCACAAATTCAGGACATGCTCAATGACATAACCTCGATCAAAGAAACCCTGGCAAAAAGCAAACCATCGGTACAGCTGCTTTTTCTTCCTGTCCATTTCAGACAGACATTTATCTTCAGCGGAATCACGATAATTATTTTTTCAGCTATCTATCATTACTTAATCAAAAGCTTCGGGGCGTTTTCCCAGATACCCGAATTATACCGTTATATCTTTTTTGCCGGTATTTTTTTGGCATCACTGGTGCAGGGTATTTTAAAAAACCGCAACTGGATCAAATCACTGGCAAAAATCAATCCAAGCTATAATTTTCGCAAAGCATATAAAGAATTCTTTTCTTTCAAAATATTGCACAGTTATTTTCTCCTCGGTTCAACAATGGTAGTATTCGTCATTTACTGGATTACAACGGGACAGCCTTACCTGATCATTCCCACTCTCAGTATCGGTATTGGGATACTGGGAAATTTCACCGGCAACATGACTGATCTGGTTGAATATACTGTCATGGGACTCTGGACCCTGATATGGGGCTTTATCATTGTCATACACGGATCAATTCCCGGGGTTATCGCCCTGAGTGCGTCACTGGGGGGAGGCCTTATTATATTTGCCCTCTATAATTACATTTTCAACAGGCAAAAAGTGAAATAATATGGGACTGAATAAAATCATTCACGAGCAGAGTCGCTTGAAGATTCTGACCCTGCTTGCCGGGAGCGATCAGAAAGAGACGGGTTTTACTGAGCTGCAGACGAGTCTGGAGCTCAGTTCGGGGAATCTTTCTGTTCAGTTGAAAAAACTGAGTGAAGCCGGTTATATTGCCATTAAAAAGTCTTTTAAAGATAATAAACCTTTTACAACGGTTTCACTCACCAGGAGTGGCCATACCGCCCTGGAAAAATATATAGACGAGATAGAGGGGTTAATTCAATCCCTGAGAAAATAACTATAAGAATCCACAAATTAAAATCACTACAGCAATACAGTGGATTTTAATCTATGATAAAATTTACTGTCAACTGCAACGACTCTCATACCATCTTAAAAAAATTACTCACTGACGAAGGAACCCGCGAACTCGAACCCTTCAGTTTCGCCGTAACCAGCTCCTTCACCGTAACCACCGGATTCATCTTCACATAAGAAGCAGGGCTTACCTTCATGAGATGAAAGAGAGCCTCAGCGGTTTCTTTCAGGTTGTTGCACTCACCGCTCAAATACACATTCTTTTTCCCCAGGCGTTTGATAAGCTTTTCAGAAACTTCCCCTATGGCACAGTGCCCCACAACAAACACCTTCCCTGTGAGGGCGTCTATCTCTTCTACAGAAAAACCCTTCCCCATAATCATGGTCCATCCGCCCCGGCCATGGTGGTCAAGGGCCATGATCTGGAGACCGTTAAGAGGATTGTTGACGCACCCCTCGGGGCAGGCGAGCTCACTTCCCATAATAATCTTAACGTCATCATGATACTCAGGAATCAACTCCCAGGAATAATGCCCCTTGGCCGGCATGTCGCCCAGTACGTCGATCTTATGCAAATCAGTAATATCACCCGCCAGCTCGATATCCTTGAGAGACAAGACACCTTCCCCCAATCCCCTTTCTATGCTTATCTTTAAATGAGGAACATCCGACACCTCAAGGCCAAAAATCTTTGTCCCCGCAATATCGGCAGCCACGATGTTGCGGCTGCCGATCAAAAGGCCGAAGGGCTTCACCACCCGGTCAGCCAGGGCGGTGGCGGGAAAATGCCCGTGGATGGTTCCCTCGACGCCTTCGATGAGGGTGACGTCAGGGCGTATCATCGACAGTACATCAACCAGCTTGTACGGCAGGTTGTAGTTATGGTCAAAGCCCCGGGAGCCATGCATCGGCAGGCCCCACTGGTTTTTGATACCCAGGGTGACGACCCCCATGGAATGGGTCTTCAGCTTCGGCACGTTTATATAAAGATGCTTTTCTCTCTCACGAATCAGCTTCATGACTGTCGCGGGCATGCGGCATTCGGTCATATCATAGCCTTCAAGATTTTCAGGCGACGAGGCCTTCTTCCCCCCGAAGGGGACCACCTCACTTTTCTCTTCATCAAGGTATATGGGTATCGCCCCGGTTCGGCGGCACAACTTTGTATACCCGGCGGCCCTGAAAACGAGACGGGTATAATTGGCCTGAGTGGCGTTCTCAAAGAGATAGATTTTTTCCGCTCCCGCTGCCTGCCAGTAGCGGATTACCGCCTCAAGAACCTCAATCCTGGTATGGGTATAGGCCTTGGCATCAACAGCATTCGGTTTGATGTAAACCTCACGGCTTTCTTTTAAGAGCGCGGCACCCCCGAGGCTGTCAAAAATATCTGCAGCCGCCTTCTGTATCTCCGCGGCACGCTGCTTTGAAAGGGGCTTAAACTCCTTAAAGCTTTCTTTTTGATGGGGGGAAGTTAATTTTTTTATTATGACCGGTGCTTTCATGAGTTTCTCCTGCTGACTGTCACATAGACCTACATGCTGTCTGATAAATTATTACATTCAATTTTCGATATAAATCAATAAAAATACCGGCACGTAAAGAAATACTTCCCCTCGAAAAAAGGATAATTGGTTTACATCTCATCAAAATTGAGTATACTTTTATTAACAGGGTTCAATTTCAAATTAATAATTGACAACAGAAATTATCTTCGACCAATTATTATTTGAAAGACTTAAAACCCTATAAAGAAACCGATACAGACGGGCTGTTGCTGTCAGGAATTTTACATGAAAGAAAAAATAGATAAAACAAAAGAAAATATTGGTGTCGATAATCTTGACCAGAAAACCCGCAAGGAACTTTTTGAAAAGTTTGTTGATGGAGGCGGGGACGCTAATGCTGACAGGCGGAAAAGACGCCCCATGGTGATGGACCGAGACAAACAGAAGGACTACCAGACACGCCTTGACAGTCATTACAAACAGAAAAAAAGCACCGCACCGACAGCACGAAAGGCAGCCCCAAAAAAAACTACCATCACCAAAAAAACTTCTGATACCGGTGAGGGATGGTTTACCCGGGCCATTAAACAGCTCAAAGTATCCTTCCGCCTCAAGTTTATGAAGATCACCAAATCGAGGGGATACTACTTTAACCTTAAATTTCTTGAGCGCTTTAACAACAGCTTTAAGCCCGCACTTATGGAAATCCAGGTCATCTATCTTGATCTCTTCCGAAGAGACCCTTCTCACGGCAGGCGGATAACCCAGCGCCTCGACAAGGCTAATCCCCTCCTCTTTGAGATCATTGAGATGATAGGCAGCATTTATGATAAAATGACCGCTGACCAGATCGTAGACCATTATGTGAACTTTCCCGATGTACCGAAAAAAGTATCCGACCTGAAAGATCCCCTCATTGAGCTCTTCAGGCGCCTCTATCTTTTAAAACCCTATGAGAATACTATCCTCAACGCCTTTTTCCGAGCCTATGAGATCTCATCTAAACTGGAAGGTGAGAAACCCCTGGGAAGCACTGCCTCAAAGCGAAAAATAAAAAATTCCCTTTTTATCATTTTCCATAAACTCTACCCCCGACTTCACTGGCTTCTCTGCCATTACAGCGGCCGGTACATTGAACCGGACAGTCTTGAAATAGAAGACATCCTCAACATCGCCCAGGCTGAAAAGCCGGGGAACCGGTCAAATGAAAAACCCGAAGAAGGGGATCTCCTTGATCTCGAAATGCAGGGCGAGGGAAAAACTTCCGATGATCCGGATGTCGAAGAATTATCCGAAGAGATAAAGCGGGGGCTTCACCTCATGTACCAGCTCGACATGAAAGAATTGAGAAAACTCTTCGATAAAAAACGTCTTTTTGAACACATCAGTGACAGCGACAAGGTTATGCTGACCTTTCTCCTCTTCAGTGAATTCGATAGAGAATACTCCGTATTACTGACAACCAATAAAATCAAGTATAATGTAGATTTTACCCAGGCCGGAAAATTCAACTTCGGCGTCAGGCTCCACGATCTCTATGACGAAATGAGAAAACCGGGAGAGACACTCCGTGACTATGGCGAAATAGTCACAAATTTTGAGAAGGTCCGCAGACAAAAACCTGCAGCCAATGACCAGTACATCGCCTACTCAAAACGTCTTCAGGAAATGCAGCAGAAAAGAAACCAGTCAGGAAAAACTGCCCGCCAGGCAGTAATGGACTTTATGCTGAAACTCAGTTCGACCCTTGAAGAGCTGATAGAAGACATGGACTCATCACAAAAGTTTTTGTCTAATCCCCAGGAAGAGCTGCAGTTTGACGACCTTATTGAAGGCGACAAAAAGCTCAACAATACAAAAGTCTACAACGCTATCCAGATTGTCTATGACTATACATCCGCTTTTATTTACCGCCTCAGCCCCGGGGGAGATCTCTCTGGTAAAATAGAAGATGAGAATAAAAATGTTTCCCCGCAATCGGAAGCTAAAAAAATGCAGGCGCCGGCAACCCCGTCACCATCCGCTGACCAGCCAGACCTGGAAAAAGATGGAGACTCTTCACGTTCAATTATCGAGGAGCTTGACGATCTCTTATAGCCCGAAGCTGTGCCATTTCTTCAAGACGCCTCTTTAAAATTTCATCCCGGGGATCACTTCCCGAAAGGTCACGGTAGGGTGTCGATTTAATATTTTCTTTCACCTCTCTAATTTCATCTTTTGAGAGGGATGTTACAACCGGTCCCGGTGAGGCAACCGTTCCTTCCCTTTTCTTCCCCATACCGGGTCCGCGGCCTACAATGAAACCCGCGTCAAGAAGGGCCTGCCTGACATGAAGGGCCCCTGAATAGGTGGTCATCACGCCATCAGGTTTCATTACGCTTTTCATCTTTCTGAAATATTCAACATTCCAGAGTTCTGGATTATGGGCGGGAGAAAAGGGATCCTGGAAAACCGCGTCGGCAAAATGATCAGGAACATCCTCAATGGTGTCCCTGGCGTCACCGAAAAACACCCGGATATGAAAACTTCCTTCACTGACTTCTTCTTCGGTAAAGGCTTTGCGAACCAGTGTATACCAGGTATCCCGTTCATCGCCAAAATTAATCCTTTTCAAAAGCTCACCGTAGTAGTTGTCCTTTTCGAGGGAAATAATTTCGAGTTTCCTGCGGGGGTCCTCCTGTGCCATGGATGCAAGGAGGGCGAGCACATTATAGCCCATCCCAAAACCGATATCGAGAACAGAGAGGGGGCCCTCTTTCTGTAAAAGTCCTGAAGGAGTAATATGTTTTACCAGGGATTCACTATAGGCTCCATGAGAGGAATGCATCGTCTCATCATAGTCAGCAAGGTAAATGGTCGAAGATCCGTCTTCTGTCTCAAGGAGTTCCGCTCTGTTTCTTTTCATCCTTTTCTGATTTCCCGGGAGCATTTTTTTTATCTGCAGGCTTTTCAGGGGTCTTATTCTTTTCGTTGACAATCTCAAAAACCTTTTTTAAATTATAATCAACAAAGGCACTGCATACACTGTCATCGCAGCTTTTTTTTATGAATGTATCCTTTTCAAAGGCCTTCATTATGCCCTTTACAATCCGGGGCTCCCTCATTATCTCAGGGTAATGAACCTGAAAAAAACCCGCGATCAGCATGGTGGCCCGCTTTCTTGCTTCATTTTTCAAAAAGGCCTCGACTTCCTTTACACTATAATCCTTTTCCCGTTCAGGCAGTTCGACCTTTGCGTAGACCCGGAGATTGTGTCCCATAAATCCCTCGTAATTCTCCCTGAAGTTTTTTTCAGAAGAACAGAGCGTCACGGCGCCCGTAAAAAAAAAGAGCAGCAAGCCCGCCGACAGTTTTCGTGTATCGATCATGACAACCTCATGTTGTTACAGGCAAATTGTTTTTGACAAATCAGCAATAATAATATGTACTTCTATATAGGACACTGCCTGTTATTTGTCAAGAGGAGATGTATTAATCCATGAACATTCCCATAAAAGAAATCAAAATTGAAAAACCCTGTACCATCCGCAAAATGGGTACCTCGGGCCTCCGTGAGGTACAGGAAGTATATAATCAGCCTCTCTTTCTCGAGCAATTTGCCCAGGGTATCGCTGACTGGTTTAAAGAGGCTGCCGGCACAGAAGCAGCCGGTCTTAAACTCATTCTTGGAGGAGACCCCCGCAAGGGCAATCAGCGTCGCGTTGAAGTTATTGCTGAAATTCTTGCCGCCGCTGGATTTCATGTCATCATTCCCGACAATGGCCTGGCAAGTACTCCTGCAGTTTCACATGCGATCCGGCACATGAAGGCGGCAGGGGGCGTAATCCTGACGGCGAGTCATAATCCCTTTACCGATGTGGGAATCAAGGTCAATATCGCCAGCGGGGCACCGGCCCTTGAGGATGATGTCAACAGGATTCATGAACTGCAGAATTCTGCGACAGTGATACGAAAAACAAATTATAATGAAGCGGTCAAGGCGGGATGTATCGAAAAAATCGATATTATTAAAATGTACGCAGACCTTCTTGATAATATCTTTGATTTTAAGGCTATGAAAAAGATTATTGCAGCACAGAAAATTTCCGGCGCCTTTGATTCAATGCACGGCGCGGCGGGTCCCTTCGCCCGTGAGATTTTTATCAACCGTCTCTCCATGGATGCCCTGATGCTTCGGGAAGAACCCCGGGAAGATCTCGGGGGACATGATGCTGACGGCGAGCCCCTCCACCCGGAACCTGATTTTGATTATATTCCAGAGCTTATTGCAATAAACTCTGCAGGGGACAGGCATATTGCCGCGGCCTGGGATTCTGATGTTGATCGGCGCCTCGATGGGGGCAGCGGTTTCTTTGTTGAATCCGCCGATGAATTCGCCCTCTTCGCCAGCTACAGCCATCTCATCAACCTTGAAAATCTCTTCGGCGATACAATCTATTTCTGCCGCTCAACCGTCACGGCAGACGCCCCGGACCGGATAGAAGAATCACTGAAAAAGAAATTCCCGGGAAAGGAAGTCAGGACCATCGAAACACCCACAGGCTTCAAATGGATTGCCGAACTGGGCAACTGGGGCGTCGAAGAGAGTAATGGCGTGGGAAACCCGTATCTGCGGGAAAAGGATGGAATTTTTGCCACGGTCTTTCTTTTGAAAATAATACTCGAAACAGGAAAAACACCCCTGCAGCTTATGGAAGAAATCTGGAAAGAATCGGGACGAGTCTACTTCACCAGGGGAGAAGTCTCGGGGAAAGAAAACAGTGAAAAGGAAGTTTTGACCGATCTGCTCCAGGGGGCCTCCGGGCAGACAGGAAAAACTTTTGGAAATCTGATCCTTGAATCAGCCGAGTCATGGAACTATACCCATCCTGAAAGCGGAACGATCGCTGCGCGGGATGCCGCCTGGGTTCTCAGGTTCAGTGACGGGAATACCGTCAAGGCCCGTTTTTCAGGAACCGGTTCTTCCGGTTATACTCTCAGGGTCTACTGCTCAAAATTCGACAAAGACTATGGACTTCCAAAATCTGATATCACCCGTCCCATGAAAGAAGCCTTTGACGCCTTTCTTGCGGCCCACGGCCTTACAGAAAAAAGCAAGAAATATACCGATGCCCATCAGCCCGATGTCTACGGCGGAAAATAATGGCAACACGCCTGATACTTTCAGGAAGAGTCCAGGGGGTTGCCTGTCGTCATTATTGCAGCAGGTATGGCCGGCAGCTGGGACTCCAGGGAGCCGCGTCAAACCTTTACGACGGCAGGGTTGAAGTTCTTCTCAGTACCGATGATCGGGGCGTTGTCGCATCATATATCAATGCGGTCAGGGTCAATACTCTGGGATTGACTTTCTTTGGGCACATTTCGGACATTGAAACAGAGCCTTACCAGGGGCCCCTGGGAGGAGACTATGAATTCTAAGGGCCAGAAGATTAATTTTTTGTTGACTCCATGATTTTATTATTACAATATACTCAAAGAACGTATCTCAGAGAGGTTTACACCCATGATAGAAGTAAATGATAAAGGCTCCGGACTCTTTGTAATAAAAATCGTTATGCCCGAGGTTCACACCCTTGATGTCCCGGACCTGAAAGAAAAACTCCAGCATGCCATCGTAGACAATGGTATCAAGAAACTCGTTCTTGATCTTACCAATGTAAAAATGATAACCAGTTCTGGCATCGGCATATTTCTCAACATCAACCAGAGCCTGAAATCACAGCTGAAACTTGCAGCTGCCAATGAAGAAGTAAAAAAGGTCCTTGAGCTGACAAAAGTGACAACAGTTATCAAGCTTTTCCCGAGTATTGATGACGCATTAGGCAGCTTTTAACCCGACAGAACACATGAATATTTTATTAAAAACAGACGGGGTGCGCACATGCGGACCCCGTCTGTTTTTAATAAATGACAGAATAAAAAGTTGACTTTTAGAAAACTGGTAGTATATTAGAAGTAGAAGATTTATGGAGGTTTTTTACAACGTTCTTTAGTCTTCCTAATTCACCGAAAGGTGATTCAAGTTCGGTACCATAGAGTACCATGTGGCGAAAGTGCATGATAATGCACATATGAGAGGAAAAGGGGGAACGCTTTCCTGAAAAGCTTTCCCCCTTTTTTTTTATGTTTCTCTGGTTTCTTCCGCAGCCTTTTCAAGGGTATCAATGTGGACCTGTATTTTTTTAAACACCTCAAAGACCTTCTCTGCACTCATGATTACACCGTACATAATAGCCGTCAGGCTATCAAGGGCCTTTGAAACTTCTGTAATAGTTGTACTCTGTTCTGTGGTTGAACGGGTAATCTCATTCGACTGGTCTGAGATGGTATTCATTTTTTCCTGGATAGTACGGGAGAGGTTATCCTGCTCTATGCAGAGGGTCAGTATAGATTCAACAGCACCCCCCACATCATTGACAGAGGTTTCCACATTGTCGATGGCCCGGTTCGAAACCAGAATAATCTCAGTTTCTTCTTCAATATCCCTGAGAGTCTCACCGGTAATAACCTGAATCGATTTTGCCTGCTGTATCGCACGGTCAGCCAGTTTCCCGATTTCTTCAGCAACCACGGCAAAGCCCCGGCCATGTTCGCCGGCACGGGCCGCCTCAATAGACGCATTCAAAGAAAGAAGGTTTGTCTGTTCTGAAATCTCATTAATCATTACCGTAATTTCCCGAATTGCCCCTGAAGAATCCTTTATCCTGTTCATGCCTTCAACTATCTTGTTCAAACTCTCCCGGCTCTCCAGGGCCTCCTGGCGGCTCCGGGAGCTCAGGTCAGCAGCACTCCTGGCGGCAGTAGTTATTTTTCCGATGGAAACAATATACTGCTGAACCAGGGAAAGATTTTGCTTGATGTTACCATCCTGAAGCTGGGCATTGTCTACCACCGATTGAAAAGAAGCGGTCACCTCTTCGATTGCCGCGCTTGTTTCTTCAAGACTCGCCCCCTGGGTATCCATCCTTTTCGTCAGGTCATGGGATGTTTCACTCAATTCAGCGGTTGATCCGGTAAGGGAGACCACAGCGCTTCGGATATTGCCGAGAACATCACTCAACCTGCGGTTCCTGTCTTCAATATCAACGGTACTCTTCTGAAGTTTTCGGGATACCCGTATCGACCTGAAAGCAAGGATAATACCAAAAGCAACAATAAGGGCAGTATAACCGAAAGGCATTGAAAAATAATTAAAAGAAATAACATTTGTCAGACCTAAAACATCCCTGAAAAGAGAGATCATAAATAAAACGTATGCCACGAGAATAATTTTTGCCTCGTATTTTTCTCTCGATTTAATAATTAAATAGCCCCAGCAGAACTGAGGATAAATTGCCATAGCCCCGACCAGATCTGATCGCCATCCGGTAATTGGATCTTCAGGGGTAGCGGAAAAACACAACACTCCTGCTGCGACGACCAATACATAGATAACTATTTTTATTTTTCGAAAAGAAAGACGGAAGAGGGATTCAAGAAAGATATATATCCACAAAACAAGAACGGCTAAAAGAAAATAATTCAGATTATCCTTTAAATTATAAGATATCCCAAAATCAGGAAAATAGTAATGCATTGAAACAATTGTCCAGATAAAGGATACTATCGCATAATTGAGTGACAACTTATCTTTTCGATCCATTAAAAACTGAACCAGCGATGATATCCCCAGAAGCAGGGTGAAGAGCCCCGTTGCCAGGGGAGCATACCGGGCAAAAAAACTTTCCCAGAAGCTGTGGATTGCCACCAGACGGGATCCTCCGATAAAGGGCTTTCCATTGATCAGGGGCTTCTGGTTAGAATAAATCCTGATGGCGATGGTATTCTCAGTGCCGTACCTGATACGGCTGCGGGGTATATGGTAGTCACGGTCCTGGTTCCAGGCGGAATAAAAATCAGGATGCTCAGCGCCGGTGACTCCAATAACTTCTCCATTGAACCAGGTCTGGTCGGCATCCCATATTTTTCCCCCGTAGAAGGAGAGCTCCCTGTTTTGCATGCTTTCAGGAATAATTACTTTTTTCCTGATCCAGGAAACCTGGCGGGTCCTTTCCTTTGAAAGAAGAGCCGGCAGGTCAATGGTCTCCCAGGCCGAATCATCGAATTCATCGTTCTTAAAAGATGAATTATCATCGAGGGAATACTTCCAGTTCTCATGCAGGGGAATTCCCTCACTACTGCTGCTGCAGGCGGCAATTTGAAAAACCATAACTGCAGCCATCATGTAAAATATAAACTTCTTTCCTTTCATTTCTTAAACCTTCCTGAGAATACTCTTTATATTTTTTTATATATTTTACTGGAAGAGGTGTACGGTTCCACTGGGGGCAGCATACTCCTTCCAGGATTCCAAAATACATGTTATTTCAAAAATCTATCTCCCGGCCAGGCCGCTTTACGATTATATTTTTTCCACCGACGGCAAAATGCCCACGGCACTTCCGGTACCGGCTGTTCTTCTTTTATCCTGGCGGCAACCCTGTCCCGCATCTGGATTGTTTTTCCCAGAATAAATTCATTCTCCCGGGAACAGAGATCATGAAGATCCGAGGGGCTCTTTTGCAGCCAGGCTGTCTGTACAGTTGCGGCTACTTCCTTCTCTAAGGCATCCCGCTCTTTCTGGAGATCAGGCGCCAGCGTACGATAGGAAGGAAGAACCAGCCGATGAATATCTTCCCCGATCCACCAGAGGCTTTTATTGTCAGCCCTGCTTTCAGCCGTGCCGTAGAGATCAACTTCCCCCCCATCCCTTTTTTCTGCCATTGCGGGAGCCTTGAATGTATTCTCCGGGGGAAAACTCCAGGGCTTAAAAAAACTGAGACAGGGAGCCGCGGTTCCGGTAAACCAGACCATGGGAGGCGCTCCTTCCTTTAACACTGCTATCATTGAACCGGTACTCTGGGAGGAAATAAGCCCCCCGGCGTGGACACAGATTCGCTCCATATGTTTTTTCCCCGGAACCCAGGGCTCCGGTTCGTTGTGATCCCGCAGGTAGCTCATCATGTCACTCAGTTCGATGGCCTCACTGCCCTGCAGATTATTAAGACTGCACCGACGCCGCACATCGCCGCGGGCGAAAAAGCTGTAAATTTTATCTTTAAAATGTTTACGGAAGTTAAGGGTCTTCCCTTTTTTCAGAAAACCCCTCTGGAGGGCATATTCTTTAAGACCCGGGGATGAGAGCTGGAAGTTTTCTTCAACCGAGAGAATATTAGATATGGCACCGCTTCCTTTCACCGATTCGGCAACCCAGTGCTTTCCCGCGGTTTCCATTATCCAGGCTGTTGAGTGATCAGCAATGATAAAGGAATTATGATAATACAGCTTCCCCTCCATGGCGCCATTGCCCCCCTGGCCATGCTCGGTAATAAGGGCGGCAATCACATCAAGGGCTTCTTTTGCAGTTGAAGAGCGTTCAAGGGCCAGCCTGATAAGGTCCATACCGGTGAGCCCCGTTTTGCTGTACTTCACCCGGGTAAAGACCGCTTCATTTCCGATGGCCACACCCGCGTCATTGACTCCCATTTCAGCGCCAAACATCCAGAAAGGCCGCGACAGAATCATTCCACGGGTACGGGGAACCTGGGGTATAGTAATATAAGTGCACTGTACTGTGGCTTCAGTTCCATGGTCTGCCGGGGGCACCCAGGTAACATTCTGCGCCTCATTGGCTTCACGGTCAGAATTTTTCGCCAGCATCATGGCACGGTTGGCAGTAACTTCAGGAGTCGCAACCATAGTATCACACATATCTTCCCCCATAGAGCATCTTTATCTATTGTAAAGACGTTAGCCAGTCTTTTCAATAAAAATTAAATTTCTCTTAAAGTATTTCAAATAATAATATCTGAAAACAGGACAACGTGCACTGGCTCAGGCAGTGCCGTGAAAGATAATCAGGGAGAGTGTTTAGAGGCCGCCCCTGCAGGGCGGTTTTCTTTTTTTTATGAGAAAAAGGGATTCATTTTCTTTTCGCTTCCGATGGTTGTCCCCGGGCCATGGCCCGGAAGAACCGTTGTGTCATCGGGAAGTGAAAAAAGTTTATCTTTTATCGAACTTATCAGTTCTTCGTAATTTCCGCCGGGAAGATCGGTTCTGCCGATAGAAAAATTAAAAAGGGCATCACCGGAAAAAACAATAGAATCAATTTTAATAGATACGGATCCCGGACTATGCCCCGGGGTGTGGAGAAGCTCCATGGCCATACCGGCAACTTCCTTTGTTCCGGAAAGGGGAAGCACCTCGCCAATTTCCGGTACCCCCGGTGCGGGAACACCAAACATGCCCGCCTGGACCGGAATAGTTTCAATAAGCTGACGGTCCCCGTCATTGACAATAAAGGGAACATTATGTACTTCCTGAACCTTTGTGACACCTTCAACATGATCGAGGTGCCCATGGGTGGCAACGATTGCCGAAAGTTTGAGCTTTTCTTTTTCAATTGCCTCGAGTAACGGGGCTGTATCGTGGCCCGGATCAAGGATAAAGGCCTCGTTACTGGTCTCATTTATCACGAGGTATGAGTTGACCAGAAAGGGACCGTTTTCATGTTTTAATACTTTTACTGACATAGTCGTATTTTCCTGTTGTTTTCTGCATACTTGTAGCGAAGACTTTGGCTGTCAATAATTAATTGACAGGCTGGTATAGATTGAGTCGGTAGCAGACTAATATTGGGGGTTATGCCTCATGTGCTGGCTGATGACAGAGTATTTCCCTGGATATCCGAAGTTTCTTTTATACTCTTTTCCTTATACCTTTATTCTAAACGTCTATTACGATAAGTGTTATATCATCATCATGATGGTGATTGGTTTTGAGAGTATTCCATTCTTCAAGTTGTACAAAAAGAGCATTGATTAACTCTTGTGGTGATAGAGCAATATTGTCCACCAGAAATTCATCAAAGTTTTTTGCTCCCAGCATACTGTTGTCAGGTTTATGAAATTCAATAATGCCATCAGAATACAATACCAGGCGATCACCTTTCTTGAGATCTATTATTTTGGAGCTTATTTTAAGATCTTGAATCCACCCACAGGCTCTTCCCCTGGGCGTATATCTCTCGATAGCCTTCTGTTCCTTGTTTATTATAATAAGAGGTTCATGCCCTGCTCTGGCATAATGAAGTTTCATTTTTTTGCTATCAATAATCATATAGGAGGCAGTCAAAAAAAGAGATTCCATTTTATCAAAAAGTACTGAGTTCATTTTAGATAGAAACTCAGATGGTTCAGGTACAGTTTCACAAAAGATAGATATAACTACTTTAACCATAGATGCAATTAATGCTCCAGGAATGCCATGACCGGCAACATCCACCAAAACTACTCCGAGATGAGTCTCATCATGCAGAATGAAATCATAAAAATCACCGCCAATACTCTCAACAGGTTCGCAGCGTGAGGCTATAGTAAAATTATTAAAAATTGGGTTTTCAACAGGAAAAAGGGAACGCTGTATCTTTTTTGCGAGGGCAAGTTCTTCCTGCATTTGAAGAAGCTTCTTACTCTCTTTAACTGCATGTTTTAAAGTAATTAAAGTTGAAACCCTTGCGATTAATTCATTTTTATCAAAAGGTTTAGATAGATAATCACTGGCACCATATGAAAGACCCGTGACAATATCATTCACCTGGTTCTTTGCACTTAACAAAATAACAGGGAGATCATATGGTGCATATATCTTTCGTATCTCTTTTAAAACATCATAGCCGGAGACTTTAGGCATCATTATATCCAAAATTACCAGATCAAATTCGGTATTTTCATGAAGATACTTAAGGGCCTGATCACCAGATTCAGCAGTTATAATATCGTAGCCCTCAAGGGTCAGCTGATTAACCAATACATTGAGATTGATAGGATCATCATCAACAGCAAGAATAATATTCTTTTCCATATCATTTAAGTCTTTATCAACATCTGAAGCATTCAGTTCACTTTTTTCATTATTGTCAGGATAAGATATTTGATTATACATCTCATCCTGTTTATCAATCTTAAGTGTTTGAGGACCAAATTCTTCGGCAATAAGTGGCAAAGTGAAAAGAATATTAGTTCCTTCTCCTAGTTGAGATTCTACCCGTATCTTTCCTCCATGAAGATCAATAAGAGACCGAATGATTGATAAACCTAATCCAGTACCTCCATATATTCGTGCTATTGATCCATCTAATTGTTCAAATGACTTGAAGACATCCTCAAGTTTATTTTGAGGAATACCTATTCCTGTATCTCTCACAGAAATTTCAGCGAAATGTTTATCATTTTCAATAATTCCGCGGGCAGATATTTCTATTTCACCTGATTCTGTAAACTTAATAGCATTATCAATGAGATTAAACAGAATCTGCCCAACACGGTTCTCATCAGCATACACTAGAGGAAAATTATCCGAAATACTACTGTAAAGACGAACTATTTTACCATTGATTCGATGAGCTTCCATAGAAAAAATCATATCAACCAGCTGGTTAATATCTATTGCCACCGGCGAAAGAATCAAATCACTATTTTTCATTTTCGAGAAGTCAAGAATATCATTAACAAGAGTCGAAAGTCTTTTTGCGCTTTTATGTATGAGGTCAAGATTATATGTTGTCTGTTGATTTAATTTACCCGTTACTCCCTGCATAAGTGAATCAGATATACCGATAATACCATTCAAGGGTGTCCGCAACTCATGTGAAGTATTGGTCAAAAATTCATCCTTCAATTTATCAAGTGACATAAGTGATATGTTTTTTCCTGCCACTTCATGTGAGAGTTGTTCGATCTCATGAAATGCATGTGAAAAATTTACAGCAAGAACATAGGCCTGAATAAACACAAAGCAGAGCCACCCATACTTCAAGAAATAACCTGTATCCACTTTCTGCAAAATATGCAATAAATCATTTACCATTGTTGTTATGAGTATAATTGTTCCGATTAGTATGATTACTGAACCTTTTCTTCGATGAAAAACAGCACGAATAAGAGAAACTACTATATTTATCATGATAAATATAGAAAAAAACTCAAAGGGTCTTGAAATATGCCTGCTGTAAAAAATTGCAGGAGAAAATAATGTTATTACAGTAAAAAGTACAATGACCATTATGGCTGCCCTAACAATATTACGATGTAATTCCTCTGGGAATAGATAATAAAAAAAGAGGAAAAGAGATATTGCAGCCAGGTAGTAGGAAATATACTGAATTTTTATCAATAGCTCCCACGGCATATTCGGGAAATAGTATAGAAGTAAAATACTTTCAGTTGATAAAAGGCGAAGAGTGATAAACAAACAAATAAGTCCAAAGTATAAAACTGAATAACTGCTGGATCGTAAAATATAGAGAAGAATATGATACATCGTTATAAAGAACAAAATACCAACAAAGAAGTATGTTTCATGAACAATCGATCTTTGATAGGTTGAAATTGCCTCAGAAGTACCCAGATAGATGCTGTCAGTCATCCCCCCCTTTGCATAATAGTGGTTGGAAACCTGAAGTACAAGCTGGATCTTCTCATCTATTTCATGAAGGTACACGACACCAGGTTTAAATTGAGGATAAGATACTTCCTTTTTTTCCCCTGTTTTTCCAACTGTATGTACTATTTTATTATTGATGATTATCTTTGCTGATGAGTATATCATCGGTACATATAAAGCCATGGGCTTTTTTTCAGAGGGCATCTTAACGGTAATTCTGAATGTCGCGGACTGTAATGGCTTTTTAGCATTTGAAGGAGATCTTGGTACCGAGCAGTTTCTCAACAGACAAGGAAATGTTGTATATTTTTTTTCCTTATCTTTTTCTACTTGTGTAGTGAATGTCTTATGTCCCCGATAAAATTCCCATTCGCCATTAAGAGATACAATATCATGGGAATTAAATGAGTAACCTGATACATCGAGGACACCTTCTTTTATATCGACATTCTTTTTTAAATCGCTTTTCCTTTGAATGGCAATAAAAAAAATACTGACGACTATGATTAATATTCCAAGAACAATGTTCCTTTTTTCATTCTTCACGCGGTTTTCTCCAAAACCAGCAAGCAATAATATCTTTACTCTTTTCCAGGTAACTTGAAGACATTAACAAAGTCAGGTTTCTGGGGGAGTGAACCTTCTTTAGGACAGAAAAAAACATCTAAACTTCCTGACTTCTGATCTCCAGATCCTGTAACAGTAAATAGTGCAATATGTTTTGTATAGTCATCATATATATCTCCATCATGAAAATCCCCAGGTTGTTTTCCTGTATAGTAGGTCATGATGTTTTCCAGCCCTTCTTTTGAAACTTTTTTCTCTTTATTTTGGAGCTGTTTAAAAAGTTGACTCCTGAAGGAATTCCAGCGGTTATAATTATAATCCTGTGCAGTAAGATTATCAAACTGCCCCTTCAAAGCAAATCCATTGACTGTTGCAACTGTAGAACTAAAACTCCAGGGGATTCCTGCATTTAATTCCGAATTATATTTCCTTATTGCCCGTCTCTGGGTATTGCCAGCTGCTTTTGTAAAATCATTTTCTACAATAAGCCCTTCTGCTGCATCTGAAAGTATTAAAAGATTATTCATCATATAATCAAACTTGGTATTTATTGTATATTCAGCAGCATCATTAAGGGTAGAATAATTTTCAAGGACATAGCGAAGGTCAAAGAGCAGCGAATGGGGTTTTGAATAGGAAAACTTTTTACCGGTATGGGAATAAAGAAGTCCTGCAAACATATAATCACTACTTATACCGGTTATAAGGCCCTGAATACCAATAAAGCCTACGCTGATTATAGCCTTGGTTTTATATTTAATAATTGTTACCGTATGCATGCCGCACATTGCCGCAGCATCCGCCCAATCAAGGATTCGTCCTGTCAGCACACCTCCTGTTTCTGACTCAACACCATTTATTGAAATGCCATTACAGGCTCCTCCTTTTAACTTCTTTCTCCTATTATCCGGAGTATAATATTTCTCTCCACCCAGAACATCGAGAAAAAGATTCACCAGATATAATTCATGCAAAGAGAGTTTCCCGTCACCACAAATATCTTTCTCGGTATTCACCAGTACTGATCCAATACCATTGATCTCATCCAGATAGGTTCCATTTTGACTGAGTATCTTCGTTGATTGCAGGTGAGGAATCATTTCAAGAGCCGTTCCTATCAGATCAGAGCATTTTGCCTTTTTATCAACGGCAAGTTGTCCAATCAAGAAATCAAATATTTTCGGCAACTCAGGTATGCTTTTTAGATAAGCTTTACCCAGCAATATTCCCATTTCCCGTGCCGAGATTCCTGTTGAATAATCCATAGTGATTTCAAGGTATTGCTTTTTAGGAACAATAGTAACTGCCGATAGATTCTGTTTTTGAGTTTTGCATCCTGATAGAGTAATTAAACAGATAAGAATAGACAGTAAATTAAAATACGCTTTAGGTCTTATCATCTGTATTTGCCCCTTAACTCCTTGTCATTTGGAAAACATTTAAAATAACTTTATGCAAACTGGTATCAGGCTGTTTCCATGAAAATATTGGCAAGAATGAAGCTTCTACGCAAGGCTTTTTTCAGTATTTTATACTTTAACTTTAGACCATCTGATATTAAAAGACCACAAGACTATGACGAAGCCTCTCTTTCGGCCGACTAAACCAAAATGGCAAAAAGCCTTGCACGACGAATGCTTTTTGTTAATATTTCAACATTCCCATGGCACAAAGGACAGGTTCTCATAAATGCTATTCTGTCCCTTGTGCTGGTTCGTCTTGAGAAATTTTCTAAATTTTTAATCAAGCTCTGGAAGCATGTGGCCCTTAGACTTTTTTGATTTCATGTATTTAATATTATGTTGGCCCACACCTGTTACAAGAGGAATAACTTCAGTTACAGATTGACCAGCCTTTTCAAGGTGATCTAATTTAAGGGGATTGTTAGACAACAATCTAATGGGTTTTTCTTTTAACAGGTAGCGTAAAATAACTGCAGCATCTGTAAAATCACGGGAATCTTCAGGCAGGTTTAAAGAAATATTTGCCTCATAGGTGTCCTGTCCTTCATCCTGAAGCAAATAGGTCATAGCCTTTGCCCATAAACCGATTCCTCTTCCTTCATGACCTGACATATAAATCACGGCTCCATCCTCTTTAAATGCATATTCAAATGCACTATCAAGCTGAGAACCGCACTCGCAACGCAGAGATCCAAAGATATCACCGGTCATACAGCATGAATGTACTCTTACAGGAGGATTAGAATTTTCCAAAAAACCAGGGCTCGCCAGGAGTGAATTTACAGACATGTTGGTCTGAATTAATTCTCTAAAATTTTCTTCTTTACCATGCTTAACCTTGTTTGCAGCATTCAGTACATGATTGAGCTGTACACGGCGGACAAAGGGAAACCATGAAAAGGTTACCTCCTTGTTTCTAATCATAATGGGCAATGGTACTGGTCCGAGAATTGAAATAAAGGCTGAAACATCATCTTCCTTTTCTACAGGAATTCCATCCTTATTCACTGTAACAAGTTTACCATTTTCTATAAATTTTTCTCGAATGCTTTTATTTACATAACTGAACATTTTATACCTTTTAGACAATAATAGAATAATAAATAAAATTTAAAAAAAGCCTCACATGCCGGGTGCTTTTTGTCAATATTTTAACATTCCAGTGGCATGATGCAGGCTCTCGCAAGTGCCATTCTGCCTCTTGCGCTGGTTGCTGCCGCAGTTTACTAGATATAAAGAGAGTGCCCCCTACGCAAGCCCTTCTTACAGTTTATTATTACTGCAATTTTTCCTTGATAATATAAGCCGTATAATAGAAACATACCCTATAGAATAATTAACCGGATATATAATAATGGATAGAATAATAAAGCTGCTAAGGGGAGCCCACCTCTTCGATAATCTTTCAGATGATGAGGTGCGTATATTCTCAGAGTATACCCGCATCGAAAAATTATCAGAAGGCACAAATATCTTTAAAAAAGGTGAAAGCAGTAATGCCTTTTATATCGTTGAACAGGGTGAAGTACGGATTGTAAAGGACGCCTTCCAGGATAAAGACAACACACTGGCAACGTTTATTGAGGGTGAAATCTTCGGTGAATTTGATCTTTTTGAAAACGATCTCCGCACCGCAACCGCTATTGCCAATACCCCGAGCAGTATCCTTATTTTCCCCCGCGGGGGGTATGATTTTGAATATATTTGCAATAAACATCCCGATATTTTCGTAAAAATTTATCATTCTCTGATAACCGTCAATTCAGGACGAATCCGCCAGACCAATAAGATTATTACCGAAAAAAGCTCCTGGCTGAATGACCTGAAAGAGCAGATGTATAAGGATAAACTGACAAATTTCTATAATCAGAGCTATCTTGATGATGAGTTTCCCCGTTTGCTGAAGGAGTTTGAGAAAACAGCCTTTCTTGTGGTAAAGCCCGATGACTTCAAAATTGTCAATGACACCTTCGGACATGAAGCAGGTGACATGGCCCTCAAGGCTATTGCGGGAACCGTCTTATCAGCTATCCATGAAACAGAAGTCCCCATCAGGTTCAGGGGTAATGAATTCATCATCGCCTGCTGCGGAAAAAGCGCCGAAGAAACAGAGGAGCGGGCCCGGGAAATTTTCAAACAATTGAGTGACATTGATATCGGCGCACTCATCGGTGAAAAAAGCCTCTTTCTCACTTACAGCATGGGGCTGGCGGAATACCCTGAACAGGGGGATTCGGTTGACACGGTTACCCAGCTCGCCTATTCAAAAATGTTCGAACAGAGAGACAATGGCGGCAACGGCATACGCATTGTAGACTCCCACATAGACAACCTTATTCCTTTTCTCCAGAGAGTGTCGGTCTTTTCTTCCCTTTACATTTCAGAACTCCAGATTCTTTCCGGCTACATGAAACGCGTCAATTATGGTGAAGGAAGTTATATCTGCCGGGAAGGCGAAGAAGGAAGCGAACTCTTTATCATCGAATCGGGAACCGCCACTGCCTCAATCAAAATCGATGACAATGAAGAAAAAATATTAACTGAATTCACAACGGGAGATTTTTTCGGAGAGGTTGCTATTTTTGAAAACGCCCAGCGTTCCGCCAGTATTATCGCCAGGGAAGAAAGCTCCCTCCTCACCCTCGACAAACGGGACTTCCTTGCCATTATGGAAAAATGGCCCATGGTGGCTATAAAAATGATGAAGGAAATCCTCGACATCACATCGGGACGCCTGAGCCACACCAGCAGCTTTATTTCAGAAATGGTTAAGTGGGGAGACAATGCCAGCAGGCGCGCTATCACCGATGAGCTGACCGGAGTCTACAACCGGCGTTACCTTGACAGCGCCCTTGAAGATCATTTTGAAAAATCACGCAAACATAAAAAACACTTATCAGTTATCATGGCTGACATGGATTTTTTCAGAGATGTCAATGAATCGTACAGTCACGAAACGGGAGACCAGTACATCGTCGAAGTCGCGTCGGTTTTCAAAAAATGCCTCAGGGATAGTGATATAATCGCACGCTACGGGGGAGATGAATTCACCATACTACTCCCGGAAACCGAAAAAGAACAGGCCATGGAGCTTGCGGAAAATATCCGCAGCAGCGTTGAACAGCTAGATTTTCTCAAAAACATTGAAGGCCCTGATCTTCCTCTTTCAGTCAGTCTGGGGCTCGCGGTTTTCCCAAAACACTGCACGACCCTGGAAGATTTAAAAAAGCTCGCTGACGAGGCCCTCTACCGGGCAAAGGAATCGGGAAGAAACAAGGTAGTTGCAGCTGATAATTAATATGAGCGAGATAACTTCCGCCACCATTTCTGTTACCGTTATCCCAAAGTCTTCACGAAGCGCCATCACGATTAAAGATGACGCGGTTCGTGTATACCTGAACTCGCCCCCGGTAGACGGAAAAGCAAACACCGAGTGTATAAAACTTTTCTCAAAAAAACTCCGGGTACCAAAATCAGCAATAACCATTATCAGGGGTGAAAAAGGAAGAAAAAAAGAACTCCGCATAGAGAACCTTACCACTGCAGAAGTGATGGAGCGCCTGTGAGACATATCGGTTTTCATTTTTCCGCTGCCGGCGGGCCGGAGAAGGCCCTTGAGCGGGCCGGTGATCTCAATGTAGACACGGTTCAAATATTTTTGAAAAACAACAACCGGTGGCAGGGGCCGCCGGTAAAAGAACAGCAGATAGCTGACTTTAAATACTTACGGGAAAAACAGGGCCCCTACCGGCTCTTCGCCCACGCGGGATACCTGATAAATCCCGCGGGAGACGGGGAAGTTCTCGAAAAATCACGACGGTCCCTGGGCGACGAATTGCACCGGGCCTCACTCCTTGAAATTCCCTATCTGGTGCTCCATCCAGGCAGTCACCGGGACCTGGGACGCACTGAAGGGATAAAGCGCATTATTGAAACCCTCGATGGGACATTTGAAGCTGATTCCGGGGACACCGTAATACTCCTTGAGACCACTGCCGGCCAGGGGACTTCAATCGGACACCGCTTCGAAGACCTTGAAGAAATCATGGCCGCCTCCCGTTTTCCCCAACGCCTGGCGGTCTGTCTTGATACCTGTCACATCTTCGCGGCGGGATACGACCTGGTGGATCCCGAAGGGTATGAAAAAACAATTGAGCAGTTTTCCCGGTTCATCGGCCTGGAAAAACTGAAGCTGATACACCTCAATGACTCAAAGCGGCAAAAAGAAAGCAGGGTTGACCGCCATGAACATATCGGGGAGGGTCTTATCGGCGACAAGGGCTTCAAAAACCTCCTCAATGACCGGCGCCTCGAAGACGTACCCCTGGTTCTTGAAACCCCGAAACCCGATGCCAATTCAGACCAGCGGAACCTTGAGCGGGTTCTCAGCCTCATAGATAGAAAATAGTTAAAATCTATTAAAATACTTGCTAAAATACTAATTATCTTTTTAACTGGTTTTTCGTTGACTACTGTAGTATCATTAGATTTCGTGCCAGAAGGGCTGCGGGAATACAGCGGTTTTCTACAACCAAACAGACCAACAACAGGCAATCGCCATGAAAAAAGATTTTAATTACCGGGAAATACCCTATAACTATACAAGCTTCAGTGACCGTGAAATAGTACTGAAATATTTCGACAAAGAGACCTGGGACATCATTGAAGGTCTGCGAAAAGAACGGGTGACGGGACGAAGCGCCAAACTTCTTTTTGAAATTCTCGGGGACATCTTCATTATTGACAGAAACCCCTATATTTTTAATGACTTCCTCGAGCATCCGAAAAAACAGAAGCGTATCGAGAAACAGCATGACCTCAAGCTGAGTATTATTGATGACACCAGCAATCCGAAGGTCCACAACCTTATCAGTCGCGCCAGGGCGGTAGATAAAAACTTTTTCGAATCCTTCAGGCTTGAGAAAAAAAACCGTAAAAAAATAAGCCATGGCTTTAAAGCAGTAACCGCCCCTGATAACATCGCCTATTCAGCTTTTCACAAGGTTTCACATGTAACCGACGCAACTGACTGGCGTGTAGAGTATCCCCAGGTGATCCTCTACCCTGACAGTGCCGATGAGATTACCGGCATGGTACGCGCTGCCTCAAAACTTGACCTTCGCATAATTCCCCGCGGAGGAGGCACCGGATTGACTGGCGGCGTTGTTCCCGTTTACAAAAACACTGCGGTTATTAATACTGAAAAACTTCGAAAAATCAGCCCCATTACCACGGTTACTGAAGAAGGCAAAGAAATCCCCGTTGTAGAAGTTGAAGCAGGGGTCATAACAGACCGGGTCATGGATTACTGCAAAGACCAGGGATACATCTTTGCGACTGATCCTACATCATCATGGGCATCAACCATCGGGGGCAACATCGCCGAAAATGCCGGGGGAAAAAAATGCGTCATGTGGGGCACTGCTATTGACAACATCTACTCCTTTAAGATTATCAATGCGGCGGGAAAAACCTTAGAGGTAAAAAGAAAAAATCACCCCCACCGAAAAATTCTTCCCGACGACCAGGTTATCTTTGAAGTCTATGAACTCAACAGTAAGAGTGAAGGAAGTTTAAAAGAAGTCATCAAGCTCACCGGTACCGATGTTCGGAAAAAAGGCATCGGCAAAGACATCACCAACAAGGCCCTCGGGGGTGTCCCGGGCATCCAGAAGGAAGGGGGTGACGGCATCATAGTTTCAGGCCGCTTCGTCCTCTACCGGCCATTTCAGGAATGCCGCACAGTCTGCCTTGAATTTTTCGGCCAGAACCTGATCAACGCCTCCCGGGCTATTGTTGATATACTCGGAACATTTGAAAACAACAACGTAACCTTTCTGACCGCACTTGAGCACTTTGATGAGAAGTACGAGACGGCCATTAACTACCGGAACAAATCTGAAAGAAGTGAACTTCCGAAGGCAGTTCTGCTGATAGACGTGGAAAGCAATGATATAAAAGATCTTGATGCATCCTGCACCACGCTCATCGAAATGGTTAAGAAATATGAAGCAGAAGGCTTTATCGCCGAAGATGACGCAATGCGCGAAGCCTTCTGGAAAGACAGAAAAAACCTCGGGGCCATCGCCCGGCACACCAATGCCTTTAAGCTCAATGAAGACGTAGTAATTCCCATAGAATCACTGCCGAATTTTGCCGATTTCATTGAGATGCTCAATATCAAGAAAGACCTGGCAAACTACCTTCAGCTTGTTTCTGAAGTGGACGATTTTTTTACACAAAAATTTATACCCCAGGACACCTTCCTTCCCTCAAAAATCGATTCCTTTTTACACCAGATCCATGAGATAAAAGAAGCCTTTTCCCAATACATTGAACATATCGAAGACCCTGTTTCGAGTGTCAATGCCTCATGTGGAATAGAAAAGACTGTCTTTGAATATATCCGGGACGAAGAACTGCTGACAAACCATGAGAATAAAATTATAACAAGCTTTCAGCAGCTCTTTCACGGCTATGACGAAATGATAAGTCAGGTGGTTGAAATTTTCAGGCATCGACGTGACAGAAAAATTATCATTGCCACCCATATGCACGCCGGCGACGGAAACATACATGTCAACATTCCGGTACATTCCAGTGATTACGAAATGATGCTTGAAGCTGATGACACCGCCGGTATCATCATGAAAAAAACCGTAGAACTCGGCGGGGTTATTTCCGGTGAACACGGCATAGGCCTCACCAAGTTAAAATTCATTGATAAAGAAATTCTCGACAGCTATCAGGACTACAAGAAAAAAAATGACCCCACCGATCTGTTCAACCCGGGGAAACTCCGAAGCGACTTTCCTACGAACCAGATATACACACCAAGTTTCAATCTTCTCGAAATGGAAGCCTTTATCCTTGAAGCCTCAGACCTCGAGGAACTCACCACCTCTATCGCCCCATGTGTTCGATGCGGAAAATGCAAAGAGGTCTGCAACACCCATTTCCCCGGAGGGACTATGTTCTACAGTCCCCGGAATAAAATTCTCGCAGTCTCCCTGATCACAGAGGCGGTACTCTACGAGGCCCAGACTGCCAATAATCTTTCATTTAGAAATTTTAAAATGCTCAGAGAAGTTTCTGATCATTGTACCGGATGCCACAACTGCTATAATCCATGCCCGGTAAATATTGATTTTGGGGAAGTAACCCTTGCTATCAAGGAACTCCTGGTCGAACGAAAACGCTCCAAGTTCAAGTTGATTACCTGGTTTGTTCTTTTTTACCTGAAGCGACGCGGCTTTAAAACGAATAGTTTTTTCAGGATTGTCCTCCTCAACCTGGGCTATACCGCCCAGAGGATCGCTCATTATCTCAGCAGGCCCTTTTCCCGCATTACAGATATAGTGATGCCGAAAATCAGCGCTATCCTGAAATCTCCCCTTCCCAGGGCGGGCCAGAAAACCGTGCGGGATCATTTTAAAATGCAGGGAAGTGACATCTTCTACGCCTTTAACAACCCTGAACGAGAGGTTAAAAAAAGTGTAGTCTATTTTCCCGGGTGCGGCTCAGAGCGAATGTTTCCAGAAATCAGCATGGCAACCCTTGCCCTTCTCTACTACGCTGATGTCCGGGTTGTCCTTGCCCCGGAATACCTCTGCTGCGGCTATCCACTCCTTTCAAACGGAAAAGTCAAACAGGCTAAAATAAAGAGTTATGAAAACCGGGTTATCTTTCACCGTATAGCTGAAACTGTGGGGTACATGGATATTGAAGATGTTATTGTCTCCTGCGGCACCTGCCACGAAATGCTTTCAAAATACCAGATAGAAAACATTTTCTCCGGGGGGTCACTCATTGATATCAATGAATTTATCGCCAGGGAGGGGCTCTACAAAGATAAAAAGGCCGAAGGTACCCTTCTCTACCATGAGCCATGCCATACCCCGTTAAAGCAGTTCGGCGCGGACAAAACCTTTAATGCAGTTCTGGGGACTACTCCGGTTATGATTCCAAACTGCTGTGGGGAAGGAGGGACTCTTTCTCTCTCGACACCGGAATTATCTAATGAATTGCGGCGCCGGAAAAAGCTGAACATTTTCAGTGCCTCCGGGAAAAAAGGAAAAACAACCGTGCTGACCACCTGTCCCAGCTGCGTCGCAGGGCTTTCACGCATCCAGGGAGATCTATCAGTAACAGGGAAATCCCTTGCCCTTTACCTTGCAGAGCAGTATCTTGGTAAGAACTGGAAGAAAAAATTTATTAAAGATGTAAAAGGCCAGAACGGAATTGAGCGAATAATCCTGTAAAAAGTCTTTACTCCTGTAAAAACAGCGCCGATTATTATATGGAAAACATCTACTAACGGGGCCAGCTATGACCAGACGAATACTGATACTTCTTTTTCTCTTAATACCGGCAATACTCTCTTCGCAGAATACCGCACCTGCAAAAAAAGGGAAGATTACCAGCATCAGCAAAGGCTCAACAAGCGCGACTGTACTGTCAAAATTCAGCGACCAGTTTCGCATAAAAAATGTCTATTTCAACCGGCGCCTCGACCTCGGCGGAAGAGGAGAAATACTTGAAATAGAAATGCTCATCGAAAACCTAACTGATGATCCTATTGACCTCTATGTTTTTTCCATTGCATCCTACGAAGTCGAGATCAAACACCTGGGCAGTTTTGACCGCCCGATCCCCCCGGAAAAACAAATTAAAAATTTTGTCGTATATCCCAATGATATTGCAAACTTCAAATACCCCTATAAAGATAAAAGCGGAAAAATAAAAAAAGATGTATGGGGGAAGGACATCTACCTCTACCAGAAACATCCTCATGATTACAAAAAGGGCCTCAATCCTTCAACGGGCAAACTCTACCGTGTAAAGGATAAACTGATAGTCCGAACCTATCACCTGAGTCCCTACCGGACACGATACTATTATTTTAATGAGGCGGCAATACTCGCCTATGATGCAAAAGGTACTCCTGTCTTCCGTCAGCTCTATCAGTTCAAAGGATGGCGCAGGTAATATTCCTTTAAGGAATAACCCGCAGGAAAAATACAGGAGAATGGCCCCTAATAGAAATGACCAGGAAGGAAGCAAAAACTATCAACGCTTTCTGAAATTCTACCGCCTTGTCAGCCGGTACCGTAACAGTGGATTGTACCAGTGGATCCATAATAATCAAAAAATGGCCATTATCCTGATTATTCTCCTCGGTATTGCAATTTTCCTCTATCTCATGGGATTTATTCTCACCGGTATTGATATGGTTCAATAAATCAGCCTCCTTGGACTTTTTTTATCTAAAAGCGGTAAATGGATTGTCAAATAGTGGCAATTCTGCTACATTACATGATAAATTCCCTCCTGCAGGCATAATATGAAATTTACACACATTATTCTTTTTTTCCTGCTGACCTTCAGCTTCCCGTTTTCTGTAACGGCAGGCATGCACCCCTACGGCCCTGGGGAACCTTCAATGGGCTCAGCTAATATCAAAAATTTTAATGGGAAATTTTATGCCTATATCGTTCTACTCTACAATGAAAATCCCCACTTTGTTAACCTGATCCAGAAGGGGGCAATCCCCCTGAAAATGATGGCCCGGGAGGGTTTTCATATCTCCGCCTATAGAAATTATGTTACCTCACTCCAAAACCAGAGAATAAAATTAATGGCCTCATCCCTGATGAGACTCTACCTTGAACCGACAAAATATACAAAAAAAGACCTGCTTCGCTTTGAACATACCCTGAACCGGTATAATATTATTTTAAAATTTTCCCGGGACAAAAGCAGAATCGAAAACCGTATATCTCTCGATTACTGCATTTACGGAAAAAAAATTCCCATTACAATCCGTCACCCCCTGATGCAAAACAGGGAAAAAATATATAACATCCAGCCTTTTATATATTATGACGAATTTTCAACCAGCAACTCAACCTTTTACTTTAACATGATCTATATCAATATGGACGAAGTAAAAAACGACTCAATAATCGCCAGGCGGATAATACGGGGAGGAAACCCAGGTCCCTTATTCTTTGTGGGATCACGTGTCACTGAAGATATTCGTTTCTGTTTAAAAAAATTCTTTGCACCGGGAAATAAGAATATCCAGAAGGAAATCTGGGAAATGTTTGTAATACATGAGTTGACACATAAAATTATCAACAACCGGTATGATCATTATGACCAGGTAAGCGGGGAAGAACTATCCCTGATGAGCACCATCTACTCAAAGCCCTACCTTGGGCTTTCGGTTCTCTACAGCTACCTTAACTATAACTCAATCAATCCTCACCGGATAGCCGCCCAGAATTTCATCCGCTTTGTGGCGGAAAAAACAAAACAAAAAACAATTGAAAAAAAACCTTCCCAGTTGAAATATCTTTCTGAGGTTACATTGAAAAATCTTGCGCGGGAATACTTTTCAAATATTGTAAAAACCCTTCGATAAAAAAAGAAACCCCCGAATTGGGAGATTCTTTTTAAATAAATTATTTTCTTATTCGTTGAACGTGATAAAGGCCTTAAAACCCACTGAGATGCTCACAATATTATAATCTGAATTATCTACTGCTGAGCCATTTTTCTCTGTATCAAAATAATATTCATAATCAAGATTAACACAGGCAGCAAAGTTTTTTGTGAACAGATAATTCAGACCTGCACCTATTTTAAAACTCCACCGCGAATAATCATTAGAGCCGTCGTCCATGCCGGTATATGCAAAACCTCCATGGGCATCAATAAGTATCGATTCAGTAACTGCAATGTAGAATTTCATCTCAGGTCCCAAGAAATATACTTGAAGAGGATCATCCTGGTCGTCCTCTTTAATATAGTTGTAGCCTGCCTGCCCTCCAAGGGCCAGGCCATCGATAATAAAATAAGAAAAAGAAAAAGCTGGTGTGGGGAAAAAGAAGTTTTCACTTACAGTTCGCTGTCCAACGCCCATGGTACCAAAGTTTACAAGATTGTAATCTAGAGTATCATTCCAGGCCCTGCCATAAGAAAACAGGTTGCCAATACCAAACTCCAGGTTGCCGGCGGCAATAGATGGAGTCTCTGCCAAAACAGAGGATGAACTCAGCAAAAATACACAAAAGAAAAGACCGGTAATTTTTTTCATAAAAACATCTCCCATATTTTTTAATACTTTAATACACTATTTTACCTTCCTTTTGTGGTTCTTTACAATAATTTTTTTTAATAACAGTGCGCAGGCGACAGAAACACACGGATTAATTTTTTCAGGTTGAAAAACCATTTCAAAGCTTGTGTATTTTATTAACATTTACTTTTTTAATGTCAGGTGACGGATCGAGATAGGAAAATCTACTGGAGACTGAATTGGTAAGTATTTTTAAATTCGGGACATCTTTTAGTTCATCTTAAAAATATTTTTTAAAAGTCTTCAGGGTTTTTTAATTTCAATTGTGTCAAGAATACCTTCCAGTTCTTTCCGCTGCTGATCATCACCAAAGGTAATAACAATCGAAATAACATAATCTTTATATATATATAAATAATATTTTTGTTTAATCACCAGATTGCCAAATTTAGTTTGGAGATTTGTTGATTCGAACTGACATTCACCGATCTGTTTTGGGGTAAATGTATTTCCAAAGTTATATTTCAACTTTCCGCGATTGAGTATTTTTTTTACATGGTAGAAATAGTCTTTACCCGATTTAATCCCGTCTTTGTATAATTCGATATTTTCTGCTATACATATGATGCTGTGATTAAAGGCAACAGGTTTACCAAGGGGATATCGGGAGAAGGAGAATAAATTTATTGAATTTAATTTACTCGCTTCAAGCATTTTCTTTAAATTAGAATCATCCCCGGCAATAATATTTGCACCCTGGGCCATAAGCTGCATTCTCTTCTTTTCATCAAGGGCGGTAAATTTTGCAGGCACGGGAACTTTTAAGTTGAAATAGTTATTAATATAAGAACCATCTTTAATCTCACCGATATCCGAGGAAAAGGTAACTGCCGCTATCATTAATAAAACAACTATAGTAAATGTTTTAATTTTCATCTAAATGCCTCTTTTGTTATTTATTACAGGAGCTGAGATTACACGGATATAAATCTAGGTTACTCCCAGATTCGAATGGGACTCTTCAGTTTCATATCCTGATATGCCGTGTCCTTTACACCGGTGTAGCAGTTTGCCTGAAGTATTTCAGGATAATTTCTCTTTGACGGGTCAAAATTTGCCGCTTCCACGGCTTCCCATACGGCAATGGTTTCATCGACTGCACGGCGCAGAAGATCCTCAGCGGATTCATAAAGAAAGCCCGGTTTCCCTGCAGGATAATTCCACCGGTCCCGGTGAAAATTCAGGGCATCGGCATTCAACGCGCGGGGTTGGGGATATTGAATAATAAAATCTGAATAAAAAAGCTTTTTCATCCGGACATCTTTCAGGAACCGTGCAGCCCTTCCGTCAAGTTTTCTCTGGAGACGGCTCGTCTTTACCCATATTCGGGGCAGGACATCAAGCCAGCTGTAAAGGCTGTCAAAGCGCTCAATTCTCTCAGGATCTTTAACACGCATAACCATGGAGGTATAATCAGGGAGGGAATGATAAATCGATCGGAGAATAAAATCCTTAATTGCCGGATGAAGGGTATAGCGCCCCTTTCTATGCTTCAGGGGTAGAATCTTTTCAGGAGCGGTAACCAGGTCATCTTTCCTCTCATCCCGGTAAAGGAAGTAATTATCCATATTGTATTGAAAAAGAAGATTCTGTTCCCGGTAGTATGTCGTCTCCTTTCGGGAAACCGAATCTGGAAAACCGGACCAGTAAAACATAAAGGGATGAAAAACCGCATCAGCAACCAGGTGTGACGCATAACCGAGAAAATAGGCCCGCTGCATGGCAGCCCAGTAACTGCTTTTATCACTGAACTCATAAAGATGATCAAGCATTGCATGAACCTGGTCGAAGGCTTTCCCGTTATGGAGAAGGAAGGAAAGTTCATGGCCCATTATCAATTTGCGGTTTCGCCGGGGAATATAATCAAAGATATTCGGGCCCACAAGGCCAAAAAGAGCAGCCCGTTTATATTCCTCAGACCTGAGAAGAGCCGCTGCTGAAGCAGCGGCGGGAGTCATTCTTTTTTTATCTGTCAGCTGTTTCAGGGCATCCCTGAATATCCGCTGGTGTGTATAATAACCGGGCATGTATAGTTCCTGCTTTTAATTTGGCCCACAGACTATACTGTCTGATGATGAGTGTCAAGAAGAAAGAAAAAGTCCTCAGGAAACAAATCGAACCATTCTCTCCAGGTACCGCTTTTCGAGCTCTTTTTTATACTCATCTCTCCCGGGAAAAGAAATCCGGGCTATACCACTTTCAACTGCCGCTTCAGCAACCGCCGAGGAAACCTCGTAGTATACCCGCCGGTCGAAGGGCTTCGGAATCAAGTAGTCCTTCCCGAAGGCAAGGGCATCAAGACCGTAAGCCTCAAGAACATAAGAAGGAACCTCTTCACGGGCAAGGGCCGCCAGGGCACGAGCTGCCGCAACCTTCATGGCACAGTTCACATCAGAGGCTCGTACATCAAGGGCACCCCTGAAAATAAAAGGAAACCCCAGTACATTATTGACCTGGTTGGGGAAATCAGATCGCCCTGTAGCCATGATAACATCGCTGCGCACTTCCTGCGCATCACCGGGAAGAATCTCAGGATCAGGATTCGCCATGGCAAATACTATCGGATTTGATGCCATGGACGCCAGCATGTCACCAGTCATGGCTCCACCTACCGATAATCCTAAAAACACATCAGCACCCTCGAGGGCTTCAGCCAGGGTTCGCGCCTTCGTCTCAGCGGCATAGCGTTCTTTGTATGGATTCATGCCGCTTTCTCTTCCTTTAAAAATAACTCCTCGTGTATCACAGAGGAGGATGTTTTCTTTTTTCACCCCGAGATCAACATAAAAATCTGAACAGGCGATGCCCGCGGCACCAGCGCCGTTAACAACAACACGGATATCTTCAATATTCTTTTTTGCAATCTCAAGTGCATTGAGCAGGGCGGCCCCGGAGATAATAGCGGTACCATGCTGATCATCGTGAAACACGGGAATGGAAAGCCGGGACTTCAGTTTTTTTTCTATTTCAAAACATTCCGGCGCCTTGATATCCTCGAGGTTAATGCCACCGAAGGTGGGCTCCATCATGGCAACCGTGTCGATGAGTTTTTCTGCATCACCACATGCAAGTTCAATATCAAAAACATCAACATCGGCAAAACGCTTAAAAAGCACACCCTTGCCTTCCATTACCGGTTTGCCAGCCAAGGGGCCGATGTTTCCCAGACCCAGGACTGCAGTACCGTTTGAAACAACAGCAACCAGGTTTGAGCGGTTCGTATAAAGCCATCCGGCTTCCGGATCTTTTTCAATTTCGAGGCACGGTTCGGCAACCCCGGGGGTGTAGGCCATGGAGAGATCTTCCTGAGTTATACATTCTTTTGTCGGTATTACTTCAGTTTTCCCTGGACGGGGAAATTTATGATATTTCAGTGCATTCATTGTGATACCATCTGTTTTAGTTTATTGGCCAGAGGAAGTCCCGGCGGCAAATTTGATAATGACAGAAGAATGGAGCGCGGGGTGGTTGTCCAGAAAAAAATATCAACACCTTTCCGGAAGCCCGGTGCTGACTCCCGGATTGATATGATTTCCTACGGCTGGGGATTCAATATCCCATCCATGAAATCTACGAGTGCATCATCAAGTAAACCATCACCTAACTCATCCATTGCTCCCGTTGCAGACATTGAAAGATAGGTCTCATTGGGAATTTCAATGCCTGCCTCATTTGCTTTATCCATCAATGTTTTAGCATGGAGGGGGTGGTGAAAAATTTCATTTATCCCGATTGATGCAGGTTCTGCAGGTATCATTCTATTACTTAGGAAAAGTTCCGGATCGCTACTGTCCATTAAGGCGAGCATGTCAAGATCCGCCCGATAATCAACAACAGCCTGCAGGGCAAGCTGGGCATTAAGATTTTCCGGATCAGAAACTTCCATGGCATAAAAGGCGCATACCAGATAATACATGGCAATATTTCCAGGCTCAGAAACAAAACCCTGGAGGGTTATACTGAAGTCTGAAAAAATATCATCCCACTGAACAAGATCATAGGTTGCCTGGGTCTCAATAGCGGCAATGGCACTTACGCGGGTTGATTCCCTGAGCACCAGATCCTCACTTCCACCCTCTGCCATCTCATCCTGCAGGCCGACCCAGAGACTGATTCCCGCTCCCGCAGATATCCCCATAAGGGAGATCCGTTCTTTATCTATATTATATTCTACCGCATTATGCCGAATATACTGAAGGCAGTACTGACCGTCTCCTATTGATTTCATGGCGCCAACATCATCTCCAACAAATGGATTGAGGAGCCGATAGTTGATATTGGCAACGGCAATGCCCTGCTCGAGAAGACCCCTGATTGTGTCACTTATATCATCTAAATTGTATTCTGAATCCTTATCGCCGGTATAAAAGGCACCACCATGAATATGAATAACCAGAGCTGTCGGTGTTTCTGATTCGGGCATAAAGATATCAAATTTCTGCAGCGGGTCACTGCCATAGGCAATATCCGCAAGAAACTCCGCCTTTACTTCCCCCAGGTCAATTGGTATTGTACTCCCGCCGCCGCCGGAATCACATGAGGCGATAAAAAGAAAAAACGCAGCAAAAAATGAGAGCAACCGGCTGAAAGAAGCCTTATCCATTATTGCGACATTAATTTTCATATCCCCCCCCCGTGTAAAAGTATACGGTTATACTATTAAATTAGTTTATCAGAGGTGGAAATACAATTTTTATGCTGTATTTTTTCTTTAAACTTTTTCAGCAACAATTAACTCTGAAGTTGGTGTGTGGGGCCCTTTGCGGGGGCCCTACCCACCAACTTCAGGCGAAATTACACGAGAAATACTGCTAAGGAATAAATGCTGATTATTATAATAAAAAAAGCTGTTTTTCATAAATGAAAACAGCTTTTTAAAATTTTTTCTATGATTTTTTATTAGAAATCGTAGTTGGCGCATTTCCCTGTCATCAGATACTTTACCCCTTCATCAAGTCCTTCAAGGGTAAGCTCAAACATGGGAAAAAGCTCCCGAACCATACGCACGGTCTGTACATAGTTCCATGACCGCTGGGGAAGCGTATTAAGCCAGATGACATCCTTAAACTTTTCCTTTATACGCTGGAGCCATACCATCCCCGGTACATCGTTGTAGTACCAGTAATCGATTGCCCCGTTGACCCAGGTCAGCTCTGAGGGAGCCATTTCAGCATCACCAATAATAATAACTTTGTAGTCATCATCTTCATTGCGCAAAAAATCCATTGTGGATATTGAATCATTCCGATCCATGTTTACCCAGAGATCCTGGTACACACAGTTATGAAAATAAAAATGCTTAAACTTACTGATCTGCGACGAGGCAGCGGAAAAGAGACGCTCCACCAGTTCGGCATAGGGATTCATTGAACCCCCGGTATCCATAATCAGGCAAACCTTGGCGGCTTTTTTTTCTTTATCTTCCCATACAAATTCTATCTCTCCCGCATTCTTGCAGGTCTGGTCAATAGTGGCGTCAATATCGAGACGCTCACCAGTACCGACCGGGAGAAGTGCTCTCAGGTGGGAAAGGGCAACCTTCATCTGTCTTGTATCAAGGGTAATATCATTTGAATAGTTTTTAAAACTTCTTTTCTCGGCAATCTGAATGGCTTTCCGGTGTACCGATTCTCCCTGGCCGATACGGATCCCCGCGGGATTATAACCCCAGGCACCCTGAGTAGAACGCCCCCCGGTACCGATAGCCTTGTTGCCGCCCACATGATCCTTAAAGCCTTCTCCCCACTGTTCTTCAAGCTGGCGCTCAAAGTTCTTGAGAACCTCGTCAAGATCAAGCTGCTCGAGCTGTTTTTTCTCTTCTTCGCTCAACTTCAGCTGCTCGACCTTTTTTAACGATTCAAGAATTTTCTCAAGAAGTTCATCGGTGGTCTCAACATCCTTGAAGGTATCAAGAAAGGCCATATCATAGCGGTCAAAATGTATTTCGTTCTTAACCAGAACAGCCCGGGCAACATGATAGAATCTGGTAAGAGAACAGTCATTCAGGTTCATTGCCAGAGCTTTATGAAGAGTAATCCATTCATGCATTGATACAGGAACACCCCTCGACTTCAGGTTAAAGAAAAAATCAATAAACATCCCTGGTCCTCATACTGGAATTATAAGCGTGATGCGACTTACCTGATTTTTCAACAAGATCGATATCCTCTTTTTTCTTTAAAAGGGTACCGAGAAAAGGAATTTCCTTTTCGATTGCCTTTGGAGAAATTCCCCCGACAATGAGGGCCTGGAGCCAGTCAACCAGCTCACTGGTACTCGGCTTTTTCCGCAGCATGTCAAACTGCCGTATCCAGTAAAATTTTTTCAATGCCTCACGAAGAAGCTTCTTTTCAATATCAGGATAATGAACCTTGACGATTTCATCCATCAGCTCTTCTTCGGGGAACTCAATGTAATGGAAAACACATCGCCGCAGAAAAGGATCAGGAAGTTCCTTTTCGCTGTTTGACGTGATGATTACAATGGGACGATGCTTCGCCTTGATAGTCTCCCTGGTTTCAGGAATATAAAAAGCCATCTCATCGAGTTCATTGAGAAGGTCATTGGGAAATTCAATATCCGCCTTGTCAATTTCATCAATCAGAAGTACCACCTGTTCATCAACATCAAAGGCTTCACCAAGTTTACCCAGCTTGATATACTCCTTGATGTCCGATACGTCTCCCTCGCCGAAACGTGCATCATTGAGACGCTGTACTGTATCGTACATGTAGAGGCCTTCCCGGGCCTTGGTCGTTGACTTTACATTCCAGATGAAGAGTTTCTTTTCAAGACCCTGGGCAATGGCATGGGCCAGGAGGGTCTTCCCGGTACCCGGTTCTCCCTTTACGATAAGGGGGCGCCCCAGGGCAATAGCGACGTTGACATTGTCACGAAGGCCGGGGGAAATAACATAGTCTGGTGTTCCTTTAAAATAATCCATGATAACCTGCCTGCTTCTTTATGTTCTTAAAAATTAGATTCATTTTTACGGCACCGGAGGCTTTTAAGTCACCTTACCGGCATCATGAACCATAGTAAACAGGGGGATAAATGCGTCAAATGGAATTCCCGAATGAACCCGGTTATTCGAAGAAGCATATTAAGATTTTAGGGTGAGGAAGTTAAGGCCCCGGCAGGGGCAGCATATTGCGAGGATATAAACTTCCTTTACAAAAAATTTTTTTAATTTTTCAGGGAAATCCGGTACTTTTTCAGCATTAACTCGGGACGGTAGGAGTTTTTTGCCTGGCGAAGAGCCGGATTGCCCAGATCCTGCTCAAAATTAAAACTGACATAGTGGTCAGGCATTATATCAGCAAAATGACTATACATGAACTGGTAGACGCCCTTGATATGTTTCAGCCCCTTGGCAAAATGAAGTACAAAGGTATCGGGGGCAGATTCTTCACCGATGATATAACCGACAGGCTCATGGTCAATATAGTAGATGCCCCCACAGAGAATTAAATGATCATAGAGGGCCAGCGCCTCGGTTGCCGCCCGGTAATCCGTGTCTGCCGGGTCAAGGCCCGACTCATCCTGCCAGGCGTCAAGCACCTGTCGCGCATCGGTAAGCCGATCATCAGTGAGGGGCAAAGCCTCGTAGCTGTAGAGTTTCAGAAACTGCTTCATCAGGTTCCGCTTTTTCTGCATCTTTTTGCCCCGATATCCCGTCAGTTTATCGATATGATGAATATAATCCGAATCGTCTTCATGGTATTCAAGCTGAAAGGTCTCTTCATCAAGCCCCTCTGTCCACTCCTCCGGTACGGGGAACAGGGGGCCTCTTTCCTGTATGGTCTTCACAAGATAACCGGTATCAAGGCTCCGGATATCCCGGGTCGGCATGGTATATATTTCCCCCCGACGGTCCCTTCCATGGATCCAGAGGGCTGTATCATCACGGATAAGTCGATACTGATGCTCTTCCCGGAAAAGGTAGAGATTGGCAAAGCTGTATTCAGAGAGACCACTTCCCGTGCCCCGAAGGGGCTCGTAGAGGAGATCACGGTGCTCGAGACTCAGAGTTTCTTCTTTCATTACCTGTTTCCGCCTGTTTATTGTTTCTCTATGCATATGAAGCGCCAAAATGGAATAATGTTACAGTAGATACAAGCTCAGAGCTCGGACCAGGGAACTACTCTGAGCAGACTTCCTTCTCTAAAATTACTTTTTATTACAAATACTTACTAATTTAAACAATATATCCCAATAATACATTGACATTTCACCTTAGTGCATTTTTCATGAGACAGGTTTTATTAATCCTTTCAATCGTATTGACAGTTGCCCCAGGGGCTTTTTCTTCAGGCCCCGGGGCAGCTGAACTACATGCTTAAAACCATAGGAGAAGCAACTCCCGCTACCGAACCAGCCATCCTGCAGATGCAGGTACAAATCTGACCGCCCTTATACTCTCTGCTCAGGGCCTTCATTCAAGCGATACCCGGAGGCTCTGAGCAGTTTCTTACCGGTTCACCGGCCTCTTTATGGTCCCTTAAGCCACTCCTTTTTCAAGTAATGACGGGTAATAAAAATGCAATGAACCAGAATTGATGCGTTCATAGACCACCAGATAGCTTGAGGTCCAAAATCAAAAAATATCGCAAAAATATATGCCCCGGGTATCCTGACAAGCCAGGTAGTAAGAACAACAACCCGCATTACACTTCGAGTATCCCCGGCACCATTCAAAGCCCCGCCGGTAACCACTGCCCAGGCCATGAAGGGTTCACTGATCATACTGATATAGATATACCGAAGACATTCATTTACCACCTTCCCGTTATCAGAGAGAAACCCTGCCAGGGTCTCAGCATTGAGAACAACCAGAATCGTGAGGGCCGTAATAATAACCAGTGCCATGGCAGCCGTAATAAGCCCCGCCTTGAAGGCGTCGTCCTCCCTTCCCTGCCCCATGAGATTACCCACAACAGCGGCCCCCGCCATGTTAAAGGCAAATGCAGGAAGAAAAATCGCCGATTCTATCCGCAGTCCATTAGTGACTGCTGCCATGACCTCAACCTGAAAAGCGGGAAGCTGAGCGATAATCAAAAAAATAGTCATTGATCCGATCTGCCAGGATACCTGAACAAGTCCCGAGGGCCAGCCAATGTGCATAACCCGCCGAAGAGTTTGCCGATTTACCCGTGACCTGCCCGGCAAATGCTTTCGTATGAAAAAAAGATTAAGAAGACTCCCCGCCAGTACGCTTACTGCCGTCGAAAGGGCGATGCCCCTGAATCCGAGGGATGTATTAAAGACAAATAAAAAATTAAGCCCGATATTGCTCACCGCGACCAGGGCCATGGTCACCATTGACTTTTTCACTCCTTCACCTGACCGGAGGATACCATTGGTGTTGATGAGAATAAAATGGAAAACAAGCGAAGCGGCATAAATTTCAATCAAGGGAGCGGCGGGGCCCTTCACCTCACCGGGAACATCAACAAGGCTGATTACCAGGGGAGAAAGGAGTACCCCCAGGAGTCCCAGGATAAGTCCCGCCGCAGCAAGAGCCTTAAGGATCGATCCCACACTTTCCCTGAACTCTGCAGGATCATTAAAAAACTGCCGAGATATGACTGACACAGTACCGATCGTAAAGGCATTGCCAAAGACAACAAAAATAAAATAGATTTGTGAAACAAACCCTACAGCGGCCTGGTACTCCCTGCCGAGCTTTCCCGCGATATAGACATCAGTGAGACTGATAAAAAATTCAAAGAGCATAACCAGAAGCATGGGCCAGCTCATCGCCCAGGCTGTACCCGCAAGTGCCCTGATTTCCTCTTTTTCTTTTTTACTTTTCAATGGTTTATTCTCTTCATTTCATATATCGGGGTACCAGCTTCCCCCTTATGTTGCAAAAAAGAATTATAAATAAATGAAGTGTCGGTGCTGCTGCAGGCCCGGCCCTGACTTCCTTTACAAATAAAAACTCTTGAAAGCAGGGCTCCCGGGATTATTAAGGCGTTATTCTCTGCACACCGGGTTTAATGAAAAATCCGGTAGGCAATTTTCGAAAGATTCGCAAGGATGTTGTAGGCGAAGCGGTCTGTCACCTTCTGGCTTCCTGTTTCCACCTGGCGTACATATCCGTGAATCCGCTCAAGTTCTCCCTTGTCGAGCCAGAAGCTCCCGCAGGCAGGGCAGTAATCCATAATAATATCAGAATAGTGAAGGAAGTTTACCTTCTTCATTTTTTTATCCCCGCAGTCGAGACAGGGAACTTCCGGGCGGCCTTCTTCAGGGGGTTCGTTATCAACAGATGCTGATTCAAAATCACCTTCCCCTTCGATAAGCATTTTATTCAACTGGTTGCGGTGCACCCACATGCCGCCGCAGTCGTGGCATACGGAAATCATTTCTCCATCTATTTCTTCTCCTGTAAGAGCCTTGTTGCAATGAGGACAATCCATGTAAAACCTCCCTGTCAATAGTATCGGGTCAGAGGCTGCACCCGGTGATTTTCTAGTCGTTATGGTAACTATATCAAAGTCCTTAGAAATGAAAAGCACCTTTTTATTTTAATAATCAGTAATTATTCTTTAAATTTTTACATCACAATAAACTTCAAGGAGGGTGTGTGTGGCCTCCTCGAAGAATAGTAGGATAAAAATTACCTTGAGGCCCGGCAATCAAAAAAAACTCTAAATGAGGCCGGGAGTAAAAAAAATTTCAAAAAATCTGCTTGTACAGGCAGGTATCTCGCCATATATATGCTAAAAAGAGACAACGGAGGAAAACTATGCTTAAAGATAGAGACGCAGTAATTGTCAGCGCCGTAAGGACCCCCCTGGGCGGATTCATGGGAAGTCTTTCAGAAACAGGTGCAACAGACCTGGGCGCCTTTGCGATAGAAGAAGCGGTTGCGCGTGCCGGAATCGAGAAAAAAGATGTGCAGGAAGTTATGATGGGCCAGGTTCTCCCCCTTGGCTACGGGCAGAACCCGGGACGCCAGGCCGCCATGAAAGCGGATATCCCCATGGCAGCGGGTTGTATTACCCTCAACAAGGTTTGCGGTTCAAGCCTCATGACGGGAATTATTGCCTCTGAACTGATCAAAACAGGTTATACCGATATAGCCGTAGCAGGAGGCATGGAAAACATGAGCATGGCCCCCTACTTCATCCCCAAGGCCCGAAAGGGAGCCCGTATGGGGAATGCCGCAATGGTTGACCATATGGTCCATGACGGCCTCTGGGACATCGTCAACGACTTTCACATGGGAATCAGCAATGACCTGATATGCGAAAAATGGGAAGTATCCCGGGAAGACCAGGATAAATACGCTGTTGAATCGTACCGGCGCACCATGGAATCAATAAATAACGGTATCTTTAAAGACGAAATCATGCCGGTCGAACTGAAAGACCGCAAGGGAAACATAACGGTTTTTGATACTGATGAATGCCCGCGCCCCACCACCTATGAAGAGCTTGCAGCCATGCGCCCCGCTTTTCAAAAGAAAGGCTTCGCGACCGCGGGCAACAGCTCAATTATCAGTGACGGTGCATCAGCCGTGGTCATTATGAGTTACGGAAAGGCAAAAGAAATGGGCCTCAAGCCCCTTGTCAAGGTACTCGCTTCAGGTTCGGCGGGCATTGAGCTGAAACATGTCCTGATGGCCCCCATCTATTCAATTCCGAAGGTGTGCGAAAAGGCGGGCATTGAGGTCAAGGATATCGACCGCCATGAAATAAATGAAGCCTTCTCCGGGTCATCAACGGCAATCAACCGGGTTCTTGACCTTGATCCTGAAAAAGTTAATGTAAACGGGGGATCAATAGCACTGGGACATCCTATCGGCGCGTCAGGGGCACGGGTACTGGCCACCCTGATCCACGAAATGAAGAGAACCGGATCGGCAATAGGCGAGGCCTCTCTCTGCCTCGGGGGTGCCGAATCGGTCACCATGATCGTCGAGAACATCTAATTTTTTTTCCGGGTCATTAAGGAGAAAAGATGACCCGGAAGAATAAAAAACCTGCTTGATTTTTAACACCACATAAAGATACTTCTGTCAGGTTCTGTTTCAAGGAAAACACCAACCATGAAAAAACGGAATAATACACCAAAACCCGCACAGGCAGGAGATGAGATTCAAGATGTCATCGATGCCATCCCTTCAAATGCTGAGAATCCTGGAGGGGAAATATATATAAATATCATACACAATGAATTTTTTACCTTTCCGGGAAAAATATCAATACCGCGCATTCCTGTTACAGAACTCAATTACACCCAGGGCCTTGAGATTGTCCATGACCTTGCTCAAAAAATACCTGAATACCTGAAAAACCACCGGTTTCTCAAAACAAGAATTCCTGAGGCGGAAGAACACTCCCTTCATTTCCATCAGAAAATTGAAGGGAAATGCATCGATTTCTCCCACATGTTCAAAATCGATTTTAAATTCGGGGGCAACCCGGAAAACATTACACGGCGCGGTAATTCAGATTACTACCCCGCCTTCGATACTGAGCGGATATACTACAAGTCAAAACTGATTCCGGAAAGCACCATTCATCGCCTTGATGAAAAAGTCGTCATGGAACCAATCCGGATAAAAGACGCTGATGAAGTCGATTCAGACCAGTTTTTTCACACCTTTGCCATTTTTGATGAAGCGGACCGAAGCAAGGTAACTGAAATATTTTACCAGATGCTCGAGTTACCCGAGGGCACCCTGAGAATTTCCCCGGCCCTGTACCCTTTCATTGATTACGATTATTTTACCGCCTGCTTCAATGTTCTTAATCCGACCCCCCATGAATTAGCCAGGGCCGTTGAAATTTTTGAGCCCCTCTTCATTCTCCTCTATGGAAAACTTCGCAATTTCAAGAGTATTGTAAACAGCGAAGCGGTACAGGATTTTTATGGTCACCTGCTTCGAATAAAAGGAACAAGCATCACGCCAACTGATGCATTCAATGATCTCCTCAGGGACTATTTTACCAGGTATAAACTCGTCCGTGATGATGATATGGTAATAAGAGGATGGTGGAAGTTTGAAGAAATATAGGAAGAAACATCACCGCGCCCTGGTGCTTGTCGCTGCCGCAGTACTCATAATCATATCTCCGGGATGCAGCAAAGCCCCCCTTTCGGTGGAATCTTTGACAACAGGCTCAGAGCTTGATATCCTTCATGGGACAATCGAACAGAGCTCTCTGGATTTTCACTTTAATTACCCAAAAAAAACAAGAACATCTGCCGATATTTTTAATTTCATTTACTTTGAGGGAGACACCATCTGCTTCAGCTATACCCTTTCACAGCGTCTTTTTAAAAAACAGGCTGTTGTTCGGTTTATCAATCCCGAAACAAATGAAGCCTTCCCTGCCGAACGCATCGAGGTATACCGATACAGAGTTTTCGGTTTTTCACTGGTGGGAAGCATTCTGGAAAAATTTTATAAAAAAAATCTTCAGGGAGACCCCCCTGAAGACCGCTACTGCTGCCGCCCCATCCCCTTTATCATAGAGGCCCGGTTCCGGAACGGGGAAGAAACCATAACCCACCGGCACCAGGGAACTTTCAAAATTACCTACCAGAAGAAGCCCTGACAATTTCTCTTTGAAAGAGAACAAGATCTTTCCTGAAGACACCGAAAGGGACCGATATGGTTTTTTCTTTATCAATGGTAACAACAAGATTATCCCCAGTTCGCCCTTTCAACTGCCCTGTGGCAGGAAAGAGTACCGGTGCACCCTTATAATCAAAAAGCTCAACACCCTTCGGGGTTTCAAGGGCAAATCCGCTTTTAAATAGTGAAACATTTATTATGCTTTTAAATGAGCCGACAGTTTTTTTCACCTTGGTTTTCCCATCAAAACGGGTGACCTTCCAGGCACCGGCGCCCCCGCTGACATAATATACTCTCCTTCCATCAATATAACAGGAGCCTCCCGTGGCGCTGATTTTGTTCGCCACAATTTTTTGTCTCGCCGCGTCAACCAGGGCTATATGATAACGCCCCGCGTACCCGAGCACCACCGCAACAAGATTTCCTGAACGGGTCAAAAAACCGCGAAATGTTTTTTTATCAGGGGAAGCAAAAGCTTTTTCAATAACAGGCTCAGGCTTTGACAAGGGGCTTCTTAAAATATAAAGTTTTCTTCCCGCAAGAATCAGTATCCCCTCTTTCCAGGACACAAGAGCAGAAACTTCCGCCTTACCAGGGAAGGTAACAACCCGGTCATAGGTGCTGCTGTCATTATAAATCAAAAGATTTTTCCCTGCGGCAATATAGCATATCCCGTGAGAAACAACAGCGCCGAAGAAGGGAGCCCCTTCGGGTACTATGTATTTTTCAACACCCCCGGAGCCATAAAGAAGCACTTTACTTCCTTCAACTGAATACAAAGAAAAAGATCCTGATCTGATCTCATCATCATCAACAATAAAGCCGCCATGGCGCATCACTGAGGCCTCAATCACAGGAACCGCATCTGTTTTAGATGCCTTAAAATTTTCAAGGGCCTGTTGATATTTTTCTTCGGGACTTTTTCCACAGGAGATCAATATAATGAGAGACAGAACAAAAATTGCTTTCTTCATCTTTCGGGAATTCCTTTTTATAGTATTTTGACAGGACAGGAAAGAAAATCTATTTTCTGACACCTTTACGTGATTCATATTTTTCAACAACCCGGGTGATAAATTCTGAATCATAGAGTTCAACCATTTTTGAAGCAGAGCTTGAACGGGCTTTTAGACTGAACCGGGATGTTGCCATATATAACCCCGACTTACATTTTTCTTCACCAATCCGTTTCATAAATTCGACAATTTCACCCTCGGTAATCTCCCGGGTTGTACGGTGAAAAAGAATTAAGACAGGCGGTTCATTGATACGTTTAATATTAAAAGCCTTGTACTGAAATTCATTTGGAGAAATTTTTTCCCTGGAGACAATATTATAATTAAGGCCTGATATAATTTCGACAATCAGGGGCTGTAATTCTTCCAGGGATTTAATAAATAGAGTCATCAGGTTCTCATTTGCAATAATGCTGCTGTACGCTTCAAGTTTCGCTTTAATACTCCGGTACCCGGGATTATCAGTGGCAATTTTTTCCCAGTGATGGATTGCTTCTTCTATTCTGTTTTCATGCTCATAGCACTCTGCCAGAAGGTATCGGTATGAGTAGGCTTCATCGGTTTTTTCCTTCAGACTCTGGAGCCCCTGTTCAAGATGATCAATTGCCGGGCCATACTGCTGCTGATCGAAATAAATCTGTCCAATCTGGTACAGGCTACTGATAAAAAAACGACGATCCTTCTTTGCAATCTCCAGCATTTCTACGGAGTTGATATAATCTTTTTTCAGTTTATAGATCGAACCAAGGTAAAAGCTTGCCTCCTGGTTTTCTGAAGGCAGCTCGAGGGCCTTCAAGAGATACTGTTCAGCCTTCTCATAGTCTGAAATCTGGTAACATGATACACCCAGGGGAAGATAGCAGTCATTTTTTACCGGATCCATAACGACAACTTTAGTCAAATGTTCCTTTACCCGTTTATAATCCTTTTGGCGGTAAAGGGCCTGCCCGATTCGGTAATTTCCCTGGATATCATCGGGATTAAAGGTCAGAATAATCTTATATTCGTCAATTTCTTTCTGCCAGTTACGGGTTTCATTATAAAGAACCGCCAGGTTATTATGAAGCTCAAGTTCATTTACATGACGATTGAAATCCGAGATCTGCTGAATACCATTCAGCTCAGATATTGCCATCAGGTACTGTTTCTGACGCATAAGCAGTTTTGCCCGCAGGTACCGTGCCGGGGCAAAATCTTTCTTCTTGTCGAGGATACGCTTGATGATCGCGCTGGCCTTGCTGTATTCTTCCTCTTCAATAAATTCTTCTGCCTTTCTCAGCTTTGCGGGAAGCTGCATGGACCGAAGCAGGAATACTGCAATTGCCACCGTGCAGAAAAATAGTATTAGAAGAATGTAGCGCATAGAAGAAAAATAGAGCCACGCGGGCCATTAAGTCAAGTAGAATATGCCCCCTGCAGGGGCAAAAAATTACTTGCAATAAAGCTAATCCGTCGGAACTATGCCAGTTCATTCTTTATCTTTTACAAATAGAATCCATCTGTTTCATCTCCGGTAAGCGTAACGTTTTCCCGGCTGGGTACACAAACATCACAGGGTAGTATTAAAAATCCAAAATCATCAGGCACCGAAAACCAATGGCTGATAAAAAAATAACTATTTATGACACCACACTCCGTGACGGAGCCCAAACCCTGGGAATAAGCTTTTCTCTACAGGATAAGCTGCGGATAGCCCAAGCCCTTGACCGCCTTCATGTCGATTACATTGAAGGGGGATGGCCCGGATCAAATCCGAAAGATGATCTTTTTTTCCAGCAGATCCGGGAAAGCGAACTTGAACACGCGAAAATTGCCGCCTTTGGCTCAACAAAAAGAAAAGACCTCTCGGTTTCAGAAGATAATTTCCTTCAGGCCCTGGTAAACAGCCAGGCTGATGTAATCACTATAGTGGCCAAATCATGGGATTTTCATGTAACCCGTGCCCTCGGTATTACCCTTGAAGAAAATCTCACCCTGATCCGGGATACCGTCAGCTATCTGAAAGAAAAGGAATTTACAGTTTTTATCGATTGCGAACATTATTTTGACGGCTATAAAGCCAACAGCGATTACGCCCTTTCCTGTATCAACACTGCCTCTGAGGCAGGGGCCGATATGGCGGTACTCTGTGACACAAACGGCGGCACTCTCCCCCATGAAGTTTCGGAAATAACCGCTGCGGCCATCAAGGGATCCAATATTGAAATCGGCGTTCATTTTCACAACGATACCGGCGTTGCAGTAGCAAATTCACAAGCTGCTCTCCTTGCCGGCGCGGTTTCAGTGCAGGGCACCATGAACGGCTATGGAGAACGATGCGGAAACTGCAACCTGATGACCCTGACGCCAAACATCGCCCTGAAAATGAACTATGACTGCGCCATGAAAGATTTCCTGGTACACTTGACAGAAACCAGCAGGTTTATCAGTGAAACAGCGAATCTCGCTCACAATGAAAACCTTCCCTATGTGGGAAATCATTCCTTTGCCCATAAGGGGGGCATCCACGTTTCAGCCCTTCAGAAAGATACCAGAACCTATGAACATATCAACCCTGAACTGGTAGGCAACAAGCGCCAGATCCTCATTTCCGAGCTTTCCGGTAAAAGCAATATTGAATTTAAAGCCAGGGAAATGGGCATAGATCTAAAAAAGGACGTAACACTTCCCAAAGAAATATTACAAAAGATTAAGGGGCTGGAAGACAGGGGATTCCAGTTCGAGGCTGCCGAGGGCTCCTTTGAGCTTCTGATCCGTGAAGCGACAGGACAGTATAAGCCTTTCTTCAACCTGAAGGGATTCAGAGTCATTACTGAAATGGATGCAGAGGAGAACCTTACCTGCGAGGCAACCATAAAGGTCGAAGTAAAGGGCCGTGAAGAACACACCGCCTCAAATGGAAACGGCCCGGTTGAAGCCCTTGACAATGCCCTGAGAAAGGCCCTTACCAAGTTTTATCCTGAAATCAGTGAAATTAAACTGACAGATTACAAGGTTCGTGTCCTTAATGAAAAAGATGGAACCGGTTCTTCAGTTCGGGTTCTGATCGACCAGAAACAGGATACAAGCCACTGGGGAACTGTTGGCGTTTCGACCAACATTATTGAGGCATCATGGCAGGCCCTGGTTGACGGCATAGAATATATGCTCTTGAAAAAAAATGTTAAACCAGAATAGAAACTGACAGGAAATTTTTTTAATGTCTGATAAACCTATTGGTATTTTTGATTCAGGGATCGGGGGGCTGACGGTTTGTAAAGCAGTCCATGATCTCATGCCCTCAGAACACCTTATCTACTTCGGTGATACGGCCCGGTTCCCCTACGGTACCCGTTCACAGGAAACAATTATCCGGTATTCCCGGGAAATTACTGAATATCTTATCAGCCGGGGCGTAAAAATGATTGTCGTGGCCTGTAACACCGCCTCTGCGGCGGCACTCGATACGCTGAGAGACGATTACAACATTCCCTTTACCGGGGTTATCGAAGCAGGGGCCAGGGCCGCCTGCCAGCGCTGTAACGGCGACTCAATCGGTGTTGTTGCAACCAGGGCAACTGTACGCAGCAAATCATATATCAGAGAAATTAACCAGATACAGCCTCACATCACTGTTGAGCAGCAGCAGGGAACCCTCTTTGTCACCCTGACAGAAGAAGGTTTGACTGACCATGAAATTACCCGCCTCGCCAGCAGGGAATACCTTCAAGAAATGTATGACCGGGGAGTGCGAACGCTGATCCTCGGCTGTACCCACTTCCCCCTCCTTAAAAAAGCCATTGGCGATGTATTTCCCGACCTTACTCTCATCGATACGGGTGTAGAAATCGCCCTGGATATACAGTCTATTCTTACAGAAAAAAATCTTGCTATCACCAGTGAAACCAATAAAGTAGGTACTATTGAGCTCTACACTTCCGATGTTACAGAAAGCATGCAGAACTTAAAACGTATCTTTTTCGGCGGCAATGGTACAGAAATATCGCAACTCAATATAAAAGGTTAAAATAATGAAAAGAACCACTATACTGATCCTGACTGCACTCCTCATCATTCCCATTTCCCGCGCCGGCGCATGGGAAATGTATGACCGGGTCATAGCTGTTGTCAACAGTGAGCCCATTATTGAGAGTGAAATCAATCTTCGCTATTCTTTCATGAAAGGAAGAAAAAAAACAGCCCGCAAAAAGCAGGATTATGAACGGAGTCGAATTCTTGACAAGTATATTGAAGATGCCCTGATAAAACAGACCGCACAGGAAATATCAGCTATCGTTACAGATAAGCAGGTACTCCTGATAATTGAAAAAATGATGACCGGCTATTTTGCGCCGCGAGTTAAAGACAAGAAAAAACTTAAAAAGATGATCAATTCATTTTCAGGGGAGCTAAAGGATCTTGTCAACAGTAACATCGCCATCGATAAAACCGACAAACGCCTCCGGGGATTCATTAAGAGCCTTGAAAGCAAAAGTAAACTTCCTTTTCTCGACTATTTTGAAGACATGAAAACCAATATACGCCGCAATCAGCTTGTCAAAATTGCCATCGGTGTCAGCCCTCCCAGTGATAAAGAAGGCAGGGCATGGTTTAGAAAGAATAAAAAATTAGCCGGTTACCAGATACGATGCAAACATATCCTTATTCGTCCCGCCGGGAGATCTTTTAAGGCGGAAAGGGCTGCTGCCAAGAGGATTGAAGCCCTGAGAAAACAGATATTAAAAGGGGCGTCCTTTGAAAAAATCGCCATGAAGTATTCCCAGGATCCAGGCTCCCGCGCCAAGGGAGGGGATATCGGATGGATGATGCCCCATGAACTCGATCCCCTTTTCGCCGGCAATGTCTTTAGAATGACAAAAAGGGGGCAAATCTCACGGGTATTCAAATCATCATTTGGATACCACATTGTCAAATATCTTGGGAAAAAACCCGCAGACTATGAAAAAGTTCGAAACCCCATCATTGGACGCCTGTACCAGGAAAAAATGATGAAAGAATATAAAAAATGGGTCCTTAGAAGGAAAAGAGAATCCGAAATAAAAATATACATGGATAATTACGTAGCATTGAACGAAAGCGGGGTAAAACGTGGCAGAGGCAAAGGGGCAAAAAACAGACCTTCTCGTGTTCGTCGAAGAAGGACTCGATGATGATGATCTGAAATTTCAGGAGACCTTTATCCCTGAAGAGCTTGAAAAAAACAGCGTTTCAATTTCCGAGGCAGGAAAAACTTTTTTTTCTATCCCTGAAACCTACAGCGGCCGCCTCACGGACCATGACAATGCACTGATCCGCCGTGGTCCCGACACGACCTCATTCTGGAAGGAACTCTTCTCTACAACCGGCTCAGATCATTTAATCAGGATCCATGGCGATGTCCCCTTTCTCGACACCTCTATTCTCGAAGAAATGACCCGCCTTCACCTTGAATATCTGGCGGAATTCACCTATTCTGATAATCTTCCCGAAGGATTTACCGCAGAAATTATTTCCCGGGAACTGGTAGACAATATCCCTGAGATGAAGGAAGAATCCCTCCCCCTTTCAAAGGTTATCCGGTCAAACATAAACCAGTTTGATGTTGAGCTTTACTACCGGGGCCCTGATCTGAGGGACAAACGAATCTCTTTTCGCAGCTCTTTTCCCCGTGACCGGCGCATCATGGAAAACATCGCTGAACTCCACGGCTCTATTCCCCCCTATGAAAAAATTCGGGAGCTGATAGAAAAAAACCCCCGGGTTCTCTATACAGGGCCTTCATACCTTGAAGTAGAGCTTTCCGGAAGATGTGATCTTGACTGTCTTTTCTGCTACCGTAACTCCCTGGCGAAACAGCGCGGTGATATGGAACCGGTACTCTTTAAAAAAATTCTCACTGGCATGCAGTCATTCAAACTTCCCTATACTATCTGCTTTGGGGGCTCCGGTGAACCGCTGATGCACAAAGATTTTTTTCTCATTGCTGAAGCCGCTGCCAGTGAATCCCTGGTTGATAAAGTCATTATCGAGACAAATGGCCTCTATGCGACCGATGAACTGAAAAGGTTTCTTGAAAAGGAAGAAAATAAAAAATTTGATCTCATCATCAACTGCAACGGATACAATGAAGCGACGTATAAAGAGCTCCATGGCGCCGATCATTTCTCCCGGATTCTTGAAACCGTAACCTCTCTCCTTGAGCTCAACGGCGGGGGAAACCGGGTTCATCTCCAGATAATGAAGATAAAAGAAACAGAGCCGTGGCTCGACACCTTTTATGATTTCTGGGAAGAAAAAAAGGCTCCCATTATTCTTCAGAAACAGAACACCTTTACGGGCCGCATTGAAGACCGGCGCTACAGTGACCTTTCTCCTCTCGAACGAACCCCCTGTTGGCACCTGCAGCGCGACATGACCATTCTGGCTGACGGCACAGTCCCCTTCTGCCGCCAGGACATAGAGGGTGCAATGAACCGGGGCAGCCTGGAGAATTCTTCAATACAGGAAATCTTTCTGACGGGAAAGGAACACTTCCTCAATGACTACAGCCGCCGGTATCCTTCCTCTCCTGACTGCCGGAAATGTGATGAGTGGTACACCTTTAACTTCTGATACATATCCCGTCATCGCGATGGTGCAGGCCCGCATGGGGTCAACACGTCTGGCAGGAAAATCGATGAAACTCCTCGCCGGGAAACCCCTGGTCTACCACGTACTTGAGCGGACCCGGGCCATCAGGGGTGTTGCCGAAACAGTACTGGTCACCGGCAGAGGGAAAGAAAACTTCCCCCTCATTGAACTTGCTGAAAAATCCGGCTGCAGCACTTATGCGGGAAGCGAAGAAGATGTTCTTGACCGGTTTTTCCGCGCCGCTGAAAAATTTCCCTGCAGCCATATTGTCCGGGTGACCGGTGACAATCCCTTCACCGACATCGGGTACGCGGGCCGAACCGTTGACACCGCCCTTGAGAGCCATGGAGACATCACTGCCCTGACGGGTCTCCCCCTCGGGACAGCGGTAGAAATAATACGCTTTGAGGCTCTCGCCCGGGCCCACCAGCGGGCTACAAAGCCTCATGAACGGGAACACGTCTCCCCCTATATCAAAGAACGGCCACATGAGTTTAAAATCGTTCACATACCCTCGGGATTCCAGAACCCCTTTCCGGATCTCCGCCTCACCGTTGATACTGATGAAGATTTTATTCTCGCGGAAAAAATTTACAGTGCCCTCTACCACGGCTCTCAATTTGATGTGAAGGAAGTTATCTCATTTGTCGCCGAAAACCGTGAATTGACAGAAATTAACCGGCATATTGAACAGCGCTCCATGCACCACAGTGGGAAAAAATGAAACGGATAGCCATCATAACCGGCGCCGGTCCCACCCTCGGCACGGGTCACCTGCAGCGCATGGCGCTCCTTGCTCACTATCTTCAAGCTGATGGTAATTATGAAGTAAACCTGGTAACCGAAGCTCTGCTTCCCGATGAACTGGAAGACTTGAGGCATTCGGAAGTATCACAAACAACCAGCCTGATTATTCGGGACATGCGGGATTCCGACAAAGACGAAATGGACCGGCTGCAAAAAATTGCCCCCGTACTGGCGCTCGACGATGCGGGCCCAGGAGGGAGTCTGGCAGATCACCGCCTCAACCTGCTCCCTTCACCCCCTGGGGCACAGAATGACCGGGACTACAATCCATCTCTCTTTTTGTACGGATACAATTTTGCCCGCTCCCTGAAAAAACTTGAAAACCGGCAGCTCCAGCGATCAATCGACCTGGTCATCTATCCGGGGGCCAACCCGTCTGAAAAAACACTGGCCCGGTACCGGGACCTTATCCCCTCCGGTAAATCAGCGGGCTTTTTTTATAACAATTTATTTCAGGTCACCGGCAGCCAGTCTCTTCCTCAAAAACTTGAAAATAGTTTTGCCGGAATTCTGCTTTCATCGCGGGTACTTCTTACCTATTTCGGAATTTCACTTTTTGAGGGTCATGCCGCTGGATGCCGCCTCGGAGTACTTGATCCGGGAGATTACCATAACAGCCTGACCAGCCAGATAGACTGGTCCACCCTCTACAACCTCGGGACATGGCAAGACATTGACACTAAAAAAGTTAAGACAGAGATTGGACAAATAATAGAGGAAACTGAAAACCGGCCCTCAAAGCCGGGAGAAATGTATCGGGATATTATTGAAAGGTGCAGCAGAGTGAAAGATATTATAAATGCAATTATTTCTTAAATATTTCCTGTTTTCACGGTATAACACACCGCTTATGGTAATTCATCATAATCTTCATAGATAATAAAAAACTTATCAAGAGTTGCCAGAACCAGGACCTGCAGGATTTCAGGTGAGACATTGATAAGAGCAAAGTGTCCCTGAAGAGCCTGCATCTTTTTATGACCCGCCATAACAACGCCGATACCCGATGAATCAAAAAAATTGAGATGCTTCATATCAATGACAATACTGAGATTATCACCATCAATGAGATCAAAAAGCATTTTTTTAAATTTACTCACATTATAGGTGCTGATGTCACCGGTAAATTCTACAATGACGTGGCTGCGGATATTGTTTATGCTGTATTCCATATTCTTTCTACTTACTCATTGCCTGATAATTATTTTTATTGAGACAGTATACTAGATCAAAAAAAGAATGTCAAGCAGTACTTCACTTTACCGCCTGACTATCCGGTAAAAATTACCTGTCAGTAAAATTTTCATAAAAAAATTACTTGCTCATGTTCATACCTGAGTTTTCAATGTCCTTGAGGTTATAAATATGGACTGCACGCGTTGTGGCAAATGCTGTCAAGCTGACATGATTGCCTATGCCACAGAAGAAGATGTAAGCCGCTGGCGCCGGGAAGACAGAAAAGATATAGTTCCCCACCTTGAAAAAGATGAACGAATATGGGCGGGAGACCGGATAATATACCGTAATGGACAGGGGCCTCTGGAGCACTGCAGCTTCTTACACATCGAAAATGGAATGGCAGCCTGCACCATTCACAACACCCGGCCGCGGATATGCCGTGATTTCGCAGCGGGCTCTTCACTTCTCTGCCCGCTCCATAGTGCATCAAATCAAGGAAAAACCCCTGGAAAAACTGAATAAAAAGTTCTTTACGGCAATTTTTTTTAACTCATCATTGCCTTTCTTACTCCATTAATAGTAATACTCTCATTAAAAATATTGAAAAAAATAAACGGATTACCTGATGAACGAATACAGAAGCGGAACAGACTCACTGGTTATGAAACTCCTGATAGCCCACGGAATATTTTTCCTTGTTCAGATGTTTGCCGGGCAAAATATAGAATCAATGATGATTTACTTCCTCGGCCTCAGGCCGGCTGCTGTCATCCATAATGGATATATCTGGCAGCTGGTTACCTACATGTTTCCCCATGGCGACGGATTTCATTTTTTCTTTAACATGTACGCAGTCATGCTCTTTGGCATGTCTGTCGAACAGACATGGGGAAGCAAAAAATTCCTCGGATATTATTTTTTCACCGGTATCGGGGCCGGTATCTCAATTTTTATTATCAATTATTTTATCATTGGCGGTTATGCAGCTGTTAACCCCACGATAGGAGCTTCCGGTGCTGTCTTTGGACTGCTTCTTGCTTTTGGGATTCTCTTTCCCGATGCGCAGCTTCTTCTTTTCTTTGTACTGCCTATACGGGCAAAGTACCTCGTCGTTCTCTATGGGGGCATAGAGCTATACCTGATGATCAGCTCAGGAGGAGGCGGCGGCATATCCCATGTCGGGCACCTTGGGGGTATACTTTTCGGCGGGATATACTTTCTTGTTTTTGGTAAAGGAAGACAGGGCATAAAGGCGAGACGTTTCAAGGAAAAGCTGAAAAATGAAATTCAAAAAAGAGAAACACAGATCCGCCCGGTGCAGAAAACCGGCAACCCTCTTCTCGATATTTTAAAAAAAGTCCGAACCCGGGGAGTTGACGCCCTCAGCGATGATGAATACCAGCAGGTGAAGTATAAAATGATCATGCTTGAAGAGGCAGAAGGCCTCTGTGTTGATGAAGACTTTAACATTGAGGACGCCTACTGTCAAAAATGCGATAATGTTGAGGCCTGTATTCTAAGGGAACTGAAAAAGTATATAAAATGATTCCAGTAAAAATTAAAAAACAACAGGGAGCTGAAACTCCCGTCTATCAGAGTCCCGGTTCAGCAGGGGCAGACATCTGCGCCTTTCTTGATAGTGACATGACCATCGAACCAGACACAACAGTCCTGGTTCCCACGGGATTGTTTCTGGAAATACCTGACGGCTACGAGGCCCAGATTCGTCCTCGAAGCGGTCTCGCTCTTAAGCACGGCATTACTCTTCTTAACTCTCCCGGAACCATAGATTCTGACTACCGGGGGGAAGTTAAAATAATTGTCACCAACCTTGGAGACAAACCCTTTGTCGTTACCAATGGAATGCGTATTGCCCAAATGATCTTCTCCCGTTATTACCGGGGCCATTTTTTTGAAGAAGATGAACTAAGAGAGACAGAAAGAAATAATGGAGGATTCGGTTCTTCCGGCCTATGAAAAAGCAAAAGGCGCTTACCAAAAATGAAGTAAAAATAATACCCCTCGGAGGCCTCGGTGCCGTAGGGAAAAACATGACTCTCTTCGAATACGGCAATGATATAATTATCGTCGACTGCGGTATCATGTTCCCTGGTGATGACACCCCCGGGGTTGACTTCCTTATCCCTGACTTTTCCTATTTGAAAAAAAACAGCAAAAGAATCAGAGCTATCATTATAACTCATGGCCACGAAGACCATATCGGAGCAATCCCCTATCTCCTGCGGGAGATACAGGCCCCCATTTATGGAACCAGGCTTACCCTCGGGTTGATCCAGAGCCGTATATCTGAACACCCGGGAACCGAACAACCTGAATTTATCGAAGTCCATCCCCGGGATGTCATTACCGTGGGGGGATTTACCATTGAATGTATTGGCGTTAATCATTCGATCATAGGTGGTGTCGGCCTTGCCATCACCACCGACATCGGTACCATCATTCACACAGGAGATTTCAAGATAGATTTCTCCCCTGTAGATGGAGACGTCATTGATCTCTATCGCTTCGCTGATTATGGAGAACGGGGCGTACTGCTTTTGATGTCTGACAGTACCAACGCTGAAAAAAGCGGCTTTACCATGTCAGAATCGATGCTGATAGACCGCCTCATTGACATGTTCTCTTCGGCAAAGGGCCGTATCATTGTGGCGACCTTTGCCAGCAATATTCACCGTATTCAGCAGGTTCTCGATGTGGCCCAGCGCTTCAACAGAAAGGTTGTCATCTCCGGCTTAAGCATGCTGAAAAATGTTGAGATCTCCCAGTCACTCGGTTACCTTTCGGTAAAGGATGACCTTATTGTTGATATTAACGAAGCGTCAAAACTTCCAGACAAAAAACTTGTTATTATCGGTACGGGCACCCAGGGAGAACCGATGTCCGCCCTGTCGCGCATGGCGCTGGGAACCCACCGGCACTTTTCCGCTAAAACCGGCGACACAGTCCTCATCACCGCATCGGTCATCCCCGGCAACGAACGAATGGTGACCCGCATAGTCAACAGCCTGATGGCCCTTGGGGCGGATGTCTACTATGACCGGGACGAGGCAATCCATGTATCAGGCCACGGTTCCGCCAAAGAGCTGAAACTGATGCTCTCCATAACGAAACCAAAATTTTTCATGCCGGTGCATGGTGAATTCAAACACCTGAAGGCCCATGCCCGTATCGCAGAATCCCTCGGTATCAAAGCCTCACGGATAATCATCGCAGAAAACGGCGATATACTGGAACTGAGCAAAAAAGATTTTCTTAAAACCGATGCCCTTGAACTGGCACATATCTATGTCGACGGCAACGAAACAGGGAACACTGAAAACAGAATGATAACAGACCGCCAGGTAATGGCCTCTGAGGGTATTGTCATCATCAATGCCCTGATATCAAAGAAAGAGCTGGTTAAAGAACCGGTCGTCACGGTCAGGGGACTGCTGAGCAATGACAACACCAGGCCGATAGAAATAATCAAGAAAGATGTAAACAAGCGAATTAAAAAATATCTTCAAAAGGGACTCTCTGCAGCAGAAATCGAAACAGCCCTGGAAGGGGGACTGAATAATCTCCTCTACCGGACAACCAGGCGAAACTCCCTTGTCGTTGTAAAAATATTCGAGGTTTAGACATGTACAATCTATTCTATATATTACTCATTCTGGGAGTATTCCAGGGTATTGCCGAATTTCTACCCATTTCCTCGTCAGGTCATCTGGTTATCCTGGAGAGCATTGACTGGTTTCACGCCTCTCTTTCCGGCCTGGGAAAAAATGCCAATCTCTTTATCAATGTTGCCCTCCATGTGGCAACCCTCCTGGCTGTCCTGATCTACCTGAGACGGGATATCATACAAATTATCCGGGGAAGTATCAGGGGTATTATTGATAAAAACTACCGCTGCCCCGAATTACTGACGGCCCGCAACATTATCATAGCCTCTATACCCGCGGGAATCATCGGTCTTCTTTTAAATGATTTTTTCACTATAATCTTTGCATCTGCCACTTCTGCCTTCATATTTCTCATCTTTAATGGAATCATCCTGATATCCACTAAGAAAATTCCCCTAAACAGCCGAAAAATAGAAGAGACGGGTATAATCAGATCCTTAGTTATCGGCTTTTTCCAGGCCTTTGCAATATTGCCGGGAATTTCCCGATCGGGGATGACCATTGCCGGGGGGCTTATAAATGGTCTTGAACCGACTGAATCGGCGAAATTTTCCTTTTTCATGGCAATCCCGGTTATCGGGGGAGCAGGCATAATGGAAGGCCTTAAGGCAGGTTCCATACCGGGAGAGATATTTGCTCCCCTGGCTGTTACAATGGTAGTCACGATTATCGTAGCACTGGTATCAATAAAAATACTCTTTGCCCTGGTAAAGAATATTAAGCTCGATATTTTCGGATACTACACCATCCTGCTGGGAATCACGGGACTTCTTGTCCTTCACCTGTAAGATCTGATCAGGCCCCATGTTACTGGAGGCATCATGTTTAGGGACAGACGGTACCAGGAAATCAGCGGAATTATCCTGGTTCTCATTTCACTTATTATATTTTTATCTCTCGTCACCTTTCACCAGGGTGACTATCTCCTCATGGGAGAAAACAGCCCCGTCCATAACCTTATTGGACCCCTCGGTGCCTGGCTTGGATGGCTTCTTCGTTCAGCCTTTGGTGTTGCTGCATATATTATAGTTGTTATTGCCGCCCTTGCCGGCTGGGCCATTATCAGAAAAGGATCTGTTCTCCCCGTCATGGAGCGTATTTCTTCCCTTCTTTTTCTGGCTATTACCCTCTCCTCCCTGGCAGCGGTCTTCTCTTCCGGCATCGTGCACAGCAGTGGCGGTTTTATCGGCTACTATGTCTATTATTTTCTTTCAATGTTTCTTGGAAAAGTGGGAGCCTACCTGGTCATCGCCATGCTCAACCTGGCGGGCATGATTCTTCTTGGTATATTTTCTCTTTCATCATTACTGGCCCAGGCGGAAAAGGGAGATTATTTCAGGGGGAAGTTTAAGACCCTGGGAGAAAAGCTCCGAAGCACCCCCGGAGAAGATGTACCACTCAACACCATAGGTGAAACGGCTGAAGAGAAAAAAAAGAAAAAGGTCCCCTGGATAACCCGAAAAACCGTGCGGATATACGACGGCCTCGAACAGCAGAGGGGACCAAAATCTGAAGTCAAATACCTTGAAATGTCAGTGCCCCTTGCAACCAGTGACTCCTCCCTTGGAGAGGCCTCCCGGGAAACAATACAGGAGCGTCTGAAGGAATTTTCATCACAGCCCTTCGACGGGCAGGACGATCCTTTTTCAGAAAATGCCTCTGACTTCCCCGCCCCTGAAAAAAATGATACGATTTATGATGCTGATTTTGTTTCTGACCCGGGTGATAAATCCTGTGCCGACCGTGAAGATGAAAATATTTTAAAAGATTCCCTGCAGGAAGGAACCGCCCCGGATGCCTTTGCTCCCGCCGATACGGGAGTCTTCGATGATATTGTTATTTCAAGCTACGGGGATGAACCGGCAGAACAGGAAAAAATTCAGCAAAATCGCATCTACGGTCTTGACGCCGTCGAAACGGAAGAGACCGTAAAGGAACCCCTGCCCGCAGCCGGTATTACTGCTGTTGAAACAGTCTTACCCGAAGAGACTGAAGAAGTTGAGGACTATGCCCGAAAAGAAAAACTTGTTTTCATGGAAATAGCTATCAGTCAGGATTATTCGGTACCCACCATGTTTCTTAATTCTTCTGCTCCTCCGGATACTGAAAGCTGGAAAAATGAGGTGAGAAAAAACAGCCACCTCCTGGTAAACACCCTCAATGAATTTGGCATCGAATCACGCGTAACCAATGTCAACAGGGGCCCCGTCATTACCCTCTATGAAATGCAGATAGCCCCGGGCATCAAGGTAAACAGAATTGTTTCCCTCTCTGATGATATTGCCATGGCCCTGGCGGCATCACGGGTCAGAATCGTAGCCCCGATTCCGGGAAAAAGCGCCATCGGTATCGAGATTCCGAATACAGACCGTGAAGATGTTACCCTGGGTGATCTCATCAAATCTGATGATTACCGGGAACGTTCAGGGGCACTGAAAGTAGCCCTCGGTAAGGATATTCTCGGCAAGGTAATTACCCTTGATCTGAAGCGTCTGCCCCACCTGCTGATTGCAGGGGCAACAGGCAGCGGAAAATCTGTCTGTGTCAATACTATCATTTCAAGCCTCATTTATAACTATGACCCTAATTATGTTCGCTTCATCATGGTTGACCCGAAAATGGTAGAACTGCAGCTCTACAATGGACTTCCCCATTTATTAACACCGGTTATTACCGAGCCCGCCGTTGCGCCGAATGCACTGAAGTGGGCCATCTACGAAATGGAACGTCGCTATCGCCTTCTCTCTTCCATGAACACCAGGGACATCGAGCGGTACAATGAAAAAGTTGAAATAGAAAACTGCGGGGGAGAACACCTTCCCTACATTGTAACGATAATTGATGAGCTTGCTGACCTGATGATGGTAGCCCCCAAGGAAATGGAAGGATATATTACTCGAATCGCTCAGAAAGCCCGGGCCGTCGGCATCCACCTGGTGCTTGCGACCCAGCGTCCCTCAGTGGACGTCATTACTGGAATCATAAAGGCAAACTTCCCCGCCCGAATAGCCTTTCAGGTTGCCCAGAAGACTGATTCACGGACTATCATTGACCAGAACGGCGCAGAAAAACTTCTCGGCAAGGGCGACATGCTCTACCAGTCACCCATGAGCTCATACCCAATTCGTATCCAAGGAGCTTTTATCTCTGAGGACGAAATCGGAAAGATTGTTGAACACCTTGAGTCCCTGGGAGATCCGAATTTTATTGATATCGAACAGAGCATCTTTGACGCGGCAGAACAGGAACGGGAACGGACCGGCGAAAGCAATGACGATGAACTCTTTGTAGAGGCCCTGAAAATAGTAGAAGAGAGCCGCAAGGCTTCTGCATCATACCTGCAGCGCCGCCTCAGCATTGGGTACAACCGCGCTGCCCGCATCATCGAGCTTATGGAAGATCGGGGCTATGTAGGCCCCCAGCAGGGGAGCAAACCCCGTGAAGTGTTTATCTAAAGGAGACCAGTTATGCTGAAAAAAACTGCAGCAGTTTTTGGAATTTTAGTTATCTTTAATATCATTCTCTATTTTGCAGCCCCCGGATTTACCTACAACACCATGGTATCCCTTGAAAGATGGCGCGCCGGTCTCGAAAAAAAATCAATACAGGTTGAAGATCACACCATAACCTATCTTGAAAGAGGTGCGGGAGAAGTCATTGTTCTTGTCCATGGCTTTAACGGCGACAAGGATAACTGGACCCGCTTTGCCCGTCACCTGCCAGACAACTACCGGCTTATTATTCCTGACGATGCGGGTTTCGCTGAAAGTACTTTTAAAAAAGACGGTGACTATACCATTAAGAAGCAGGCAGAAAGAATTATAAAGCTTGCTGATGCCCTGAATATTAAAAAATTCCACATTGCCGGCAACTCAATGGGGGGAGCCATTGCCGGGACAGTCGCTCTTCTCTATCCCGATTACCTCCTGAGCCTCGGTCTTTTTGATGCTGCGGGCATTAAGAGTGCCAAAAAGAGTGAATTTATTATCCTGACAGAACAAGGGAAAAATATTCTCGTAGTTAATAAACCTGAAGACTTTAAAAAAATGATGAAATTTGTTTTTGTTACCCCTCCCTTCATTTCAGGACCAGTTGCCCTCTACCTGGGAGAGAAAAATCTTGAAAAAACCGGGCAAAACAATTTCATCTTTGCACAAATAAGGAACACCATTGATTCCCTTGAACCACACCTTAAAAAAATTACTGTCCCGACACTGGTTCTCTGGGGGGAAAATGACCGTATTCTTGATGTTTCAGGTGCCTATATCTTTGATAAAAACCTGCCTAATTCAAAACTGGTTATAATGAAAAGCTGCGGACACATGCCTATGCTTGAACGGCCCCGTGAATCCGCTGACCATTACACTGCATTTCTTCTAAAAAAATAATCTGCTGATTAAAAACACCCCTTTCCTGCATAATGCATTGTAGAATTAAAGAAACCCGGTGTAACCGGGTTTCTTTAATTTAAAAAGGAAGAGTGGGCCTCAACATGCTCTCTTTAGTTTCAAATTACTTAAAATTTATCATACATAATCATTTCAGGATCTACCCCGATACTATCAAGCATAGCCTCAACCGCATCAGTCATAACCGGGGGACCACAGAGATAATATTCAATATCTTCAGGAGCGGGATGATCCATCAGGTATTTTTCAAAAACCACCTGATGGATAAATCCAGTATAGCCGTCCCACTGGGATTCCGGTGTAATTTCAGAGAGTGCTACATTAAATTTAAAATTCTTAAACTTCTTTTCGATAGCCTCAAATTCATCTTCATAAAAAATTTCCTGCCGTGACCGGGCGCCGTACCAGAAACTGACTTTTCTATCTGTTTTTAATGTATGGAAGAGATGAAAAATATGAGAACGCATTGGGGCCATACCGGCACCCCCACCGATATAAATCATTTCCCGGTCAGTATCCTTAATGAAAAATTCACCATAGGGCCCTGAAATTGTCACCCGGTCTCCCGGCTTTTTGCTGAAAATATATGAAGACATCAAACCGGGAGGAACATTCTTAAAACCGCCCTTTGCCCGGTCCCAGGGAGGAGTCGCGATTCTGATATTGAGCTTAATTATATTTCCCTCGGCAGGATGGTTTGCCATTGAATAGGCCCGCATCACCGGTTCATCGGCCTTCGACTTCAGGTCAAAGAGATTAATATCTTCCCATTCTTCCCGGTATTCTTCTTCTATGAAAAAGTCTTTCTTAAAGTCAATCGTATGGGCCGGCGCTTCTATCTGGATATAGCCTCCTGATTTAAAATCGAGCAGCTCGCCTTCAGGAAGCTTAACAACGAATTCTTTGATATACGTGGCGACATTCTCATTGGAAAGAACTTCACAGTCCCATTTCTTAATAGAAAAAATTTCCTCTGGAACATGGATACGCATGTCTTCCTTCACCTTAACCTGGCAGGCGAGTCGGTATCCTTCTTTCGCCATTTTACGATTAATATGAGTTGTCTCAGTTGGAAGAAGATCTCCTCCTCCTGCTTCGACCTTGCATTCACAGACACCACAGGTTCCGCCGCCGCCGCAGGCCGAGGGAAGAAGAATTTCATTCTCAGATAATGTTGCCAGAAGGGTACTCCCTGATTCAACAGTAAGGGCACTCTCTTCATCACTGTTTATGACTATCTTCACGTCATCCTTGTTCACCAGCTTATACTCAGCACCGACAATAAGAAGGGCCAGTACCAGGATAACGGCGACAGTTACTGCGACAGTACTAATAATAGTAATCATGGTAATATTCCTATCCTAATTGAATCCCTGAAAAAATCATAAAGGCCATGGCCATCAGACCGGTAATCATCATGGTAATGCCGAGCCCTTTGAGCGCCGGGGGGACGTTGCTGTATCGAACCTTTTTCCTGATTGCCGCCATCAGGGTAATGGCGAGAAAGAATCCTATTCCTGAACTGATACCAAATACCGAGGTTTCGACAAGGGTATACTTCCTTTCCACCATAAAAAGGGCAACACCAAGAATCGCACAATTTACGGTAATAAGGGGAAGAAAAATACCCAGGGATGAATAGAGTACAGGGGAAAACTTTTCAATGACCATTTCCACGAGCTGAACCATGGCGGCAATAACGGCTATAAAGAAAATATAGGTCATGAAGCTCAGGTCAACATCCTTAAGGCTGTCACTGATCCAGACAAGGGCCCCTTTGCTGAGAACATATTCGTTTAACAGCCAGTTAACGGGAGCCGTGATTGACAGTACAAAGATGACGGCAAGCCCCAGACCCACGGCTGTAGAAAGTTTCTTTGAGAGTGCAAGAAATGAGCACATCCCGAGGAAATAGGCCAGCAGTATGTTATTAACAAAAATTGAATTTATCGCAAGATTAACCAGTTCCATGGTTCCTCCTAATCTTCTTCACGGTAGCCGTTGAGGGTCCGCTGAACCCAGATAAAAAATCCGAGAAAAATAAATGCTCCCGGAGCAAGAACCATCAGGCCGTTGTTCACATAACCGGCTTCATATAAGGCCTGGGGCACCACCTGAAAACCGAGAAGCTTCCCTGCACCGAGAATCTCCCGGAAAAAACCGACCATTGCAATAACAAAGGCATAGCCGATACCGTTTCCCAGGGCGTCGAGGAGAGAGGGCCACGGTTTGTTTCCCAGGGCAAAGGCCTCAAGTCGGCCGAGGACAATACAGTTAGTGATAATCAGCCCGACAAAGATAGAGAGCTGCTTCGAAACTTCATAGGCATAAGCCTTAAGCACCTGATCAACAAGGATAACCATGGCGGCAACCACAGTCATTTCCACAATGATGCGGATCTTCGCGGGGATCAGCTTTCGTATCATCGATACAATGACACTGGAAAAGGTCATTACCACTATAACCGCAAGCCCCATTACGAGAGAGGGCTTTAGCTGGGATGTAACCGCAAGGGCAGAACAGATTCCCAGCACCTGGATGGTAATGGGATTGTTTTCGCTCATCGGTTGCGTCAGTACTTTTTTATTTTTTCCCGAAAGGAGGGGTTCTTTTCCTGATTCAGCCATTACCGCTTCCTCCGTGTTGCATTAAAATAAGGCTCATAGCGTTCAAGGCCGGCCTTTATCAAATCATTGACCCCGTTGCATGTCAGGGTTGCCCCGCTGATTCCATCAACTTCATGAATAGCGGTGGGGGAAGTTTTCAGCACGGCGCCCTTTACTGTTCTGATGGGATAGAGAGCTCCCTCTGCATCGAGAATTTTTTTCCCTTTATAATTATTCAAAAACCAGCTCTTTTCAATTTCCGCGCCCAGCCCCGGGGTTTCACCATGCTTGTAAAAGGTGACACCCTTAACCGTAACGAGATCCGTTTCAAGGGCAAGGTACCCGTAAAGGGTTGACCAGAGGCCCTTTCCGATTATGGGAATACAATAGGCGTTTACAATTCCTTTCTCTTTTCTTACAAAAACCGGGTATTGTCGGTCCTTCTCCGGCTTATCGAGTTCAACTTCAATACTGACTCGTTCCGGTACCAGTGAATCGTCTTTAATTACATTTCCCTGATAATCAACCAGAAAGCTTGAGATATTTTTTTTATAACAGCAGCTGATATCACAGGGAGCATCTTTGTCAACATCACTGCTTCCCATGCATGCATCATTTTTCAGCAGTTCAACCGCCGAGAGAATATTTCGCTTCATGTCTATTTCAACATTGAGCTGCTGCCGTTCTTTTAATGCCTGCGAAGCGATTGAAAGAATCAGGGCGGCAATCATGGCAACAGCTGAAACGAAAATTATTGTATAGGTATTACTCTGTCGCACGCTGTTTCCTCCTGCGGATATTATTCCAGACTACGATGTTATCAATGAGTGGAGCAAAGGCATTCATAAAGAGAATCGCCAGCATCATCCCCTCGGGATAAGCAGGATTCAATACGCGCACCAGCACAGCGAGAAGACCAATCATGAAGCCATAGACATACTGACCCGCCATGGTGGCGGATGAACTGACCGGGTCGGTGGCCATGAAAACGGCACCAAAGGCGAAGCCTCCCATAACCAGGTGATAATGGGGAGGAAGTGCAAGCATGCTCTCAGGTGTTGGGGCAAAGGCATTCAGTACCAGGGCCATCACAATTCCACCGGTAAAGACTGAAACAATTATCCGCCAGCTTGCGACACCGTTTACAATCAGGAACATCGCTCCGAGAAGAATCAACAGGGTTGAGGTCTCCCCGATGCTTCCGGGAATCAGTCCGATGAACATATCCATAAAGCCGTAACCTCTATCAGCAAGGGCCTCAACGACCGGGGTGGTGTTTTTAAGCGAAGCAACCGCCAGGGGTGTTGCTCCGGAAAAGGTGTCCACAACCTTAGAACCGGTGGCAACCCAGACCGAGTCACCGGAAATCGCAGCGGGATAGGCAAAGAAAAGAAACGCCCGTGCAACCAGGGCGGGATTAAAAACATTCATGCCGGTCCCACCGAAGACCTCTTTCCCCACAATAACGCCGAATGATGTGGCGACAGCAACCTGCCAGAGGGGAATCGTTGGCGGAACAATCAGGGGAATAAGAAAACCCGTTACCAGAAGCCCTTCATTTACTTCATGCTTTCGAATCATGGCGAAGATAACTTCCCAAAAGCCCCCGACGCCGTAGGCGACAACCAGTATCGGTATCACCAGCCATGCTCCCTCTATCATTATATCTATAAATCCTGCATTGATTCCCTGGGATACAAAATACTGGTAGCCCGTATTATATATGCCGAAGAAAAAAGCCGGAAGACCGGCAAAGATAACAGAGATCATAAGCCGCTTTATATCGTAATAATCCCGAATGTGGGCTCCGCTCTTTGTTCTTTCAGGACTGACAAAGGCCATAGTTACCAGCATATCGTACACCGGGAAGAAAACTTCCAGCTTTCCACCCTTTTCAAAAAATTTTTCAGTTTTTTCCAGAAGGCGTTTTATCATTGCTACCCCTCTCGCTCTATCATATCAAGCCCCTGTCGCAAAAGTTGTTGAATCTCATTTTTGGAAGGATCAACATATTCACAAAGAGCCACATCCTCTTCTATTACTTCATAGATCCCCAGTCCTTCCATCTCTTCTATATCCTCTGCAAGAATTGACTTAAGAAGAAACACGGGAAGAATATCCATGGGAAGAACCTTTTCATAGATACCGGAAAGTATAAAGGCCCGCTTCCCTCCGTTTATCGAGGCTTTCTGCTCAAAATTCATTTCAGGGCGTATCAGGCTTATATAATAAGAAAGGAAGGTTCGAGAAAGACTCAGCTTTTTTGATCCCAGTGTTGTCCAGCCAAGAAATTCATACTTTGTCGGCTCATGTATTATTGACACCAGGTTGTCATAAAAAGAAATAAAACCATCCTGCAGCACCTGTTTTCCTGTGAGTACATTGCCGGAGATAAACCTGATATCATCGCCATAGGGCTCATCGATAAAACTGAAGAGCTGGGCTCCCCGAATAGTCTTAAAATATTTTCGGTTAATTGCCGCGGATCCGGCAACAGCCATAATCCGGTCCACGGGAATCTCATGCTCAAGAAAAAGATACCCGATATCGAGAACTCCCAGGGGAGAAATCGTCCATACGATATCATCCTTCCCTTTTATCGGAGCGACATGATGTATCTGGACACCGACATTTCCCGCGGGATGGGGACCGGTAAATCGGTGCACCTTCACTTCCTTTATCCCCTCTACCGCCTTTGAAGGGGCTTCTTTTGTCCCATCAATCGAAATATGAACATCACCGCTTGTCAGCTTTTTCAGAACAGCGATGCCGGCTTTAAAAAGTTTTTCATGTCCCTGTAGAATCACATTACAGTCTGCAGACAGGGGAGAAGTATTCATAGCGGAAATAAATATGTCCCGGGGCACATCACCCGGATTGGCAATTTTACCAAAGGGACGCTGAATGAGATAAGGAAACAACCCGGTTTTCAGCAGAAGCGGAATGACATCTTCTCTTTTAAGTGCTGCGGGCTTTTTATCAGGATACTTAAATCTCCGTTTTCTCTGTTTTCCGTCAGTTTCTATGACAACCT